>Ga0207684_10001618_pt1 | contig 23905 bp, 18 predicted proteins | sample KBSK5501metaG_FD_184342 | JGI IMG/M metagenome (GOLD analysis project Ga0207684, IMG submission 184342) | Corn, switchgrass and miscanthus rhizosphere microbial communities from Kellogg Biological Station, Michigan, USA - KBS K5-50-1 metaG... | ecosystem: Host-associated > Plants > Roots >...
CGGACCAGCTGCAGCACGTCGATCACGTCGGGGCTGGCGGCCAGGTACCCGATCCGGGCACCGGCCAGCGCGAACGCCTTGGACATGGTGCGGGTGACGACCAGCCGCGGAAAGCGCGGCAGCAGGGCCAGCGCCGTGCCCGCGGCGTCCCGGGCGAACTCGGCGTAGGCCTCGTCCACCACAACCATGCCGGGGGCGGCTTCGCACACCGCCTCCACCACGGCGAGCGGCAGCGCCGCGCCGGTGGGGTTGTTGGGCGAGGTGAGGAACACCAGGTCCGGCCGGTGTTCACGGACAGCCGCGGCCGCGTGGGCGCCGTCCAGGCCGAAGCCGGATTCCCGTGTCCCAGCGATCCACGTGGTGGCCGTGGCGCGCGCGATCAGGGGGTGCATGGCGTAGGAGGGCTCGAAGCCGAGCGCGGTGCGCCCGGGGCCGCCGAACGCCTGCAGCAACTGCTGGATGATCTCGTTCGAGCCGTTGGCCGCCCAGACCTGCCGTCCGGTGAGCCCGTGCCCGAGGTAGGCGGCCAGGTCGTCGCGCAGCGCCATCGCGTCCCGGTCGGGGTAGCGGTTGAGCGAGCCCATCTGCGCGGCCGCGGCGTCGCCGAGCTTGCCGGCCAGCCAGCGGGACGGCGGGTAGGGGTTCTCGTTGGTGTTGAGCCGGACCGGCACGGCCACCTGCGGAGCCCCATAGGGGGTGCCGCCGGCCAGATCGGGCCGGACGGGCAGCCCCGCCGGTGGTGCCGGCCGGTCATCCGGGCGCGCCGTGGCAACCTGGCCGTCGGGCTCCAGCTGCGCGGGGCCAGGCGCGGCGGGCCTGTCCAAGACGGGGATGGCCGCGCCCCGCGGCACCCGGGCCCGCACCGCGGCCACGTGCGCCGCGAGATCCTCGGCTTCGCCGAGCGCGTCGATGTGCGGCGCGGCCTCGGCGAGCGCCGCGGCCGAGCAGTCGACCACGTGGATGCCGCGCAGGAACGACAGGACCGACAGCCCGCCGGTGTGCCGGGCCGTGCCCCCGGTGGGCAGCACGTGATTCGAGCCCGCCAGGTAGTCGCCCAGTGAGACGGGCGCGTAGGGGCCGACGAAGACCGCGCCGGCGTTACGGACCCGCGCGGCGAGGCCCGCCGCGTCCCTCGTCTGGATCTCCAGGTGCTCGGGTGCCCACGCGTCGGACACCGCCAGCGCCGCACCGGTGTTGTCGACGAGCACGCACGCCGACTGCCCGGTCAGCGCGGCGCTGACCCGGTCGGCGTGCCGGGCTGCTGGCACGCGCGCGGCGAGCGCTTGCTCTGTGCGGTCGGCCAGGTCCGGGTCGGTGGTGATCAGCAGGCAGGCCGCCAGCGGATCGTGCTCCGCCTGGGCGATCAGGTCGGCGGCCACGAAGGCCGGGTCGGCGGTGCGGTCGGCGATGATCGCGATCTCGGTCGGGCCAGCCTCGGCGTCGGTGCCGATGACGCCGAGCAGCAGCCGCTTGGCGGCGGCCACGTATACGTTGCCTGGCCCGGTGACGACCTCGGCGGCGGCGCAGTCCGCGGTGCCGTAGGCGAACATGGCGATCGCCTGGGCGCCGCCCGCCGCGTGGACCTCCTCGACGCCGAGCAGGGCGCAGGCGGCGAGGATGGCCGGGGCCGGCCATCCGCCGTGCTCCGGGCGCGGCGGCGAGGCGACGGCGATCTGGCGAACCCCGGCCACCCGCGCCGGGATCACGTTCATGAGCACGGAGGAGGGCAGCGGGACCAGGCCGCCCGGCACGTACACCCCCGCCCTGCCCACCGGGACGTAGCGCTCGGTGACCCGTGCGCCCGCCGCGACCGTGGTGACGTGGTCGGCGGGACGCTGTGCCTCGTGGACCGCGCGGACCCGCCGGGCGGCCTCCTCCAGCGCGGCCCGCAACCCGGGGTCCAGGGCCGCCAGGGCCCGCGCCAGCACATCCGGCGCGACCCGGGTGGTGGTCAGGTCAACCCCGTCGAACCGGGCCGTGTATTCCCGTACGGCTTCCGCACCCCGGCGGCGCACGTCCTCGCAGATCGGCCCTACCTGCGGCATCACCGCAGCCACGTCAAGGGTGGCGCGTGGCAGCACCCCAGCCAGCTTTTCCCTGTTCAAGGCGGCAACTGGCCGCCCGCGCAGATCGATCCTGGACAGCACGCGCCCAGTCTAGGGAGCCAGCCGCCCCGGCCGGCCCGGGCCTCGCCCGGCCTGGTGCCGTCCGGGGCTGGCCAGCGCCTCAAGGCCGCCGGCCACCAGGCTGGCGGCCAGCGGCCAGAACGCGAGCGCCCCCGCCGCGCCGAGCGTCAGCGAATCGCGAAGCCGCGCCCCGGCCGGGAGGGTGGCCAGCAGGTGCCGGAACGTGGCCAGCCCCGACTGTTCCCCGACCCAGCGCGCGACGAGCGCGGCGGCGAGCGCCCCTGCGAGCAGCCCGGCCATCCCCAGCGGCCCGTGCCTGCGCACCGCGAACAGGTAACCAAGTACCCCGGACACCACGCCGCCTGCCAGACAGACCAGGCAGAACGCCGCGTCGGCGGCGATGAACGCGGTTGTCTCCGGGTTGATCAGGCCCGCGGCCCCGGGGCCGTTCATCACCAGCCAGGCACGGGGGGCCACCGCGCCCCAGCAGAACCCGGCGGCCACGCCGAGCAGCGCGGTCCCGGCCGCAACCGCCAGCGACGCGCCGAGCGCGGCCGCGCCCGCGCGCAGGTGCCGTGCAGACACGGCCTCATCACTGCGAGCGGGGTCGGGCAGGGGGATCGGCACAGACATGGTCGGCAGCAGCGTACGCGACGCCGGCGGCCGGGGCGGGCCGACCGCAGAGAGCGCGTTCAGCATCCTCTGCCGCTGCGCCGCCGCCCGCGCCCGCCGCCCACCGGGCCCGCTTCGCCGGCCTGATGGAGGCCGAGTGGACGAAGATCCGGTCGGTCCGCGCCACAGTGTGGACGCTGGCTGCCTTCGTTGTGGTCAGCCTGGGGCTGACCGGCCTGTTCACCTGGCTGACCCTGAACGCGCTGAACAACGGCAGGAGCGACGCGCGCGGGTCCGGCATTGTCACCGACCCGGTCAACTTCATCCTCGGCACCGGGCTCGGGCTGGGCCAGCTCGCCATCCTCGTGCTCGGGGCGCTGGTGATCACCAGCGAGTACTCCTCCGGCGCGAAGCATCAGCCCGGGCAGTTGCTCTCGCCGTGGCAGGGGTTCGGCGTCTTCTGTGCCTGGACCGCGCTGCTGCTCGCCGCGGCCAGCTACCTCGTGCAGCGCCGCGACGCCTAACCGGCGTCCTAACGGGCCGCGCGCCACCTGCCGAAATAAAGGACGGACGCCGCCAGCAGCAGGATCAGGCCAAGCGCGCCTGCGCCGAGCCCGGCCACGAACCAGGCGTTGCCCCACAGGTCCAGGTGCCCCTTTTGGGTGGCGCGGCCGATAGTAACCAAAAAGGAGGACCCGGGCATGCGCGTTAAGGCCGCGAATGAGGCCAATGGCATCCTAAGCCGGGCCGAGCCGGCTCAACCGACGCAGCCGGGGCCCAGGAGCTGCTTGAGGTCGGCGAGCAGGGCGGCTGACGGCTTCACGCGCAGCTTGTCATCGAGCTTCACCACCGTGGTACGGCGCCCGTTCACCAGCCGCAGGTGCACCTCCGCCAGCCCGGGGTGGCTGCGCAGCACCTCCTGCATCCGCTCCACCACCGCTGGGACGCACCGCTGCACCGACAGCGACACCACGAAAGGGCCGCTTCCGCTCGCCGACAGGTCCGGCTGGGTCACCTCCATCGCGACCAGCTTCGGTGATTCCTCGCGCCGGTCGAGCCGGCCCTTCACGACCACGATCGCGTCGTCGACGACCTGGGCCGCGCACCCGGCGTAGGTGGCGGGGAAGAACAGCACCTCGATCGCACCGCCGAGGTCCTCCAGCGTCGCCGCCGCCCACGGGAGGCCCTGCCTGGTCACCTTGCGCTGCACGCCGGAGAGGATCCCGCCGACCGTGACCGGCGGCTGCCCTTCGCCGCGCCCGCCCCGGGCACCGCGCTCGGCGTCGTCGGCGGAGCTGAGCAGTTGCGCGACCGAGCAGTCGGTGGCGACGGCCAGGACGTGCTCGATGCCGAGGAGGGGGTGGTCGGACACGTACAGGCCGAGCATCTCCCGCTCGAAGCCGAGGAGGACCGGCTTGTCCCACTCCCCCTCGGGCACCGGGACCTCGAAGCTCGCCGCCACGTCGGTGCCCGGGCCGAACAGCGAGTCCTGGCCCATCGCCTCGTTGCGCTTGACGTCGATCACCGTGTCTATGGCCTGTTCGTGGATGTTGAAAAGGCCCTTGCGCGGGTGCCCGAGCGAGTCGAACGCGCCGGCCTTGACAAGCGACTCGATGACCCGCTTGTTGCAGACGCCTGCCGGCACCTTGTTCAGGAAGTCGGAGAAGCTGGTGAACGCGCCCTGCCCGGCGCGCGCGGCGATGATGGCCTCCACGACCGCCGTGCCGACGTTGCGGACCGCCGCCAGCCCGAACCGGATGTCGTCGCCGACCGGCGTGAAGATCGCGTTGGACGCGTTCACGTCAGGCGGCAGCACCTTGATCCCCATCCGGCGGCACTCGTTGAGGTACAGCGCGGACTTGTCCTTGTCGCCCGCCACCGAGGTGAGCAGGCCGGCCATGTACTCGGCTGGGTAGTTGGCCTTGAGGTAGGCGGTCCAGTAGGCAACCAGCGCGTACCCGGCCGCGTGCGCCTTGTTGAAGGCGTACCCGGAGAACGGGACCATGACGTCCCAGATGGTCTTGATCGCGTCGTCGGAGTAGCCGTTGGCCCTCATGCCGGCCGCGAACGGCTCGTACTCCTTGTCCAGGATCTCCTTCTTTTTCTTGCCCATGGCCCGGCGCAGCAGATCAGCCTTGCCGGGCGAGTAGCCGGCCAGCCGCTGCGCGGCGAACATCACGTCCTCCTGGTACACCAGCAGGCCGTAGCTCTCGCCGAGGATGTCCTCCAGCGCCTCCGCCAGCTCAGGGTGGATCGGCGTGACCGGGGCACGGCCGGTCTTGCGGTCGGCGTACACCGGGGCACTGGCCATCGGGCCCGGCCGGTACAGCGCGTTCACCGCGGAGATGTCGCCGAACTTGTCGGCGCGCATGGCCCGCAGCAGCGCCCGCATCGGGCCGCCCTCCATCTGAAACACGCCGAGCGTGTCGCCGCGTGCGAACAACTCGTAGGTCGGCTTGTCGTCCAGCGGCAGGTGGTCGAGGTCGACCTCGACACCACGGTTGGCCCTGATCCCGGCCACCGCGTCCTCGAGGATGGTGAGGTTGCGCAGGCCGAGGAAGTCCATCTTGAGCAGACCGATGTCCTCGCAGGCCGGGTAGTCGAACTGGGTGATGATCGCCCCGTCGGCCTCTCGCCGCCAGACCGGGATGTGATCCATCAGCGGCTCGCTGCTCATGATGACCCCGGCTGCGTGCACGCCCGGCTGGCGGATCAGGCCCTCCAGCCCCCGCGCGGTGTCGATCACCCGGCGCACGTCGGGCTCGGTCTCGTACATCGTCCGGAGCTCGGCGGCCTCGCCGTACCGCTGATTCTCGGTGTCGAAGATCACGGACAGGGGGATGTCCTTGCCCAGCACCGCGGGCGGGAACGCCTTGGTGATCCGGTCACCCAGCGCGTACGGGAAGCCGAGTACCCGGGTGGCGTCCTTGACCGCGGCCTTGGCCTTGATGGTCCCGTACGTGATGATCTGCGCCACCCGGTCGTCGCCGTACTTCTCGGTGACGTAACGGATGACGTCGCCGCGCCTGCGCTCATCGAAGTCAATGTCGATGTCCGGCATGGAGACGCGCTCGGGGTTGAGGAACCGCTCGAACACAAGCCCGTGCCGGATCGGGTCGAGGTCGGTGATGCCGAGCGCGTACGACACGATCGAGCCGCCCGCCGAGCCGCGACATGGTCCCACGCGGATGCCGTTGCGCTTGGCCCACATGATGAAGTCGGCCACGACCAGGAAGTACGAGCAGAACCCCATCGTCTCGATGACGCCTATCTCGTATTCGGCCTGCTGGCGGCGCTGGTCGTCATAGCCGTCCGGGAAACGCCAGTCCATCCCGCGCCAGACTTCCTTGCGCATCCAGCTGGCCTCGGTCTCCCCCTCGGGCAGCGGGAACACCGGCATCAGGTTGCTCTTGGTGAAGGCGGCCTCGGCGCGCTCGGCGATGAGCAGGGTCGTGTCGCACCCCGCCTGCCACTCTTCGTCGGTGCTGACCGCCCGCATCTCCTGCGGGCTCTTGAGGTAGTAGCCCGTGCCCTCGAACCGGAACCGCTCGGGGTCGGCGAGGGTGGTCCCGGTCTGCACGGCCAGCAGCACCTCGTGCGGGGTCGCGTCGTCCGGGGTGGTGTAGTGCGAATCGTTGGTCACGACGAACGGCAGCGCCAGGTCGCGGGCGAGGCGGCGCAGGCCGTCGCGGACCTGCCGCTCGATCGCCAGGCCGTGGTCCATGATCTCGACGAAGAAGTTGCCGGGGCCGAAGATGTCACGGTAGGTGGCGGCCGCGGCGACTGCCTCGTCGTACTGGCCGAGCCGAAGCCTGGTCTGCACCTCGCCGGACGGGCAGCCGGTCGTAGCGATGATTCCCGTCGCGTGCTCGGCGAGGAGCTCGCGGTCCATACGCGGCTTTCGGAAGTAGCCCTCGAGCGAGGCGCGGGAGGACAGCCGGAACAGGTTGTTCATCCCCTGCGCGGTGCAGGCGAGCATCGTCATATGGGTGTACGCCCCGGCGCCGGATACGTCGTCGTCCTTCTGCGCCGGGGTCCCCCACCGCACCGGCTGCCGGAACCGCCGGTGCTCGGGCGCCAGGTACGCCTCGATCCCGATGATCGGCTTGACCCCCGCGGCCGTCGCCTTGGCCCAGAAGTCGTAGGCGCCGTACACGTTGCCGTGGTCGGTGATGGCGATGGCCGGCATGCCCGTGCGCTGGCAGGTGGCGAACAGGTCCTTCAGCCGGGCCGCGCCGTCGAGCATGGAGTACTCGGTGTGCACGTGAAGGTGCACAAACGACTCGCGGGGGGTTCCGGGGGGTCGCCCCCCCGGGCTAGCACTGCCCCTGGTTCCGGCCGCCGTCAGTGGAACCGCCTCCTTCAGGCACGCGCAGAACCGCCCATAACGGGCGCCAATCAGGGCCGGGGGAAGGTGGTCAGCTTCTCGGGAGGGCCCGATGCTGACCCGGCTTCCTGAGCGTACCTAGCTTCAGTGATCGTCTGCGACACGGCGCGCCGGGGTCAGCTTTCGGCGCGCAGGATCTCCAAAGCGTGCGCCAGGTCGGGTGGGTAGGCGCTGCGGAACTCCACCCACCGGCCATCCGCCGGGTGCGCGAAGCCCAACTCCACGGCGTGCAGCCACTGCCGGGTCAGGCCCAGGCGCGCGGTCAGGGTAGGGTCCGCGCCGTATAGCCGGTCGCCCACGCACGGGTGGTGCACCGCCGCCATGTGCACCCGGATCTGGTGGGTCCGGCCGGTCTCCAGCTTGACTTCGATCAGACTGGCGGCACGGAACGCCTCGATCGTGTCGTAGTGGGTCACGCTGGGACGGCCGCCGGCGATCACGGCGAACCTGCCATCCCCGGACGGGTGGCGGGCGATCGGTGCGTCCACGGTGCCGCGCAACGGGTCCGGGTGACCCTGCACAAGCGCGTGGTACCGCTTGTCCACCGTGCGCTCGCGGAATGCCCGTTTAAGGGCGGAGTAGGCCGGCTCGCTCTTGGCCACCACCATGAGCCCGGAAGTGCCCGCGTCCAGCCGGTGGACGACGCCCTGGCGCTCGGCGGCCCCTGAAGTCGCGATGGTGTGCCCGGTGGCCAGCAGCCCCCCCAGCACGGTGGGCCCCGACCAGCCCGGCGTCGGGTGCGCCGCGACACCGGGGGGCTTGTCCACCACTACCACATCGGAGTCCTCGTAGACGATGGACAGGCCCGGCACCGGCTGGGGGGCCAGAGCTGGACTTGCGGGAGGCTGCGGCAGCGTCACCTCCAGCCACTCGCCAGCGGGCACCCGGTCCGACTTGGCCGCGGGCCGCCCGGCGACCAGGACGTTGCCGCTCGTGACCAGGTCCGCTGCGGTGGCGCGAGACAGGCCGAACATGCGGGCCAGCGCGGCGTCGAGCCGCTCGCCGTCCAGCCCCTCTGGGACGGCCACCCGGCGCGGGCCGCCAGCGATCACGTCTGGCTGTCTCCCGCCCGGGGTTCACCGGCCGGCTTCGAGACCTCCTCGCCCGCGGCGCCCTGGACATCTCTGCTGCCGTCCAGCCGGATTCCGCGCGCGGCCAGCACGACGGCGAGGAACCCGCCGCACACGATGCACGCGTCGGCCACGTTGAAGACCGGCCAGTGCGGCAGCTGTATCCAGTCCACCACGTCGCCCCGGAACGCCCCGGGCGCGCGCAGCAGCCGGTCGGTCAGGTTCCCCGCCGCGCCGCCGAGCAACAGCCCGAGCGTCACCGCCCAGGGCACGCTGTGCAGGCGCCGCGAGGTGCGCACGATGAAAACGATCACCCCAACGGCGATGAGGGTGAACACGATGGTCATGGAGGTGCCGAAGCTGAACGCCGCCCCGCTGTTGCGGACCAGGTCAAGCTGGAGCAGCGCGCCGACCACCTGGACCGGGTGCAATGGCTTGAGCGTGGCCACCACGATGACCTTGGTGATGACGTCCGTAACCAGGACGGCCGCGGCGACGCCGAACAGCAGGCCCACCCGGCGCGGGCGATCAGGCTCCTCCGGCCCAGCCTGCTGCACGCTCAGCGCCTTTCCTCGCGCTGCTTGCACGTCAGGCACAGGGTCGCCCGCGGGAATGCCTGCAGGCGCGCTTTCCCGATCGCCTGGCCACACGATGTACAAACGCCGAAGGTGCCCTCATCCATCCTGGCCAGCGCGCGCTCGCTGAGTTCCAGCAGCTCACGCGCGTGCTGGGTGAGGGCGAGCTCGTGCTCTCGCTGGAACGTCTTGGCGCCGGCGTCCGCCTGGTCATCCCCCGCGTCCCCGACCGCGTCACCCAGCCGCTCGGCGATCGCCGACTCGGCCTCGGCGATGTCCGCGGCAAGCCCGGCGATCTCGGCCCGGAGTTGCTGGCGCACCGCCTTCAGCTCGGCCGCGGTCCACGGCTTCTCCCCCGGGCGCACGGGAAGGGCGGCCGCGCTCGCGGCTCTGCGGGCTCCGACCCCGCCACCCCGCCCAATGGCCATCGTCTGCCTCCCTTTCGCGCAATGGCCGCCCGCCCCTTAAATCGATCTTGAACTGCGGGCAGTCACCGGAGGATATTTCGCCACGGCGGGCCTCCGCAAACGTAGGTGACCCCCACCCGGCGCATCGGATATCGTGGCACTCTGCGAAAGCGTTGATGGGGACAGCTGCCGTTGCACAGCGGCCAGGAGCGACCCGGGGCCGGTGGGAGCCCGGGGCCAGCCCAGCGGACCAGATCACCCCGGAGCGCCGGAGGAACAGCCGCCGTACAGGCGCCAAGACGGCGCGATGCGGCGGCCAAGTAGAACCGGCCGCAGGACTCAAGTAGAGCGGGCCGTGATCCGCCCGAACCAGGCGGGCTCGGTCAAGGAGGGTGGTACCGCGGGACCGCCGCCGGCCAAGTCCCGTCCCTCCAGCGACACCGTGCGCACCAGCGCAGGGACACGCGGGAGGAAGCACCTTAAATGCCGGGCGCCGAAGACTACTCACCGCCTGACGGCGGTTTCGCCAAGGGCCGCAGTGCTAGCCCGGGGGGGCGACCCCCCGGAACCCCCCGATCAGGCCGCTCGACACCCTACTTTCCGGCCGTGGCCGCGGCGATCGACCTGCCCGCCATCGAACTGGAGATCCTCCGGCGCTGGCAGGACGGCAAGGTCTTCGATCGCTCTCTGGAGCGGACCGCCACGGGCCCGATGTGGACGTTCTACGAGGGACCGCCGACCGCCAACGGCATGCCAGGCGTGCACCACATCGAGGCACGCGTATTCAAGGACGTCTTCCCGCGGTTCAAGACCATGCAGGGCTTCCACGTGCCCCGGCAGGCCGGCTGGGACTGCCACGGCCTGCCGGTCGAGGTCGCCGTGGAAAAGGAACTCGGGCTGTCGGGGAAGAAAGACATCGAGGCTTACGGCATCGCCGCGTTCAACCAGCGCTGCCGGGAGTCCGTGACGCTGCACGTGGACGCGTTCGAGGAACTCACCACCCGGCTCGGCTACTGGACCGACCTGGCCCACGCCTACTGGACCATGGATCCGGCCTACATCGAGTCGGTCTGGTGGTCCCTGAAGGTCATCTACGGCAAGGGCCTGCTGGTCAGGGATTTCCGGATCAGCCCGTACTGCCCGCGCTGCGAGACGCCCCTGTCCGACCACGAGATGGGCCAGCCCGACGTCTACGAAATGAAGACCGACCCGTCGGTGACGGTGCGGTTCCCGCTGCTCAGCGTCCCCCCAGGTGCTGAGGCGGCTCGCGGCGCCGATCTGCTGGTATGGACCACCACTCCGTGGACGCTGGTGTCCAACACCGCGGTGGCCGTCAGCCCTGACGAGACGTACGTGGTCGCGCGCAAGACGGGCGACAGCGAGCGTGTGATTGTGGCAGAAAAGCTGTTCGCCCGGGTGCTCGGCGAAGGCTGGCACGTCGTATCCCGGATCCAGGGCAGCGAACTCGCCGGTGCGCGGTATCGCCCGCCGTTCAGCCTGATCGAGATCCCTGACGCGCATGTGGTCGTCACAGCCGACGTCGTGAGCACCGACGAGGGCACCGGCCTTGTGCACATGTCGCCGGCGTTCGGCGCGGCCGACATGGACGTGGCGCGCGCCAACGGGCTCCCCGTGGTCAACCCGATCGGGCTCGACGGGCGGTTCCTCCCGTCGGTGCCGATGGTGGGCGGCATGTTCTTCTCCGACGCCAACCCCGTCCTCTCCCACGATCTGGCCGAGCGCGGGGTGATGTTCCGCGAGGAGCTTTACGACCACAGCTACCCGCACTGCTGGAGGTGCCATTCGCCGCTGCTGTACTACGCGCTGCCCTCCTGGTTCATCCGCACCACCCAGATCAAGGACCAGCTGCTGGCCGAGAACGAGCGAACGAACTGGCAGCCGCCCAGCATCAAGCACGGCCGGTACGGGGAGTGGCTGCGCAACAACGTTGACTGGGCGCTGTCCCGCACCAGGTACTGGGGCACACCGCTGCCCATCTGGGAGTGCGGTGAGCAGCACCTCACGTGCGTGGGCTCGCTCACCGAGCTTGGCGAGCTCGCCGGGCGTGACCTGTCCGACCTCGACCCGCACCGTCCCTTCGTGGACGCCGTCGTGATCAGCTGCCCCGAGTGCGGTGGTCCGGCCCAGCGGGTGCCCGAGGTCATCGACGCGTGGTACGACTCGGGGTCCATGCCGTTCGCCCAGCACGGCGCGCCGCTGCGCAACCAGGCGCAGTTCGAGCAGGCCTACCCGGCGCAGTTCATCTGCGAGGCGATCGACCAGACCCGGGGCTGGTTCTACTCGCTCATGGCCGTCGGCACGCTTGTGTTCGGCCGGTCCTCGTACGAGAACGTGGTCTGCCTCGGGCTGGTGGTGGACGAGCACGGGCGCAAGATGAGCAAGCACCTGGGCAACGTGCTCGAGCCCATGCCGTTGATGGCCGAGCAGGGAGCGGACGCGGTGCGCTGGTACTTCGCGGCCGTGGGCTCGCCGTGGTCGGTGCGCAAGGTCGGGCACGCGACCCTCGCCGAGGTAGTGCGCAAGGTTCTGCTCACCTACTGGAACACGGTTTCCTTCTTCGTGCTTTACGCCAACGCCGCGGCGGCCCAGGACGCTGCCTGGGGGCCTGCGTCGCTGGCCAGTGCCCCGCCACCGGCGGAGCGCCCCATCCTCGACCGTTGGCTGCTGAGCGAGCTAACCCAGGTGACCACGGACGTCACGGCCGCACTGGAGGAGTTCGACACCAGCGCGGCCGGGCGCCGGCTCAACACATTCATCGACGACCTGTCCAATTGGTACGTGCGCCGGTCCAGGCGCCGGTTCTGGGAGGGCCCGGAGAACCCGGACGGGGCAGCCGCGTTCGCCACCCTCTATCAGTGCCTGGAGACCCTCACCAGGCTGATGGCGCCGATCGTGCCGTTCATCACCGATTACGTGTGGGGAATCCTGCGAGCCGGGGAAGGCCCCGACTCGGTACACCTCGCCACCTGGCCCGTGGCCGACCCGGCTCTGCTCGACGAGCGGCTGTCCGCACAGATGAGCCTGGCCCGGCGGGTGGTAGAGCTGGGCAGGTCCGCCCGGGCCGCTGCCTCGCTTGGCATCCGCCAGCCGCTCCCGCGCGCGCTCACCGGCGCGGCGGGCTTCGCGGATCTGCCCGAGGATCTGCGCGCCCAGATCGCGGCCGAGTTGAACGTCCGCGCCGTGGAACCGCTGAGCACGGTCGCCGGTGACCTGGTCGACTACGTGGTGAAGCCGAACTTCCGCGCGCTGGGCCGCCGCTTCGGGAAGCGCACCCAGGTAGTCGCGGCGGCGATCACGTCGGCGAACGCTGAGGCCCTGGCGACTGAGCTGCGGGATTCTGGCACGACATGGGTCGCGGTCGAGGACGAGCCGGTTTCGGTAAGCCCGGACGAGGTGATCGTCACACAGACGCCCCGGGCCGGCTGGTCGGTTGCCACCGAGGCAGGTGAGACGGTCGCCCTGGACCTGGCCATCACGCCGGAGCTGCGCCGGGAGGGGCTGGCCAGGGAGGCGATCCGGCTCGTCCAAGATGCCCGCAGAGCGGACGGCCTGGACGTCAGCGACCGGATCGTGCTCTGGTGGGAAGCCACCGACCCGGACCTTGCCGAGGCGCTGGCCGAGCAGGGGCCGCTCATCGCGGGTGAGGTGCTGGCGGAGGAGTACCGCGCCGGACATCCGGAACAGGCCGGCCCCGCGGACGCCCGGCGCCGTGTGCACGAGCACGCGGACGAGGACCTGGGCCTGACCTTCTGGCTCCGCCTCGCCTGAACCAACCCTCGTTTCAATGCGGGGAACCCGTCAGTCGGACACCGCCTTATCCGGCTGGCACGCCTTGCAGGGCATCGAGCCTCCGGCCTCCGCCGCCCCCCTGGTCATGGTCTCGAGGTCTTCGTCGGACAGGAACCGGATCAGGATGCACCGCCTGCGGTGGTACCGGGTAATCCCAGGGACGAGGGTGACCTCGCCGTCCAGCGGCGTGGCCGCGGAGCCGTCCGCCTCGTCCGCGCCGGGCTTGCCCGGCTCGCCCGGCCGCTCGCCGGGGTCGCCGGCGAGAGGCCGCGCCCCGGCCGCCGCCAGCTCCGCCACCTCGCCCGCGCCGTCCGCGTCGTCGGCAACGTCCTCGGCCTCGCCGACGTCACCCTCCTCAGCCGCGAGCGCCCCGGCTTCGCCGGCCGAGGGCCCGGGCACCTCGACGGCCTCGCCGGCCTCGCCGGCGCCGGCCTGCCAGATGTCCTCGGCCCGCTCGCCGTCATCCGGCCGCGGTGTGCTGGTGACAAAAGGCTCGAACAGGCCCCGGCCGGCCCGGGATTCCGCGGCCGCCTGCTCGCCCCAGTCCTGCTCCCGCTCCGGCGATTCCGTGGCGGGCTCCTGCTCCGGCACCGCTGGCTCTGCCAGCCGGAACCCGCCCGGCGGCAACGGGGGCTCCGGCCCGCCGTCTGTCGGCTCAGGAAGGGCCTGTTTAGCGGGCCCGGTTCCCATGGCTCGCGGTCCCGCCGTCGCGGGCCAGGCCGGACGGACCGGATCGTGCCTGCCGTCGCCGGGCCGGCGGACCGGTGACCCGCGTCCTGGCTCCTCGGCCGCTGGCATGGCGGGGCGCTCGCCGAATGGCGGGACCCGGAATCCAGGTGGCCGCGGCGGCGGCGCGTCGCGGCCCTCCCACGACACCGGCTCGCGCCTGGCGGGCGGTGATCTCGCGGGCCGGCCACCGCCTGCGCCGCGGCCCGCTGGGTGCTCCCCCGTGCGCGCCGCACCGGGGCCGGCCTTACCCGGGCCCGCCTTGACTGGCCCGGTGGCGCCGCGACCGCCCCCCCGGCGGGGCCCGGCCTCGGCGCCGGTGGGGGTACCCGGCCGCGGCACGCTCGCCAGGTCACCGTTGTCCCCGCCGGCGCGTCCCCTAGCCGTCCGGCCGCCGACCATCGCGCGAACGCCAGTGACGTCGGCGGCGGGCCAGTCCGTGGCGCCGCCCTGCCGTGCCGTCCCGGCGGTTCTGAAGAGGTCGTCCCGGCGGAGGATCACCCCGATGGACAGCACGATGGCCGCGAGCAGGCTGACGCCGATCGAGATGTAGGTCAGCTCCAGGCTGCTCGCGAGCACCCCGGTCACGAGCAGCACCAGCGCCGCCGCGATGAGCAGAACGCTGGACCAGATCACGTGCGCACTTCCACGGCCTGTGGGGTTTCAGGGGGCTCGGCCCCCTGGACCAGCACAGCGGCGGGCGCCCGGCGAAGCTGACCCAAGGTCAGCGAGCAGGGCGAGCCCGTCCCGCTGCGACCGCCGGGCGATCCGCTAGCGGCGGTCGTGCGGAGGGCCGTCGGAGGGGTGGAAACCTCCGTTGTGCCCCCCGGGCTCCGGGGAGCCCACGTAGGCTCCGGTAACCGCTGGCTGGCCATTGCGGGATTCCATCCGGGACGGCATGCCGCCCGACTGCGGCCCGGCGACCGCGGGGAAGGTACCGCTGTCCGCGGCGCCCGCCTCCAAGTCGCGGAGCTGGCCTTCCAGGTAGGCCTTGAGCCTGCTGCGGTACTCGCGCTCGAAGGCGCGCAGGTCATCGACCCGCCGCTCGAGCTCTTCCCGCTGCTGGACCAGGGAGCCCATGGCCTGGCGGTGCCGCTCCTGCGCGTCGCGCTCCAGGCTCTCGGCCCTGGCCCTCGCATCGCTGGTGATCTGCTCGGCCTGGCGCCTGGCCTTGCCGAGGATCTCGTCGGCCTCACGGCGGGCACGGCCCAGCGTCTCGTCGGCCTCACGCCGCGCGTCGGCGATCGCCTGGTCCGCGGTCTGCTGCGCGAGGGCGAGGACACGGGCCGCCGTGTCCATGTTGTCCTCGGTGTGGTGCATGCTCATCACCGGCTCCGGCCTGCGCTCTGGCTCGGAGAGCATCGGCTCCGGGGCCAGCATCTCGGGCTCGGGGTCGGCGAGCGGGGAACTGAGCGCGGAGACGGCCGACTTGCCGCCGCGCAAGCACTCAGCCAGCTTGGACCGGAGTTCCTCGTTCTCCTGGATCAGCCGGTCCAGCTCGACCTCGACCTCATCGAGGAAGGCGTCTACCTCTTCCTCGTCGTAGCCGGGCCGAAGCCTGGTGGTACTGAACTGCTTGTTCCGCACGTCTGCGGGCGTCAGCGGCATCTTGTCTCCTAGGCACGCTGCGTGTCTGTTCCATTCGGACCGTACCTGATCACAACAGAGGCACGAGGTAGATCAGGATAAGAACCGCGAAGAACAGAACCATGAAGCTGAGGTCCAAGGCCACACTACCGAGCCTCAGCGGGGGGATGAACCTGCTTAGAAATTTAAGTGGCGGATCGGTCGCCGTGTAGACCGCCTCAGCGATCACGAGGACCGGCCCGTGCGGCGACCAGGACCGCGAGAACGCCTGTATCCAGCTGAAAATCAGCCTGCCCAGCAGCAGAAGAAGATAGAGGTACAGGACGTACGTCAAGACGATCTTTACTATCCCCACAACCCTGTCCAGCTCTCACAAAACGACGCGGCGACCCGCGGGAGGCCGTCCCGGGCCGGCTCGTCCCTGGTCTAGCTCTGGTTGAAGAAACCCCTCTCGGCGATCCGGGCCTTGTCCTCCGCCGTGACCTCGATGGACGCTGGTGACAGCAGGAACACCCTGTTGGTCACTCGGTCGATGCTCCCGCGAAGCCCGAAGATCAGGCCCGCCGCGAAGTCAACGAGCCGCTTGGCGTCACTGTCGACCATTTCAGTCAGGTTCATGATGACCGGGGTGCCCTCTCGGAAGTGCTCCCCGATCGTCCGCGCCTCATTGTACGTGCGCGGATGCAGGGTCGTGATACGCGTGAGATCGGCGGGCTGGCGCGCGGTGGCCGGGCGAGCGGGTTCCGCCGTGGCGACCTCGGCCCGGTGATTGGCCCGCGCCGGGGGAACCTGGCCCCTGGAAAGGTCAGGCTCGGCGCCGTCCTCCTCCGCGTAGGAGGGGTCGTAGTCCTCCTCCTCATAGGAGTCATATCCGTCGTCATAGGACACGTCGTCCTCGACTAGGCCGAGGTAGACCGCCATCTTGTGGATCGCGCCGGCCATTTGTCAGTCCTCCGTAGTCCCTGGCCTGCCCTTCAATGCGTCGGACATTACCTGACTAAGCCCGGCCGGCCGCCGAGCAACGCCGTACCGACGCGCACGTGTGTCGCGCCGGCGGCGATCGCGGCCTCCAGGTCCGCGCTCATGCCCGCCGACACGATGACCGCTGCCGGGTGGCTGGCCCGCACCGCGGCGGCGATGCGCGGCAGCGGCGCGAAGGCCTGCTCGGGCGGCACGCCCAGCGGCGCCATCGCCATGATCCCGCCAAGCACGAGGCCGTCTTCGCAGGCCACGGCCCCGGCAAGGTCCGCAACTCCGGATTCGGCCACGCCGCCACGCGCGTCGTCCTGGTCCAGGCTCACCTGGACCAGGCAGGTGACAACCCGGCCCGCCTTCCTGGACTGCGCGCCCAGCGCCCGGACCAGCCGCAGCCGGTCCACCGAGTGGACGACGCCGGCGTACCTGACCACGCTCGCCGCCTTGTTGGTCTGTAGCTGCCCGATGAAGTGCCAGGTCAGCCTCGGCGCAAGGTCCGCACACTCGGCCGCCTTGGGCGCCGCTTCCTGATCCCGGTTCTCACCGACGTCCCAGACGCCAAGCTCGCTGAGCAACCGCACGTCCGAAGCCGGAAAGGTCTTGGTCACCGCGATGAGGGTCACCCCGGACGGGTCCCGCCCGGCCGCGCGGCACGCCGCCTCAATCCGCACCCGCACGCCGGCCAGCCGCGCACTCAGCTCACCGCGCCGCTCCCGCTCAGCTGCCACGGGCCCAGGCCTACTTCAGGAAGTCAGGCACGTCCAGATCGTCGTCCTCTTCAAAGACGACAGAACGGCGGCGCGTGGTGGCCGCGTCGAACATGCGGGCCGCGGCACCGGGGTCGGCCCGGAGCCGCGGTGCGCCGGCCGGCGTGGCCAGGGCGGCCACCTCAGGGACGGCGGCCTCGCCGCCGGAATCCACCGCGGGCCCGGCCGGCCACCCATCGCTCTCGGCCGCGGGCGTGGCCCGCCCGGCCGCCGGCGGAGCTGGCGCCATCACGCCGCGCAGGCTCAGGCCCTTGGACTCGGCCGCCGGGTACTCCGCTGCAGCGCCTCCCGCAGCGCCCCCAGCCACCTCGTGACCGACCGGGCGGGCGTCACCGTTCGGCGGGGGAAACGAGGCCGCCCCGGGCACGGCAGCGCTCGCGCTGTCCGAGCCCAGGCGGGCCAGGCTGGGGTGGAGCGGACGGGGGCGGCCCATCCCGGCTTCGTCGAACCCGGCCGCGATGACCGTCACGCGTACCTCGTCGCCGAGCGCGTCGTCGATCACCGCGCCGAAGATGATGTTGGCGTCGGGTGCGGCCGAGTTGGCGACGAGCTGGGCCGCCTCGTTGATCTCGAACAAGCCCAGGTCCGAGCCGCCCTGGATGGACAGCAGGACGCCGTGCGCGCCGTCGATGCTCGCCTCGAGGAGCGGGCTGGAGATGGCCATCTCAGCCGCCGCCACAGAGCGGTCGTCGCCACGCGCCGAGCCGATCCCCATCAGCGCCGAGCCGGCGCCGGACATGACCGATTTCACATCGGCGAAGTCCAGGTTGATGAGGCCGGGGGTGGTGATGAGGTCGGTGATTCCCTGGACACCGGACAGCAGCACCTGGTCGGCCGCCTTGAATGCGTCCAGCACGCTGACATGGCGGTCCGAGATGGACAGCAGCCGGTCGTTCGGGATCACGATGAGGGTGTCTACCTCGCTGCGCAGCCGCTCGATGCCCACCTCGGCCTGCGACGCCCTGCGCTTGCCCTCGAAGCCAAACGGCCTGGTCACCACCCCGATCGTGAGCGCACCGAGGGAGCGGGCCACGTTCGCGACCACAGGGGCGCCGCCGGTTCCCGTCCCGCCGCCCTCCCCGGCGGTGACGAAGACCATGTCCGCGCCCTTGAGCACTTCCTCGATTTCCTCGCGGTGGTCTTCGGCCGCCTTGGTCCCGACCTCAGGGTTGGCGCCCGCGCCAAGCCCGCGGGTCAGCTCGCGACCGACGTCGAGCTTGACGTCGGCGTCGCTCATGAGCAGCGCCTGCGCATCCGTGTTGATCGCGATGAACTCAACGCCCTTGAGCCCCTCTTCGATCATCCGGTTTACGGCATTGACGCCGCCCCCTCCGATACCGACGACCTTAATGACCGCCAAATAGTTCTGCGGTGCTGCCACGAGGAGGGCCCTTTCCGCTTGTCTGCCTCTATCGTGTTCCTGCCCTATCGCTTTATGCGGCCGGTTATTCCGCTCACCCAGGGAATCGGCCGCTTGTGCTGCCCGCCGACATGCGCCCCCGCATCGGCGGCCAGGCAATTCCACGACTTTCCGTGAGTCAAACCCTCACTCTCAACCTGAGATTTAGAGTTATGGTATGGTGACGATTGATACGGACAGTAGGGTCGCCCGGGATCAGGGTCAACTCGCCACGCGCTACGTCGGCCCGCGTGTTCTGCGCGCGCCCGCCCCGGATTCGTCAGCCCGAGACCATCACGGTGCTCTGGCCGCTGACGTCGTAGCTGCGGGCACGCGTGCGCATCAGCAGGGTAAGCTCCTTCGCTTTCTCGCCCGCCCGCCCGGTACTGCCCCAGATGACCACCGCGCCGTCGGTGAGCGTCACAGACACGTCCGAGGGGCCGAGGGCCGACACGGTGGCGACCTTGCGGGCGACCCGCGGCGGCAGTTCCCGCAGCACGAGCGCTGCCGCCCGGACCGCAGGGTTTCCGCGCAGCGACCCCGTGGTGCCGGACACCGTCAGCAGCGGGAGGCCCGGCTGGGCCGCGACGTCGCGGACGCTCACCCCGAACCGGTCCAGCAGGGCATACCCGCCCGGCACGCGCACCGCGAACACCGGGGTCCGCGGCTGCACGGAGATCACGACGGTGGACGGCCAGTCCCTGCTGACCTGGGCGTTCTGAACCTGCCTCAGCCGCTCGACGTGGCGCGCGATGGCGCCGGTGTTGACCCGGATGAGCGGCAGCCCGTACGGGACGTGCGCCGCCGCGAGCACCTGCGCGGCCGAGACACTCCGCCCGGCGCCGACGACCTGGACCGAGCGGACCACCAGGAGCCGTGAGCCGAGCAGCGCCCAGCCCATGGCGGCCACGATCCCGGCACCGGCGGCCGCGAACAGCACGGCCTTCCGCTTGGGCCGCCAGCGCCGGCCGCGGGCGGCACCGGCGCGCCGCACCGGACGGCCGCTGCGCTCTTCCCGCCCCCGCGCTTCGCGCCCGCCCCCGCTCTGCTCTTCCCGCCCCCGCGCTTCGCGCCCGCCCCCGCTCTGGCGCGTCTTAGTCATCGCGAACCTTGCCCTCCAGCGCCGCCACGATCAGCGGGCCTAGCGCGGTCACGTCGCCCGCGCCCATGGTGAGGACGAGGTCACCGGGCCCTGCCGTCCCCGCCACGGCGGCGGGCACGTCACCCCGGTCCGGAACGAACCTGGCCCGCCCGCCGGGCACCGCCTTGGCGACGATAAGCCCGGTGACGCCGGGCTCGGGGTCTTCCCTGGCCGCGTAGACGTCAAGGACGAACGCCTCGTCGGCCAGGCCGAGCGCGGCACCGAACTGCCCGGCGAAGATCCGGGTCCGGCTGAACAGGTGCGGCTGGAACACCGCGATGACCCGCCCGCCCGGCCTGATCTCCCGGGCGGCGCTCAGGTCGGCCGCGAGTTCGGTCGGGTGGTGTGCGTAGCTGTCGAGCACGAGCACCCCGGCGGCCTCCCCCTTCGGCTGCATCCTCCGGTGCACGCCCCGGTAGCCGGCCAGTCCCGCCGCCGCCAGCCCCGAGGGCAGCCCAAGTTCGAGGGCGGTGGTGTAGGCGGCGGCGGCGTTAAGCGCATTGTGACGGCCGGGGACCGCGACCTCGAGCTGGGCCCGCGGCGGCGCGCCTGGCGCGGCCCTGGGCCCGGTGGTCACCGCGAAACTCACCCGCATGCCCGCCGAGCGCACGCCGGTGATCTGGTAGTCGGCGCCCGGCTCCGCGCCGTAGGTGCGGACCCGCACGCCTCGCTCGGCCGTGGCCGCCGCGAGCGCCGCGGCCCCGGGGTCGTCCGCGCAGGCCACGAGCAGTCCCCCGGGGGTGATCTGCCGGGTGAACTCCGTGAACGCGGCCTCGATCTCCGCCAGGCCGGCGTAGTTGTCCAGGTGGTCGGCTTCCACGCTGGTGACGACCGCCACCTCAGGGGCGAGCATGAGGAACGAGCCGTCGCTCTCGTCGGCCTCGGCGACGAAGATCGCGCCGGTGCCGTCCTCGGCGCCCAGCCCCGTCTCGTCGAGGATTCCGCCGATGACGTACCCCGGGTCGGCGCCGCAGTGCCGCAGGATCGTGGTGATCATGCCGGTCGTCGTGGACTTGCCGTGCGTGCCCGCCACCGCGATCCCCCGCCTGCCCAGCATCACCGACGCGAGCGCGGCGGCCCGGTGCAAGACCCGCAGGCCGCGCCGGTGCGCCTCGGCCAGTTCCGGGTTGTCCGCGCGGATCGCGGTGGACACGACGACCGTGTCGGCGCCGTCGAGGTTGACGGCCGCGTGCCCGACGTGCACGGTCGCGCCCTGGCCGGCCAGCGAGTTGAGCAGGTCGCTGTCGGCGGAGTCGCTGCCGGACACGGCGACCCCGCGGGCGATCATGATCCGGGCGATCCCGGACATCCCCGCGCCGCCGATGCCGGTGAAGTGCACCCGGCCAAGGTCCGGCACTGGCACGGGGGCGACGGGGCTTACCAGGCGTCCCACCTCAGCTCACCGCCCGCGCGCCGCGTGGCTGCGGGTCGGCCGGCGGGCCGCGATGAGGTTCATGACCTCGGCCGCCATCCGGTCGTCGGCGTGGCGGCTGCCCAGCCTGGCGGCCGCCTCGGACATGCCGGCCACGAGCTGGGAGTCGAGGATGACCGGCAGCAGCACCTCGCAGATCCAGTCCGGGCTCAGCGCCGCGTCGTCCACGATGATCCCGCCCCCCGCGCGCTCGATGGGCAGCGCGTTCAGGCGCTGCTCTCCGTTGCCGTGCGGCAGCGGCACGTACGCGGCCGGCAGCCCCACCGTGGTGAGCTCGGCGCAGGTCAGGGCGCCGCTGCGGCAGAGCGCGAAGTCGGCCGCGGCGTAGGCCAGGTCCATCCGGTCTACGTAGGGCAGCGTGACGTACGGCGCGCCGGCGGGCGGCATGTGCACCTCCAGGCCGCTGCGCGGGCCGAGGATGTGCAGCACCTGGACACCGGCGGCGCGGATCTGGTCCGCGGCGTCGAGCACCGCGAGGTTGACCGACCGGGCGCCCTGCGACCCGCCGGTGACCAGCAGCACCGGCAGGTCAGGCCGGAGCCCGAAGTGCTCGCGCGCCTTGTCCGCCATGGCCAGCCGGTCAAGGCCGGAGATCTCCTTGCGGATCGGGATCCCGATGCACGTGGCGTGGGCCAGCTTGGTACGGGGATGGGCGGTGAAGACCTGCCGGGTGAACAGCGCGCCGATCCGGTTGGCCAGGCCCGCCCGGACGTTCGCGTCGTGCACCACGATGGGCACCTGACGGCGCCGGGCGGCGAGGTAGGCGGGGGTGGCGACGTAGCCGCCGAACCCGACCACCACCTGCGCCCGCGTCCCGTCCAGGACCCCGCCGACGGCGCGGACCGCGTGCAGCAGCCGTTCGGGCACGCTCAGCAGTTCCGGGGTCAGCTTGCGGGGCAGCGGGACCGGCGGGATGAGCGCGAGGTCGTACCCGCGCAGCGGAACAAGGCGTGTTTCCAGTCCTCGTTCTGTCCCCAGGCAGGTGATCCGAATGCGGGGATCCGCCCGCCGGAGGGCGTCCGCGACCGCCAGGGCGGGCTCGATGTGGCCAGCGGTGCCCCCTCCGGCGAGTACTACGCTCATCGCAGGCCTCCTCGTGCGCTGGTGCGTGCGGTAACCAGCCCTGGGCTCACTCCCGGTGGCGGTCCAGGCCAAGCCAGCTTAGGGCGCGCCGCGCCGGGCCGGGGCCGGCCTCGGCAAGCGCCTGCGCCGCACCAGGCTCGCGTCTGGCGAACGACATCAGCATGCCGAGCGCCACCATGGTCACCACCAGTGACGACAGGCCCGAGGAGACCAGCGGCAGCGGCACGCCCGTGATCGGGAGCATGCCGAGCACGGCCGCGATGTTCACGATGGCCTGGCCCACGATCCAGACCGTGGCGCCGGCGGCGGCGAGGCGGATGAACGTGTCCTGCACCCGCCGGGCGATGCGGAGGCCCGCGAACGCGAGCCCGCCGTAGAGCAGGGATACGCAGAGCGTCCCGACCAGACCCAGTTCCTCGCCGATGATGGCGAAGATGAAGTCGGTCGTGTCGTCGGGCACCCAGCCCCACTTCTGCCTGCTGGCCCCGAGCCCCACGCCGAACCAGCCCCCGGATCCGACCGCCCATTTGCCCTGGATGCTCTGCATTTCCGGCCCGGTCGGCCCGCCCTGCGGATTCAGGAAGGCCATGAGGCGGTCGAACCGGTACCTGGCGACCACCACGAGCATCAGCAGCACGAACATGATCAGCCCGAGCATCAGCAGGTACAGGTGCACCGGGGTGCCGACCACCCAGAGCAGCGCCAGGAAGATCAGCAGCAGGATGAACGTGGTCCCGAGGTCGTCGCCGAGCATGACGAGCAGGCACAGGACTCCGGCCCCGGGCAGCAGCGGGATGAGCAGGTAGCGCCGGTCGTCCAACTGGGACAGCTTCTCCTTCCGGGCCAGCAGGTCCGCGCCCCACAGCAGGAAGGCGAGCTTGCCGAGCTCGGACGCCTGGAACACCAGCGGGCCGAAGACCAGCTCGCGGGTGGCCCCGCCGGAGGACACACCGATCACCGGGGTCAGCAGCAGGCCGAGGACCGCGATGAACATGAGCGGGTAGGCCGCGGCGCGGAAGATCGCGGGCGAGCACCGGGCGGCCAGCCACATGCAGGGCAGGCCGAGTACCACGCCGAGCAGCTGGTGCTGGAAGCCGGAATACGGCGACCCGCCCTGGTCCAGCTGCTGCGCCGAGGAGGTGGACAGCACCATCACCAGGCCAAGGCCCAGCAGCAGCGCGGTGATGCCGAGGATCAGGTAGTAGGAGGTGAGCGGCCGGTCGAGGGCGGATCGCAGGGCGGTGAGCGTACGGCGGCCCGGCGGGCCCGCCACCGCCTCGCCGCCGGGCGCTGACTGGCCGGGACCAGCGGCTGGTTCCGGCCCGGCAGGGCGTGCCGCCTCCTCGACTCGCTCCATCCCCCCAGTGTCCGGGGTGGGGACCGCCTTCAGGCGGAAATCGCGCGCGTGTCGCGGGTTACTTCGGCACCCACTCCACGTAGAAGATGCCGAGGCCGAGGGCCACGAACAGGCCGCAGATCAGCCAGAACCTGATGACGATGGTCGTTTCCGCCCAGCCGAGCAGCTCGAAGTGATGTTGCAGCGGCGCCATCCGGAACACCCGCTGCCCGGTCATCTTGAACGATCCCACCTGGATGATCACCGACAGCGCGATGATGACGAACAGGCCGCCCAGGATGGCCAGCAGGAGCTGAGTCTTCGTGCACACGGCCAGCCCGGCCAGCACCCCGCCGAGGGCGAGCGATCCCGTGTCACCCATGAAGATGCGTGCCGGGGGGGCGTTCCACCACAGGAAGCCGAAGCACGCGGCCAGCACGGCGGCGGCCACCACCGCCATATCCTGCGGGTC
>Ga0207684_10001623_pt1 | contig 23860 bp, 19 predicted proteins | sample KBSK5501metaG_FD_184342 | JGI IMG/M metagenome (GOLD analysis project Ga0207684, IMG submission 184342) | Corn, switchgrass and miscanthus rhizosphere microbial communities from Kellogg Biological Station, Michigan, USA - KBS K5-50-1 metaG... | ecosystem: Host-associated > Plants > Roots >...
GTGCGCGCGATTGTGACGCAGTTGGGGTTGACCAATCTCTGGACACTCGCGGTTGGACTGCTCACGCTGGCGATCATCTTTGGGCAGCGCCGCTGGGCGCCGCGAGCGCCGGGAATCTTGATCGCCGTGGTCGCTGCGATCGCCGCAACGACCCTCTTCAACCTGCCCGCGCATGGTGTGGCGACGGTCGGGACACTGCCACAGGGCTTTCCCCTGCCGCACTTTCCTGGCGTCCCGCTCGCGGATGTGCCCATCTTGGCGGCGACTGCGCTGGGCATCTCGCTAGTGGCGATCGGCGACACCATCTCGACCTCGGCCGGCTTCGCCGCGCGCCAGGGCCTTGAGGTCAACGCCAATCAGGAACTCGGGGGCATCGGCGCAGCGAATGTGTTGGCGGGCTTTTTTCAGGGGTTTCCGGTCAGTACGAGTAGCTCACGCACCGCCGTCGCAGAGCAATCGGGCGCGAAAACGCAACTGACCGGTGTGGTCTCCGCCGTAGCCATTGTCCTGATGCTGCTCTTTCTTCCCGGGTTGGTGCGCAACCTGCCGCAGTCAGCCTTGGCCGCAATCCTGATCGTCGCCGCCGTGAGCCTCCTCGATCTCGCGGGTCTACGCCAGTTGCTTGCGGACAGCCGGAGCGAGTTCAGTCTCGCGCTCGCCTGCGCGCTCGGCGTCATCTTTGTGGGCGTGTTACAAGGCATCGTGGTCGCCGTCCTGCTCTCGATTTTCCAGCTCTTTGCCAGAACATGGCGGCCCCACTGGGCGCTGTTGGGACAGGAGGAAGGGCTGCCGGGCCTTCAGGACCTGCGGCGGCATCCAGCGGCGCGGCCGTTGCCGGGCATCTTGATCATTCGGTGGGGTGCGCCCCTCATGTTTGCGAACGCCACCGTGTTTCGCGACCTCATCCGCGACCAGCTTGCCGCGTCAGATCCACAGCCGAAGTGGGTCGTCATTGCAGCCGAGCCGATTACCGACTTGGATACGACGGCGGCCGACATGCTGCGGGACGTAGATCTGGAACTCAACGCAAAGGGCATCCACCTTGCCTTTGCCGAGCTCCAAGGACCGGTACGGGATCATCTCATGAAGTTGGGACTGCAGGAGACTATCAACGCTCAGCACTTCTATCCAACACTGGACGCTGCCGTCAAAGAGATCCTTGAGCTGTCAAAGGCGGAATGAGGAGCGTCGCAGACGTGACGTGTGGAGCCTTATTATGGCTGGTTATCGGCCCCGAAACGTACGCAAGTGAGCAAGGGGTTTGAGTGCACGTGCTGAACGCAGACTATGCGTACCGAAATCAGTGCGGCGCTCGTCTGTATCCAGTGTGAGTGATGTATCTCAGAGCGTGTTATGAACTGCCCATGAGCGGCCTATTATCGGCGAAGTGTGAGCGAAAACACGGAGGTTTTGGCCTCGTTCTCGCTCACTCGCCGGCATTTCGGGGCGATTCTACGGCGTTTGAGACAAGTTCATAACACCCTCTCAAGATGTAGTGGACGGGCGCGCATCCTGTCTGCGCGGGAGGAGCGTCAGCATGGCACGTGTGCTCAGCGCGACGCGCTACGTGGTGCTCCTGGGCGTCATCGCCTGCGCGCTCGGCGCGCTGCTGTGCTTCATCGGCGCCCTCGCGCAGCTCGTGCTCGTGGCGACCCAAGCCCTCACCGGTCTGGACACCGCCAGCGAGATCAAGGCGCTCACCGTCAACGAGATCTTCCTGGCCGACGTCAGCCTGATCGCGACGGCGCTCTTTTTGGTGGCGGTGGGCCTCTACGAGCTCTTCATCAGCAAGATTGATCTGCCGGTGGGCGTCACCGTCGTCTCATTAGATGACCTCAAAGACAAGTTAGTCGGCGTGATTATCGTGGCGTTGGCGGTGAGTTTTCTCGCGCAGATCGCCATTTGGGATGGCAAGACCGATCTGCTCTCCTACGGTCTCTCGATCGCGCTGGTGATCCTGGCGCTGGGCGCGTTCACCTGGTTCCGCCGCGAGAAGAAGGACGACGCGTCATGACAAGCGGTCGGAAGGACATGCTGCACTCGCAGCAGTAAGGCGCAGGCCACTGACACCAAGCCTCGCGGTTGGGCATCCACCTTCGGCGAATGCCGCGAGCTCACCCGCAGCCATGTGCTGCGTCAGGAATCCCATCGCGCTGTCCAGCATGATGACGATGGTGAGCAGCGCCAACCCGGTATACAGGAGAGCCCGTGATCGGCGGAAAGCGCCCAGATCCCGCCAACGTGACCACCAGCGACGCCGCTCGCGCCACCTTGTGGGGACAGATAGATGGATTTCACTGCGACTGAGCACGCCCCCAAGCGCTACTCAGTGACAACTTAAGCTGCAGAATTGGACTCAGCGACAGTCTCGGCGACAACACTTGACGCGCTGCGCGCATAACGCACGTGTTCATCCCGCAAAAAAGGCGTCGGAGACGACATTCTGGGTCCATACTCGCGACAACATGCCCTTCAAGTCACATGACCCCAGCGCGCTCAGTGAGTGCATGCGGCGGGTTCTTTTGCCAATACAGGCTCGTCCACCTTCTTGCGCGCACATCTGTTACGACTCACCGTGCGCAACTGCACCTGGCGCAGTTATAGGCTCTATGATCTGCCGCAGTTGAACGCGGATGGCAATGGGAACGCTTCCGCCTCGATCACCATCAACGGGGCGCAGCCGCTGCCGACGACCAGTGATCAGAACTGGTATATCGCCGTCGACTACAACTCGACGCTGAACCGCGACAGCTTCCTGACGATCTCGTGTGGCGATGTGGTCGTGCCGACGCCGCACTAGCCGCCATGTGACATGATGAAGCGTCCGACGCGAGCGAGAATGTCCGTGTCCGAGCGCTTCGCGCCGTCTTTTGGCGCTATCGCCGCTATCGTGTGTGCGGGGGAAGACCGCCGATGCAACAGCCATCTCACAGTCCTGGCGCGCCCGATCACTCGACTGAGCGCCAGCTACCGCATTCCGCTCTGCATCCCCCCGCCAGCTATGCGCTCGCCGGATCGCCGCTGCGCCGTCCATGGGCCGCCGCGCTCATCCTGGCCGCGCTGGGTGTTCTGGTCCTCTTTGCGCTCTTCCGCCTGCTCTCCATCTTCACTTTCGCCCCACCGAATGTGCTGCGCGTCTTCTTCTCCGCCCTTGGCCTCTGCGTGCTCGCCGGGCTGCCGGCGCTGGCGCTCATCTGGTATCTGGACCGGCGCGAGCGCGAGTCGCCCTGGGTCTTCTTCGGCGCGCTGCTCTGGGGGATGCTGGTCGCGACGGGGCTGGCGCTTTTCCTCAACGGCGAGGGCGCGCTGCTAGTCTTCGATTTCTTCACGCGCAGCGGCCTTGCCAGCGACGTGCCATCGGAGACCGCCCGCGCGCTGGAGCAATACCTGACGGCGGTGCTGGTCGGCCCGCCGGTGGAAGAGATCGCCAAGGGTCTCGCGCTAGTCCTGCTGATCTGGCTCTTGCGTGGCGAGTTCAACAACATGCGCGATGGCATCATCTATGGCGCGCTGGTTGGCCTCGGCTTCAATGTGATGGAGACGTCGTTCTACATCACCAATTTCTATGTGCAGACCGGCTCGCCCCCGTACGCGATGCAACTGCTGGCGCGCTTCGTCTTCTTCGGCGTCAACGGACACTTGCTCTTCACCGCGCTCACCGGCGCGGGCTTCGGCCTGGCGCGCCAGCTCGCCCATCCAGCGGCGAAGGTGCTGGCGGCGGTAGGCGGGCTGCTGCTGGCAATCCTGGCGCATATGACCTATAACGCGCTGGCGGGATTCCTGATCGCTGGCCTGCTGGCCCTGCAAGGCGTGTCGCTGGACAATTCACCGCTCTTCAGCTGGTGGGTCGCGGTCGCGGTCACAAACGTGGTCCTACTATTCGTGCCCTATGCGCTGCTGATCGGCGCCATCATTGTCAGCGGCCAGTGGGAGCGGCGCGTCATTCGGCAGCAGCTTGCCGACGAGGTAGGTGGTCAAATCGTTACTCCGGAGGAGTACGCGCAACTTGAACGCGAGCCACCCTATGGCCTGCGTCGCCCCGCAGGCTACTCCCGACGCGAGGCGCGCGCCCTGGTCACGGCGCAGAACAAGCTCGCGTTCCGCAAGTGGGATGTGCGCGCCGCCGGAGGTGACCCACGGACTGATCCCGTCGCCCAGGCGTTGCGCGCCGAAATCCTCGCGATACGCGACGCGGCGTGGGCGATGTGAGACAGGTGCGAGTGAGTTCAAAGGTCGCGGCGACCACATGCGCGCGACGTACACCTTCTTCCCCGGGCAGAGTGCGGAGCGGCCGACGCTGCTGTTATTGGACTTGCGCGACCCCGTGAGCGAAGTGATCCATTCCGAGCGCGCGCTCTGGGACGCCCTGCTTATGATTGCCATTGTCTCCAGCAGTTTCCAGCGAGTGGCCGCATTTGGGTATCAAAATCATTGCATGCAGGCAGTGGACCATGTAAACTAGCGCCGTACCCGACACGTCAGGCGATCATGAGGATGTGGTCCAGGAATGACAGGACGACTTGTTGGCGTTCTAGCCTCGCGCCAGATCTAGCGTCTTTGTTCGGCGCGTAGATCGCCGTTGTCGTGAACGTAGAAAGCGCTGGTTTGGATGACTGACTCGTCTTCTCGCAATCCCATCACTCTGCCAGGGAGCGAACGCAAAATTGTTCCTGGCGCGCGCGTCGTTGGTCCGAGTGATCCGGCGGAACAGATCGAGGTGACGATCCGCCTGCGGTCACGCGCCTCCAGCGCCGATCTCGACGCCGCGGTCGCCGCGCTGGGGGCCACACCGCCGAGCGAGCGCGTGTATCTAACTCCCGAACAGTTCACTACCCGCTATGGGGCCGACCCAAAGGAGATGGAGAAGGTCGCGCAGTTTGCGCGCGACAATCATCTCACCGTTGTGCGCTCCGATCTGGATCAGCGCACACTCGTCGTCTCTGGCTCCGCTGCGGCGCTCTCCTCGACATTTCAGGTCAAACTGGTGCGGTACTCGTCACCCCAAGGCGACTATCGCGGTCGTCTTGGGCCACTGCACATTCCTGCGGCGTTACAGGGAATCATCGAGGGCATCTTTGGCCTAGACAATCGCCAGCAGGCCCGCCCGCGCAGTATCTTGCCCGCTCAGCGAGCTCGTCTGCGCGCGGCGGCTGGCGCAACGCCAGCGAAGGAAGAAGAGACGCGCAGCTTCTACCCGCATGAGATCGGCGCGTACTACAACTTTCCTACTCATCTGACTGGCGAGGGCCAGTGCATCGGCATTCTTGAGTTCGGTGGCGGTTTTTCGCAAGCAGATCTGGACACCTACTTTCAGCAACTCAAGTTGCCATCCCCACAGGTCGAGGCGGTCTCCGTCGATGGCGTCTCGAATCAGCCTGGAGCCAATCCTGATATTGACGGCGAGGTCATGCTGGACATCGAGGTGGCGTCGGCGCTCGCTCCTGGTGCCAGGATCGCCGTCTATTTCGCCCCGTTCACAGAACAAGGCTGGGTGGACGCCGTCTCCGCCGCCGTGCACGACACCAAGCGCCGCCCCTCGGTCCTCTCTATCAGCTGGGGGTTCACCGAAGGGCAGGATATCTGGACCAGCCAGGCGATACAGGCGGTCAATCAGGCGTTTGAGGCGGCGGCGCTCTTGGGGGTGACGGTCTGTTGCGCCTCAGGCGACGACGGCTCGCAGGATCAGTTGGACGATGGTCACGCGCATGTGGATTTCCCGGCTGGCAGCCCCTATGTGCTGGCATGCGGAGGCACCACATTGCAGTTGACCGGCGACGCCATCACGGGCGAAATCGTCTGGAATGAGGGCGCGCGCGCCGAGGGCGGCGGCGCCACCGGTGGAGGCATCAGCGAGATCAATGCGCTCCCTGCCTGGCAGGAAGGCGTCGTGCCAGCCTCCGTGAATCCGACACACATGCGGGGACGTGGCGTGCCGGATGTGGCAGGGAACGCCGACGGGCGCACCGGATACACGATCCTGGTAGATGGCCAGGTGGTACAGGGCGTCGGTGGCACGAGCGCCGTCTCGCCGCTGTGGGCGGGTTTGATCGCGCGGGTGAATCAGCAGTTGGGTAAGCCGGTCGGGTTCATCAATCCGTTACTCTACAAGTCAAACATACCCGCGGCCCTGCGTGATATCACCGTGGGTACGAATGATCCCACCGGCGGCATGATTGGCGCCTATAGCGCGCAGACAGGCTGGGACGCCTGCACAGGCTGGGGCAGTCCAGATGGCGCGCGGCTACTGACGGCGCTGACGACGACAGGCCCCGCGTCAGTCACTAAGCCGTCTACGACGAGCGCGTCCGGCAGCGGCAGCAGCGCAATATGGGTCGCTCTTGCTGTTATCGTCGTCCTGATTGCGCTGGGCGTGGCAGCCTACTTTATCCTGCCAACCCTGGGGTTAGGAATCAGCTTCGGCATGAGATAGGGATTCTGGCTAAGTTGTTGATAGACGCCTCTCCGTCGCCTGGCGGCGCGTTAGCCAGACAGGCGTTCGGCGAGGCCGGGTTCGGTCGCTGGGCGGACAATGACCCGCGGGGTCTCGTGCCACGCGGCGCAGGCGCGCAGCGCGCTTCTCACCTCGGCGACTAGGGTGTCATCGACGACCACATCAGGTTCCAGATGCAGCGCCTTCACCTCGAATACGCCCTCCTTGCGATGGGCCTTGGGATCGAGGCGGCCAATCAGCGCATTGTTGTGGAGGATCGGCAGCGTGAAGTAGCCGTAGATCCGCTTAGGCGCGGGGGTATAGCACTCGATGCGATAGGCGAAGTTGAACAGCTCCTGCGCCCGCGTCCGATCCCACAGCAGCGGGTCAAACGGGGACAGTAGGGTCGTGCGGGAGACGGGTATCTGGCCGTTCGCCGCCGCTTCAATCGCCTCGCGGTGGTCGGGATGGAAATAGCCAGGCGCCTCCCAGCCTTCGACCTGCACAGTGTGGAGTTGTCCGCGTTGCGCCAGTCGCTCTATCGCCTGCTGAGCAACTTTCTTCGACAGTCCGAAATAGTCGGCGACCCAGGCGGCTTTCGTTACGCCCAAGGCTTTGACTGTGTTCAGCGCGAAGGTGTCGTACACCGCCTCCAATTCCGGCGTCTGGGCGTCATCCCACTCCGGCAGAACCCGCTCGCGCAGATCATAGACGCGCTGGAACTGCTGACGGTGGGCGACCATCAGATCGCCACGCATCCACAGGCCGTCGAGCGCGGTCTTCTCGTCCGTCCAGTTCCACCAGCCGCCTTGAGGGCCACCCGCGCGCGCAAACTCGGCTGAGCGCGCTGGGCCGTGCTCGCGGATGTGCGCCAGCAACTGATTCACCAGTTCCGCATGCTCCCGCATCCAGGGACGCCAGCGGTTTTCGTGCCAGGTAAGCCGGTTCAGCATGAGGCGGCGGTATAACGGATACTCCTCGATTGGCAAGAAACTGGCGGCGCGCGCCCAGTATTCAAACAACGCGCCCTCGGCCAAGAGTTCATCCAGCCAGCGTTGGGGATAGGCGCTCAGGCGGCTCCACAGCACGAGATAGGGGCTGCGCGCCACGACGTGAATGGTGTCGATCTGCACCCCGTGCAGTCGCTGGATCATCTGAAGCAGGTCGGCTTTGGTCGCCGGGGCGCGGGAGGGTGGACGCTGCTGGAGTCCCAGCGCGGCGACCATTAGCCCACGCACAGCGACTTGTGAGAGAGTGCGCATCGGCGTCACTCCGGCGAGATGAGCAGGTCAGCGTCCTGCCGATTATAGCGGTTGGAACCCCCGTTCGTCATGAATGAGGTGTGAACAGATGATGCTGTGGGAGCAGGTCGCGCAGTGGGATGGCACGGTCACTTGCGAGGATCACCTCGGTCTCCATGTTCGCGCTATGGATCTGCGCGATGAACTCACGGCAGCGTCCGCAGGGCGAGAGGATATACACCGCGCCGTCCGCATCCTTCCAGACGGCGACGATTTGCGCGATGCGCTGCTCACCAGCGGTCACCATCGCGGCGATTGCGCTTGCTTCGGCGCAGAATCCCAGGGCTGAGGGAAGATCCAGACAGACGCCGACATAGACGTTCCCTTGATCCGTGACCAGCGCGCACCCTACATCGCCAATCAGATGATCCCCGACGCGCCGGGGATTGACAACGGTCGCCGCGCGCTCGATCAACATCTCCACCATCTCAGTCATAGCAACAGTCTCCACCCAGATCCATCCAAGCCCCAGCAAGTTTCAGGGGCAGAGGGCGTTTCGTAACCGCGAAAATGGGGGAGGCTGACACGAGCCGAGGCTTGCACCCTCGACGGGGAGGTCAGCCAGCCACGTTGCCTGCTTGTCGTGACGCCCGGGCGCCAGTCCCTCCCCCAGCATATCACCGGGCACGACCGACCCCCAGACCGACCCTCAGACCGATGCGGCGGCGCTGAGCCCTACCTCGATAACCACTCCCTCGCCCGATCCAGGCAGGGATAGAGCGTGGTCGTGGTTGGTAGGGCTGATGAGGCTGATGTGGTTAGTGCGGGGTTACTGATGCCCCGGAGGGCCGCCGCCCTCGGCGAGTCCGCCACCGCCACCGAGCAGGTGCTGCGTAGCCTGCAACAGCTGCGTCAGATGCGTCGTGACGCCACCGGCATGCACGCCGACGCGCCAGCCGCCCACGGCCAGCAGAGCGCCCAGGATGACAACTGCGGCGAGCGGCGCTCGCCCCTTCGCCCGCGATTGACGGTGTGTCATGATAGCCTCTCCCCTTCTACGCCTGTGCCCTGTGTCGAAGCGTCGTTTCCTGCGCGCTCGACTGCTTCCTTATATACCACCATTGAGGGCGTTTGTAACCTTTGTTTTCCGACACCGATAGACACTCTGCGCGATAACATGTATGCCAGGATCACCGCGTGAAGTTGCTCGTGGTACGCTTCGATCCGCTCAGAAGCGGGCGCCCAGTTGCCGAAAAAACGCCAAAAACGAGGGTTACAAAACGCCCTCAGGGGCAGGTAAATATCGCGGCTGCCCGAGAGCCGAGACGAAAGTGTATCCATCAGATTAGGCTCTGCTGATGGGGAGTCGAATACCCCGCGATGTGTTCAGCACCGTTCGTCACTATCTGCCATGTCGCTCGAATCCAGCGATCTCACTCATCACTCGTCCATGGTGGTTCGCAGACGTTCGTCGGCGCTGCTATCAGACTCGCTGTCACAGCGCTGGTGGTGTGGTGTATGTATCCTGAGATCGTGAAGACGAGTCCTGCATGTCCCTGACGTGGATGCTAACGGGCCAGCTTCCCCCGCCGCTTTGCCGCCCCGGCCCTTCTCCATGTAGGTCTGCATGCTAGCGCCGTCACGAGAGATTAGAACAAGTACCCCAGCATATCAACAGCGCCATCGGGCCAGCGCTGGAGCGTGATCGGCTTCACCATCATGCAGTCGCCAAGCGGCCGCTCTGCTATCCCAAGCGTCCGATGATCATCGATCATCATCCACGTGCAGGGCGCCTCCACACGCTGGTACCCATTCGCCGAGTAGAGGCGGTGGTCGTCGGCAAACAACACAATAGCATCTCGGTGGGTTTGGCGCGCCAAGACCGCGAGTTGCTCTAACATCTGCGTCGCCAGCGAGCGATGTTGATAGTGCGGCGCCACACACAGGTCAATGACGCCAAAGATGGAGAGTACTTCTGCGCCGATACGAATCACCCGATGATCAACGCCCAGGTGTCCGACGAGCGTTTCATCGTTCCATGCGAGAAACCGAAAGTGCGGGCGGAGCTTGAAGTACGGGCGATCCAGAGGGTAGCCGGGGAATGCGCCCGTAACAACTCGCCTATGTGAGTGAAGACCTGCGATTCGATGGCGAATTCCTCAACGCGCGCAATGTGCATGGCGCCTCCTTCGTTCCTGATGACTTCGGCTTGTTTCGCAGGCAGTGTACAGCAAACGGATGCGCTGTGCGTGGATCAGAGGCAAGTCTACGGCTCATTGCTTGCCTCGCAGCGACACCGCCAGGAGGAGAATGCAACCATTGCGCCGGTTTGGGTTGGAAGCGCCGACATGATACGTGTCCATATGCTGCGCAAACGCTCATCAATTGCGTCCAACCCGCCCGAGATGACTAACTGATGAAGAGTCAGACGGTAGGTTGTCCGCCACTGTCCGTCGCTGTCCAAGGACGCCGAATACGTGTAAATTCATATTCCATCTTTGCTCTATGACGTCTGCGTGTGTCCGTCGGTGTTGGCTGTCAGATAGGCTGTCATAAGGGCCGGGCTTCCCCGTCAGCGCTTTCATGACCTGTCGATCTTAGCGGCCGTGGCACTGCTTGTACTTCTTGCCGCTGCCACAGAAGCAGGGGTCGTTGCGTCCGATCTTCGCCGAGGAGGATGAGCGACTGGCGGCGGCTGCTGGAATCGCGCGCTGCGCCCCCTGCCCCGGACGCGCGCCCTGAGGCTTCGCTCCACCGGGCTTTGCCCCGTTCGGCTTAGCTCCGTTCGGCTTAGCTCCGTTCGGCTTCGCGCCGTTGGGCCTGGCACCATTCTTCTGCCCAGGCGCCTGCTGGCTGATTGGCTTCGGGCGCGTCGCGAGCGTGTTCCCGGCGTCCTTCGCCTGGCCGCTGGTCTTGGCGATGTCGGCGGCGTTCGTCTTCAGGTTCTGCGGCAGCGCCTCTGGAGGTGGCTCGCGCACTGCGATCTGCACGTCCGCCCTGAGCGCGTACTCGGTGATGAGATGCTCGATCTCAGCCTTCAGCTCCTCGAAGGCGGCAAACGCCTCGCGCTTGAACTCGACCAGCGGGTCACGCTGCGCCACGCCACGCAGCCCGATGCCGCTGCGCATCACATCCAGGTGGTCAATGTGCTCGCGCCAGACCGTATCAATCACGTGCAGGACGACGGCGCGCTCGAACTGGCGCATGTAGAACTCGCCCGGCTCGATAGAGTTGTGCTCGTTGGCGAAGGCGATGACCGCCTGCTCCTTGTTCTCGTAGGTCTCCTGCGTCACCTGAGTGATCTCGCTGGTGAGCGTGTCGCGCTTGAGCCGGTTGAGCGTCTCGGGGAAGACCGCGTCGGGAATGCGCACTCCCCACGACTCGAAGTGCTTCACCAGTCCATCGAGGTCCCAATCCTCCGGCAAATTGGTCTGGGTGTACTGCTGGACCTGCCGCTTGACCTCGTTCTTCATCATCTCCAGGATGCGGTCGTGCATGTCGGCGTGTTCGAGGACCGCGTGGCGGTCGGCGTAGACCACCTCGCGCTGGCGAGCGATGACGTCGTCGTACTCGACCACGTTCTTGCGGATGTCGAAGTTGTGCGCCTCGACCTTGGTCTGCGCCTGCTCCAGCATGCCCGCGACCATCTTGCTCTCGAGCGGCATATCGTCGTCCATGCCGATGCGCCCCATGATGCCGGCCACACGGTCTGAGCCGAAGCGGCGCATCAACTCGTCTTCGAGCGAGACGAAGAAGCGCGACTCCCCAGGATCACCCTGGCGGCCAGAGCGGCCACGCAACTGGTTGTCGATGCGGCGCGACTCGTGCTTCTCAGTGCCCAGGATGTAGAGTCCACCAGCGGCGATCACCTTCTCGCGGTCGGTGTCACAGCGGCGCTTCGCCTCATCCAGCGCCTCGGCGCGGTCTTCCTCGGTGGCGAACTCCGGATCGATGTCATGCTCGCGCAAGATCTCGTTCACATACCCCGCCGGGTCGCCGCCGAGCTTGATATCCGTGCCGCGGCCGGCCATATTGGTGGCGATGGTCACCGCGCCACTACGCCCTGCCTGCGCGACGACCTGGGCCTCGCGCGCGTGCTGCTTGGCGTTGAGCACGTCATGCGGGATGCCCTGCAGGTTGAGCAGGTCGGAGAGATGCTCGGAGATCTCGACCGAGGTCGTGCCCACCAGCACCGGCTGCCCCGCCTCGTGCCGCGCTTTGATCTCCTCGACCACCGCCTTGAACTTGCCCTCCTCCGAGCGATAGATCAGGTCGGTGTTGTCCGCGCGGTTGACGGGTTTGTTGGGCGGGATGGCGATCACGTCGAGCTTGTAGATCTTGTTGAACTCCTCGGCCTCGGTGAGCGCGGTGCCGGTCATGCCGGCCAGCTTCTTGTAGAGGCGGAAGTAGTTCTGGAAGGTGATCGTCGCCAACGTGCGGTTCTCGCGCTGGATCTGCACGCCCTCCTTGGCCTCCAGCGCCTGATGCAGCCCCTCGCTGTAGCGCCGCCCGGCGAGCACGCGCCCGGTGAACTCGTCGACGATCAGCACCTCGCCGTCGCGCACGATGTAGTCTTTGTCCAGCTTGAAGACCGCGTGCGCCTTGAGCGCGTTCTCCAGGTGGCGCGTCTGCTCCATGTCGTCGTAGATGTTCTCGACGCCGAGCACGCGCTCTATCTTGTCGATGCCCTCTTCGGTGATGGCGACGGTGCGCGACTTCGCATCTACGGTGTAATCCACCTCCGGCTTGAGGCGGGGCACGGCATGGGCGAACTTGACATAGAGATCAACGGACTCCTCGGCCTGGCCGGAGATGATGAGCGGGGTGCGCGCCTCGTCGATCAGGATGTTGTCCACCTCGTCGACGATGGCGTAGTGCAGCGGACGTTGCACGGCGTAGATCAGGTCGGGGACCATGTTGTCGCGCAGGTAGTCGAAGCCGAACTCGTTGTTGGTGCCATAGGTGATGTCGGCGGCGTAGGAGGCGCGACGCTCCGGACTCTGTGGCACCTGCGTCGTCAGGACTACGCCGACGGAGAGGCCGAGGAACTTGTAGATCTGCCCCATCCACTCCTGGTCGCGGTTGGCGAGATAGTCGTTGACGGTGACGACATGCACGCCTTTGCCTTCGAGGGCGTTGAGGTAGGCGGGGAGGGTGGCGACGAGTGTCTTACCCTCGCCGGTGCGCATCTCGGCGATCTTGCCATCGTGCAGCACGATGCCGCCGATGAGTTGCACGTCGAAGTGACGCATGCCGACGACGCGGCGGCTGGTCTCACGCACGACCGCGAAAGTCTCTGGCAGGATATCGTCGAGGGTCGAGCCGTTCTCCAGCTCCTGCTTGAACTCGGCGGTCATGCCCTTCAACTCGTCGTCGGAGAGAGCGCGCATCTCGTCCTCGAGGCCATTGATGCGCTCGACGAGCGGGCGCATGCGCTTGAGGTCGCGCTCATTGGGGTCGCCTAGAACCCTGGTCAGGAAACTCATGCCGTGCGCCACTCTCTTGTATCGCTAGAAATGCTCCAGGTGGGAGCGAAAGATGCTGTCACGTGTTGTCTGTCCATCGCGCTATCTGCCCGCGACCAATCGTGTTCAGATCGGTGTTTCTCAGGCCGCTTTGGCCCGCCGCAGTCAGCCTCATTTCAGCCACATTATAGCATGGACGGCTTCCGCAGCCGTGTTCGTCAGCCGCTACGCCGCCTCCAAGTGAATTACGAACGATGAGCGCATTTGGCGCACGCGATCGGCGTCCACGGTCAATGACGGAATAACACCGACATCTCTGTACACAAGGATTTGGTGAGAACTTGCGCCACTAGTCCATGCGTTCTATTATGGTGGCGAGAGCGCGACTCGGTCGGCGACTGCGCATCGCGCTCCTGACGCCCAATGAGCGTCTTCGCCAGCGAAAGGTGGTCACGATGCGCGTGAACGCGCGGGCGATCCGGCGGGTGGCGCACTGCGATCTGGACTGCTTCTTCGCGGCGGTCGAGGAGCTCGATGACCCGTCCTTGCGCGGGCGGCCCGTGATCGTCGGCGGCGATCCGCACAAGCGCGGCGTCGTCAGCACGGCGAACTATGTCGCGCGGCGCTACGGCGTGCATAGCGCGATGGCGGCCTCGCTGGCGCGGCGGCTCTGTCCCCAGGCGGTCTTCCTGCGGCCACGCTTCGAGCGCTACCGGGACCTCTCGCGCCAGGTGATGGCGATCCTGGACGACTATTTCCTGGTCATGGAGCAGGTCTCGGTGGACGAGGCGTATGGTGAGTTGGCGCCGGCGACGCGTGGCGGCGAGCCAGCGGAACGCATCGCGGAGGGCCTGCGGGCGCGGGTCCGGGCCGAGACGGGGCTGACGATCTCGGTGGGGGTCGCGCGCAGCAAGTCCATTGCCAAGCTCGCCAGCGACGCCTGCAAGCCCGATGGCCTGCTGGTAATTCCACCGACCGCCGAGCGTGCCTTCCTCGATCCCTTGCCAGTGAGCAAGCTCAACGGCGTCGGTCCGCATACACGCGCGCGGCTGGAGCGGCTGGGGCTGCGCACGGTGGGCGAGATCACGAGGACCGACCCATTGGTGATGCAGCGCGCGCTCGGCAAGCACGGCCTCTGGCTCTGGCACCTCGCCAACGCCCAGGATGATCGCCAGCTGGAGCCTGAACACGGCCCACCCAAAAGCGTCTCGCACGAGGATACCTACGAGCGCGACATCGCCGATCTGGACCGCGCCAGCGAGCGCATCCGCGAGCAGGCCGAGATCGTCGCCCGGCGTGTACGTGCTAAGCGACTCGTGGGGAGAACGGTCCAGTTAAAGGTGAAGTGGTGGGACTTCACGGTGGTGACGCGCCAGCGCGGCCTGTCCGCGCCGACGGATGACGCCGAGGTCATCGCCGCGACCGCGATTGAGCTGCTGCGCGCGGAGATCGCGCCGACGCTGTACCAGGGCAACGGCATCCGCCTGCTGGGCGTCGGGCTGCACGGGATCGAGCCCCGCGATGGCTGGGCGAGCGCCGGCGGAATCGCGCAATTGCCGCTCTGGGCGCTCGACGCCTCATAGCCTGCACAGTGACTCCCCAGGACCGGCGCCGCATGGTAGAATCGTGGCGCGGCGAGCGCATGTACGCTGGCCACGAGTGATGGGGTGACTACATGGCGCAGCCCGGCGGCCCGATTCCCCAGGCGCCAATGAAACAGCGGCCCAATCGCCGGCGGCTCTGGATCGCGCTGGCCATTCTCGGCGGCGTGATCTATGTCGCGCTCCAGGCGTTGTCAGGAGGGGCCGCGATCTATCTCGCCAATCCCACGCTCTTTCAACGCAAAGCTCCCGTGGCGCCGTCCGGCTGGCATAACGTCACGCCGCCAGGGCAGGCTACCAATTATAGTTACGCGGTGAGCGTTGACACGCCGGACCTCATCCTGGCTTGCGGCGCATCCCTTAGTACCTCGCTCACCTCCTTCGGCAAGTGGAGTGTGCGCCTCCTGCGCAGCGACGACGGCGGCGCGCACTGGCGCGCGCTGCAAGCGCCATTCCTGAAGGGCGCCAATGATTGTGGGATCACTGCCATTGCCGGAAGCCAGACAACATTCTTCGCGTATGGCAGACGCCTGGCCAGCAGCGTCCCCACGACATTCTGGGTGACGCATGACGCTGGCGAGACCTGGACGCAGGCATTCACTGCTCAGGGCGCCTACGACGAGTACACCGTGATGCGCGAACTCTCTGCCAGTGTCCTGCGCGAGGGTGTTCTCTATGGTCTACATGGCGGCTCATACCTTGATCCAGTCTTCTCCACGAGCGCGGACGACGGCGCGACGTGGACGCCTGTCTTGCGGACGAGCACACTTGATATCCCAGGCGGGAAGGTTCAGAGCTTCGCTCCAGATTATTCGCAGCCGCATACATGGTATCAGTCGGTCTACCTCAGCCTCGGTGGTCTGGCGATAGAGCATTCCACCGATGACGGCAAGACATGGACGATCATCAAACAGTTCGACGAGGGAGCCGGAGCAGCTCCAGCGGAACTCACCACAGCCAGCGCGCAACCGCAACAATTGTGCGCTTACGCGACCTATGGAGAGAGCAACGCCACACTCTTCTCCAGCGCCGATGGCGGCGCAACATGGAGCCAGGCGACGGCGCCTGTCGGTCGCGGCTCAGTGCAAGGGCCAGTCCGCATCGGACCCAACGGGTGTTATCTGGCCTTCGAGGAAGAGACAAAGGGCGGTGTATTTGGCTCTTCGCACAATGTCTCGATCTGGCGCCTGTCTGGCGAGTCTTCTGGCGTGGAGCAGGTCCTGGTTGTGAAGGGATATCGCTTCGACTACTCGACCGAAACGGCTGGCTTTATCTATGTGCCCGCCTCGGCTGATAGTGACGCGCGCTTTATCATCTCGGCGACACGCGAGCCGCGCTCGTGGGCGGACTTCTTCGGAGGAAACTCCACCAGCCTGACGACACCGCAACTCCTGTGGACGCCTGCGACCTAGTACCCGTGGCTCCGTCTAGCAAAAGGCCACAAGAGAGGATCTGCTATGAGTGAGATTGACGCGACGGCACTGCTGCGCGGGACGCTGGTAGACCTGCGACCACTCGAGGCCGACGACGCGCCGCTGCTCTACCGCTGGGCGAACGACCCGGCGACGGCGGGGGCCTTCGACGCGCTGCAGCCGCGCACACTCGCGCAGATCCAGCGTCAGCTCGCCGAGCAGCGCGCGCTCACCGAGGAGGGCGGCGAATTGATGATCGCCCGCAAGGATGGGACAGCAATCGGGACGGTGCAATGCCGTCGCGTTGGGTATGGTCGCTATTCTCCTGCCTTCAATATGGGCATCCAGGTCGCGCCGGACCAGCGCGGGCATGGGTATGGGACCGAGGCGCAGCGGCTGCTGGCGGATTACCTGCTCTTCACGTTCCCCATCGGGCGCGTCGAGGCGAGCACGGATGTGGAGAACATCCCGGAACAGCGCGCGCTGGAGAAGGCGGGATTCACACGCGAGGGCGCCGCGCGGGCGGCGAGCTGGCGCGGCGGTCGCTGGCACGACATGGTGGTGTACAGTCGCGTGCGCGGCGACGAATGATCCGCGGCGTGGCTATTGTTCGGTCTCCTTCATCGGACGGGTGGCCTGCTTGAGCTTGTCGTCGGGCGTCTTGGTGGTGCGCCCCTTCTGGTTCAGCCGCTGCTCGCGCTGTCGGTCCATACACGCCACCACGAGCTCTGTGGCGACTTCGAGATCATCGGTCAGCGTCCAGATTTTAAGGTCCTGTTCAGCGATGGTGTGATACTTACGCAGCAGCGTCTCCTCCATCCACGCCAGCAGCGGCTCCCAGTAGTCGCGCCCGATGAGAATGACGGGGACCATGGGATCTATCTTCCCCGTCTGGCGCAACGTCACCAACTCGAAGAATTCGTCCATCGTGCCGAAGCCGCCGGGGAAGAAGATGTACGCCTCAGCCGAGAAGTCGAGCATGACCTTGCGGCTGAAGAAGTAGTGGAAGCTCATCGACTCGCGCACGTAGGGGTTCATGCGCTGCTCGTGCGGGAGCTGGATGTTCAGGCCGACCGACTTGCCCGCCACGTCACATGCGCCCTGGTTGGCGGCCTGCATGACGCCGGGGCCGCCGCCGGTCACGATGGTGAGGCCGAGGCTCGCCAGACGTTTCCCCAACTCCCGCGCGAGCTGGTAATAGGGATGCGACTCGTCGAGCCGGGCCGAGCCGAAGAACGTCACGCTGCGGTCGATGTGCGCCAGGAAGGTGAAGCCCTCCACGAACTCGCTCATGATGCGAAAGATGCGCCAGGAGGGATTGTCGTCGATCTCCAGCGAATCCCTGAGTTGCATGTCATCGTCCTGGCTTTCCTGCTGATCCTGGCTCATGCTCGTCCCTTCCGCGTCCGCTTCGACGCTGGCTTCACAATCCCATCACGCTTCAGATTGCCCTCTACTATAACGCACCTCTATCTGTGCGCCCAGGCGCGCCGCTGCTCTATGCCTGTTCGGCGTTCCAATGGTCCTGCTCGATTTGGCGTCGCCGCCGCGAGGGGATACAGTGCAGGCAAGGATACGCCGCCTCCTCCCTCTTGTCATAACGCTGTCGTATCCCACCCATCCCCCAAAGCGCCCGAGAACTGGAGGTCCGGTTGACCAGTCGTGGAACGCAGCCACCCAGCCTGCTCATAGACGCTGCTCCCACCGCTCCCAGCCGGCCACTGCGCGCGCGCTCCACGCTCTCGTCCATGATGGCGACCCCCGCGCGCGTGCGCCTCAGCGCCGCGACGACCCGGCAGACACGCATCCCCACCAGTCCACACCTGGCCCGACGCCGCGCCGCAGACGTGGGAGTCGCGCGCCAGCCGCGTCTCTCCCGCGCGCGCGTGACCTGGATGTTCGGCGTCTGTCTGGCCGTGATCGTGACCGCCGCAGGCCTGAGCGGACGCATTTTTCCGGGCGCTTCGGCGGCGAATCAGACGCAAAATGGGCTGGCGGGACGGCAGGCGCTCAGCTACGCGCAACCGGGCGCATTCGATCCGCAAGCGGCCGCGCAAGTGACGGCGACCGCGCCCCAGCCAACCGCCACGCCCGTCCCGAAGAAGCCAACACCCTCACCGGCTCCGCCCGGCGCCAACACCATCGGCCAGCCCTGCCACAGCGCGAACCTCTGGGCGCCCAACCTCGGACAGTGGGCTATTCCACCGGATTGCTACGGCGTGATCTATCCGATCGACCCCAGCAAATACCCGCCAGCGAGCAGCACGTTTGGCTACTGCAACTGGTGGGTGAACGAGCTGCACCGCGATAAGCCAGACCTGCTCTATGGCAGCGAGTATCGCCGTGGCAGCGCGCCGGTTCCTGGCGCGGCGGTCTACTTCGCCGGGCTGGTCCAGGGCGCGGGCGCGTCGGGACACTTCGCGCAGGTAGTGGCTATCGCCCCGGACCACTACTGGATGCTCATTACCGAGATGAACTTCGCCTGGCGCGGCGGTGGCTTCGGCAAGGTAGACTACCGCTACGCGCACGTTGGCTCCGGCGTCACGTTCATCTATCCCTGAGCGCGCCATTCCTGCTCGGTCGCGACCAGCTCTGAACCGGCAAAGCCCTCCGCTCCGTACCAGACGCGCGTTACAACACGCTACATACCCTCGTCAGTCTCGTGTCGATCATCGGGAGCGTCCGTTGATGGGGCTGACGAGACGCCACTCGTGTCGCCCTCAACGCCCGGCGCGTTCGATTCCGGCTCACTGGCGTCCTGGCTATCAGGCGCACGCGGATAGCTGTCGTCGCTGAATATGGGGCCAGAGCCGGTCATCGGGCGCGGCTGCCAATCTGGCCCTGGGCCATCGTCCTCATCCCAGCCGGCGTCGTACCCTTCGTCGTATCTTTCATCGCCGTCGTCTGCGGCGGCGAACTTGCCGGTGGCGCGACGGCCGCCGATAGCAAGGATACTGGGATCCGTGTCCGACTCCAGATCGCCCATCATACCAGCTGCGACGGGCAGGCGCCGTGTCCGCGCACGCAACGCCTGCTCCTCCTCGCGCCTGCGTTCGGCGCGCAGGCGGAAGAAGATCACGAACGCCGAGCCTGCCAGCGCGAGCAGCGCCAGCGTCAGCGCGACGACCAGCGCCGCCCGCAGATCGAGACGTGGCGGTGTGGGAATCGCCGCGACCGGCGCGCTTGTGGGCGTCACGATCGGAGTTGGGCTTGGCCGTGGTGGCGCGGTCGGCGTCAGCGCCGATTGCACGTTCAGCGTGACGCTGGCTTCCAGCGCGGACGGCGCGCCGCCCTCGGATGGTGAGCTGGCGGTGATCGTGAACTGGCCGAGATCCGTCGCCTTCGGCGTGTAGGTGAGGCTGAAGGAGCCGTCGGCGGCGGGGGTCTGCTTGCCCAGCGTGTGGCTCGCGCCCGCCGTGTCGGTGAGGCTCATGTCCACGCTCGACACACCGATGAAGTTCGCGCCGGAGACCGTCACCGACTGACCAGGCGCGACGCCGGAGTTCGAGAGCGAGAGCGACGGTGTGAGCGCCGAGCGCACCAGATACGACACCGACGCTGGCGTCAGACCTGTGGCGAGCGCGCAGAGCGTGTAGGCGGTCCCGATAGGTGGCAAGTCGGTAGGCCACGTGAAGGTATAGGTCAGCTGGCCTGTGGCCCCAGGCGTCGCGTGTCCGATCGGCTCTGTCCAGGAGGCGGGCGTGGCGCAGTCGCTCGTGGACGAGGCGGCGCCGAAGTCAACGCCACTCGCCGGCCAGTGCGCGCCGGAGAGGGTGAGCCGCGCGCCCACCGGCCCCTGCCCCGAGGAAGGACTGACCAGCGTGAGCGTTGGGGCTGGCGTTGGGGCTGGCGTTGGCGTCGTGGTGGCTGTGGAGGTCGCCGTGGGAGAGGCGTCGAAGGCGGGGTGGGCCTCGACGGCGGAAATGGTCCCTCCGAAGCCAGGCAGCAGGCCGAGGAGCAGCAGCGCGAGGCTCGCCCACACTCCCATCGCCAGCCGCCGCATCACAGCGCCTCACTCTTCCCTGGTCCACACCGCTGCTCATGCGGCGAATGCGCCAAACGTGCGGCCACTATAACCGAACGCGTGGCGTGAGGTCAAGTCGCAGGTCAGGGCGCGATGAGCGCCTACAGCACTCTGAGCAGCAGCAGCGCGACGGCGCCGACCAGGACGAGCGCCAGCGCGCAGATCACCAGCCAGAACCGCAGACTGCGTCCACTGTGCTCCAACTCCTCCGCATCAGCGGCGCGCGTCTCCAGGACCGTGGGGGCCGAGCGGGAACGCCGCGGTGAGCTTTCGAACACGCTGCCCTGCGGGGCGGGCGGATTCGAGTAGGCCGAGCGTGGGTAGGACGATGTGCGCCCGGCGGCGGGACTCATTGGCCCCATCGGGCTGATCGGCGCAGGCCCACTCATCGCGGCGCTAGGCGGCAATCCGGTCACATGGGGGCTCTGACCCATCAGACCAAAGGGATATCCTCCCGTGACCGCCGACGGATTCTCACTGGCGTACGACATCTCCGAGGGGATCTGGCCTCCGCTGCCCATCGGGCTGTATGGCGCTGGCGGACGCGATGGAGCCATCGGCACATCGAGGCTCGGCAGCTGGCTGGTTGAGCCCGCGTCGGGGCCACTGGGGCGCGCGCCAAACTGGCTCTGGTGGCCGAAGGAGGCGCCGCTGATGGGGCGCATAGGATCGCTGATATGCGGTGGCGAGAAGGCGGGAGATGGCATGATCGGCGACGAGGAAGGCGCGGCGAACGGGAATGGCTCGGCGTCGCCAGCGACCAGCGCCGCGACCAAAGCGGAACTCAGCTCCCGCGCCGACTGGAAGCGATCGCGCGGGTCTTTGGCCAGGGCCGTCTGGACCACCTCCTCCACCGCGGGCGTCACCTTGGGGTTGAGATGGCGTGGCGACGGCGCCAGGCGGTAGAGATGCCCCTCCATCACGCTATTCGACGACGAGCCGTTGAACGGGAGTCGCCCGGTGAGCAGGAGATACATCACCACGCCGAGGCCGTAGAGATCGGAGCGCGCGTCGGTCTGCCCCTTGATCTGCTCCGGCGCCATGTATTCGGGCGTGCCAGCGTCTGGCCGTCCCTCGCGTCCCATCGGGCGCGGCGATGCATCATAGATCTTCGCCAGGCCAAAGTCCCCCAGCAAGACTCGCCCATCCGCATGCAGCAGCATGTTCGCCGGCTTGACATCACGATGAATGATACCCTGACCATGCGCGTATTCGAGCGCGTCGGCGATCTGCGTGCTGAGATTGACGACATCGTTGACCGGGAAAGGCGTCTGCGCCAGCTTATCCTGGAGGCTACCGCCGCTCAGATAGGGCATGACGAGGTAGAGATCACCCTCGTCCTCGCCAAAGTCGTACAGTTGCACGATATGGGGGTGATCGAGCGCGGCGGCCAGTTTCGCTTCCCGCAGGAAGCGCTCGCGGAATCCTGAGCGATCGGCGAGACGTCGGTCGAGCACCTTGACGGCCACCTCGCGACCCAGTCGCACGTCCCGCGCCAGATACACCTGCGCCATGCCACCTTCGCCCAGGCGCCGGATCAGCTCATACGAGCCGAGCCGCGATCCCTGCATGCTCTCCTGCGCGCCGTCCCGCATGCCTCTACGCCCTTCCCCACCTGCGCCACTACCCACTCGGACGCTCCCTCCGCTGCCGCGTTTACGTCAGCCATGATTGCAGAAAGCATTATAACAGGGACCTTCACACCGCGCGACCGATGTAGTACCCAACCTGCGACACGGTGTTCCATCGGCGCGCGTCAGGAGCGCATCGAGCGAGGAATCGCAGCGCGTGGCGCAGGTGTAACGCAAGCGCAGCGCAGGCGCGTCGCTGAGACGCCGCCTTGACATTCGCTCCAGTGCGGCGCTATGTTATGTATGCGTAACGTTACGCCAACTTAACACGCCGCGCTCACGCCTGGAAAGGCTAGTTCTCCCATGATCGAGGCGCGCTCTCTCACTCGTCGCTTCGGCGCCTTCACCGCCGTGGAGGACGTGAACTTCACTGTGCCAGATGGCTCGTTGCTGGCGCTGCTAGGTCCGAACGGCGCCGGCAAGACCACCACCGTGCGTATGCTCGCCGGACTGATCGCGCCGAGCAATGGCGACGCCACTGTCTCTGGCTACGATGTGCGCGCCAATCCCGACGCCGTGCGCGCCAACTCGGGGCTTGTCACCGACGCGCCAGGCCTCTACGAGCAGATGGCGCTTCCAGCCTATCTTGACTTCTTCGGCGCGCTCTACGGCATCCCACAGCCACAGCGCCAGCGGCGCATCGACGAGTTGATCACCTTCTTCGAGCTTGGAGACCACCGCCGCGAGCGCATGGTGGGCTTCTCGAAGGGCATGAAGCAGAAGGTGGCGCTGGCCCGCGCGCTCCTGCACGAGCCGACGGCGCTCTTCCTCGACGAGCCGACCTCCGGGCTGGACCCGCTGGCGGCGCGCGCCGTGCGTGACCTGATCACCAGCCTGAAGCACAGCCGCCGCAGCGTCATCCTCTGCACGCACGACCTGGATGAGGCCGAGCGCCTCGCTGACACCGTCGCCATTATGAGCAAAGGGCGGATCGTCGCCCTAGGCGCCCCCGCCGCCCTGCGCGCGCGGACCTCGCCAGAGGCCACGGTGCGCGTCACGCTGGCAGAGCCCTTCGCGCACGGGCAGGTCACGCTCGCCACCGTCGCAGGCGCCCTACCGCTGCAGGATGCGCAGGTCAATGAGGCGCAGGCTGGAGATACGCTGACATATCGCACGGCGCATCCACGCGAGGTGAATCCGCAGGTGATCGAGCGACTGGTGGCGGCTGGCGCGCGCATCGTCGCGGTCAGCAGCGAGACGCGCTCGCTCGAAGATGTCTACGCCGCTGCGGTCGGCTCCCCACAGGAAACCGGGCTGGCGCCTTTGGCCGAAGTTGCGCAGGATGGCGCAGTCGCCGCCGGACAGAACAGGGAGGTCAGATGATGTCTATCACGCCAATCGGCGACCTCGCCGAACAGACGCGCTTCACACCCGCCAACGATCTGCGCGCCACACTGCTCATCGCCCGCCGCGCCGCGCTGGAGTCGCTACGCGACCGCTCGACCGTGTTGACGAGCGCGATCTTTGCGCTGGGGCTGCCATTCATCTGGGTCTTCTTCGTCATCCGCCCTCTCGGGAACGGACCTGACGATACCCTCGCCGCGCTAATGATCGTCTATCTGCTGACGGTAGGGCTGCTCCCCCTCACCATCGCGAGCGGCATCGCCGCCGGACAGTTCGCGGGCGAGCAGGAGAAGGGCAACCTGGCGCCGCTGCTTGCCTCGCCGGTTTCGAACCGCGCGATCTTCGCCGGAAAGACGCTCGGCGCTGTGCTGCCAGCGATGGTATACTCCGGCATCGCGATAGTCAGCTATCTGGTCGAGATCGCGCTGTTGCTCAGCCCGGCAAAACTGCTCCTGCTGCCACCCGCGCTGGCGCTCTCGATGATCGCGCTCGTCCCGGCCATCGCGATCTTCGCCGCGACTATCGCCAGCGTGATCTCCTCGCGCGTGCGCACCTATCAGGCGGCGCAGAGCATCGCCGGACTGCTGCTGATCCCGATCTTCCTCCCTTTCTACTTCCTGGCCTTTCTATTACAGGCCTGGGGGCCGCTCGCGGTATTGGGCGGTGTGATCGGCGTGCTGGCGCTGGACACGATCCTGCTGCTGATCGGCGC
>Ga0207684_10001625_pt1 | contig 23848 bp, 23 predicted proteins | sample KBSK5501metaG_FD_184342 | JGI IMG/M metagenome (GOLD analysis project Ga0207684, IMG submission 184342) | Corn, switchgrass and miscanthus rhizosphere microbial communities from Kellogg Biological Station, Michigan, USA - KBS K5-50-1 metaG... | ecosystem: Host-associated > Plants > Roots >...
GTGCTGGCGACCTACGGCACCGGCGCGATCATGGCGGTGCCCGCCCATGACAGCCGCGACTTCGAGTTCGCGCGCAAGTACAAACTGCCGATCCGGCGCGTGATCAGCGTCAGTCGCGAGCCTGCCGACAAGCCGCTCGACCAGGCGTTCGAGGCCTACGACGGCGTGCTCGTCAACTCCGGCCCCTTCAGCGGGCTCGGCGTCAAGGAGGCGATCGAGCGAATCAGCGCCGACGCCGAACGTCAAGGCATCGGCCGGCGCACCATCACCTTCCGTCTGCGCGACTGGCTGATCTCCCGTCAACGCTACTGGGGCGTGCCGATTCCGATCATCTACTGCCCGGATCACGCCATCGTGCCGGTGCCCTACGACCAGCTGCCAGTGCGCCTCCCGGACCAGGTCGAATTCCGGTCGGACGGCCAGAACCCGCTGTTGCACACAGCCTCGTTCCTCAACACGACCTGCCCGAAATGCGGCAAGCCGTCGCGCCGCGAGACCGACACCATGGACACCTTTGTCGACTCGTCCTGGTACTTCCTGCGCTATGCCGACCCGCTCAACCAGATGCTACCCTTCGAGAAACAGAAGGTCGATTATTGGATGCCGGTCGACCAGTACACCGGCGGCATCGAGCACGCCATCCTTCACCTGCTCTACTCGCGGTTCTTCATGAAGGTCCTCTTCGACGCGGACATGGTCTCGGTCGACGAGCCGTTTGCGGCGCTCTTCACCCAGGGGATGATCCACCGAAACGGCTACGTCATGGCGAAATCGAAAGGCAACGGCATCACGCCCAATGACATGGTGGCGCAGTACGGCGCGGATACGGGGAGGGTCTACGAGCTCTTCATCGGCCCGCCGGACCAGGACGCCGAATGGAATGACCGGGGCGTCGATGGCGTCGCTCGCTTCCTCCATCGTGTCTGGCGGCTGGTCCTTGGCGAGGAAGACGAGGTCGTCCCCGGAGCGGCGCCCGTTTCGAACGAAGACCTCGCCCGAAAGCTCCACGAGACGATCGAGAAGGTGACGCGCGACGTCGAGGCGTTCCACTTCAACACGGCGATGTCGGCCCTGATGGAGCTCTCCAATGCGATGCAGGACTACTTACAGGCGGGCGGCCGCCGCAACGAAGCCTGGGAGGCGGTCTGCCGCGACCTGACCCTGATGCTCGGGCCCTTCGCCGCCCACCTCGCCGAGGAGCTCTGGCAGCGCCTGGGCGGTGAGGGCCTGGTCGTGTTTCAACCCTGGCCGAAGGCCGACCCGGCGATCTTGCGTCGCGCCCAGGTAACAGTAGTGGTCCAGGTTGACGGCAAGGTGCGTGATCGCATCGAGATGCCTTCCGGGATCGATGAGGCGGCGGCCCGGCTGCTTGCGCTCGAGGGCGCGAACGTTCGTCGTGCGATCGGTGAGCGCGCCGTGCGTCGCGCCGTCTACGTCCCCGACCGGCTGATCAACCTGGTCACCGTTTAAGCCCGGGCGTGCTCCTGCAATTCGCGGATCGTTCGCGCCACAGATCCTAAGCGTGCGCAAGCATACAGAACTGTTGAGGACCAGACTGCTCGGCTGGCTCTATCGCCACGATTGGCAGCTGGCCGCCGTGCTCGCGCTGGCGCTAGTCGGCGTGACGGTTTACCTGCTCTGGCCACGGCCGGCGCCAGCGGCGACGCCGCCCCCGGTCATCTCGGCGGACCAGGTCGAGGCGGCCCAGGAGCGCACCGTGATCGTCTACGTCAGTGGCGCGGTGCAGCACCCTGGGTTGTACACGGTTGACGCGACCTTGCGGGTCAGCGACGCCATCGTCGCCGCGGGCGGCCTGACCCAGGAGGCCGACCCTAATTGCCTACCAAACCTCGCGGCCCACGTTAAAGATGCCAAGCAGGTCGCGGTACCCTTCACCGGCCACTGCGCAAAAGCGAAGAAGGGCAAGCTCGACATTAACACTGCCACGCGAGAGCAGTTGCTCCTCGTACCCGGCATGGACGGGCCGCTGGCCGACGCCATCATCAAATATCGCGAGGACTTTGGTGGCTTCATCGCGCTAACCGAGCTCAAGTCGGTGATGGGCCTGGATGCCGCCACTTACAAGCAATTGTCGAAGTCGCTGGTCGTACCCTGACGATCGACGCCCCCCTCAGACTCTCGTCCCGGATAGGGGAGGGAGAGCGACCCCCGTGGTGGGGCCTGGCCGCCGTGCTGGCGGCGTGGAGTGTCGGCGTCGTAACGGCGATGCTGCTGAGCCCGCTGTATCCCTGGCTGGCCCTCGGCGCCTTGTTCGCGACCGCGGTCGCCATCGTGAAACGCGACGCTGCACTGCTGGTCGGCCTCACTCTTGTCGCCTTCCTGCTGGGCGCCGGGCGGGGAGTGGTCGCGACCCTGCCCGCCCTGCCGGACGGCATTGCGGGACAGAAGGTGCTCGTCACCGGCCGCGTTGACGACGATCCCGTCGATCGTAAGACCACGCATCGCCTGGTCATCAAGGTCGATCAGATCAGCTCGCGTTTGGGGCCGACCACGAGCGACCTGCGGGTGCTGGCAACCGTCTATGGCCTGACGCCCGCTCACTACGGCGACCTCGTGCTCGTCGGAGGCGATATTCAAGAGGCGCCGCGCTTCGACCAATTCGACTACCGTGCTTACCTTGCCGAGCAGGGGATTGCCGGCGTGATGCCATCCGCGCGGTTGGTTCGGGTGACCGCCGACGGCGGCGATCCGGTGCACGCGGCCCTGTTTGCGTTTCGCCACGCCCTGATCGAGGCCGTCGACCGCGCCCTCCCGGAACCGCAAGCGGCGCTGGTGTTGGGGGTCGTGTTCGGCTATCGCGCGGCGCTGCCGCCTGTGCTCCAGCAGCAGATGGTCGCGAGCGGGCTGATCCACATCGTTGTCATCTCAGGGCTAAAGGTCAGCCTGCTGGCAAAGATCATGCAGCAGGCGATCGGCCGCCTATTCCCCCGTGCCGCGCCTCTGATCGCGGTGGGCGCGATGGTCGCGTATGCGCTGCTGGCCGGCGCGTCGGCCGCGGCATTGCGCGCGGCGGCGATGGGCGTACTCGTGGTCGTCGCCGGCCAGCTACGGCGAGACAGCCACGTCTTTGTCTCGCTGGCGTTGACCGGCGCCATCATGCTTGGACTGAAACCCGGCCTGGCCCACGACGTGAGCTTCCAACTATCGTTTGCCGGGACGGCGGGCATCGCGGCGATGACCGACGGCATCGCGAAGCGTCTCGGGTGGATGCCGGCGATGCTGCGCGATCCGTTCTCGGCAACTATCGCGGCCGAAGTGGCGACCTGGCCGCTGATGTTGGCCAACTTTCACCAGCTTTCGATCGTGGCGCCGGTCGCGAACGCCCTCGTCCTACCACTCCTGCCGGCCATCATGGTCCTGGGCGGTGGGGGGGCGTTGCTCGCCGGTGGCTTGGCGGCCGGCGCTTGGCCGCTCACGCAGTCCCTGAGCGGGATCGTGAGCTGGCCGCTGATGCAAGCATCGGGAGCGATTGCCAGCTGGTTCCGACTCGTGGTCGAAACCGCCGGCAGCCTTCCATTCGCCGCCGTCGTCACGCCCTATTTCCCGTCTCGCTGGTTGGCCGCGGCCGCGATCCTCAACGGTGGCGCACTCGCCGGTGTCAAGCTGCGGCAGTTCTTCTGGCAACGGAAAGTCTGGGCTGCAATGGGAGTCGCCGGCCTCATCGCCGTGGCGCTGTTGTTGGTGCGCCTGGATGGACGGGTGCACGTCTACGCGCTGGACGTCGGTACCGGATCGGCGGTCCTGATTCGAACTCCAAACGGCCACCAGATCCTGGTTGATGTGGGCCCCGACGCCGACCGCTTCGCCCAGGCGATCGGTCGCGCTCTGCCGCCAACCGCACGCACGATCGACGTCTGGCTGATCGTCGGCGGCCGGCGCGAGAACATTGGGGCCGGGGGCGCGGTGCTGAGTCGGTTTTCGATCGGTGCGATGATGATTGCTGACCCAGATCCCTGGAGTGTCACGCTGCGGACGCTGGTGCAGCAAGCGCAGGCCGCTGGTGTGCCAGTCGAGCAGGCGAATGGACTGATCCAGCTGGACGATGTGTCGCTGAGAAGCGCGCCCGACGGCCGCACCTGGCTGATCCAATCGGGCCCGGCGGGACTGGCCATCGTTTCTCCGCAGACCAGCTGGCAATCGTTGCCAGCCGGTGTCGACGCCGCGATTTTCACGAGCGGCGGTCCGGCCGAATGGCAGGGTCCGGGCCAGGGCGTCAGCGTGATCCAGGTCGCCGCCAACAGCCGCGCTGGTCTTCCGGTCCGAGCGGTCCTCCAGGCACTCGGCGGGGCGACCCTCGATCGGACCGACCGGCTTGGCACGGTCGAGTTAATTGCCGAAGGTGGGCACTTCGGGCCGGCCTCCTAGCTGCCGAGCCGAACAATCGTTCGTCAGCGGCCTAGATGTTTCTTTACCGGGCGTAAGCGAGCTGGGTCTCCGCCGTTTTAGAAGGCGACTACCCCACAAGGAGGACGAATCGTGCGAACCAAAGCGATCATGGTGGGAGCCGTCGCAGCGCTTGCGCTGGCGACCTTGACGGCCAGTGCCAGCACCACGGCGACCCCCCGTACATCGGGAAGCCTGATGAGCCTGGTGGCGGCGACAACGACCGTCGCAACCGTGGCGGATCGTGATGAGGCGACCGTGGCTGCGACACGCAGCGCCGAAAACGAGAAGACCGAGCCGGCCGTCAAGCCCGCCGTGGCCGTGAAGCCGACGACCCCTTGGGTGCTGCAACCGTCGGCCGCGTGCCAGCAGGCGATCAACACCCTCAAGGCGATGCATCAGTCCGACGTGGCCGAGGACACCGCGGAGCGGGCGGCGCCGCAGCCGCTCTCTGCAGCAACGATCGCGGCGGATCGCGCCGAGGACCTCGCCGAGTTCGGGCGATGGAGCCAGGCGCTGATGGCCGCGCGGACGGCTTGCCTGCGGCAACCGACGGCTGCGTGCCAGGCCGCGATCGCCAGTCTGCAGGCACTCCTTGCGGCGAACCGACCGGAAGAGTGGAGCGACCTGGTCGAGCTGCCGAACCCGATCGACCAGACCGCGCTGCGGGCGGCCTTTACCGCCGTCGCCACGGCCTGCCCGGACCGCGACTGACAGAGGCTACGAACCAGGGGCCCGGGTCACCGGGCCCTCTTCTATGTCCAGGGCAACAGCGTCGACATCCGCGACGGAACGCAGGATGTAGACCGCGGCGAAGCCCTCGAGGTCGAGTCGCTCAACATCGCGCGTCACGTCGGCAACCTGCCGGCGGATGACCGACGCGGGGACGGTCCTGGAGCGCGCGGCGTTGCGGGCCAGGCAGACCTCGATCGGCAGGTCGAAGACGATCGCGACCGCCGACCGTCCATCGCGACGGGCATCCGCGAGGAGCTGCCCGCGCCACATCCAGTCGGTATTGGTCGCATCGACGACCGCGAGCAGGCCGCCGGCGAGCCGCGCTTGGACCCGGCGATGCAGCTCGGCGAAAACGACGTCATCGGACGGTGCGCCCGTCGACTCCGCACGTAAGCGATCCGACGACACGACGCAATCGGGAACGAAACGAGTGGCGGCGAAAGTCGACTTGCCCGATGCCGCAGCTCCGATCAGCACCACCAGGGCTCGGGCAGGGACTTCGATCCGTTTCGGCTCCGACGCGATCCCCTGGCTCATCTACGCGATCATGGTAGGAGAGCGCGAGCGGCCGCAGGCACAAAAACGAGCGGCCGGCGGGGGGAGCCGACCGCTCAAAACCGACTGAGTTCGATCTAGCTGCTGGCGCTCTTTCGGGACTGGGCCTTGTTAGGCGCCGGCGTCCCATCCACGTGGAGCAGGTTCTCGACCCCGGCCACCCCGGGCACTTTCAAGACGGCCTTCTCGACGTTGGCAATCTGGTAGGCGTTGTCCACCTGGCCGCGGATCGTGACGACGCCGGACTCGACGTCGAAATTGATCCGACCCTTCGGCAGCTCCGCGTTGCGGAAGACTTCGCTCTCGACCCGGTCGCGCAAGGTCAGGTCGTCGGCCGGGCGCGGTCGCACCGAGCGCAACTGCACCATCCGCTGTGGGAACGCCGCGGCGCTGGCGCTCGTCCGCGCGCTGATCCGGTTGGCGGCGCGCCAACCGCGACGAAGTTGGGCGCCCACCCGATCGGCGAGCATGGCGCGCCGGGCACGGCCCCGCTCCGGATCGAAGAGATAGGCCGCGGCCGCGCCCACGATGGCGCCGGTCAGGATCGACAGCCGCGTCGAGGCGCCCCGTCGGGGCACCCGGTTGCGCGCGAGCCCCGCCTGCTTGCGGATTCGCGTCGAGACGGATTCGTCGGCCGACGCGCCAAGCTCGCGCGCGGCGTTGCCGGCTCCGCTGCTCAGCTCTTTTGCCGCTCGACCAACGCGGTCCGCAACCTGGTCGCGGACCTGCTTGAGGTCTACTTGCTTCAGGTCGATCATGCTGACACCTCCCCGCGGTGTTTAACTCGAGATTAACCTTGGCCGAGAAGTATAGCAAAATTTTACATAAAATCTGACATTACGATTAGCAAAATCCAAATACGGCTGAGCCAGAGCCGCCGTCAACGCCTTCTAGGCGAAGAGCGCCTTGAGCTCGACCGACGCCTCGGCTTTTAGCTGGGCGAGGGTGCAGGACTTCGGCGACTTGTCGGGCCGCCAGCGGACGAAGCCGACCCCGTGACGGAAACGACCGTTCTCGAGGCGATCGAAGGCCACCTCGCAGACCAGCTCGGGTCGGACGGGTTCCCAGGCAAGGTCCCGGTCCTGCGACCAGCGGCTGGGCCCGCCGGGCGCACGCCCTCCTTCGAAGCTGGTGCCACCACGCAACGGCTCCAGCATCGCGACCAACTCGCGTCGCTGCGCGTCATCGAACCCAGAGGTGTGACCGATGTACTGGAGCGTTTTCCCGTCGTACACCCCCAGCAATAACGACCCCACTCGTTTGCCGTCGTTGCCCCAGCGAAAGCCGCCCACCACGCAATCGGCGGTTCGCTGCTCCTTGACCTTGATCATGGCGCGCTCACCAGGCTTGTAGACGCCCTCGATGCGCTTGGCGACGATACCGTCCAGTCCGGTGCCGCGATATTCCTTGAGCCAGTTGATGGCGACCTCGCGATCACGGGTCACCGGGCTGAGGTAGATCGACTCCGGCTTGGGCCCGAGCAGTGTCCTAAGCCGCTGGCGCCGCTCCTTCAGCGGCCGGTCCAGCAGGCTCTCGTCGCCGTCGGCCAGCAGGTCGAACGCGATATAGGTGGCCGGCTGCTCCGCCGCCAGCATGTTCACCCGGGAGGCGGCCGGGTGGATGCGCAGTGTCATGGCATCGAAGTCGGTCCCGAATCCCGTAAAGATCACGATCTCGCCGTCGAGGACGGCGCGCTTTGGCTTGATCCGTTGGATCGCGGGAACCAGTTCGGGAAAGTACCGGGTCAGCGGCTTCTGATTTCGGCTGTGGATCACCACCTCGTCGCCGTCTTTGAACGCGACCGCGCGAAAGCCGTCCCACTTGGGCTCGTACTGCCAGGCGTCGCCGCGGGGCAGCTCCGCCTGCACCTTCGCCTCCATTGGTGTGAAGGGTGGCATGACACCCAGTTGCACGCCCCATATACTAATTTTCGTGTCCAGCCCAAGACCTGTCGTCCATCTCCGCGACACCTTCGGGCGCATCGCCGATGACCTGCGAATCTCGGTCACGGACCGCTGTAACTTCCGTTGCGTCTACTGCATGCCGGCGGCCGGGCTGCCGTGGCTTAACCGCGAAGAGGTGCTGACCTTCGAGGAGATCGTGCGGGTGACCCGCATCCTGGTCGAGCAGTCGGGTGTGCGAACCATTCGGCTGACCGGCGGTGAGCCACTGGTGCGCAAGGGCATCGAGGATCTCACCGCCATGATCGCCGCCATCGATCCGTCGCTGGATATTGCGATGACGACCAACGGCATCCTGCTCGAAGAAAAGGCGGCGGCGCTCCGGTCAGCAGGGCTCAAGCGGCTGAACGTCAGTCTCGACACACTGCACTCGGACCGTTTCAAGGACCTGGCGCGGCGCGATGCGCTCGAGCGCGTGCTGCGCGGCCTCAGCGCGGCGCGCGACGCGGGCTTCAGCCCCATCAAGCTCAACATGGTGGTGATGCGCGGGCGCAACGACGACGAGATCCTCGACTTTGCGAAGCTTGCGCGTCGCGAGGGATACGAAGTTCGCTTCATCGAGTTCATGCCCCTCGACGCCGATGGCATCTGGTCGATGGATGCCGTGGTCGCGAGCCGCGACATCATCGAGACCATCGACCGCGAGTTTCCCCTCGAGCCGGTTTCGGACCAGCGGCCGGCGCCGGCCACGCGATTCAAGTTTCGCGATGGCAGCCAGGGTGGCATCGGTGTCATCCCGTCGGTCAGCGACGCCTTCTGCAAAGTCTGCAATCGGATCCGGCTTACCGCCGAGGGGCATCTGCGCACCTGTCTCTTCTCGATCCAGGAGCACGACGTCAAGGCGTTACTTCGTGGCGGCGCCTCGGACATCGAGATCCGTGACTTCATCGCCGCGGGAGTCTGGCAGAAAGAAGAGGGACACAAGATCGGCCAGGCCGATTTCGTCCGGCCTGCCAAGACGATGAGCCAGATCGGCGGCTAGGCTGTCAGGAGCAGGGCGAACCAATCTGCGGACCGGCGTGCCGGTTCCACTGCGACACCATGCCGGACCGGCTCCGGTACTGCGCCCGCATCGGTGAGATCAGCGTGACGGTCCCCTGGTCGTAGGGATTGGCGTAGCCGGCAGGCGGGTTGCCGCCGCCAATCGAGGTCGGACCTGTGTTGACCGGGTCCCAGAAACTGCCGTCGAAGTCCATCGCCGTCGGCGCCTCGAGCCCACAGTGGGTGTAGAGCTGAAATCGGTACGGTACGCCCAGGTCGGCGTGACCGGAGCGCGGATAAAAACGAAACTGCCCGTTGCCCAGCGGCTGTGGAGCAACCGAGCCAGCCGGCGGGGGGAGACTACGCACACCGGATGACGTGATCTCGACGATGATCGCCACCGCCAGCGCGACCGCCAGCACGGCAGCGGCAACCGCCAGCGCACTCGTCGGAATCTCCCACTGGGTCACCGAGGCCACGCGCCACCAATCTCGATGCGGGGTCTTCACGTCGTTAAGATTGTTCCATGCGCATGGCGATCGGTAGTGACGAGCGGACGCATGTGACCGACGCCGTCGTCGATCACCTCCGCGGCGTCGGCATCGACGTCGAGCTGCACGGTCCGCTGAACGACCGCCCGATGGACTGGGTCGACGTCGGCCGCGAGGTCGGTGAGCGGGTCGCGTCCGGCGCCTGCCAGCAGGGCGTCCTCTTCTGCTGGACCGGGACCGGCGTCTCGATCGCGGCCAACAAAGTGCCAGGGATCCGCGCTGCGCTGTGCGCCGACGCCGAAACGGCGAAGGGCGCGCGCCGCTGGAACGACGCGAACGTCCTGGCCATGAGTCTTCGGTTAACACCCGAGGCTGTGGCGAAGGAGATCGTCGATGCCTGGCTCGAAACCGGACCCGACGAGGCAGAGCGCAGCACCATCGCCAAAGTCGAGCGGAACTAAATGGCGACCAATCTCGCCGATCAGAAATGCGTCCCCTGTCGCGGTGGCACGCCGCCGCTGACCCATGACCAGATCCTGCCGCTGCAGGAACAGCTGGAGGGTTGGCTGGTCGAGGCGGACAAGAAGCTGATCAAATTTTTCAAGTTCAAGAACTGGCTCGAGGCGGTCGATTTTGTCAACCGGATCTCGCCGCTGGCCGAGGCGGAGAATCACCACCCCGACCTCTATGTCCGCTGGGGTGAGGTACGCGTCTATCTCTGGACGCACAAGATCAACGGCTTGACCGAGAGCGATTTCTACATGGCGGCAAAGATCGACCGCGTCTTCGCCCCGGCGTGATCACCCTCATCCACGGCGGCGAGAGCTACCTCGTCGATCGCGCCGCGCGCGACCTGCTGCAGCCGCTACGCACCGGGCTGACGCTGGAGTTCAACTACGAGGACATCCAGGCCGATGCGCTCAATGCCGACGCCTTCGCCGAAAAGGCCGGCACGCTCCCCTTCATCGATCCGCTGCGGGTGCTGGTGCTGCGCGATTGGGGGTTGCTGACCGGGAAGCGGGACAAGGGCGCCGGTGCCGAGCGGGCCGCCGCGTACCTCGAGGGCATCCCCGATACCACCCAGCTGATCGTGGTGGCGCACGTCCTGGTCGCCCCCGGCAATGCACTCTACAAGACGATCGTCGCCATGGAGAAAGACAGGCGCGCTCGCATCCAGCGCTTCGAGCCGCCCCGGCGATCCGATCGCGCCGGCTGGCTGCGCAAGCTCGCCGAGGAACGCGGGCTCACCATCACACCCGGCGCGGTGCGGCTGCTGCTCGAGCGATCGCAGCCCGACCTGCGACTGCTGGACCAGGAGATCGCCAAGCTCGCGATCTATTCGTCGCCGTCGACTCGCATCGATGAGGAAGCCGTCCGAGCCCTGGTCAGCGACACGCGCGAAGAAGAGATCTTCGCGCTCACGGACTCGCTGGGGAGCGGCCGGCCGGGCGAGGTGGCGGGCGTCCTGCAATCGCTGCTCGATGCCGGTCGCGAGCCCACCTGGTTGCTCTACACGCTGGTCAGCCACTGGCGGCGCCTGCTGCAGGCGAGGGCGGTCCGGGACCGCGGCGGGTCGCTCGCGGAGCTCCAGGCCAAGCTCTCGGACCACCCGTTCGTGGTGGAGAAAGCCTTTCGGCAAGCCATCGATTACAACGCCGCCGACCTCGACCGAGGGTTCCACGACCTGCTGCGCATCGAGGAGCAGATCAAGCTGGGCGAGCTGGACGCACGACTCGCGGTCGAAGGCTTCATCCTGGAGCAAGTCCTCAGCACCGCCAGCTAAGACCACCGAATGTCCCTCCCCCTCCGGGGGAGGGCAGGGTGGGGGCCCCTAGGCTTTCGCTTTCGCTGGTTTGGAGGCCGGCTTCTTGGCGGCGGGGGCAGCCTTCGCCGTCGCCTTGGGCGCCGTCGCCGCGGGCGCGAGCTTGGCCAGCGCACTCATCAGGCGGGCCTTGCGACGGGATGCATTATTGGCGTGGAGGACCCCTTTCTCGGCGGCCTTGTCGAGCGCGCTGATGGCCCGGCGAACTTCCTCGCTCGTCAGGCTGGCCGCTTCCGGCAGTGCGGGACGTCGCGCGCGGGAGACCAGCGTCTTCACCGCCGAGCGCGTAGAGCGATTCCGATCGCGCTTGCGCAGTGAGGCGCGGACGCGTTTCTTGGCCGATTGAGTATTCGCCATGCGAGCGGTGATTATAGCCGACGGATTGCCCCCACCCCGACCCTCCCCCACGAGTGGGGGAGGGGAATGAGGCGATAATGGCCCCCGATGACTAGCGAGCGGCGGCGCATCGCATCTGCCGCGACGCTCATCCTGGTCGCCTACGGCCTCAGCCGCGTCCTGGGCGCCGTGCGCGAGCTGGTAATCGCGAATACCTTCGGGACCAGCCATCAGATCGACGACTACCGCGTCGCCTTCGGCGTCCCCGACCTCCTGTTCAATCTCTTGCTGGCGGGCGCCATCAGCTCGGCATTCATCCCGGTGCTCTCCGAGCATCTGGCGAGGGGGGAGAACCAGCGCGCCCGCGAGATCGCCCAGCGGGTCCTCAACGCGGCCATCCTGATCCTGACTCTGGGCGCGGCCGTGCTGTTCATCGTAGCGCCCTTCTATGTCTCGCTGATCGCCTTCGGCTACGGCGCACACGATCACGAGATCATCGTCGGCCTGACCCGGATTCTGCTGCTCCAGCCGATCTTTCTGGGGGCGGGCGGGATGGTGATCGGCATCCTGACGGCCTATCAACGATTCCTGGCGCAGGCGCTCGCGCCCCTCTTTTATAACGGCGCCATCATCGTGGCCGCCGCCGTCTTCGCGCCCCGCTACGGCGTGACGGCGCTGGCGGTGGGGGTGGTCGCCGGCGCGATGCTGCATGTCGGCGTGCAGCTGCCCGCGCTCTGGCGGACCGGCTGGCGCCCGACTACGGCGCTCGGTCTGAACGATCTCGGCGTGCGAAAAGTCGGACGGCTGATGTTTCCCATTGCGCTCGGCCTGGCCGCCGCGCAGGTGAACGTCTTCGTCGACACTATCCTCGGCACCTCATTGCCGCACGGCCGCGTCGCCGCGCTGCGCTACGCCGACACCATGGCGCAGCTGCCACTCGGGACTTTCTCGCAGGCGCTGGCGTTTGTTCTCTTCCCGTTCCTGGCGCGAGACGCGGCACTCGGCGCGCTCGAATCCATCCGCCATCGCACCGCGCTCGCGCTGCGCCTGAACATCTTTGTGCTGGTGCCCGCGTCCGTTGGCCTCGCGCTTCTCGGGGTCCCGATCACAGCCGCGCTCTTCGAGCGTGGACAGTTCACGTCGGACTCGGTGCGGCAGACCGCGTTCGCGCTGACCTTCTTCAGCCTCGGGCTGGCCGGCCAGGCGGCGACGGCCCTCCTCGTCCGCGTCTTCTACGCGCTGCAGGACGTCATGACGCCGCTGCGTATTTCGCTGGTTGTGATCGGCGTCAACCTCGCCACCAACCTCGTCCTGGTGCATCTGCTGGCGCAAGGCGGGCTGGCGCTGGGCACCTCGATCGCCGCCACGCTGAATGCGATCCTCCTCGGGCGCGCCCTGCGTGGCCGGCTTGGCGGGCTCGAGGGCGGGCGGATCCTGGCCACAGCCGGTCGCGCCGTCGTCGGCGTCATTCCGATGGCTGTGGTGGTGGCCGGGGTCGCCTACCTGATCACGCGCGGCTCGGTGCAGGGCGGGCTGCGACCATTGGTGGCGGTCGCGCTGGCCATCGCCCTCGCCGTCGTGACCTACTTCGGCGTCGAGTTCCTGCTGCGCAGCGAGGAAACCGGCATCCTCCTCTCGGTCATCCGGCGGGATCGCTCGCGCGTGTAGTGTGCTGACGTGGCGCTGATCCTGCCCGCCTACGCGAAGCTCAATCTGACCCTCGATGTCACCGGGCGCCGCCCCAACGGCTATCACGACATCGATTCCGTGATGCAGACGATCTCGCTGCATGACCTGGTGATGGTCGAGCCGACCGACTGCCGCGTCTTCGAGGTGGTGGGTCCTGCGATCGACGGTGAGAACCTGGTGCTCAAGGCGGCGCGTGAGCTGGAGGGTCGAGTGGGCCGGCCGCTGCCGTTCACGATCCGGCTCTTCAAGCGGATCCCGATGGGCGCGGGGCTCGGCGGTGGTAGTGCCGATGCGGCCGCGTTCTTGAAGGCCGCCAACCTTCTATATGCGTTGAAACTGTCACCCGGCGAGCTGGTCGAGATCGCGACGGCCGTCGGCCAGGACGTGCCGTTCTTGCTGGGCGGCGGGACCGTCCGGGCGACCGGTCTCGGATCGACGCTGTCGCCGCTGCCTCCGCTGCCCTCGAGCTGGCGATTCCTCGTCGTCAGTCCGCCGGTCGAGATTTCAACCCGTGCCGTCTACGGGGCCGTTGACGGCGCTGCGCCCACGGCGCGCCGCACACCGGCACTGATTGCCGCACTGCAAGCCCCCACCCTGACCCTCCCCCGCGAGCGGGGGAGGGAAATGTTGGAGGGTGGGGGAGGTGAGCTTTTCGGCAATGACCTGGAGCCCGCCAGCCGGCGCCTCTTCCCCGCACTCGATGAGGCCATCAATCGGCTGCGCGATGCCGTCCCCGGGCTCACGATGAGTGGGACGGGGGCCGCGTTGTTTGCCCTGTTCGATCGTCGACAGGATGCGGAGCGGGGGCTCGATGGGGTGCGCGAACTGGGGTACCCGGCGTGGCTCTGCCGTCCGGTTCCGGCCGCCGCCTGATGCGCGCTCGGTTGGGCGCACGGGGAACGGCCGCGCTCTGGGCCGGCAAGCTGACGGCCTCGCTGAGTCGCGGGTTGCGGCGCGGCGGTGGGACGACGCTCCCCGGCGATGTCTCCCGCTGGATCGACCCGAAGATCCTCACCAAGCTCTCGCGCTCGCTGACCGACAGCAGCATCGTGGTGACGGGGACCAACGGCAAGACGACGACCGCCGCCCTCATCCGTCAAATTCTGCAGGCGCAGGGCCGGAAGTCCGTCGCCAACCAGGCCGGAGCGAACCTGATCTTCGGCGTCACCGCGGCCATCCTGAATCGCACCAGCTGGACGGGTACGGTGCCGGCGACCGTTGGTCTCTTCGAGATCGATGAGGCCAGCCTGCCGCGGCTCGTCGAGGAGGTCGCGCCCGGCACGATCGTGGTCACCAATCTCTTTCGCGACCAACTCGACCGCTACGGCGAGCTGGAAACGACCGCCGCCCACATCCGTCGCGCCCTGGTCAAAGGGCCCGAGGGCATGACGGCGGTGCTGAACGCGGACGACCCGATGGTGGCGGCACTCGGCGATGACCTGCCGCGCGTCCTCTATGCGGGGATCGACGACGCCAGCCTGCTGCGTCCGGAGCTGAGCCACGGGGCCGACGCCAAGTTCTGCCCGCGATGCGGCAGCGCCTTTATTTTCGAGGGCGTCTACTTCGGACACGTCGGCCATTACCGCTGTCCGCGCGGTGACTTTGCGCGCCCGACACCGGATATCCGGGCGACCTCGGTCTCGATCGAGGGCATGGAGCGGATGGGGCTGCAGGTCACGGACGGATCGCAGGAGGTCAGCGTCGAGGTCCCGCTGTCGGGGCTCTACAACGCCTACAACATCGTGATGGCGCTGGCGGCCGCCAGGGCGATGGGCGTGCCCCTGAGCGAAAGCGCCGCCGCGATGCGCGACTTTACGCCCGCCTTTGGCCGGATGGAGCGAACCGTGATCGAAGGGCGCCCGGCGGTCTTGCTGCTGGCCAAGAACCCGACCGGATTCAACGAGGTGCTGCGCACCGCGATCCAGTTCGGCAAGGCCCGGTCATTCTTGATCGCGTTGAACGATCGGATCGCCGACGGCCAGGACGTGTCGTGGATCTGGGACGTCGACTTCGAACAATTGAACGACATCGCGCAACACATCGTCGTCACTGGCGACCGCGCCCTCGACCTGCGGGTGCGGCTCAAGTACGCCCAGATTCCGGCCGACCGAATCGAGGTGGTCAGCGACTGGCGCGAGGCGCTCCAGCGCGGGGCCCACGCGACGCCGGCAGGGGAGATGCTGTTCATCCTGCCGACCTACACCGCGATGTTGGAGCTGCGCGCGGTTCTAACCCGCGATGGGGCGCTCCAGCCCTACTGGCAGGGCGGGTCGGTTGAGGCGAAGCCAGAGGGCGCCGCCGGCGCCGGCGGCGAGCAGCGCCGCGATGTTGCCGACGTGGCTCAGAACGGCGACCGCCGTCACCAGCGCCGCGGGTCGCGCTCCGAAGGTGCTGAGCACGAGTAAGAAAAACCCCTCGTAGGTCCCCACCGACCCCGGGGTAATGCTGACCGCCTGGCTGACCACGAAGATGGTGCACGCCAGCACCAGGGTCGACAGCGAGAGCTCCGGCGAGACCGCCCGGAAGAACGCGACCAGGCCGACGACGATGCAGAGCCAGACCAGCACGCTCAGCACCGCCGCGGCCGCCAGCCGCCGTGGCGAGCGAAGCGAGGCAAACCCCTTCAAGACCGACTCGGCAAACCGGTCGACGAAGCTAGCGATCCGTGTGGGCAATCGCGCCGCCATGCTTTCGATCATGGCCAACGTTGCCTGCGGGTGGGTCACCATCAGGTAAGCCACGATGCCGATCGCGACCGAGACGGCCGCGAGGACGAGTACGCCGCTCCACAGGCCGAAGCTGTTCGAGCTCCCACCCGAAACGACGGCCGCCACGACGGCGATCACGAGCAAGGCCAGTACATCGAGCACCCGCTCGACAACGACCGTCGCGCTCGCCTCGCCGACGCCGATCTTGACGCGCGGGGCGATCGCACCGATGCGCAGCAGCTCACCCAGCTTGAAGGGCGACACCGAGTTGAGCGCGAAACCGATGGCCGTTACCGCCGTGGCATCGCGCAGACCCGCATGCGGCGCCGACGCGCGCAGGATCACCTGCCAGCGCCAGCCCCGCACCAGGATGAAGGCGAGGAACGCCACTTCCGCGAGCCCGATCCATGCCGGCGAGGCGCGCCCGATCGCGGCCCCGACTTCGCTGGGATGCACGCTGCGCAACAACCCATAGAGGATCAGGACGCCGACCGCCAGCAGCACGGCGGCCTGGGCCGCCCGCCGGCGCGTCAGCTGCGTCTCCCGGCAAGCCGGAGGACGGTCACCATCGCCCGCAGAATCTCCTGGCGGGAAATCTTCGACTGGCCGCGCGCGCGCTCGGTGAAGGTGATCGGGATCTCGACGATACGCAGCCCGGCTCGCTCGCAACGGGTCAGGAGCTCCACCAGGGCGGAGTATCCAGACGAACGGAGCGGGCGGGTGACCAGAAAGTGAAGCGCGCGGATACTGTAGCAACGGAAGCCGCCGGTGCAGTCGTGCGTCCGCAGCCGGAGAATCTGCCGGGCGACGAAGTTCGCGCTGGCGCTCAGTACCCGGCGATCCGTGCCCCAGCCCTCGATCGCCCCGCCCGGAACGTATCGCGATCCCACCGACAGGTGCGCCCCTGTGGCGACCGCGCCGATCAATGCCGGAATCCGGTCCGGCGGATGCGAGAAGTCGGAATCCATCGTGAGGACCGAGTCGTAGCCGTGCTGCAGCCCATAAGCGAACCCGGCCATGTACGCGGTTCCCAGGCCGAGCTTGGCCGGCCGCGCCATGATCTCCAGGCGCGCGTCTTTCAGGATCTGCGCTCGCACCAGGTCGCCCGTGCCGTCAGGCGACGCGTCGTCGATGACAAGGACGTCGGCCTCTGGTGCCGACTCGTGCACCCGCTCGACGAGTGCCAGGATGTTGCTGGCCTCGTCGTAGGTTGGAATGCAGACCAGCGGGCGACCCACCCGCCGTACGATACCCAATGTGACGACGCCACCGCTGCGAATCGCCCACCTTTATGCGGACGAGATGAACATCTACGGCGATCGGGGGAACATCCTGACGCTGCAGAAACGTGCCGAATGGCGCGGAATTCCCGTCGAAGTGCAAACCATCGGACGCGGGCCGGCGGCCGACCTGTCGGACATCGACCTGATCTTCTGGGGCGGTGGGCAGGATCGCGACCAGGAACTGGTCTTTAAGGATGCCGTGGCGCACAAAGTCGACGCCATCCAGCGAGCCATCGACGGCGGGGCGGTCGTGCTGGCCGTCTGCGGCGGATATCAACTCCTCGGTGAGTTCTATGTGACGGCCGATGGCAAGAAATTGCCTGGACTGGCGCTGGTCGACCTCCACACCGTGCCCGGGTCCCGGCGGAACATTGGCAATATCATCATCGAGACCAGCTTGCTCGGCCTCGATCCGCCGACGCTTGTCGGCTTCGAGAACCATAGCGGCAAAACATACCTTGGGGGCGGCCTGCAACCGCTCGGCCGGGTGCTGCGAGGGGCCGGTAACAACGGCGAGGACCGAAGCGAAGGCGTGGCGTCGGGCAACGTGTTCGGCACCTACCTGCACGGCTCCCTGCTGCCCAAGAACCCGCACTTTGCTGACCTGCTGATCCAGCGTGCGCTCAGTCGTCGGGGAGGTGGACCGCTGGCGCCGCTGGCCGCGACCGAAGAACTGCAGGCGCATCAGTTCGTGTCCGAAAGGCTCCTGGGGCGACCGGCCAGCACGCGTTCGTAGATCGTTACCGTGTGTTCGGCCGCCGTTTTCCACTGATAGGTGCCGGCGCGGGCGATGCCGTGTTGAATCCGATCCCGGTCATCCGAATCGAGCACGGCCGACATTGCGGTGGCGAAAGATGTCGCGCTCGACGGGTCGCAGAAGGTCGCCACCCCATCAGCGATCTCTCGCAAGACGGGGAGATCACTGCAGATCACAGGTACCCCGCATGCCATCCCCTCCAGTACCGGCAATCCGAATCCCTCGGCGCGCGAAGGAACCACGACAGCCGCGGAGGAGCGGTAGAGGTCAGCGATGGCATCTTCCGGGAGGTGGCCGGGTAAGACCACGGCGCCCGCGGGCAGCGATGCGGCGGCCGCAGGAATTTCCGGATGGCGAGAATCGTGGCCGCCGATGACCAGCTGGACGCCGGGCCGCCCGCGGACGACCTCGGCAAAGGCCTGGATGAGCAGCAGCACGTTCTTGTAGGTCTTCCACTGACCGAGATACAAGAAAAACGGCGGCTGGATTCCGAAGTAGCGTTGCCAGGCGGCTTCGGCAGCCGGATTGTGCACCGCTGAAAAGCGGGCGTCGGCCGCTTCGGCGATCGCCATCAGCCGTGATTGGGTTGACGGGAACCGGTCGGCGACCTCAGCCGCGGTTGCCCGCGAGGGCGCAATGATGGCGGCGGCGCGAGCGACCGCGGCCGTAATCAAGACCCGGTTTAACCCCCGCGGCAGGGGGCCGGAGTGAATATCGGGAAACCGGAAGGAAAACAAGTCATGGATGGTCACGACAAACCGGCCGGGGTAGGCGAGCGGAAGGTTGTAGTGCGGAAAGTGGATCAGTGGAAGCCGATGCTTCATCAGGTCGCGGAGAAGTGCCGATTGCTCCGCCAGGCGATAGGGCCGGGCGTTCGAGACAACCAGTTGCGCGTGCCCCGCCGTCAGCCCGCGGAGAAGCGCAATGTCGCTTCGGCCACCGATGACCACCAGGCGGTCCCTCAAAATCTGGGCGAGAAAAGGGAGCAGCCCGCTAATGTATCGCCCAATGCCTAACGAACTGATCAGGCGTGCATCGAAGCCGATCTTCAACGCATGGATTGTAGTGGGCGTCACAAGTAAGATACGGACATCTTCGAGGTGACGTAATCAGGTCAGCACGGGCGTCTCTTCAGCCGGCGGCTGTGAATCGGCCTCCGATGGCTCCGACGGGCCGCTTTCCTATCACCCTCTCCTTGGCGGCGGTCACCTGCGCGCTGATGCCCTGGTACACGATCCGCTGGCACGACGGACCGTTTCCCACGACGCTGCTCGAGACGGGCATCCTGCTTACGATCGCCGCCTTTGCCATCGAATCGTGGCGACAGGGAGTGACGCCTTCCTGGCGCTCACCGCTAACCCCCGCCGCGCTCTTGTTCGTCGTTGCCGGGGCGATTTCGGTGCTGGTCGCCCCGGATCATCGCGCCGCCCTGGGGCTCTACCGAGCCTACATCCTGGAGCCGATCGCCTTCTTCTACGTTCTCGGCGCCGTGGTTCGCGGCTGGAGGGATGCCCGCATCATTCTTCTTGGCCTGGCGATTTCCGGCATTGCGGTCAGTGTGCCCAATATCTACGTCGTGTTGCAGGCGATCCGGCACCATAGTCTCAACCTCGCCGGGGCGCCACCCGTGGCGATCTATCAGACGCCCAATGCGGTTGCGCTTTTCCTCGTCCCGCTGATCGCGGTGGCGTCGGCCATGGTGGTCTACGCGCCGGATGTTCGCGATCGATGGGTGAGCGCGCTCTTCCTCGTGCTGGCGCTCCCAGCGGCCCTGCTGACCTTCTCCCGCGGTGGCTACGTCGCACTGTTGGTGATCGGCGGGCTGCTGGCCTTGAGCCACCCATCACGAAAATGGCTGGTGCCGGCGCTGGTCGTGGTCGCCGTCGCGTTTTCCCGCATTCCCGCGGTGGCGAGCCGCATCGGGCACCAGCTCAACCCGACCGATCCGAACAATTCGCTCGACCAGCGGATCCGGCTGTGGAAGGCGACCCTGCGGATGCTGCAAGACCACCCCCTCTTTGGAACGGGTCTCTCAGGTTTTAGCCGAACCATCAACGGCTACCGGAACGTCAGTGGCTACACCGATCAATTGATCTACCCTCACAACATCCTTCTGAACTTCTGGACGGAAACCGGGCTCCTCGGGTTGGCGGCGTTCGTCTGGATCTTCGTCCAGGCGGTTCGGTTGGCCTGGGGAGGCTGGCGGGCCGGCAGCGCGGTGTGGATACCCTTGCAGCTTGGGGTGTTACTGGCTCTGGTGGGCTTCGTCATTCACGGGCTGGTCGATGTTCCCTACTGGAAGAACGACCTCAGTCTGGAATTTTGGGTGCTTCTCGGTCTCAGCTGGGCCGGCTACCGGCGGGGATCGCTCGAGGAGCGGTAATGCGAAAGAGCCGCTGGCTGCCGTGGGTGCGCGCGATTCTCGATGGACTCTGTGTCCTGGCTGCCGTCGCGATTGCGTACGAATATCGCTTCCACGTTGATCGAATTCCGATTCCTGGGAGCGAGCCCCCAGCGTTTGCTGCATACGCCGCAGCCGCACCCGTCCTCGCGCTGGTCTTCGTGGCTACCTTTGCTGCCAGCGGCGTCTATCGCATTCGGCGCGGCCGCCCGCTGCTCGACGAGGTCTTCTCGATCATCGGGGCCAGCGCAGTCGCCGGGCTGATCACGCTCGCCCTCATGTCGCTCTATCGAACCTTTTCCTACTCTCGGTTGCTCCTTCTCTACACCGTGATTGTGGCGCTGATCCTGATCACGATCAACCGCCTGATCTTGCGTCGAATCATCACCATCCAGCAGCACCACGGCGTCGGCACTGATCGGGTACTGGTCGTTGGGACCGGCGCAGGCAGCGAGCTCCTGCTCCACCGAATGACCATGTTCCCGGAGTACGGCTATACCGTCTGTGGCATCCTCGACGATCAGTTGGAACCAGGTACGCCCTTCGCCGGCAGCCAGGTTGTAGGCCAGATCGCCGAACTACCGGCGCACGTCAAGCAACAGCAAATCGACCAGGTCTTCCTCGCGCTTCCGGGGGCGAGCCACGATCGGATGCTGCACCTCATCAAGATCTGCGACGACCTGCACGTTGATTTCCGTATGCTGCCGGACGTCTTCGAGATCATCACCACCAGAGTTTCCGCCGATGTCGTGGACGGAATCCCACTGGTCGGGGTACGGCGGAGCCAGGTCGAGGGACTTGGGTTGCTGATGAAAAGAGCCTTTGACCTGGTGGTTTCGCTCGTGCTGCTTCTCCTGCTGAGTCCGCTTTGGCTCTTGCTGGCGATCGCGATCGCGTTAAGCGGTACCGGGCCCATCCTCTACCGTCAGGACCGCGTCGGCCGCGCGGGGCGGACCTTCACCCTGCTGAAATTCCGCTCCATGATTCTCGACGCCGAGGCCGAAACCGGTCCGGTCTTCGCCTCCCCGGACGACGCCCGCCGCACACCGGTCGGGCGGTTCATGCGGCGATTCAGCCTCGACGAGCTTCCGCAGCTCATCAATATCGTCCGCGGCGAGATGAGCCTGGTCGGGCCGCGGCCCGAACGGCCCTTCTTTGTCGAGCGATTCGGGGCCGAGATTCCCCGCTATCTCGAACGCCACCAGGTGCGTCCCGGGGTCACCGGCTGGGCCCAGGTCAACGATCTGCGGGGAAGCACCTCGATCGCCGACCGGACGATCTACGACATCTATTACATCGAGAACTGGTCCCTATCCTTCGACATCAAGATCATCCTCCTTACGGTTGGCCGAATCTTCCTCCACACGCACGCCTACTGACGGGTCGCCGTTATAGGAGCGTGTTGGACGCCAGCATGAGGCCGGCCGACAATTCCGAGATCATCCGGGACAGCCAGAGCGCCGTCCTTGCCAGCGCCGAACGCATCACGGTGGTCGGGCGCTGGGTCGTGCTTGCGGCCGCTGCCATCCTCAACCATTTCGGCAACCAGAACAGCCCGGCGTCGGTTTACATCGTCGACGCCATCCTCTTCAGTTGGGGCCTCGTCAACCTGGTGGTCTCGGTGGTGCTGGTTCGCGGCTACCGGCCCGGCCGCTGGTTCGGCTTCATCACCACCTTCATCGACCTGATGGTGGCGACCAGCATCCTCTACTTTTCCGGCGGCTATGGCGCGCCCACCGACTTCTCGCTCCTGTTCTACCTGCTGATCATCGCCTCAGCCGTCCGGCTCGGCCTGCCCGGCTCGCTGGCGACGGCACTCGTGGTCTCGCTCCTCTATGTCGTGATCGGAGGGCTGACCGGCTTCGCGCGCATCTCGCCGCCGCCGGGATTCGTAATCGGCCGCGTGTTCTTATTTCTCTTCGTGGCGCTGGTCGCCGGGCTGCTGGTTGGCGATATCCGCGGCCGGCTCGACCGGGCGCTGCGCACGGCGATCGAGCGCGCCACCCAGCTCGACGAGACCCGCCGCCGCGAAGCCCTCGAAAAGGAACGCGTCGATCGACTGGAGGAGATCGACAAGGTGCGCACCGACTTCATCGCGATGGTCGCGCACGAATTGCAGACGCCGCTCGCCAGCATCAAGACCCAGGCCGACACGCTGGTGAACCAGCGACACCGGCTGGACCAGGAGACCCGCGAGGCGCTGGTCGATGGGATTCACCGGAGCGCCGCCAGCCTGAGCGACCTCGTGCAGGACTTCGCCGCCGTCAACCGGATCGAGAACAACGAGTTCACCTACCACTTCGAGCGCCTCGACCTGGCCGAGTTCACCCAGGAGGTTGTCGGGCATTTCAGGTCCGATCCGCATCGATTCCCGATGCGGGTGCGCGTCGAGCCCGGGCTGTTCGTCAAGGGGGACCGCCGGCGGTTGCAGCAGGCCATGCTCAACCTGCTGAACAACGCGGTCAAATATTCGCCCCGCGGCGGGAATCTCGCGGTGATCGCGTTCCCGGACAGAGAGGGCAACGCCAAGGTCTCGTTTCACGACGAGGGGATCGGGATCCGCCAGGAGGACATTCCGAAGCTCTTCAACAAGTTCACCCGGCTGTTCGACAAGCGGGCGATCGACATCGGGGGGTCGGGGCTTGGGCTGTTCATCACCCGCTCGATCATCGAGGCCCACGGCGGCCACATGACGGTCGAATCCGAATGGGGCAAGGGCTCGACCTTCGGCTTCGTTCTACCCCTGTGGCAACCATCCGAGTCCTCGTCGTCGACGACCACGTCGTCTTCAGCGACGCCCTAGCCACGATCCTGCGAACGGAGCCCGAGATCGAAGTCGTCGGCAAGGGCGGCAGCGTTCAGGAGGCGATCAGCATGGCGCACGCGTTCCAGCCCGATGTCGTCCTGCTTGACGTTCACATGCCGGACGGTTCGGGGATCGAGGCGGTGGCCGCGATCAAGAAGGACCGGCCGCACACCCAGGTCGTCATCCTTACCAGCGACGAGGAGGAGTCAGTGTTGCGATCGGCTGTGCAGGCGGGCGTGACCGGTTACCTCAGCAAGCACGAATCGGCGGCGCAGGTGGTGCAGGCAGTTCGAAGTGCGGCCCGCGGCGAGGCGTTGATCGCCCCCTATATGCTGGCGCGCCTGCTGCACGGCCTGCAAAAGAAGGATGAGGCAGGACCCGCGACGCCGCTCACGAAGCGAGAACTGGAAGTGCTGCGCGAGCTATCGCTCGGCCACGACAATGATGCCGTCGCTACCGCGCTGCGGATGTCGCCCAACACGGTCCGGACGCACGTGCAGAACATCCTCTCGAAACTCAAAGTGCACTCCAAGCTCGAGGCCGTCGCGCGCGGCATCCGCGAAGGCTGGATACGGATTGCGCAGGAGCCGGCGGCCTGAGCCTTCCGTAGCGAAGCGGGCCATTCCGCCACTTATACCGAGTACAGGCTCATCCTGGTCCAAGCGATTGTTTCCCTCCCCCTCTGGGGGAAGGGCAGGGTGGGGGCCCTGAACCGACCCTATACTTGGGGCGAACCGACACCATTGGGGCGTCGCCAAGTGGTAAGGCAGCGGACTTTGGATCCGCCACACGTAGGTTCGAATCCTACCGCCCCAGCCAATGTTCTGTCTCAAGACATCGTGGATGCCTGTCTCAAGAGATTATGGACAGGCCACCGGCCGTTGAGTGGCTGGTAGTCGCGGGTCGGGTCGATGGTCAG
>Ga0207684_10001629_pt1 | contig 23820 bp, 18 predicted proteins | sample KBSK5501metaG_FD_184342 | JGI IMG/M metagenome (GOLD analysis project Ga0207684, IMG submission 184342) | Corn, switchgrass and miscanthus rhizosphere microbial communities from Kellogg Biological Station, Michigan, USA - KBS K5-50-1 metaG... | ecosystem: Host-associated > Plants > Roots >...
ATCTGATGCCACTACCACACGCGAGTCAGAACTCGTTTCTCCCTCTGACTCCAATGCTGTTGTCGCCGTTTCAGAGCCTGCCGCCACTACAGCTACCGAGCCAGAACTTATTTCTACACCAGACACGCCGCCGGGCACATCTACCACAACTGGAGTTGAACCCTCTTCAACCCCTGTTTCAGAGTCTGAAGCTCCTACCAGGCTCGAAACAGAAGTTGATGCTACACCTGAGGTCGCTACCTCCCCTGAGCATGAGACTGCCCTTCCAGCTTCACAAGAGCAGTCATCCGGCTCTATAGCGGAACCGGAGGCCACAACCTCACCAGTAGTAGAGCGGGAAAGCCAGCCTACAAGCGAATCGCCGGCGCAAGCGGCTGCGCAGGCTAAAGAAGCCTGGGCTGCGGCAGAAGCTGAAGTGCAAAGCGCTCGCAATACTGCTCATGGCATAGCCGCGAGTATTTCGTTCCTGTCACAAACGGGCGGCTTAAGTAATGAGCTCATGGCAGAACTCTTACGCAGGCAATCCGAGGCCAATAAGGCTCTGACCAAAGCTCAATACGTTGCACGCCTGGCTTATGGGAAATTTGTGCAAAAACAGCAAGCATCTGAACGTGCCGCAAACCAGCAAGCCGAAGCATCAACGGGCGCTACAGAGCATCATACACAACAGGATCAGGAGAATGGTGCATCACCAGCGGAGGATAGTGCAGTTGACCTGACAGGGAAGATGCATGCTATTCACCTGTACAAGCCTTTGTAAGCCCCCCACCCCAGATGAATCAAGAGCGTGTTGCCGCTGTGGCGCTGGAGCGCCACAGCGGCAACACGCTCTTGATACTCTTTTTTTGGGCGGGGAGGGGAAGAGGAAAAAGGCTTTTGAGAAGATCTGTCCCTGACGTGTGACTACTTGCAAGTGTGGCTTATACCTGTTATTCTTATAGTAGGTTAGCTGTTATACACGATCAGTGTCTGGTAGGTAGATCGTAAACATCCTCGAAGGAAAGCGAGAGCTTATGGATACTTCTCTTCAAAATACAAATCTCACTGAAGATGAATTGACGGTGCCTGTCCTGGAAGGCCCAGACGTAGATGAAGCTGAAGCCGAAGAGGCAGAACACATTCACCTGCCCAATGGCAGTCTCTGGCCTCTTATTTTGAGTGCGTCAATTCTAATCACCATAATTGGCTTCCTTATCATCAACAGCACCCCCGCGCTTGTCATCATTGGCGCTGTTCTCGTACTCATTAGCATCATGGGCTGGGGGTTGCAAGACCCCATGGCCGCGCACGGCGAAAAAGTCGAGTCTGGAAAGTATGCGGCAACCTTTGCCGAGGCTGCGAAAACAGGCAAACCAACGCCTCTTGCTGAGATAGCCCTGGAAGAAGCAAAAGATGTAGTCGATAACCTGGTTACCGTTGACACAACAGCCTGGAGCGCCCATCCTGTCAAGGTATTCGTTGAGCGCGAAGGTGTTGTATTGTCCCTGTACGGTAAGGTTGAATTGGAAGAGCAAAAGAAGGAAGTCGAGTCGGCCCTGCGGCAATTACCGGGCGTGATTGATGTCATGAACTTCCTTGTTGCCGAGGATGAGCTTCTGAACACTGTAAATGCCGTTATCGCAAACTTGAAAGCCCAGGGCAAGCTGGAGGGAGCAAAAGATCTGTCGGCGCTGGTTGAGAATTATATCGTCAGCCTGTATGGCGAGGTCCCCAAGCCTGAGATGAAATACCTGCTAGAGCGGGAAATTACTGCTATACCTGGTGCCCGGGTGGTGATCAATCACATTGGCGTGAACGAGGACATTCCAGGCAACGTAGGGAGAACTTCAAATAGAATAGCTCGAATTTAACGAACGACCCGCCCCCCGCCCCCGGGCGACCACAAGGGATCGTCCCTACATGGACGGCCTTTCGGCCGATTCAATTGTAGGGCGATCCCTTGGACTTTGTTAGCGAATGCGATTGAGGAGCGATTCCCCGCCCCCATGCTTACCGCTTGCGCAAGAATGCCGGAATATCGATCACATCCCCTGGAGGAGAATTGCGACTCCCGCGAGGCAAATCAAGCGCCTTCGGGTCCATGCGCCGGATTGGACGCTGTGGACGGGGATCTGCTGCAGGTCGCTGCGATGGCTGGGCCTCCGGTTCCGGCACGGGCAGTTGTGCGTGCCCAATCTGTGTTTCGATCACGTCTTCCGAATCGCTTTCCAGGTCATAACCAAAGCTGTTTTGCACATCAGCGCGTCCAAGAGGTTGTCGTATTGGCTCCTGCATGGCAGGGATTGGCGGCGTAGACTTGTTTGCGGGCTGGAGAGGTCCCGTTGGATGCTTCGCGATGTTCATGGGCGACGCCGGCGCTGCGGGCAGCGAACCATACCCCTGGCGCATGCCCTGCTGGGGCTGGCGGATTGGAGCATTGCCATTGCCGGGAGATGGCGCAACCTGGTAGAACATGCTCCGGTTGTATTCCCTGCGGGCCTGGGGTGTAGTTGACAGGTGTTGACCGTCGAAACCCGTCGCAATCACCGTAATCTTGACCCTCCCATCATAAACAGGATCCTGCACCGCACCAAAGATGATGTTTGCCTCTGGATGCGCTGCCTGGCTGATGATATCGGCCGCCTCGTTCACCTCGTAAAGGGTCAGATCCAGGCCTCCGGTGATATTGAACAATACGCCGTGCGCCCCGTTGATATCGATATCCAGCAAGGGGCTGGAAATCGCCAAGCGCGCCGCATCGATAGCGCGCGTCTCGCCGCTTGCCTCGCCGATTGCCATCAAGGAAGAGCCAGCAGCTGACATGATGGCCTTCACATCTGCAAAGTCCAGGTTGATGAGGCCTGGCACTGTAATCAGATCACTGATGCCCTGGATGCCCTGGCGCAGGACATCATCGGCCAGGCGGAAAGCCTCTTTCAACGGCATTTTCTTGTCGGCAACCTGCAAGAGCCGGTCGTTGGGTACGGTAATCAGCGTATCCACGTGCTGCTTGAGGTTGGCGATGCCCTCCTCTGCTGCTATACGACGCTTATTTCCCTCGAAGGTGAACGGTTTCGTGACCACGCCGACGGTCAAGGCTCCTAGCTCACGCGCTATCTGTGCTACGATAGGGCTCGCGCCTGTGCCGGTCCCGCCGCCCATACCTGAAGTGATGAAAACCATGTCTGAGCCTTTGAGTACTTCGTACAGTTCTTCGGCATTCTCCTCCGCCGCCTTTGCCCCAATGCTCGGGTTACCTCCGGCACCGAGACCACGCGTGAGCTTGTCGCCGATGCGAATACGGTTTGGCGTTTCGGTCATCAACAAGGCCTGGGCATCGGTGTTGACGGAGATAAACTCGATGCCCATCATATTGGCCTCGATCATGCGGTTGACCGCATTGCTACCTCCTCCTCCTATACCGATTACACGGATTTGAGCGAAGCCCTCAACTTGATGATTTCCCAATGGCAGCATTTGTGGCCTCCTTCCGAGTTTGTTGCATAGGCGCAAGTACTCGCTTGCGCCTCACACAAACAGGCGATCATGGCAGGCGGCAATTCTCGCCTCCCACACTACAATCAATCTTATTAAGGAATAAATGCACGTAACCAGCGTCCTAAACGAGATAAGAAATCTCCGTGCCCCAGCTCTTCTTGCTCTTCCTCATCGCTTAGAAATGAGGTGTGGCGCAGACCCCACAGCAAGAGGCCCACCGATGTAGCATAGGCTGGACGGCTGATCGAGTCTGCCAGGCCATGCAAACCAAGTGGAACACCGGTACGAGCAGGTAGGTCGAGAATCTGCCCCGCCGTGTCCACGATGCCTGGCAACTCGGATGCACCTCCAGTTACTACCAGCCCTGCCGGCAAAAGCCCGTCATAGCCCGATTTCTTGATCTCCTCGCGTACCATCTCGAACAGCTCTTCTACCCGCGCCTGAATGATTTCAGCGAGCAGTTTGCGAGGTACGAGATCGTTGCAACCTGGTATGTATTGCGCCAGGTCGATCATGTCGTCATCGGCGATCGTCGCAGGATTACAGTGGCCATAGGTCACCTTAAGTTCCTCTGCTACAGCAAACGGCAAACGCAAGCCTATGGCGATGTCGCTAGTGATCAGATTCCCCCCGATTGGCAACACTACTGTATGCCAGATGGCCCCATCGGTGAACACGGCCACGTCAGTGGTGCCACCACCGATGTCAACCAACGCGACTCCAAGGTCGGTTTCCCCTTCGGCCAACACCGCCTCACTTGAGGCCAGCGGCTCCAGTACCAGGTCCTCGATCTCGACACGCGCCTTGTGCACACACTTGATCAAATTGTGAATAGATGACACTGCACCTGTAATGATGTGCGTCTCTACCTCCAGGCGGAAACCGGACATCCCGATCGGGTTCTTGATACCCTCTTGCCCATCTACAACATAACCGCGTGGGATGACATGAATCACTTCGCGGTTAGCGGGGATCACAATGGCACGCGCAACCTCGATAGCCCGGCTAATGTCGTTCTGCATAATATCTCGATGGCTGGGCGAGATGGCGACAAATCCCTTGCTATTCTCGGAGTCGATGTGACTACCGGCAATCCCAACGTATGCAGTTGTAATGGTTTTTCCTGAAAGGCGTTCTGCACGATCCAGCGCCGCTGCAATGGAAGTGACTGTTTCCTCAATGTTCACCACCACCCCGCGGCGCAAACCCTGTGAAGGGCAGGTGCCAACGCCAACAATATTCAGTTTCCCATCGCGATCCAATTCGCCGACAAGAACACAAATTTTTGTTGTTCCCACGTCGATACCGACAATCACCCGCTCTTGCACGATACACACTCCCTTGGGCGGTTGTAAGGGCACCCTTAAGTGCCCGCGCACTACAAACTACATCACTACAATCAACTCTTCAATGTATACACTGGGCGCAAGCCGAAGCGCAGATCAATGGTCGCCAGGTTGAGTTGTTGTTGCTGCGCATAGTTAAGAATCCGCTGCAGTTCGACCAGTCGATTATCCAATGGATTGCTGTCATCCGCATTGCCCAGGTAGGCCAACCAGCCATTTGAACTCACAACTTCGAATGAAGCATGTCCCTCTTGCCTGGGTACAACCTCATAGCGCAGTGTAAAGGAGGAGACCCCTGTCAATTGCGGCAAACGTGCGAATAGTTGCGTTGCAAATGCGATGTCTGCCGCATTCAGGCGAAACCCCGGGCGCACCGGCTGCGCCGCCGCTCCCCCGCGCACATCTACGACTGTCATTAAGTGATCCATCCCGCTGGTCTCGCTGGCAGCAGCTATAACTACGCCATTGCCGTCCACGCTAAACTTTCCCTGCCGCGTTTGCCAGAGTAATACAGGCGTTCGCTCTACTACGCTTACATTCAGTTGACCGGGCAACTGCTTCTCCAGGTTTACCGAGGCCACTACTGGTAATGCTTCAATGCGCGTGGTCAGTACTCCCGCATCCAGCAGAAAGATGTTCTGGCCCTGCATACCCATATGCTGAATACTATGTATCAGTGTACGGTTTTGCGTTCCCACAACATTGACCTGCTGCACATGAAAGTTTGGACTGCCAAAGGCAAAACCTGCTCCCAGGGTACAGATCACCAGCAGAGCAAACAGGCTCAGAAAACGCCGCCAGAATCTGCCCCTGCGCACTACACGCTGCCCACTCCGCGCAGGTACCCGCGCAGCGCGGGGCTGGCGCGGTAAAGATCGGATTAGTCGCACCTGCCCCTCGTGCGCAGGCAGGCCTGTTTGAGCAAGTGTACGCTTCACTAACCTGTTCTTTGCATACGGTTCTGTGGGAGCACGACGTTGGTGGGCTCGCCGATCAGCCCATGGCGTTGGCTGTACGATCTCCTTCGGCGTCGTCACGACACGCCTGCGAGCGTCCGGATTGCTGTGGGCTGAAAACTGCCCTTCACTTCTCACCCTGTCTCTTACCCCTGGCAACTCGTGTTCGCTGGCGAGACGAGACGCTGCTCGACCTCTATAATCGAAAGCGATCTGCTCTTTTAACTTTTTATTGTCCATCATGGTTTCCCCCACTCGCCGCGCAATTCGACCTCCAATTCCAGGTCTATCCCAAACTGCTCATGTACGCGATTGCGAGCTTGTACGATCAGCGCTACCACATCGGCTGCACTGGCTCCTCCTAAGTTGACGATGAAGTTGGCGTGACGTTCAGAGATTTGCGCCCCGCCGTGGGTTGTCCCTTTCATTCCGGCCTGTTCAATCAGTCGCCCTGCAAAATCACCTGCCGGATTTTTGAAGACTGAACCTGCACTCTGCTGAGGCGGCTGAGTCCTCTTACGATGTTGTTTATGCTCTTCAATAATCTTGCGTAACTTTGCAGGGTCTTCACGATGAAGATGTACCGCCAAACGCACGATAATTTCACCTGGTTCGATCAGTTTACGCGCAGCTACTATTGGATTGCCTTGTGCATCGAACCCGATACGACGTTCTCTACGGAAACGGCTATGCCGGTAACTTAAATCTAACTCGTCGTGCAGGTAGCGCCGTAACATAGGAACGCTGAGCCCGGTGTTAGACGCTGTAACGCCGCGTGCATCCAATACCTCGATCCAATCCAACACTTCGCCAAGCTCACTGTTATGCGCTCCGGCGTTGGAGATGACACCACCCCCCAATGTTCCAGGTATCCCCGGCCCGAACTCCAATCCCCCCCAGCCCTGGGCTGCGAGTTCGTTTAAGAGGCGCGGCCAACTGACACCTGCTTCCGCCAGCAGCAGTGAGGTGCCATCGCCTCGATCTTCGATCGAGTAGGCGTTGAGAGCGATACGGGCCACAATACCTCGCACGCCTGCATCTGCATAGAGTACGTTTGTGCCGTTGCCTACCAGCAGCAGAGGCCACTGTCGCTCAGAGCACAGGCTCACCAGGTCAATCAGTTCTCTCGATGTTTCAAGTGAAACCCACACATCCGCAGGGCCACCCACGCCAAAAGTAGAATGGCGTGCCAGTGGCTCGTTGCGGCGCACGCGCCTCTGAAGATGTGGCCGTAACTCTGTATAAATTGTCTCTGCATCGAACGTCATGTTTGTTTTCCTGGTATCCTGTATCTGCAAGGGGAGTCCTCACATCTCATCTAACAGCAATTTGGTTACGATATACACGTCGCCTGCTCCCATTATGATTGCCAGGTCGCCGGAACGCAGTGTGCTGCGCAACAGTTTTGCTGTGCTCTGCACATCACCGCCGTACATTACCTGCTTGTAGGGGCCCGATTTATCGCGCCCGCGTTTAACCATTGCTTCCACCAGGTCTTGCGCGTGTACAAGACCTGTATCGTGCTCACGTCCCGGAAAGATGTCGCTAATAATTGCTACATCTGCGTTATCAAAGGCAGTCAAAAACTGCTCGAAAAAGGTCTTAGTGCGGCTGTACATGTGCGGTTGATAGACCGCTATCAGCCGTCTTCCAGGAAACCGCCTGCGAGCGGCCTCCAGGGTAGCTGCAATCGCCGTTGGATGGTGCGCGTAGTCATCAATCAGGATGACATCCTGCACTGTCCCATCGACCTGGAGCGGCCCCTGGTGACGAATCTCGAAACGTCTCCGGATGCCGCTAAAGTTATCCAGCGTCCTGATTATCACCTCAGCGTCCAGGCCTATAACATGTGCCGCAGTCAGGGCCGCCAGTGCATTCTGAACGTTGTACATCCCTGGTAATTGCAGGTGAATGACTCTTTCCGCCGGAAATGCGTTGCTGCCGTGTTCCTGCGACCTGACACGGAAACTTGTCTCACCTTCAAGCCTTACATCATAAGCGATGAAGTCCGCCACATCATCCTGCGACATTCCTGCAATTGCATATGTTATGATTCGTCCTGTCCAATCGTGCAGCCGTTCGCGCAATTCCAGGCAGCCTGCACTATCAGCGTTCAATATCAGCGTCGGCGGGAAAGGCCAATCGCCTAGCATATCCATGCCGCGTATAAAATGTTCAAAGGCTGCCAGATATGCCGCGTAGTCGGCAAAGAACTCTGGATGCTCAAATTCAATCGAAGTTACTACCGCCAGGCGCGGGTGATAGTGCCAGAAATTGTTATTGAACTCATCCGCCTCATTTACAAAGTACTGGCTTTCACCGATACGGTAATTGGTACCGAATTCTGGGACGATCGCGCCTATCTCACAGGTTGGGTCAAGCCCCGCATGCACAAGCATGAGCGCAAGCATTGCTGTCGTAGTCCCCTTGCCGTGCACCCCGCTGACCGAGAGCACACACTCGCCCAGCATCCACTGTCCCAGCATTTCTTGCCATGTCATGACCAGCATTCCGCGGGCCCTGGCTGCGACCAGCTCAGGATTATCAGGATTGAAAGCCACAACCGCCGGAACGTAGATCAGGGCGTCAGCATTGCACAGGTGCTCGGGACTATGCCCAATTTGTACCGCTACTCCCTGCTGCTCCAGCATATTCGTCGTAGCCGACGCGGATTGGTCACAACCTGTCACGCTGGCACCTCCCAGCAACGCCATCTGCGCCACTGCTGAAATTCCCTGGCCACCAATACCCATGAAATGCAGCCGCGCGTTCTTCAGTACTTTGTATCCTGCTTCGTTCATTTTCTTACTTTTGCAATTTTTACGACTTCCGCTGCGATCTCCTGCGTCGCGTCCGGCTTCGCAAATGATCTCGCCGCGTTTGCCATTGTTTCTAAAAGCGTAGATGACGCCAGTATAGATTTAACATTTTCTATAAGTACCCGCGGCTTCAGGTCACTATCCTTAATCACCTGGGCCGCTTTGTTACGCCCAAACATCTCCGCGTTTGCCTCTTGTGGCGAACTACCGATCGCCGGTGGCAGCGGCACCAGAACGCTCGGCTTGCCTAACACCGCCAGTTCGCTCAGGGTAGAGGCTCCTGAGCGACAGAGCACCAGGTCCGCTGCCTGCAGTGCCAGGGGCATCTCCTCGTTCAGGTAGGTCACCAGCCGGTAACGCTCTCTCAATGCCTCGTCCTGCTCTGCCAGCACCCTTTCAGTTAGCGCGCGAGTTTCGTTATACAACTCCCTGCCACTGATCTGTAGCACCTGGCAGAATGCCAGCAGGCCTGGTAAAACCTCACCTACCGTTTGATTCAAATGCCTTGCTCCCTGGCTGCCGCCGGTAACGAGCAGCAGCGGCACTTCACCCGCCAACCCCAGTGCCTGGCGTGCCTCCTGCGGCGCCGTCTGGCCTACATCCAGCATAGCTTGCCGTATCGGATTGCCCATTTGCAGCGTCTTGCGCGCCGGAAAGTAGGCCAGTGAGTCGGCAAATGCCACCGAGATACGTGTCGCCAGTGGCGCTACAAGTCTGTTCGACAGGTTCGGCGGCACATCTTGTTGGTGCATCAACAGTGGCACCCCATTGAAACGCGCTGCCAGCCCTGCCGGAACTGCTACATACCCTCCACTCGTAAAAACTACGCCTGGACGGAACTTGCCTACAATGTTGATCGCCTGTATCATGCCCAGTGGTACGCGTATCACCCCTGTAATCGTCTGCCACGAAATGTATCTCCGTAACTTTCCGGCTTTGACAGTAGCCAGGCGAAAACCCGCCGCAGGCACGATTTCGGTCTCCAGACCGTCATCGCTGCCGAGAAACAAGACCTCCGCCTGGTACTTTTCACGCAACTGCATTGCTACTGCCAGCGCTGGATATATGTGACCTCCGGTACCTCCGCCTGATACAAGCACTCGCATACTATTCTCGATGTTCTCAGTTTCTCCTTCCTTGTAGGGGAAGTTGGGAACCTTACTCTCCTCGCTGACCCTCATGAATTTTGACGACCAAAGGCGGTAAACTGCCATTTTTGGTTGTCAAGGTTCTAAACGACGTAGACATTTTTCTTAACACGCTTCTTGCGCAGTGAAAGCGCCGGCGACTCAGGCTCCTGAATATAGCGTGAGATGTTCAGCAGCACGCCTACAGCCGCCAGCGATACAACTAGCGATGATCCACCAAAGCTGATAAAGGGTAACGGCACTCCCGTGTAAGGAATCGTCCCCGTATTCGCTCCGATATTGATCAAGGCCTGTAGTACTAGCCAGGTGGTGATACCCGTCGCCAGTAACGACCCGTACAGGTCCGGTGTGCGCCTGGCGAGCCGGAATCCCCGGAAAGCTAAAAACAAAAAGAGTATCACGATAATGGCGCAACCTACAAAACCCAGTTCTTCGCCAATAATTGGAAAGATCGAATCGGTGTAGGGAAAGGGCAGATAGCCAGTCTTCTGACGGCTAGCTCCTAAACCTAAACCGAACCACCCTCCCGACCCCAATGCCAGTAATGCCTGGTACAATTGCAAATTGATGCTGGTAATATCCTTAAACGGATGTAAAAAACCCGCTATACGATAATAACGATAACTACTAAACGCCTCTTTTAAGAAAATCAACCCACCACAAGCCATTGCCAGTAAGAACTGTGCAATATTAGCTCCCGCTGTAAAGAACATTGCCGTAGCGAAACCGGCAATAATGATGGCAGTGCCTAAATCGTTCTCTAGCAATACCAGGCCTAACACGATCCCAACCAGGATAATGAATGGGGCCAGACCATAGAGAAATGTCCCCACCTCTTTCCCTTTACGCGCCAGCCAATCAGCAATATAGAGCGCCAGCACCAGCTTAGTCAGTTCGCTCGGCTCAAACGAAAAGAACGAGCCGAAGGCGAGCCAGCGTGAAGCTCCATACACATTCACGCCGAACTTCAGCACTATCACCAGCAGCGGCAGTATAATCAGCATCCCTGGCAACGAGAAACGCCGCCATTGCCGATAGTCCACGCGCATCGTTACCAACAGCGCTACCAGGCCCAGCAGCGTCCATATCAGTTCACGCTGAAAGTAGTACGACGCGTCGCCCTGGTTACGCGCAGCCTGGAATGAACTTGCGCTATAGACCATCACGATACCGATGCATAACAAAGCCAGCACGATGATCAATAGCCATGCATCGATCTTTCCCGCGACACGCGGCAGGCGCATCTCCAGTTCGGCAAGTTTCTGCTGTTCTTCCTCCGTGACGCCCTGTATCGACGCTGCCTTCTGCTTTGTCTCCTGGATGGTTGCCGGCCGGCCTCCCTGCGCCGGCGGGTCTTGCTGTGGCGTTTGCACCGATTTCAGGCGCCAGTCCGCCATGTCAATGCCGGAAGCTACATTCTTTGTTTCTAACCGCGGGAGATGCTTGCGCGGCATCGCGCGCGTGCCAGGGCTCATCGATCTTTCTCCAGCGGCGTAGAACGTATAAGGGCGTGTTTGCTCGCCCTTGCGCGACTTCCCGCCTCTCCTGGGCACATTCGATTGAACTCCCACATCACGTCTTTGCTCGGCAGATTCCAATGCCGGAGAGCGCATGTAGGGCCCAGCTTGATCGCGCATTTGCGTCCTTTCAGATCCCTTCTTATTCAGTTGTTTGCGCATACCCCGTGCCATGAAATTTATGCCCCTACAGACTTGACATAGAACAAATTTTCCAGTATACTTACCCTTGCGAACCATATGAGACAGGCGCCCATACACGTGTGGCGGAGGTACACCTGTATGGGTGCCCCCTGCTGCATCCAGGGATGGCGTAGAAACCTGAAGACTTCCTGCCACGCAACAGAGGCTCCTGGACAAATACTTTCCGACAGGTTCACGGAGGACACCAGGAAAATCCTCTCGCGGGAATCCCTACAAATCCCTTCGTACTTATCCTTCGTTCGCACCCCGTACCGGCTGTTCTCGTATCATATTCAAGACTTGTTCAAGGTCCATTTCACTCAAAGGCACATCTGCGGCACGCAAACGCACCTGCTGTAGATCAACTGCTTGTACACCTTGAGTTTGCACCAGTTGGCTCCAGGGATCATTGATTAGCAGGGACGATCCCTTGTGGTCGCCTATCGATCCCTCCTGCTCTTCCGTCACTCCCTGGTGCCCGGCTGCCTGAAGCTGCATATCTGTTGATTGTATACCCAGTAATGTTCGCCAGGCTTCACTCAACTCGGGCTCCTGTTCTACCTGGTTGTCAAGAGCGTGAGATTTTTTTGCTTCTTCGTCCTCTGATTGCATCTCTATGCTCCAATCAGTGAATAACCTTATTTCTAATACTCATTTTGCCCGGTCAGGCGGAATCGCATAGTACCACATCAATTGTTGCGCGACCGTGTGCCAAAGTGGAGCCGCTGCCGTGCTGCCATAAATTGCAACCTTTGGTCGATCTAATTTCACCAGGATCACAAACTGCGGATTGGAGGCAGGAATAAAACCTGCCACAGAGGCCTCAGTTTCATCGGCTGAGAGACCCTGCGTTGTCGCCGTTCCGGTCTTGGCTGCAATGCTGTATCCAGCGACCTGCGCCGGCTGCGCAAAACCATGCACAGCAGACTGCACCAGCATTTCTGTTAATAACTCAGCCGCGTGGGCGCTGATCACACGTCGCTCGGGCCTCGGCTGAGTCGTCACAACATGCCCATTGTTGTTGATAGCGGCTACCATGTAGGGATGCATCATCTCACCGCCATTGGCGATCGCCTGGTAGGCCATCGCCACCTGCAACGGCGTCGCCAGGATACTCTGCCCAAAAGCCTGCCGGGTCAGGTCACTCACCGTCCAGCCCTGGTTAGCAGGCGAACGGTACGATCCCGCAGCCTCAGGACCATCGATGCCGCTGGGCTGGCCAAAGCCGAAACGTGCCAGGTAAGGATAGTAGCGGTTCGCCCCGAGAATATTGTGTGCTACATACGCCGCCCCAACATTGGCGGAGTGTATGAGCACCTGCGTCATCGACTCGGTGCCGTATGCCTTGAGCTCCCAGTTGCACACTGCAGGCGCATCGCTAAAGGTCATACACCCAGGATCATCCAGCGTCGTAGCAGGAATGATAAGCCCTTGATCGAGCGCCGCTGCCATCGTAACTACCTTCATCGTTGAGCCTGGCTCATAAGCGCAGTATAGTGCCGGGTTGAAGAAAACCTCTTCGCTTCCCAGGCACCCCTCCTGAGAGGCAAACTGGCCGTAATGGTTGGGATCGAACGTTGGGTCGCCCGCTAGAGCTACTACTGCGCCTGTGCGTGCATTAATTACCACCACGGTACCGCTATCGGCCTGTAATTGCTTTACTGCACCCGTCAGAGCTGCCTGCACCATGTACTCAATCGTACTGTTGATGGTCAGCGTCAGGTTTGCCCCGTTGATGGCAGGTTGCTCATTCGTGGCTCCCAAATCCAGCGGATTGCCCTGCAAATCTGTTTCTGCTGTGATGCTCCCGGGCTTCCCCTCCAGCAGTGAATCGTACTGCCCTTCAATGCCATAGTTGCCGTGGTTACCGGCGTCATTCTGTGTGACAAAGCCCAGTATTTGCGCCGCTAGATTCCCACCTGGATAAGTACGCCACGTCCGTGGTTGCAGGAACACATCCGGCAGTTGCAACTCATGCAGTTGCGCGCTTTGGGATGGGTCGATGGCAACCGCAATACGCGCTGTAGGTAGTCCACTGGCAAAAGCGCCCTGCAACTTCTCGATCGAAACTTTTGGTAATACCCGGTGTAACGTGTTGATGAATGCTGCCAGTTCGCTTTGCGTGTTATCGGGATGATCCACCGTGAATTGTAGTGGCTCGACGTAGACATCGTCACGCACGATATTCGTGGCCAGAATATGACCCTGGATATCGTAGATCAGACCGCGCGGCGCATCCAATATTGCATTTTGGATGTGCTCTTTGTTAGCAAGCTGCGCCAGTTTGTATCCGCTCTGAGATTGAAGCACCTGCCAGTAATACAATCTTACCAGCAGTATCGCCATGCCGAGGCAGACCAGCAAGAAAATGAACATTTGCCGGTGACGTGCTCGCCGCAATTCTGCGTTCATTTTCTTGCCTCCTTTCCTCAGATACTGACTGGCTAAACGACTTTCCAAAACCGGATAAGAGAGGATGGAAGGGACATCCCGCGTCCTGTTTAAGGAAGGCGGCCCCTGGAACTCGGGCTGGGTTGAAGATGTGGTACAACCAGCACCTTCACAGTTTTTGGAACCGCAGGAACCAGGCCCATAGACCGTGCAAGTGCAGCTATGTAGACGGGCGATTGCTCCTGGGCGATCTGGTAGAGCAGATCCTGGTTCTCACGTTGCAGTAACGCTTGTTGCCTGTGAAAATTCTGAATTTCCTGGTTCGCGGTCACCGCCTGGCCCAATTGGGAAAGATAGAGTACAGCCATCAAACCGATCAACAGCACGCTAAATATACTTAAGGCTACTGGCCCCAGGCGAAAAAAAAACGGAGGCAGGTGCCGGCGTCGTTTGGCAGCCAGAGTTGGTTGTTGCCCTGCCATTTGTCGGAGTACATTCTGCTGTCCAGCCTGCATGTGCCGGCCATTCTGTTTTTTACGGCTTAACATCTTCTGCACTCCTTCGCATTGTGGGAACAACCACTCTGATCGTCCGACCAATCCGACACACATCCGAGATTTGAGAGACCACTATGGGGCCTCTCCGCGACAGGCCCCACTGATCGTCACTTTTACACCGGTCGTTCCGGCGTTGGCGACGATTTCAAGACGTGTGACGCACTACGAGCCAACAACTATTTCAGCGGCCCGCAATTTGGCGCTGCGGGCGCGGGGATTAACTAGAACCTCCTCTTTCGCCGGTGTTACCGGCTTTGGTGTAAGCAAGCGCAAACGTGCCTTGTGATTGCACACACACACAGGTGTACCGGGTGGGCAGATACAATCCATCGCCTCACGCCGCATAAATCCCTTTACCAACCGGTCCTCCAACGAATGAAAAGAGATAATTACCATTCTTCCACCACCCTCTCGCATATTGCCTGACTTCCCTGCACCTAAAACATCCACCATCTGGGGAAGCACTGCTTCCAGGCTCTCCAGTTCACTATTTACTGCTATGCGCAAAGCCTGAAAAACCCGGGTCGCCGGGTGAATCATGCCGGGTCTATACGCTACTCCTGCCGCAGCCAGTCGCGCTAATTGCGTTGTCCGCGTGATCTGGCCCCGCGATCTTTCTCGCACAATGCGCCACGCGATCTGGCGTGAGCGGTACTCTTCTCCGTAACGCCAGAAGATATCCGCCAGCTCCTGTTCGCTTGCGTTATTTACCAGGTCGGCGGCGTTTAGCTCCTGCGACCGGTCGAGCCGCATATCTAATGGACCATCTGCGCTGAAAGATAACCCTCGCTGAGGGTCATCCATCTGGTCTGATGAAAACCCCAGGTCCAACAATATGCCATCCACGGAAGACACAAAACCGGCCTCGTCCACGATACGGGCCAGTTCAGCGAAATTCCCGTGTACCAACACTAAACGCCCATCTTGTACCGCGCTAGCCAGGCGCCTTTCTACCCTCGCCAGGGCTTGCACATCGCTATCGATACCCAGTACCCTCCCGCTTGGAGCAGATCGCTCGAGTATTGCCCCGGTATGACCCCCACCACCTACTGTCCCGTCCACATAATGACCGCCAGCGCTCGGCTGAAGAAACTTCAGCACTTCTTCCAGCATGACTGGGATATGGCCTGTTTTCATAACATATTCCAATCCGATATATAACCCTGAACACCGCCACTCACGGAATACGTCTCAATAAATGTACTAGAAAGGGCTTCCATTCCCCTGTTCATCGAGTCTCTTCTGGTAATCCTGCCAGGTTGCCCGGTCCCAAATCTCAAAGTGATCGCGCACACCTGCCACTGTTACATTACTATCTAACCCGGCATAGGTCCGTAACTTGGCTGGAATTACCAGCCGTCCCTGCCCATCGAGTTCTACCTCGCTCGCGCTGGGGTAGATACGCCGTTCAAAGTCACGCAGTTCCTCAGTCGTCTTCCCCGCCACCAGTTCAGCAGACTTCTCCTCCCAGCGTTGCATCGTATACACCGACAAACATGTTCCCATGCCTTTACTTATTACAGCACCGTGTTGCAGTTGTCCGCGAAACCTCGCAGGCACTGCCATGCGTCCTTTGGCATCGATTGTATGCTCGTATTCGCCGAGAAACATGTCTGTAGGGCTCCAATTTGCTTTTCCCCCCAGCCTGTGGCCCCTTGCGTGGGTGTGCCCAGAATGTTCTCCCTCACCCTGGCGTGGCACACCTCTTCGCCCCACCCACAGGTCAACATCGCCACTTCCTATGAAGTCCTCACCACAATCCCCCACTTCTCCCCACCTGATTATAACATTATTTTTTAGAATGCGAGAAGGGTGTTATCCACCAATTTCTGAAAGACAGGTGGATAACTTGTGGATAACTTGTAACAAGCATTAGCATAATGCAAAGGAAATATGCTCCTAATGCATAGCCCAAACGTCATATGTACAACTATTACCCTCAGAGCCAAATCGTCATCTAATATAATACTACGGATGCACAGTAATGTTTGCTTCTCTGCCTGCTTGATGTGACAAATAGCTCTGCATCAACGTTCTATTAGTACGAGAACTCCGCCTTCAAGCAGGTATTTTGAGGTGTATGGGCAAGAGCATCGCGTGGTTGATTTGGGTCGAGCTAGTGGCAAGTGAGTAGAACGCATATGAGCCAGTGTTTGCGTTGCAGCAAGCTTTGTGAAGCCAATGCCGCATTTTGTGATGAGTGCAGGTCTCTGCTGCCGAATCAACTTCAACAGAGGCCTTTTTCGCACGCCTCGCAGGTGCCTTCATCCACAGCTTCAACCCTTGAAGACACGCCTACCCTACCTGAACACGACACTGTACAAGGTGATTCCTCTGAGCATATTACCAGCCCTCTACCGATTGTCGAAGCTGATCAAACGCCTCTACCGGCTGCGCTTGTGACCCACGAAGACCTGGTAGAACAGGCCGTCTCCATGCTCAACGAGGCCGCACAGCGCATCGCTGAGGGGGAAGATCCTGCTAAAAGCGATCGTAAAGCTCGCCTTTATTCTCGTGTCTCGCGGTTGAGACCGATTCCTGATATTTCAGCCGATATCAGGCGTGAGAGTACACCCCTCCCTCAAGTTTCTAGCTCCCAGCCAGGTGAACCGGTATCCAAAAAGGGCATTGAACGCCAGTGGAGCACCGGCCATTCGCCTGGGCAAGTGGACTTCGATGCCGGCTTGCCTGACCTCTGGCCCTGGTTCGATGCGGATATCGAAGAAAAAGACAATGACATCTGGGCTGGCCGCACCGACCCTCTTATCTCGCGCCATTTCCCTAATAGCGCCGAATCAGCCCGCATCGAGGAAGAAGATATTCGACGCGCCCTGGCTGAAGGCATAACAACCGGGTCATACCCTATCTCACCCAGGCATCGTTATTCCCCGCGCATGCGCATCGCCTTTACTGCGCTGGCACTATTCGCCTTTGTCGCCCTCGCGATTGATGGTGTCCTGCTTGGCTTTGCCTTCATCCACCAGCATCATATCGTTGGTACGCCATCGGGCCCTCCGACACTGATCCTTTCCCAGAATTCGGCAACCATTGGTCAAACAATCCAGTTATCCATCCAACATTTTACGTCCTTGACAAGTGTTGCCCTGACGCATGATATACAGGAGCCTATCCAGGTCAATCAAGGTTCTTCTCTGGTCAAAATCAACTCATCAGGTTGGGCGAAAGTGGCTTTAGTCATTACTAATGATTGGGATCCAGGTTTCCACTTGATCGTTGCTGAAGATGTAGCCACGCATTATACCGCCAGTGCCACGCTGCAAGTTACTGGAAGAAGCCCGATGCCCCCGCCGCACCTGCTAATCGACACCAGACCTCTCAATTTGGGGTCTGCAGTTATAGGCGCGAATACCATTTATCATTTCAAGTTAATGAATAGTGGGGGTGGCTCTATCACCTGGTCGGCCAGCAGCCATCAATCGTGGCTGTTGGTCGCGCCCAGCCAGGGCATATTTAGTGACAGTCAAGTCATCTCAATCGCCGTCCAGCGCGTCGGTCTCAAGCCTGGAGATTACAAGGGCGACCTGGCCTTCTCATCGAATGTCAGTCCCACTGAACATATTGAAGTTGATATGGCCGTGCAGCCTTTGCCTCCCAATGCCGGGCCTGTGATAGCCTTATCGCCGGCCCTGCTCTCGTTCACAGCAATCGACGGCCAATCGAATATAAGTGTACAAAGTCTGACCATCAGCAATCCCGGTTCGCGCACCTTATACTGGTCGCTTACCAGCAATAACCCGGCAACCCCAACCACTCAGTCGTCGCTTTTGCATGCACTCGGTCCCGGTGGCAACTGGTTGAGTGCTACTCCTACATCAGGGATAGTTGCTCCTGGCGCAACCAGTACTATCCAGGTTATAGCGAACAGCCAGAGTGTGCTTCCCGGCGTATACATAGGTACGCTGCTGTTCACGGCTACAGCAGGCGCAATCGACAGTCCTCAATCTGTCGACGTCTCTCTCACGGTGTCACCGCACTGCGGCATCGCCACAAGTTCGGGCTATCTATCATTAAACGCTGTCGAGGGTCAGAGCAACCCGGGCAATCAGGCTTTGAGCTTGAATGCCACCGTCAGTTGCGCAGGAACCGCCGTCAACTGGTGGACTTCCTCGACGCCTTCCTGGTTGACGGTCACACCCTCCAGGGGTCAGTTGAAAGGCACAGCCAGTACTGTTGTATCTTTCAGCGTCAATACAGGTGGCCTGGCACCAAACACATATACCGGTGCTATCTCTTTTGTGACAGGGCAGGCTACGCAAACAGTCATTGTACAACTATTCGTGCAATCTCCGCCTGCGCCTGCTGAGCCTGTTATGGGAGCCTCGCCGCTCAGTCTCAATTTTAGCAACACGCGGGGACTGCCCAATCCTACGGGCCAGGTGGTTACCATCACCAACAACGGCAGTAGCCCGCTCAGGTGGAATACGAACATCAATCTTTTGGCCGGAAGTTGGTTAGGCGTCGCACCGTCAGGGGGGACTGTTGCCCCGGGACAAACCGGGCAGGTAACAATCAATGTGAATACCGCTCAATTGATCCCCGGCAACTATATAGGGCAGGTTATCCTCAACGGGTACGATGCGAAAGGTCATATCGCACCAGGCAGCCCACAGACGGTCACCATCAACCTGGTGATGCAACCCCCCTGTGCCATTTCACAGCCATCAGCGGGTTCTCTTTCTTTTAGTGCTGTGCAGGGGACTGCAACAGGTCTTACACCGCAAACTGTGATGTTCACAGGAACCGGTAGTTGTGTCTGGCCGGTGACATGGAGTACCAAAGTCGCACCCGCTGCCAGCTGGCTTACGCTTACACCCGCTTCTAATAGCATTAAGGGCACCGGTCAGTCTGGTAGTATCAGCGTTGCTGTCAGTATCGCCGGGCTGCCTGCGGGGACATATAGCACACAGGTCACCCTCTCTGCAGCCGACGCTTCCGGTGTACCCACACAGGGTAGCCTGGAAACATTCTCCGTGGCACTCTCGATCCTTCCACCCCCCTGTGCACTGTCACCGTTACCTGCAAGCCTTGCGTTCGCAGTCGCCCAGGGACAAACTGCCTCTCCGCAGAACGTTCCGTTGAGCGAAGCGGGAACGTGTGCGCGTCCTGTCTCCTGGACTGCGACCGGAGACGCAGCTAGCAGCTCCTGGCTCACACTTACGCCTGCATCCGGCACAGATAGTGGAAGCGGCAGTACTCTGAGTGTGAATGTGAATACTACAAGTTTGATGCCCGGCACATATTCTGGAACGATCTCTATCAGCGCTACTGACAACGCCGGAGTTGCAGTATCAGGCAGTCCACAAACTATCCCTGTGACCCTAACCGTGACGGGCTTTACTATCAGTGGATCCATCGTCGCTTGCTCAGGCCCTGCGCCCACTTGCACCACCTCGCAACCCTTGTCAGGAGCTACGGTGACATTGATGAGCGGCAGCACTACGATTATGACTGTAGTGGCTAACGCATCAGGCAATTTCTCCCTCCCGAACGTTGCGCCTGGTACCTATACCATCTCCGCCAGCGGAACCGATGGCAACAATAATCCCTACCAGGGAAGTACTACGGTCACCGTGACAGGCGATACCACTGGTGTCAGTGTCAATACCTTTCCTGGGTAGAGCGTAGATCCATCCCCGTGTTCCCTTGCCAGCTGTTCCACAATGTGCCTTAATGTATCAAAATGCATTAATATAATGAAGGGGCAGGCCGGTAAATTCACATTCTAGAAACTGTGTGTTGCTGCGTTCATACACCAGTAGGAGCAGGAAGCACCCGGGCAAGGCCTGGGTTGCGGGGGGAAATGCCGCTCCTACTTCCGTAAGAGCTAGATCAGCTATCGGCCTAAGGAGTAGGAATGGACACCAAACGCTGCGTGCGTTGTCATAAACTGTTACGAGCTGATGCGCATAGTTGTAGCCGGTGTGGATATGTCTTCTCGCGGGCAATGCCCGTGAAACGTAACGGCAACGCCACAAACGGTTCTCGTCGCACAGTTACTCCATCGATGCCTTCTAATCCACCCGCTTCACCACATCGTGCCGGGCATTACTCTGGTTTGCATCCCGAAGATCAACCTTTTCAATCTAGTTTCATGCCCGTGCAGCATGCGCGGCGTCCTCCCGCCATTACGCATAGCCTGGCGGATCATGAATCAGGTGAAGTGATACTGCCTGCACTAACAGATTCGCCAGCATCCTCTTCACTGGCACATGAAAATGAACGATTGCCGAAACGTCGAGTGGCTACGCCAACTCCACTACTTTTGCCGGTGCCACATCGCCAGCTTGCTTCATCACCATTGTCGCCAGCCCCGCCTGTACATCAGCCGATTGCCGCCCCAGGAGCGGCAGCGTTAGCAGGACCACGTAAACGACAGCGGCACGAGCGTGCCGTGCGGGTTTTGCTGTTCACCTCGTGCATCCTGTTTCTGCTGGCAACGAGTATAGTGGCGTTTCTGTTGCTCGACAGAAGAGCGGCAGTGATAACGCAACCACAATTGCAACTGTCGGCCTCGCACATTGACCTGGGTGCAGGTGGGCATGGCACAAGTTCACACAAGACAATCACTCTTACCAATGCGGGTGGTGGACAAATCAACTGGCAAGTGCAGAGCGATAGCACGTGGCTGAAGATTACACCAAACGGCGATACCTTTTCCGGTAGCGAGGTTGCTACGATCATTGTTAATCGTAGCAACTTGGTTCCGCACCTCTACACCGGCCATATCACCTTTTCCCAACGTGGTAGCAATACTATATCCGTGCTTACTGTTACAATGATGGTCAACCTTTGATTGCCGGCACCCCCTAAAGGGCATGGCTTCTCAAACGTCTTTTTCCTCTTCCCCTCCCCGCCCCCAAAAAGAGTAAAAGAGCGTGGTGCCGGTGTGGCGCGGGAGCGCCACACCGGCACCACGCTCTTGATTCATCTGGGGTGGGGGGCTTGCTGCCAATCAGAGCGACTTTTGAGAAGCCTGCCCTAAAGGAACCAGGACGTTGACGCTCTTTACCCCCTGTGCTAAACTCCTATTAGGAGAGGCCAGCTAGTGTCCTATTTTCGCCTCTACCAACGAAAAAGATGACTTTGGAGGATAGAGCAGTGCCAAACATTACTTTTGTGCGTGAGAATATACAGGTCGAAGTGCCGGACGGCGATCATGTACGCTATCCAGCTCTGGAGCATGATGTGCAGATCTACTGCGGCATGTGGAAGTTTGCGAACTGTCACGGAAATGGCCTGTGTGGTACTGACCGGGTAGCAGTTTCCCCTTCAACAAACACCAACCCGCTCACCTTTAAGGAGAGATTTTGGTTGCGTAACGACCTCAAGAAGAATCCGAATATGCGTCTCGCTTGCCAGGTTGAGGTCTATGGCGATGTGAGCGTTAATACCCAGTGTAATTAAAGTTGATCTGCTCCGCTTTAGCTATCTGCTCTAAGGCATATTTGGCTCGACAACGAAGAACAGCCTCACAGCAAGCTGATCATTCCAATACAATTCCACTGACCCCTCTACGGCCTGCGCAAATTGGATTGGTACAAATCCACTCGCAGCGTCTGCAATGGGTACCGGTTTTGATTCTTCGTAGAAATTCTTGTTGGTATACCACTTGACAGTCACAGTACCAGGCTTCTTTGGATGAACGCTATAGGTCAGGAAAATCGTATCGCCTGCTTTAAACTGGATGGTTTGAATCAATGGCTGCGCGGTTGCCTTATCTATACTGGAAGCTGTTGCTGCCGAAGTAATGATTGTGGATGCTGGACCATATTGGGGTGCTGACTGAGGAAGGGGCAGCATGGGTGTCGATACGGATTTCGCATTATTTGGCCGCGCATCGCCATATAACTGGTGTAAGAAGGAAAGCTTGCCAGTAGCATTGGCATAATAAGCAGTACCCGCACAGAGCAAAGCAAATACGACCAGTACGCTAATTAACCCACTGATAACACGATAGCGTGGAATAATTGCTCGTGGTTTGGTATGCATGGGGGGAACATAGATATACCCCTCTTCACCAGGAATGGCAGGCATTAATGAGCCCTCTTTACCTCCAGTGCTGCCGTGAGGCATGGCTAGCATTGACTGTTGTGGCTCGCCTGCCCCACCCTGATAAGGGACAGGTAACAGCGATGGCGGGTTTTGCGATATAGAACCGGGTGCTGCCTGCTGCAACATACCCTGTCCCCACAAGGTATTGTCATAAGTTTCACCCTGGAATGAAAGCTGCGGCACTTGATTATCCCATCCATTGCCAGGGGGTGGAGCAGTTGAACCTCCCCAGCCGGCCGGTGCCGGAGGAACCTGGTATGCGGTCCCAGTACCCCCAACCAGCGGTGAGGGCGCGTTGCATTGAGGGCAAGGCCCATTATTGACTGGTCGATAGGCATTGCAAGACGGACACAACATATGATTCATTCCCTTTTTCGAGAGCTCTCGAAGATCCCACGGTATGCTGATCAAAAATACTATCTTAAAAACCAAAGTAACACCGGCATGTTACCTGGTCAAGTTTTGATGCATACTGTAAGGCAAAATGGCTATACATCTTTTTTATTAAACGTGTTTCAAGGTATATCTTGAAACATCCAGGCCGTGCATGTTACCATAAGTCCTAAGATAGTATTTCCTGGTACCTCCTTTGATGCCAAAGCCTAGTTGATTGAATATGCCAGAATCACAAGAACAGTGGTACAACAGACAGGCGATTGAGCAACTGGCTCAGCATATTCCGTTTGAACGGGACAGCGCCAGTAAGGCAGAGCAAATAGAATGGCTGCGTGGCCTGGTGATTCGCCACGGTCGCGAATTGGACCCGGAGCTTTTTGGCTTCGAAGCTCGTAACGAACTCTTACGCCTGGGATTATGGAATCGCATTGGGCCAGCTTCGTATGAGCCAGAGTAAGGGACCATCCCACCTCTTTGATTTGTGCTATCATACAGACAAAGAGGTTTTTGCTATAACATGTGTGTAGGTCAGTTCATGTAAGGGGGCATCGATGCTCAAAGGTACACTGCTGTATCTGGCTCAGAATGATTCGTTGCGTAACTTTGTAATACACAACCCTGCTGCGCGAACGTTTGCTCGTCGATTTGTGGCCGGCGAAAAGTTAGACGACGCCAGCGAGGCTATACGAGCGCTGAACAAGCGCGGTATGCATGTTTCTCTCGACCATCTTGGCGAAAATGTTTCGGACGCGAAAGAGGCCAATTCCGCCGCCCGGGATTATGTCGCTATCCTTGATCGCATCAAACAAACAGGCGTAGATGCCAATATCTCTATCAAACTTACTGCCCTCGGATTGGATATTTCCCAGGAATTATGCGAACAGAATGTCTGCCATATCCTGGAGCAGGCGCAGAAGTTCCCCATTTTTGTGCGTATCGATATGGAGGGGTCGGCGT
>Ga0207684_10001630_pt1 | contig 23814 bp, 30 predicted proteins | sample KBSK5501metaG_FD_184342 | JGI IMG/M metagenome (GOLD analysis project Ga0207684, IMG submission 184342) | Corn, switchgrass and miscanthus rhizosphere microbial communities from Kellogg Biological Station, Michigan, USA - KBS K5-50-1 metaG... | ecosystem: Host-associated > Plants > Roots >...
CCTCAACATCCGTTGCGGTGAACTTCTCTGCCGCCGCTCAAGCCAACGACCAGATCATCGTGGCCGCGGATTACAATGCGGGCCAGAACCCCTCTGCACCCTCTGGCTACACGACGGTGGGGACCTACAGCGGCTCGAACGGGACGACGACCGCCGTTTACCGACGCACGGCTGCCGGCGGTGAAGCATCGGTTACGGTCGCTTTCAACCAAAGCACCAACGTGCACGCGAAAGCGGTTGTCGTGGTGATCTACCGCGGCGTCGATCCCACCAGCCCGATCGATGCGTCGTCTTCGGGCACCGGGACCACCAACGTCACCGCGCCCTCTATCACCACGACCGCACCCAGCGATCAGCTCGTGATGGTGGAGGCCGAGCTCAACAACCTCACCGCCTCGAGCTGGGGTGCTCCCAGCGGGATGACCAACCGCATCAACTCATCGTCTTCGGCGGCGCTCGTCTCCGAAGCGATCGCAGACCAGACTCTGGGCGCTGCCGGCGCGACGGGGAACAAGACCGCCACGCCATCGGTGGCTCCTACCTCTGGTGGGTTGGTCGGGGTGTTGCTGGCGCTCAAGCCCGCGGCGCCTGCGGTCGTCTTCTTCCACCAAGATCAGCTCGGCAGCATCCGGTTGCTCACCGATCAAAGCGGTGCGGTGGTCGGAACCAACACCTTCGATCCGTACGGACACGTGACGTCGCACACGGGAACGGCCTCGAGCGCGTTCGGCTTCGCCGGCGAATACACCGATGCCGAGTCTGGGTTCATCTACCTTCGGGCTCGGTATTACGACCCGGGGACGGGGCAGTTCATGGGCAGAGATCCGTTGGCTGCTCTCACGCAGGCCCCCTACTCGTATGCAGCAAATGATCCGCTGAACGGCTTGGATCCGAGCGGCCTCATTTGCTTTAGCTGGCACTGCATCGCCAATGACGTCTCTGCGGCAGCCGGAGCTGTTGCCGTCGCTGCCGGAGCTGTTGCCGTAGCTGGGGTCGTCATTGCCGCAGCGGTAGCCGCCGGTCCAGAGATCCTTGTGATTGGGGGTGGATATATTGCAGCGACTGAAGTGAGCACTAGCCTCTTGGCGGGGGCTGTCGGAGCCGGCCTCACCTCCTTATTCGCCTCGGCCACGCAAACCGGCTTCGGTTGCGCCAGCTCGGGCTGGGGCTCGCAGACATGCAAAACCGACTGGGCAAACTTCGGTATCGGCTCTGCATTCTTCTTCGCAGGATTCGGCGCCGACCCCTTCAGCCTAAGAGGGTTTGGAACCAATGCTGGTGGCTACATAGCGGGAGCGTATCCAGTGACGGTCGGAGGCGGTTCCGTCTCCGTTTGCGGCTGAAGCACTTCAATCCTTTCCCGTTTGCAAAGATGGCAATCATGAGACTGCATCAACGCGATCACTTATCAGACCCTTTTTCCCGCGGCCAGACAGGCTTATGAACGCAATCGGTGCTCTAGGAGCAGCACTTCTTGTCCCATTCACCCTGCTGCTTCTTCTGTGTTTCCTCGGCGCCGTGGAACGACGACGTTGGAATGGCAATGTGCCAACTATCCACGAGTACATGTTCGAGGGGAAAAGGCGCAAGCGAAGCAGCACCGTTCAGCTACAACTGGCCCGGTTTGGCCCCCGCGTGCTCGTGACTGCCGTGGTGGGCGTCGTGATTGGCGGCCTGTTAATGACAATAGGTGCAGCGTTGCGCTAGCATCGCGCGCTCTGACAAGGCTCGCCCAATCGCCTACGAAACCAACTGCATCTCCAACATTTTCAGATGCAAAGGCCTGTTTGATGCAAAGGCTTATTTGAACGTGAGGCTCCGCCGATCTGAGCGCTCGCCCACCGGACTATTGGACTTGAACGTTGGAGTCGCCGCGCTCCAGGACACATGGGTGTCCCGACTCATGAATTACCGACACGACATTGTCTGACTGGTGGTCGGAATCAGATCGGATTGCTAAGGAAGCTGGCCTCCTGACCGCGGGCAAGCCCTTCCGTATCCCATCGAAAACTCCGCCACAACCGTTCAAGTGCGCGCGCTCTGACTCAAGGCTCCTTTCAAGCGAGTGCAGTTTGGGCCATATGGGCCATGTGGTTGGATCCAGCTAGGGCTATTCATGAGACGAGCAAGCAGGGCTTCCTACATCCTGGCGGTCCCTCAACATGACCAAAGGTCGCTGGTGGACGAAGGGGTGCCTGCCATCAATGCTATTCCAAGGGGGAAGATCAGATGCGATTACGGCTCGCGCTGACACTGTCCGGGGCGGTTTCCCTCGGAGCATATGAGGCCGGCGTTCTCGCCGCTTTGCTGATGGCGATCCAGAGCCTCGAAGGCGACATCGTGATCGACGTGATCGCCGGCGCATCGGCGGGCGCGATCACCGGCCTACTAGCGGCACGGTCACTGCTGCGAGGTGCAAACCCCGTGGAACTAATGACCAAGGCCTGGGTAGAACGCGATGATCTCAAGGATTTGCTGAGCCACGATCTCGAGTCCCCGCTTTCTTCGAGCGTCCTTTCAGCGATGGCGACCGATTTGCTTGGGCCAACGTATGCAGGGGGCGTGCCAGATGGCCCCTTCCGTCAGAATGAGAAGATCCAACTGAGCTTTGCGCTTACTAATCTGCAGGGCCTCGCCTACCGGATCCCGAGCCTCCAACGAACGACCCCGATCGAAGCGACGACGTATCTGGATTGGGTTGACTTCACTCTGTCGAAGGATGATCCCGCGGCCACCTACGTGGACAAAGCCGAACTCGCGTTGGCCTCAGGGGCGAACGCACTTGGCTTTCCGCCCAAACTTCTCGACCGCACCGGCGATGAGGAAACGCTGCTGAAGGCCGGGATCACCAACTTCCCTTCCAGCGGCCACTATTGGTACACGGACGGGGGCACCGTGGATAACGAGCCACTCGGGCGCACCATAGACTTCGTCAACGGCATCAAGACCGATGATGCGCGCCTGTTCCTCCTGGTGGGTACCTCATCCCACGTCCCTCGCGGCCAATACCCCTTGGACAGATCCGAAGCAGCAACCCAGCTGGACGAATACCGGTCTCCACTCGTACGGGATCAAACAGACTCAATCGATCTACGATGACCTTCGTCATCTGGAGAAGGTGAACTCGCGCATCAAATGGACCGGCGAGCTCAGGGAAGCTATCGTCCGATCCCTTGGTCGGTTGCCGGCCGACCAGCGTGCAAACATAGAGTCGATTCTCCTCGAGGAATTGAACGCCGCGATTCGCAGCACGACCGACCAACACAACGACCTACGGGAACAGCAGGGAAGATCTTCGGCTAAGGAATCCGTCCCGCTACCTTCGGACCCGAGCACCGCGATTGACATTCTGTTGGCAAAGGTGAGTGGTCTGGAGGGCAAACAGCCAGCGCTGGTTGAAGTGATCTCGCCATCGCTAGCCGCGAGTAGCGGCCTGAGCGTCGACGAGCTCCTGGCTGGAGAGTTCCTATTCCACTTCGGAGGTTTCATCGACGTGAAATTCCGGCAGAGCGATTTCCGCTTAGGCTGGGGCAACGTGCGATCGTGGATGAAGGAATGCTTGCCCGGCTACATCGACCGTAAGCACATGGACTTGGCGCTGCGGGCCGTCGACGCCGCTTACGAAGCCCTCGACTGGAAAGTACCCTACGAAGGCGGGGCGTCGTGGGGAACACTTTCCTGGAGCGAAAAAGCAGAGCTTGTTCGACTCGCCGGTCACATAGCGCATATCGTCGAGCGGGATGTTAGACACGACGTATGAGGGCTCGATGGCAATTGTGCAGCCCAACCAATGACGGGGCGTCTGCGCATCTTTGGCGCCTATCAACGACCTCGTGCCCTGACTTGCTAAGCCAGCTGCCGGCTGTCACCCCGGAAGAGATCAGACAAGCAGGCAAGGCTGGTTCCGCAACACATTAGAGTTTAGAACTCCGCGAAATCTCGGGAACGTCTGACTTGTGAAAGCAGGTGCAACAAGAGCGCCTGACTCGTGATCAGAAGCTGTCCTCGGCTGCCTTCACCAACAGGTGCGGACGCATGCCTAGGGCAACGGCGAGGCGCTCGATCGTTCGAAGCGATGGCGACTTGAGGCCGCGCTCGAGCTGACTGACATAAGTAGGGTGCACACCGCACTTGAGGGCTAGCTGTTCCTGCGACAGCTTCTGACGGGAGCGGACCTCACGCAGGGCACGTCCAAACGCTGCCTCGATCGAGTGCCGCCGCGGAGCCACGCCATGATGCTCATCGTCAGAGAGACTATAGGTCTAGAGACTATGGTATTAGTCTGGACCATGAAGCCGGGCCGGACACGTCTAACTCAGAGCGTCGTGCGCAATTGGGCCAAGCGCTACTACCAATATGGATACGGTGTTGAGGAACCACGGCTCTTCGAAGCAGTCGGCCCTGCGGCGGCCAAGCGCGGCTTCTACCGACGAAATGAATTCATCAGCGTTGTCAGCTGGAAGTCGCCGCGAACCGGAGGACTGGCTGCTCGCAATTCGGCGGCTGAGGTTGAGTACGTGACCCGCGCTGCGCTGGGCGCACCGGAGCCGCTGAAGGCATCCCTGCTCTCCGTCCTCGTTGGCGTCCAGACGCCGGTCGCCTCCGCCATACTGGCTGTCGCTGATCCAAGCAATTTCACGATCATCGATTGGCGAGCGGAAGAAAGCTTAAGACACTTCGGTTACCTGCAGGAGTTTGAGTCTGGCCGCGTTCCTTACGGACCCTATCTCGAGCTATGTCGAGGAACGGCCAAACGCCTAGGCGTGCGGCTACGTGAGCTGGATCGGTGCCTGTGGACGTTCAGCAAAGTGGTGTTGAGTCCCGGATCGGACAAGAGCGGGAACCGGCGTTCGACGCCCGGAGGACGGCAAAGGCGTCACCTTGACTAAGCGCGTCTGATTCGTTGTTGCAATCGACTTGTTGGGTCCAACAGTTTCTGATCAGTTGTTTGAGGAACACTGTGGGTCTGAATAGTTCCTGACCGCTATAAATGTTCCATGATGCGAAAGGCCGCCCACGCCAAGCATGCGACTGCGCTCACTTCAAACGCGATCGCGAAAACAAGGCTCCAGGCCTTGAAGCTGTTTAGCTTTCGAGCGAAAAAAAGTACTCCTGTCTGTTTCCGAGCAATGACGACATGCGCCCCTTCATTGGAAAGTTGAGGTTTCGATTCTTGAATACTCGGCTCGTGTTTTGACTCGATGCCTAGTAAAAGCCGCAAGTCTCGAATTTGTAATGCGTGGTAGCCGCGCGGAAGATTGACCAGGAGGGCTAGAGTGGCAGCTATTACAAATAAGAGGAGGCTAGTCTGTAGCCAAACCCGTTCACGGCGCAGAAACACTTCGAATGCTTTCCCCTTCTGGACAACGGTCGTTAAAGCGAATACCAGCGTGACCAGAGTTCCGGAGGTTGTTATTACCGTAATTCCTCGTTGTTCCAGGGATTTTTTTCTTTCTTGCTCATGAGCTAGTTCCGCCTCGGTAGCGCTGAGCACGAGGGCAACCTCGTCTGAAGTCGGCCGGATGGCGTTTTCCTTCATTTCTATATACCTGCAAGGATTTGAGCAGCTCGATTGAATTGCTTACCTGACGACCAGAAACAAGGGACCTGACGCCAGCGTAGAACGCGACACTGACATGCACGGGTGGTTTCATCGGCATCGCCAAAGTCATCGCGCCTGACATCCCCGCGCTGTCGGCGAAGACGGAAAGCCTTCATTCGACGGGGAGGGTGACAGCTGGCGGAGTCTGGCCAGCGATGGATGTGCAGATCGTTTCTCATCACATCTCTCACCCCTCCCCGGCCGAACCAGAGCCGCTCAACCTCGTTGCGTTATCAGGTCTGGTGATCCTCTCATAGCTGGAATCCATCCCACAGCGAACCTTAATCACAATAGCGCAAGGCCCCTCGAGCCTCCTCTGCGACGAGGTCAGCCCTTGCGCGAGTGGTGAAAGGACCGGTTCAACGCATTGGATCACGATCGCAACTGGTCTTGACGGCAGGGAGACCCGGTGATAGGAATGATTAGGACCTAATAGGAGGCTGGCGTATGGCCGTGTCTGCACAAGTCCAGTCCGTCGGTGTCGAAACCAGCGATCTCTGTCCATGGTGTGGCCACTCGATTCCTCACGATGAATTCGTCGAGATCCAAAAGCGGATCGCAGCAAAGGAACGAAAGCGCGCGCTCGAAATCGAACGGCGCCTCAAAGAAGAGCAAAGTCGCAAGCTTGCCGAGCTCAAGGCGAGTGCGGATGTTCAGATCGACGGCCTCCAAAAGGAAGCCGCAGCCGCTGTCGAAAAGGCGAATAAGGCTGCGAAGAAACAGGCGGACGCGGCGCGCAAGGAAGGCACAAGAGCAGCGCAGGCCGTTTTCACGCAGAAACTCTCTGAGGCTGAGAAAGCGAAGGCAGTGGCCGAGCGCCAACTTGTGGTCCTGAAGGCGAAGGCGGAGAAGGCGCTCAATACTCGGTTGCAGGATCAGCGCGACGTCCTTGAAAAGGACAAGGTCAAAGCCCTTAACTCGGAACGGGCCAAAGCCTTCAAGGAGAGACAGAAGCTAGACGAGAAGCTGGGGCTACTTCAGCGCCAGCTTCAGAAGAAGACGGCAGACGAGCTTGGTGAAGGAGCCGAAGTCGATCTCTTTGAGGCGCTGAAAGCGACGTTTGCTGGAGACGACATCCAACGCGTGAAGAAGGGTGAGGAGGGTGCGGACATCATCCACAAGGTCGTGTACAAGGACCGTCCATGCGGATGCATCGTTTACGACTCGAAGAATCGGGCGGCTTGGCGAAACGATTACGTGTCCAAGTTACGCCGCGACCAGCTTGCCGCGAAGGCGGACCATGCCATTCTGTCCAGCAGGGTTTTTCCGGCCGGCGCTCGGCAGCTCCACATCCAAGACGGAGTGATTATCTCCAACCCCGCCCGTGTGATCGCACTTGTGGAGATGATCAGATCTCATGTCGTTCAGATGGCTACTCTGCGAACAACCAATCAAGCGCGAGAACAGAAGATGGCCCAACTGTACGAATTCATCACCTCGGACCGCTGTGCTCAACTGCTTGACCAAATCGACACGCTCGCCGACACGATGCTTGAGCTCGAAGTCTCAGAGACGAAGGCTCATCAGGCGACTTGGAAACGGAGGGGCGAACTCATCCGCTCGATTCAACAGACTCAAGGTGACCTATCGGGCGAGATCGATCAGATCATAGCCACGCCGGCAACGCCTATTAGGAAGGTCAAGTGACTGCTCCAGAACCGCTTCCGCGAAGATCAAAAGTAGTTGGCCTGCAGGAGCGTCGTCTTGGTCGCACTGTGCTCCGTACGTACCGTTCAAAGGTGGACCTTGACGAACTAGTGCCGAACGAGCGGCAACCGCGGGTTGGTCCCAAGGAAGACGATGAATTGCAACGTCAAATTGAAGCTAATGAAGGGATCTTCGAACCACTGCTGGTCGAGCCACATCCCAAGCTTGCCGACAAGTTTCGCATTATCGATGGCGAGCGACGTTGGGTGAATTCCACTGTTCTCGTCAACGCAGGAAAAGAACAGTATCGGCAGGTTCCCGTTGAGGTAACGGATCGCACGCTGTCAGACGAGGAACGACTACGGGCCTGGATCTACATTCATCGCCAGCGCAAGGAATGGGACGCCAAAGAGAAGGAGATGGTGGCTTATCGGCTTGTCGAGCTCGTCGGTCGAGCCAGTGCCGCGAATATCCTCGGCATCAAGATCCGCGAATTGGACAAGCTCATTCAGGTTTTTGAACTGTCGGAGCGATTCAAGAACTTGCGTGAGCCCGGTGCCGCGATCACATGGGCTCGGGAGCTTATGGGTCTCAGCAAGACTTTACTCACGCCGACCGTGATCGACGCGGTGGTTAAGAAGGTCAAGCAAAAGAAGATCACAAACTCTAAGGACTTACGCAAGCTGCGAGTCATTCTGCGTGACCCAGTCGCCAAGGCGCACTTTCTCGAAGACGGCGGAATCGATTCAGCGATGTTGCGAGTCGCGCCAGAAAAGGGCGCCCAAACCGGATTGGTCGGTCAGCTAGACGCGATGATGAATGCAATCAGACAGATGCCGTGGACCCAGCTCGAGGAGTTGAAGGGTGATCCCGACTTACTAGAGCACATCGATGAAGCAGAGACGTTGTTAAAGACCCTTCGTAAGAACGTTTCCTCGAGCTACAAATAGTAAATCCATCGCCGTGGAGCGCGCGCTCGCGGCCGGCTTGTGGGGAGGTGAAAAGTGGCAACAGGCAAGAAGGCCGCAAGCACCGCCGGAAAGGAGCTCGTGTCGAAGAGCTCGACTAAGGCTGAAAAGCGGGTCGCCGCGAGCGATCTCGCCCAGGCGCCCAAAGGTCGTGCGGGAAAGGCAAGTAGCGCGGAAAGCGCTCTCAAGGGTGACTTCCGGTCCCTTTGAGAGCGCGCCAAGAACAGAATCACCAACAGGACCAGTCCCAACAAAGTTAGGAGCGATGATGCCTAAGTCAGGTCGTGGGCGTTCGCCCCAAGAGAAACGAGGGGGAAGATTGAGGAGTCCCGGGGTGCCGCCCCCCCCAAACGTTTCGCAGCCACCTAAGCCACCGCCCCCCCGACCAAAGAAGGACAAGTGACGTAGAAGCGGGGTCCTAAGATGCCACAAACGTTCTTTGGCCTCGTTTTTCTCGCAGTACTCCTTCTTCCGGGGCTGATGTACAGGGTTGTTGTGGAAGCGCGGCGGCCCTCAGCCCAAATCTCCACTTTCCGAGAGTCAGCGTCGGTGGCCTTTGCGGGTCTCGTGTCCGACTTAATCGCTGTTGCGGTCTTCGCTGCAATCCGGTGGAGACTGCCGGCGCATTCGCCAGATCTCGGCGCGCTGTTTCGCAATCCCACGGGCTATCTGAAGATTGAGTATGCCTACGTCTTTTGGTGGGCAATGGCGACTCTCGCCGTCGCATGTGTCGTGGCCGCGGGACTGGCGTTTGTGCGCGTAGGACTTGGACCATTCTTTACCGCGTCAGCCTGGACCGAGATCTTCGGACTTGCGGAAGCGAAAAAGAAGAGGAGGGAAAAGAAGAAGAAGAAGAAGAAGAAGAAGAAGTACACGTACTGCTCCTGCGTACTTGAGGATGGTACTTGGATTGGTGGCTATCTAGAGTCGTATAGCGGGGTTGTAGAAGAAACGCAGGACCGCGACGTTGTTCTTCAAGCGCCCATCAAGTACCGAAATGCAGGGGACGAGGAGGAAACGCTCTTAGGCGATCAATACCTGATCGTCAGCGCGCGACGCCTCGCAACAATTGGCGTGACCATTTTGCCCGAGGAGGCATTTGAGACTGACATGAAGGCCTTTGAAGAGTTCCAGGGAGGATCTCCACCATCACAGCACCCTCCTGAAAACCGCCAAAGCCCGGATGCTGAAGAACCGTCGACCTGAGAAGAAAGGTGGAGACAAAGCTGAGACGGTCTGGCCTCATGCCGTCGGAGACACTATGGGGCGTTGCCCCTATCGGTTGTGGCTGTTGGGTTTTGTCTTGGGCGTCTTTGAGTTTCACTGCATCGGCCTCACAAGTTAAAGCAAGATTAGTCATATCACCCCCGAGTGTTCGGGATCTTCGTGGGCGACGCCCACCCGGGAGCTCAGCTATCACGCGCCAATCCGATCAATGTCAAGTGCCGAAATCAGGCAACTATCGCGGCACCTGGTCTTCCCAGCTACCGTGGAGCCAGCGGGCCCGCCTGTTGGAGCCAACAGAGCGCAGTTGGAGCGTGCTTCATTCGGCTTCGCTTCTCTTGGTCTTGTTGTACCTTTTCTAGCAGGCATTTCGTGAGTAGCCCCAATCTCCCTAAGGTCGTGGGTTTGCTGGCAAGAATGAACGCCTAGGCGACTGCTGCTCGGACAAACAGCGAAGTATCGCTTCAAGCCCGCAGTCCATGGGGCAATGCCACCGGAACTTCACTGCCTCCGTTTCCACGATCTCAGGCACACGTATGCCTCGTTCCTGGTCGAGCAAGGCGCGCACCGGAAGGAGATGGCCGAGTTGATGGGGCACTCCTGGTTCAGATAACGCTCGACCGCTACGCGCACGTGATGCCGCACCTAGGGGCCGCGCTCGCGGCTCGGCTCGACGTTGCATATGCAGACGTCCAGCCAGCGAAGCAGGATGCGAACGTCATAAGTCCTCAGTTAGGGCGCTGTGAAGGCAGCTCCCCAAAGAACTCCTCCAGCGTGCTGACCCCGAGGACCTGCTGTAGCCGCAGGAGCGTTTCCAGCTCGGGGTTCCCGATCCCAGCCTCGATTTTCTTTATCGTCCGGTGACCAACCCCGCTGGCCTCGGCGAGTTCGGCTTGGCTCAGCTTTGCTCTGGCTCGAAGCATAGGCAAACGCTTCGCCATTGAGGCCCTATAGGGCCCCAAATCGAACGCCTCTGGGGAAGGGAGAGGGTCCATAAATCTCCGTTGTTATGGTCTTGTTGCAAAAGCTCGCTTTTCCTTGGCTGCGGGTTGAGAGGGGCACTATAATGCCCCTAGAAGTAGCCGGGAGGCAAGAGTGCGTTTGTGGCAGAAACTGACCCGTTCCTTGCGCGCCATCTTTCGTGGGACCTACTCTCGTCAGGTGGTCGACAAGCTGACGCCCGTTCCCTATCCCCAAGAGCTGTACGGCCTTGAGGGAAAGTGGGTTGCCGTCCGGGACGGCAAGGTTGTTGCCGCAGCTGAGACGTCGCGCCAGTTAGTCGCGAGAATGAGGGAACAACACATCGTCGGCGCGCGGGTGCAGTACGTTGCGCCCCCTGAGGACGGCTACAAGGTGGGATTGGGGTAGGCGTCTACCATCGGTTCCCTTACCGGGAAGAGGAAGAAATCGTTGAACCGGGAGCGGCTCACTCACTAGTAAAACCCCGGCGAGTTCTCCGGCCAACGTTCGACATTGACCTCATAGGCGGCTCATCCGACCTTTCGCCCTTCCGCACACCAGGATTGGTCGACACGGGTTCTCCCATCTGCGTTTTCCCGGCCGGAGCGGCAGAAGCTCTCGGGATCGAAGTTGGACGCTGGGATACTCCGGGTACCACGGTCCATATCCTGGGGAGACCTTGGGTTGCCGAGTTTCACCACATCGTTTTTGAGATCCCGCAGTTCGAGGGTGACTCGTGGGAAACGGAGGTCGCCTTTCTCGTTGATGAGATCGCCATGCCTTACGGGCTCCTCGGTCATCGAGGGTTTCTCGATCGCTGGACGGTCACGTTCCACTACTACGACAACTACTTCATGATCGAGCGGCCGGATGACTTTGAGCGCCGACAGGGAATAGATCCCGACCAGCTCGCAACCGGCAGCCACGACAGCGAATGGGACAGGCCGGGTCCATCCTGAAGATCTTCGAACGGAGGGACGGTCTTTTTAGAGACCGTGACGTCATGAACCGTAGCCGGGCAAGATATGTCGGTCGTAGCCGTCCACTTCTCTCTTGCTTTCCAGCCAAACAGCCAGGAGAGGGCGAACCAGCGATCTATCTACTGTGACGTCCCTACGTTCGAGATGTAGCCAAACCTCGTCCGGCGTTGGCTTGTAAGTGAAGATCCACTCCTGCGCAGCGTCGAGTTCAGCTAACAAGGCGTTCGGCGGATCCCTTTGGCGCATGCGTTTCACCGAGGCGGACTGCGCCGCGACGATGCGAAGAGTGACTCCTCATCGCGCAACCGCTGAGATCCACGTGGTCCGCTCCGAGATCAGGTTGCGCTCCAGTTCGGCGAAGGCCGCCGTCATCGTCAAGAACATCCGCCCCATCGAACTAGCCGTATTCAGCGATTGACCGCCCATGTCGACGACGTGAAGAGCTATACCAGCGCGATCCCATACGCGCGTTTGTACGAGCGCATCTGCCGCGTCACGGAAACGTCGGTCGAGCTTCAGCGCGACCACATCTAAGGCCTGCTTGCGCTGAACTCGAGGGATGGAGTTCCTCTACAGCCGAAATCGCTTGAATGTCGCCACACCTCTGCGCGCGCTGTGCGGTCATACTTGTTTGCAACCCCACGGTTCTCGAACCTGAATGCCGAACACCCAGTCAGATGCGCGTAGCCAGCGGTTATGCAGCCCTCAACCAAGCTGCTAAAGCCTGAGCGGCTTAGGAAGAAGGCTGGTAATGCCTCCCCTCGTCCCCTACACCTATCTGCTAACTCAGGCGTTTATCTGAGTCGCCCGGCCGCCCGAAAAGTCCCTCCCCACCGGACATTAGTTAGTGTGCCGGCAGTGGTATCTGTTACAGGCGCGCAGGACCTGGAGGGATCATCGTGATCAAGGACGATCTATGGCCGGCAGCTCGCCTTATTCCCATCTCCTCTGCCTCCGGCGTCGAGGCTCAAGAGAGGAGAGCCGCATCGGCTCTCTTAGCGGTGCTAGGGGCCGTCGACGAATTTGGACGCGCGCTTCTGAAACCACTTGGTGCCCCCGCCGGAAAGATTGCATCGTTCATAGAGATCCCCATGAAAGTTGATGGGCGACCTGTTCGTCCGGACGGCATTATCGCCGTGACCCGAGGAGACAAAGTCTGGGGGTGCATCGTCGAGGTTAAGACAGCGGATGCGCCTTTGGAGGCCGCACAAGTTGAAACGTACCTTGATCTTGCAAGAGAACTCGAATTCGATGCCGTTCTAACTATCTCTAATCAATACACGACGTTGTCGGATGACTATCCGATCTCCGTGGACAAGAGAAAGATCAAGAAGGCCCAGCTGTTTCACTGGTCGTGGGCAGAGATTGTCACTGAAGCAATCGTCCAGAAGCAGCATCGGGGTGTGAAGGATCCCGATCAGGCTTACATGCTCAATGAACTAATCAGGTATCTCACGGATCCACGATCGGGAGCCTTGTCGTTCGATGACATGGGATCGAATTGGGTGAAGGTGCGTGATGGCGCAAGAGAGAGAACCCTCCGCAAGGGCGACGCCCACGTTGAGGAGGTAGCCCATCGTTGGGACGCTCTGATTCGTTATCTGTGTCTTCAGCTGACTGCCGACCTTGGACGCGATGTCAGTCAGATCATGGGTCAGGATGAGTTGGTTTCCACGGGAGAGCTCCTTGCCGAGGTTCGGATTCCGAATGCAGCAAGTTCCTTGAGGCTGGTTGCGAATCTTGCGACTCGTCAGATCACGGCTTCCACGATGGTAGAGGCCCCGAAAGAGGGCACCTCTAAAGGACGTGTTTCTTGGCTGCTTAGGCAGCTTCAACAAGCGCCCAATCACCTAAAAATTGAAGCCCGAGTAGCGCGAAGCTCGTCAACTCTGGCGGCATCCCTTGGGACCTTGCGCGAGGATCCCCATACCATCTATCCCGAGGCTGGTCACGAGATCCGACAGTTCGGCCTCAGTCTCACTCGAGATATGGGATCGAAAAGGCAGGCTGGTCGAGGTTCCTTCATCGAAAGCGTCCTGACTACCGCAACAGAATTCTACGGGGCTGCTCTGGAGAGGCTCAGCCCGTGGAAAGCAAAGCCCCCCAAGCTACCGAGCCGTCCAGAGGAAAGGGTTATGGAAGAGGTTGTTGAAGAACTGGGTCCGACAATCCAAGAGGGTGTCGAAGAAGCTCAGGAGGAAATGCAAGAGATGGCAGAGAGTCCATCGGAGTCGGCCCAGGAAGAAAGTGGCGATGAACCGGCAGCGGGTGGCTGATTAGCTCGTCGGCTTACCCCGAGCTGACGTCTATCTCGCCGCATGCCCCCGAAATCTTCTTCAGCGTCTCCGTGCGCGGCCTAATCAGTCCCACCTCGATCTGACTGACGGTCCCTTCGTTACTCCCGCGCGCGCGGCCAGCTCGCGTTGTCAGAAGCGTTTGTGTTGCTTGTGCGCCCGGCAGGACTCGAACCTGCAACCTCCTGATCCGTAGTCAGGCACTCTATCCACTTGAGCTACGGGCGCTTCGTTCGCGGAGGCGGAGCGATTCGAACGCTCGAGGGGGTTGCCCCCCAACGGGATTAGCAATCCCGCGCCATAGACCAGACTAGGCGACGCCTCCCTTTGGTGCCCGGGCATTGTACCGAGGCCTCAGCGGGGGCAGGCAAAGCGCTCCTTTTGATTCAGGCGCCGCTGTCTTGCAAGAGGTTTTGGAACATCGAGCTGACGACTTCTGTTTCCCGTTGCCCGGGAGGAACGACGATATCGGTTGTCCGCAAGAATCGCCCGATCACATCGCTCGGCACCATCGCCGTCACGATGACCATCCGCTCTTCGAATTGGAACGCGGTGAATCCGCGCATCGCGCTGGGCTCGACCGCCATATTCGAATACTTGATCCCGATCGACTGCGCGTTCCGCAGATCCATGCGGAGCATCGTTCGCTCGAGGACGATCGCGCGGCTGGGCGCGCGCACGGCGATCGAAACGACCAGCGGGTCCTCTCGCTGATAGTCGAGGCTCAACCAGCCGACCAGATCCTCGCCGGAACCGAGGGGAACCCGCAGCGTCGCGCCGCGATCGTTGTGCGTTATCTCGGTTGGAAATCCGTGCGGCCCAGTCGCCTTCCGCAACATCGCCCCTCCGAATCAGGCTCTGAAAAACATTTACCCTTCCCGGCCGCCGGCTAACGCGCGCCGTCTTCGAGCAGGTCACGGCCGGGATTCGTTACGCTGCGTCGTTGCTGGTCGAACGAGGGGACCACATGCCGGGGTTGACGTTCCGCGAGGTGATGGACGGCCGGCTGCGCATGGGCAGCGAGGTTCGCCCATTCCGATTCGATTTCGCCGTTCGTGGGACCAAGCTGCTGATGTTGATCCACTGGCTCGGCGTCATGACCGGCTCCGTCACGATCGGCGGTTTCGTTGCCGACACACCGGCCACCGGCGAGCTCGAAACGGCTCCCATCCGTGGGTGGATGCGTTACTCGTTCACGTTCAACGGACCATCAGGCGAGCAGCTTCGATTCGACGGCAGGAAGCGGATCCGTTTCCTCTTCTTCGGGTGGACCGTGTTGCGCGGCAACGTGACCGACGCGTCCGGTCAAGAGATAGGGCAAGGGACCTTGCGTTTTTCGTACCGGCGCCATTTCTGGCCGTTCTTGCGGAGCTTCCGCACCACGCGTAACGCGCCCGCTTAGGCGAGCAGCTGCTCGACGATCTTCGCGACTTCTTCCGGCGTGAATGTCAGAGTGGCATCGCCCACGGTGAACTCCACGACACGGACGGAAGGTGTGTCGGCAGCGACGGTCTGGGGCCAGGTGAAGATCCCCTCGTCCTCGGCAAGCCGCCGAGCAGCCTTCACGAAGGCGTCTTCGTCGACACGCATGTGCAAGTGCATCATCGGCGTCTGCGGAGGATCGGGAACGATCTCGAGGTTCGGGATCGAGCGGAGCGCATCCGCGATCGCCATCGCGTGCTCGTAGTAGCGCGGCATCAGCGGCAGCCGCTTGCGCAGCCCGGCGAGCCCCGACGCCGCGTACGGCCACAGCGCGAAGAGTGTGCCTCCATGCCGTTTCCGCCACGCGCGCGCCTCGTCGATGACGTCCTCATCGCCCGCGAGACAGCTACCCGAAAGCCCTCCGAGTCCCTTGTAGAGCGAGACATAAACGGTGTCGAACAATGCGGCGATCTCCGCGGGAGTCTTTCCGTAGTAGGGCGTGCATTCCCAGATGCGCGCGCCGTCGAGGTGAGACGCAGCACCGCGCTCACGCACAGCGGAGGTTTGCGCTTCGAGATCGACCCACGAAGGCAGGCGCCCGCCGATCTCCCGCTGGGGCAGCTCGAAGAGGACTGCTGCAAGGCGTTCATGAACGCTGGTCAGATCGTCGAGCGTCCACAGAGTGCGCGCGTCGCCGATCGGGAGCCCGATCAATCCGTGGAGCCGCTGATAGGCCTTGTCCTCGTGGAGCTCGAGGTGAGACGTCGGATGAAAAGCGAACGAACGGATGCCGCGCCGGTCGGCGTGGATCCGCAAAGCGATCTGCTGTGCCATCGTTCCGCTCGGCATGAACACCGCCGCCGGCTTGCCGAGAACCGTGGCTATCTCTTTTTCGAGCACCGCGACCGCGCCGCCGGCCCCGTAGCGGTCGACGCCGAGGTCGCTCGGGATCTCGGCAATCAGGTCCGCGGCGTGACGGTTCCCGTGCCAGTTGAGCGCGCGCGGGCACGTCCACCGAAGATCCTCGAAGCTACGCTCCGACATCGTCGCTTCCCAGCCTTCATCGTCAGTCGGCGCTATCGCTGTCGCGGAGGGCGAGGGACTCGAACCCCCACACCGGCTCATCACCGGTTCAGCGGTTTTCAAGACCGCCCGGTTGCCAATTACCGTAGCCCTCCTGTTTCAGCGTACCGCGCGCGCCGCTTCTCTCGGCGCAAATAGAGAACCGGCCGATCCTTTGCTGCAAGGATCGGCCGGTGCGTTTCGCGCGCGTCTATAGCTGTGGTGCGCGCTTCTTGCTGAACGTGTGTAGCAGCAGCCCTGTTCCGAACATGATCAGAGCGGCGCCGACGAACGGCTCTGTTGCCTTCGGACCCGTCTTCGCGAGCAGCTTCGGGCCCACCTTCGTCAACGTAACACCCTGAACCGTTGTCGTGGGACTCGGCGTTGGCGTGACGCTCGGATTCGGAGTCACCGGAGCCACGATGCAGTGATCTTGGTTCTTCCCGCCGTGCTTCCCGTGCTTCAGGCAATCCTTGCCGTGAGACGGCTGCGGATCGGGCTTGCACGTCTTGTTGCTGTTGCCGTGTTGGCATGGACCTTCACCGATCCCAGGCGATGCGGCGGTCACCCCCTGTACGAGAAACACAGCACCAGCGGCCAGCGCCAAGATGGCTACTGTCCTTTTCATCGCGTCCTCCCCTCCCCAGGGTCGAGCGACTTCACAGACGGTGGTCGCAGGTCCCCCTCGGGCCTATCGTGGTCGCCGAAAGGGTGGGACTCCATAGACAGGACACGTTAAGAAGGCCGGGAGAACTCACTAGCCGCACACAGATGCGCCAGGCGCCGTGGGCAGGCTGGGCCATGCGAATCGGACCAGACCGTTTTGCGACACGAGATGCGCGCGCGCCACGGGCCGGCCCGAAAAGGAATCGACCGGTCCCGTGTTAGGTGACCGGTCGATTCTGTGCGCGCGCCGCGCGCACCCCATATCTCCGCGCTACATCTGGTTCCCATCGATCTCTTCAGCGATCGCGTCTTGCCGCTTACGCGTGATCTTCAGGATCGCGATGCCGATGCCCAGGAAGGCGAACCCAGCCGCGGCGGGGAACCGTGAATCGGAACCAGTCCGCGGGAGGAAGATCGGCAGCACGACGATCACGGTGGCGTTGTCGCTTGCCTTCGTCGTCCGACCGAAGCGGTCGTGTCCAACGGCGGTCCCAACGTTCGTGAGCAGACCGGCGTTGTTCGGCAAGTGCGTGTTGAACGTCAGCGTCTTGGACTCGCCAACGATCAGCGATGCGATCGTGCCCACGTGACCCAGCTTGTCGTCGTCGACCGACACGTTGATCAGGTCAACCTTGCCGGTGTTCTTCACGACGTACGTGTAGGTAACGGGGTCGCCCGGCGCACCCGAGGTCGGGTTGGCCGTCTTCACGATCGAGATACCGAGCGGCAACAGTGTGTTCGTAACCGAAACCTCGACGGTCTGGTTCGCACCCACCGTCACCTGGTTGGACGGGACGTACACAGGCTGTGCATATCCGGCCGGCAGGACCTCAACGATCGTGCAGACCGAGCCGGCGGGGATGTTGCCCTGCGTGGCGGAGCCGCTCCCGGTGATCTGCAGCTGGTACGTGTTCTCGCCACCGCAGTTGATGTTGAACGTATACGTATCCGTGGCGCCGGCCGGTGCGACCTTCGTGATCTTCAGCGACCCGTCCTTCAGGGTGTTCGTGACGGTCACCGTGACTCCGGTGTTCGCGTCGACTGTAAAGGCTCCCGAGGGATCGACCACCGGCGTGTTGAAGGTCGAGCCGGGGTCGTCTTCAGTAACCGTGCAGCTCGAGCCCGCCGGGATGCCACTCTGCGAGACACTGCCCGTACCGGTGACTGAGACGTGGTAGGTGTTGCTGGGGTTCGTGCACGTGATCGTGAAGTTGAAGACGGTCTCCGACTCCGACGCCGGTGCCGTCTTTTCGATCGTCACAGAACCCGGCTTCAGCGTGTTCGTCACGTTAACCGTGACGCCCGCGTTCGCATCGACGATGAAGGTGCCCGACGGATCGATCGTTGGCGTGTTGAACTTGGTCGCCAGCCCGGTCTCCGTGACCTGGCAGCTCGAACCTGCTGGGATGCCGGTCTGCGAGACACTGCCCGAACCCGTGACTTGGACGTTGTATGTGTTGCTGGGGTTCGTGCATGTGATCGTGAAGTGGAAGACCGTGGCGGACTCACTCTCGGGGGCGGTCTTGTTGATCGTGACCGAACCGTCCTTGAGCGAGTTCGTCACCGTGACGGTGACCGTTTGGTTGGCTCCCACTGGGAACGCGCCCGAAGGATCGATGACTGGGGCGTTGAAGGTGGAGCCCGGGTCGTCCTCGGTAACCGTGCAGCTCGAACCCGCAGGGATGTTGCCCTGAGTGACACTGTTCGTGCCCGTAACCTGAACGTGGTACGTGTTGCTCGGACCCGTGCAGGTGATCGTGAAATGGAAGACGGTCGACTGTTCGGCAGCCGGCGCGGTCTTGTCGATCTCGATCGAGCCCGGCTTGAGCGAGTTGGTCACGGTAACCGTCACCGTCTGACCGGAGGCAACCGTGAACGCGTCCGCGGGGGAAATGACCGGCGGATTGAACGTGGAGCCTGGGTCGTCCTCGGTCACCGTGCAGCTCGAACCTGCCGGCACACCGCTCTGAGTAACGTTGTTCGTGCCCGTAACCTGAACGTGGTACGTGTTGCTCGGGCCCGTGCAGGTGATCGTGAAGTGGAAGACGGTCGACTGCTCGGCAGCCGGCGCGGTCTTGTCGATCTCGATACTGCCGGGGGACGGCGGGTCGAGGAACTTGTAGACAGTGGCACCACCGGTGCCGACCGGGATCGTAACGGTCTGCGTCACCGTTGGGGGCAGCTCGTATCCGGATGGCGGGCTCGTTTCAGTGATCTTGCATGTCGACCCAGATGGACCGGCGAAGCTGACGACACCTGCGGTCGCGTGCACTACGCCGCCACCTGCAAGGGTTGCGGAATAGATGTCGCCGCTCGAAGGAGTGGGGAGCACGATGATTGGCTGGAGAACCGAGTTGTTCCCGGCGGTGTTGACGCAGGCCCAAACCGTGAACGTTGCGCCACCGATCGGGTTCGCTGTGTCGTTGGGTGCAGTCGTCGAGAGCTTGAGCACTCGAACGTCGCCGCCGACGAGGAAGCACGCGGGGCCCGCCTTGCGGTTGCTGGCGGAGGGGGCCGACGGACCTTCGGTCGTCTTCGCGACGTTGCAGATGCGCGTCCCGACCGGAGTGCTCGCCGGGATCGTAACCTTGAAAGTCAGATTGAAGCTCGTGCTGTTAACGACACCATCGAAGGTGGCCTCGTCGACGACATCGTATTTGCTGAGATCTGCACCGGTGCCCGAAAGGACGCAGTCGACGATCTGGAATGTGTCGCCGACGTGTGCAGGGTCAACGGGGTACGCGATGGTGTACTGCGCGTGGGTTCCCGCTGCGTCGACCGTCAGACCCGTGAGTGTCTTGACGGTGTTTTCGCTGCCCGGTGTCGGCACGATGCCGTTGCAGTTCTCGCCGCCCGGTGTGACCGTGACCCCTGGCGGAGGCGTGAACTGAGCAAAGGCGGCCGTTGAGAACGTCAGAACTGAAAGAACGACCAACAGAACCGTGGCCACTCGCGTCCTTGTCTTCATTTTGCTTCCCCTTCACCGGTGCGATCGCACCAAATGGACGATGAGCCCTCCGGTTTCTGGCTCTTGCGTCATAGTGTGGGGAATGGATGCAAGTATCTATAGACAACGCGGTCTAGAAACCCCGCGCTGTGGAACTAGCCACGTGTACGCACGCTACGGCGGATAGGCTTGCCGTCCTACGCGCGCGCGATGACGGCGTTGCCGGTATAGGGAACTAGGACTTTAGGCACCCCTACCGAACCGTCTGCTCGTTGGTGGTTCTCTAAGATCGCCGCGATGTGCCGCGAGCTTGTCGCCGCCGTTCCATTCAACGTGTGCACGAACTCCGACCCGCGCTCGGTTTTGATGCGACAGTTCAACCGCCGCGCCTGGTAGTCCGTCGTGTTCGAGCAGCTCGTGACCTCTCGATAACGTTGCTGTCCTGGGAACCACGCCTCCAGATCCACCTTCTTCGCTGCGGGCGCGCCCAGCTCACCCGCGCACACGTTCACGGCGCGATACGGAAGCTCGAGCGCGCGCAAGATGGACTCTTCGATCGCGATCAAACGGTCGTGCTCTGCCCAGGAATCGGGCGCGCGCACGAACGAGAACATCTCCACTTTCTCGAACTGGTGCAGACGGAAGATGCCGCGCGTGTCACGCCCATGCGTGCCCGCTTCGCGACGGAAGCACGTCGACACGCCCGCGTAGTGCAGAGGGAGCTGCTCTGCCGTAAGCACCTCACCCATGTGCATGGCCGCGAGCGGCACCTCGCTCGTGCCGACAAGATAAAGCTCGTCGTCTGCGGTCTTGTAGATCTGCTGCTCGTCGGTCGGAAGGAAGCCGGTTCCTTCCATCGCCTCGCGCCGTACAAGAACCGGAGGCACGACAGGCGTGAACCCTTCTGTTGCGAGGACGTCGAGCACGTAGCGGCTTAGAGCGAGCCACAACACCGCTCCCGCACCTTTTAGATACGCGAAGCGCGATCCCGAGGTGCGCGCGCCGTGCTCGACATCGATGATGCCGAGTGCCTCGCCGATGTCGAGATGGTCCTTCGGTTCGAAGTCGAACACGGGCGGTTCCCCGACAGTGTAGAGCTCAACGTTGTCGTCATCCGACGTGCCTTCGGGCACGCTCTCATGCGGGATGTTCGGTATCTCGAGGAGCAAGCGGTTGAGCTTGCTTGCGTCGGTGGCCTGCTCTTGCTCGAGCACCGCGATCTCATCCGAGAGACGCTTCAATCGCTCTAACAGTTCTTGTTTCTCTGCGGCCTGCATCTTCGCGATGAGCTTGTCGCCTTTCTTCCGCTCCGCGCGCAACTCGTCCAAACGCGCTTGCACCGCTCGCCTCCGCGCGTCGACTTCGATGACCTCGTCGATCGGGAACAAGCCGCTGCGCCGTGCCAACCCCGCGCGCACGCCGTCCGGATCCTCGCGGATAAGGCGCAGATCAAGCATCGAGGTGCTCCGCGCGCGGGTACGCACCCAGCACTTTGACTTCGAGGATCTTCGTCCGAAGCGATTCGATCGCGTACCGGACGGGCGGCTCGTCGGCGTGGCCCTCCATGTCGATGAAGAAGCAGTACTCGCCCAGTCGCTCTTTGGTCGGACGGCTCTCGAGCTTGGTCAGGTTGATCTGGCGATCGCTGAACTCGTGAAGGATCGCGAGCAGCGAGCCCGGCCGGTCCTTCTCGATGAAGCACACGACGCTGGTTTTATCGGTTCCGGTCGCCGGCCCGCGCTCCTTCGCCACAAGCACGAACCGAGTTGCGTTCTCCGGACGGTCTTCGATCTCTTCGGCGAGGACCGATAATCCGTACAACGTGCCGGCCAGCTCCGTGCCGATCGCCGCCCACGTGGGGTCTCCCAGCTCCGCGACGTCACGCGCGGCTTCCGCCGTCGAATTCGCCGCGTGAACGCGCGCGCGCGGCATAACCCGCGCAAGGTACTCGCGACACTGCGCAGTCGCGTGAGGATGCGACGAGATGTCGCCGATCTGGTCCAGCGAAGCGCCGCCGACGCCAAGGATCGCGTGCCGGATCGGGCGGACGACCTCCGCTTTGATCTGTATCCCGTCCCCGAAGGCGAGCGCGTCGAGCGTGACGTTCACCGACCCCTCGATCGAGTTCTCGATCGGGACAAGACCGGCGGCGGCATCACCCGACGCGACGGCTTCAACCACGTCGGGCACCGTTCCGAGTGGCACCAGCTCAGCGCCTGCCGCCTCAGGCAACGTCATCAACGCCTCTTCCGTGAAGGTCCCTTGCGGGCCGAGGTACGCAAGACGCGTCACCGGCGCACCGCTCCAAGCGCGCGCCTGATCGCTTCCTCTTCTTCCCCCGACAGGTTGATGCGGCTCGCCCCGTGCTCGATCGGCTTGGCGTAGATCCTCGTTTCGTTCCGGCCGTTGATCGAAGAGAGAACGACGCCGCTGCCCTCCTTGTCGAGCATCGCAACCGCGAACGACAGCATCCCACCGAGGTCTTCGAAAGCGTCGAAGCGCACCAGGCCGACACGCTGCACGGCGCGGGCAACCGCATCTTGTAGCGCCATCGTCTCCTCGCGGAGCCCTGCCATCTCGAGAGCGAAGATCTCGGGGTCCTCGGACCGGACGGCGTGCTGTCCCCGCTGGGCTTGTGGGCGGCCGCGGAGGGCTCGGCGCATGCGGCGAACGCGACGGCCGAGTACCAGAAGGAGGGCAAGCGTGATGACCGCCACAGCCGCGGCGGCGATGGCGATGATGCTGGTCGTGTCCTGACTGAGCTTCGGCACGGGGGCTAGGATATCGCCCCGTGGATGCCGAACGACTCGCTTCTCTCCTCGATGCGGTCGCGCGAGGCGACATCACTCCGACCGAAGCAGGCGAGTTCATCTCGCGCCTGCCGGTGAGCGATCTCGACTTCGCGCAGATCGACACGCACCGCGAGCTCCGGACCGGCTTGCCCGAGGTGATCTACTGCCCCGGCAAGACGCCCGAGCAGCTACGCGGGATCGCATCCGAGATGCTGAGTCATCCCGGCGGGGCGCTGGTCGCAACGCGCGCGGACCCGGATCAGTTCGCAGCCGTCCGCACTCTCTCCGACGACGTCCGGTACGACGAGATCGGACGTACGATCGTGCTGCGCGCGCATCAAGGCGCTCCCCTCGGTCTCGTGGCAGTCGTCACTGCAGGGACGGCAGACCTTCCGGTCGCACATGAGGCGATGGCGGTGGCTGAGGCCCTCGGCGCAAAGGTCACCCGGATCGCCGACATCGGCGTCGCCGGGCTTCACCGGACGTTGGCGGCGCAGTCGGATCTTCGAGCCGCCGATGTGCTCATCGTCGTCGCCGGGATGGAGGGCGCGCTCCCAAGCGTCATCGCAGGGCTCGTCTCGTCCCCGGTCATCGCCGTCCCGACGAGCGTCGGCTACGGCGCGTCCTTCGGCGGGCTGGCCGCACTCCTGGCGATGCTCAACTCGTGCGCGCCCGGGATCGCCGTCGTGAACATCGACAACGGATTCGGCGCCGCCGCGCTCGCCGCGCGCATCCTGAAAGCACGATCATGACGACCCTCGGTTACTTCGACTGCTTCAGTGGGATCGCCGGCGACATGGTGCTCGGCGCATTGGTCGACGCCGGCGTTCCGTTCGAAGCGCTCGAGCAGCCGCTCGGAAAGCTGCAGATCCAGGGGTTCGAGATGGAAGCGTCGCGCGTCGAGCGACTGGGGATCCGTGCGACGGCGGTTCGCGTTCGCGGCGAGAACGCCGGCATCTTCCGCAACTACTTCAGCGTCCGATCGATGATCGAGAACGCCGAGCTTCCCGACCGCGCGCGCGACCTCGCCTTGTCGATCTACCGCCGGCTCGCGGAGGCCGAAGCGACCGTTCACGGGACCGACGTCGGCCACGTGCCTTTCCACGAGCTCGGTTCGGCCGACACGATCGTCGACGTGGTCGGAACCGCATTGGGCCTCGACTACCTCGGGATCGACCGCATCTACGCTTCGCCGGTCGCGACCGGCATGGGGATGATGCGCACCGATCACGGGATGCTGCCGATCCCCG
>Ga0207684_10001632_pt1 | contig 23811 bp, 17 predicted proteins | sample KBSK5501metaG_FD_184342 | JGI IMG/M metagenome (GOLD analysis project Ga0207684, IMG submission 184342) | Corn, switchgrass and miscanthus rhizosphere microbial communities from Kellogg Biological Station, Michigan, USA - KBS K5-50-1 metaG... | ecosystem: Host-associated > Plants > Roots >...
ACGCACAGTGGGAGGATTGCGGTCCATTCCGAACAGACCATTTCCAGTACGTTTTCGGGAATGAGCAGCCCAAGCCGAATGCCAATGACGGCGCCGGACTGGATGTTTCGCCGGCGGTTCGTGACTATCTTGCATTGCAGCCGACGGACGTAACTGATTGGCAATTCGTCGGAGTGCGCGATGTTCCGCAAGGGCCATGGCGCAGCTACGGGGATAACAATCCTTTCGTGACTGCGGACCACCAGGTTGAAGGGCAGCTAGTGGAGACGCAGAGAAAGCGGAGCGAAGAGAGAAGAGCGAAGAGCCTGCAGTAGTCGCGCGGAAGTTGCGACGTTGAGGTCCGAGCCGGACTGGCAAAGTCAATCGCCCCTACCGTACGATTGAGGGACTTAAGATTTCGCTCCAGAGGTAGGATTCGGCGGTGTTTTCCCCCGTATTTCGCCGCACTGAAGCAGCTTAGACCCGAGTAATCAAGCGAACTCTGTTACTACTCGCACGAACTCTTTCACTGCTTTTTGCTGGCAATTTTGCTGGCAGTTGGGAACGCATTAAAATAACAGTCCGAACCCCCTAGGCTCCGAAGTTCTTATATTGCGTCAAATATTCGTCGACGAAGTGATTTCGTGTCACTCGTCAGCGCGGCAGTTTTTATAGGCGACGAGGTAGAGCGTCTCTTACGTTCTAAGTTTCAAATGATCATTTTCAGCGTGTTCCATAGGCGAAACGGAAAGCGTTAATACCTTTTTGACAAAGTCAGGCTGGTCGCTGGTCGCTTCTTTTTAGTAAGATCGACAACATGAAAACCAAGCCGCGGCTCGTGTCATGCCGTAGCTTTAGCGAAGGCGGAGGGCGCCCGTTCGACGGATCTTCTGAAATGACTGGCAAATCTCGGATGTTTAAATGTGAGATCTTTCTCCCCTTTCCGATTGTTAGCGACCGGCCATTTACTAACGTCGGCAAGGAGAGTAGATAATGCCGAAGCAGATAAGGACAAACGGCTCGCTGGCAGCGTTGGCTACCGATGCCCAGCAGCGCCTCAGAGACCTTTTGCGACAACAGCGTCGACGCATTGAACCGGATGACGAAGAAACGCTAGACGACTATGAGAATCGCCTCAAAGGATTAATTGGGCTTATCCTAATCGTCGAGGAGACGCTCAAGCGATTGTTACCGCTTGAGGAAGACGAGGTCGGTCGGTTTGGTGAACTGATCAGTCATCACGGTTTTGCCACTGCTGGATTCGCCACGGGATTAGCCAGGATGGTGGATGATGACGAAGGAGCCGATCGACGCAAAGCCCAGACCCGGAGTTTCGAGGAGGTCCTCCATGGCGTGGCGGCGTTTCTCATCAGTCTCGAGGATTTACTCAAACGCGTTAAGAACCCGTCGAATAAGCAGATCGCCTACTTCAAGTGGCTAATTAAACAGTTGATCTCGGGAATGCGCACTTTCTTCAAGGTGCTATGGGGCGGCTTTAAGGAACGTGATTGGGACCTGATCGGTAGCTATGAGACATTGATCCATGAGTTACACGACCTACTCGAAAGCTTCGAAGCGCTGATCAAGAAGCGTTCGAGGGCATCCGCGTTCGCCGAGGACCTTGAGGAGCTGCTTGAAGAGGAAGCACGCTTCGTGTGGAGCTTGGAATACTTCATTCGGACCAATCCAAACAAAGAAGACAACCCACACCCGGACTATTTGACTGTAAGTCTTGAGGATTCGCTCAAGGAACAGCAACGACTCCTGCGAAGTTTCACACGTGTCGTAAAGCTCGCCGGCAGTAAACCCACACTGCTTAAAAGTTTAGAGAGTCTACTGAAAGTGCACATTAAGCGCGTGAGAGGGTACCTCCAAATTCTCTACGACTCCGGCAGCAGCGTTACAGATGAGTGGCTCGATAGTATGAACGAGGTGCTCGACAAGCTGTTGGGATTCGTGGCGCTGTTTGCACGTTTGATTGCCGGGCGTGTTCCCGACGATAGAGAATTTCTCAAGAGCTTGGAGGACGTACTGCATGAACTGGGCCAAGCGATCACCGAAACTGGGCGGGTGATTCGTCATCAGGCGCACGAGCTACAAACGCCAGACCGGGTTCGCCATTATGAGAAGCAATTAAAGCAATACGAGGCGGAGCTGAAGCGATTCCAGCGCGTTTTGGCGAGGCTGGTCGACGATAAGCGGCTGAGAGAAAGTTTCGAAGGACTCGTTAATGATTTTAAAGAGGGGATCAAGTGGATCCATCTCATTAAGGAAGCGCTTGATCCAGTGCCGGCCGATATTAAGAAAAGCGATGAGGATCTTGTCCGGAGCCTTCAGCAACTCGAGCGGCGTAAACGCTGGTTGCTCGCGAGAGCGCACCCGCTATTGCCTGAGGAGATCGAGCGTTATGTCATGTCGCTCATTGACACAGAAAAAATACTAATCAAACTCCGCGCGTTGCTGGGACCGAGAACAGCACGACGGCCCGACAGTTCATCTCCCTCGTTTCGGAGTTTGGTCGCCGGCCAGCGACGCCTTAATACGCAAGCGCTACGGCTTGTAAAGCGGGTGAAAGAGAGTTCGGTGTTTCTGCTCGACGCACTCGAGGATTTACAACATCTTCAGAATATGCTCGAACAAATGCAAGAGGATGCCTGAATGAAAAAGGGCTGTCGGCGCCCATTGCTCGCAGCAACGCTTGCGTTCCTGGCTTTGGCCGGTTTCACCGGCCAAACGATGGCTCAGAGCGAAAAAGAATGCCAATCGCTTGCGAAAGAAATCGACGATAGCGTCGACAAAGTGGCCAGAGTCGCTGAGCGGATGGGAACAGTGGAGCAGTGGATTGAGCAGGGGAAAGCACTTGAAACGAACAAATCCACGCTCGAAAAAGACAAATCAACGCTTCGAAAAACCAAGCTTCAGGTTGCGAATCTGGCAGAAAATCTCTGCTCCTGTTGCGGAAAGAAATCAAGTAGGTCGCAGCGCCACAAGGAGTGCGACGCGTTACTGAAACAGATCGATGATCTTGTCGACAAAGTGGCCAGAGTCGCCGAGCGAATGGCGACAGTGGAGCAGTGGATTGAGCAGGGGAAAGCACTTGAAACGAACAAATCGACGCTCGAAAAAGATAAGTCGACGCTTCGAAAGACCAAGTTGCAGATTGCTAACGTCGCCGAGAAGCTGTGCGCCTGCTGTGCGCGGGAAACCGGCACGACGCAGCAGCCAACGCCGAGCACGACGGATGAGGTCACTGATGCGCTAAAAACAATCGGTAGCTCGATCAGCATCGGGATCGGCGGCGGAAGTACTGGCGGGCATGGTCGTCATGATCGGATCACAGGCGAAGATCGCACCCGGACGGCGGACAAGCTCAAGACAACCGAAAAATCGCACACGACTTCAACGTCCACTCCCAAAAAGACCACGACGAGCGGCAAAACCGTCACCGCTGCGTGTAAATGTCATCCGTGCACCTGTTCGCCCTGCACCTGTCACTGAATTCCGCGTCGTTGTCTCGCCAGCCAAAAGTGGCTGACAGAATCAGGGAGTGAACATTTTTGTAATACAAAAACCTCGGAGCCTACACGGTCCGGTACCTTTTTGTCATTTACGGCTTTTCTTTAGCCGAAACGCAAAATATCGGAAGGCGATTCCGCCTGGGTCGAGTCCTTGAAGCCGAGGGGTCCGAACCTTTTGACACTAACTTCTGATCTCGAACCTCTGGGCAGACGGGTTACGGACCCTTTATTTGATGCCCTTTTGACGCCCCCGCCGATCCGGCCGGTGGAAATTTTCCTTCCGTGGGAGACACTCCCATCAGCTACGGTAGTAAAGAGCAGTGCGTAAACGCTCTTCTAAAGTCTTGCTTCGCTCCAAAGCCTCATGGAAATGTTCTTTTGCCAAGGTAAAAGCTTCTACGCGATCACGAGCTATCACTGTTGCGTTGCGAGGCGCGCCCGTTAAAAGCGCAACTTCGCCGAAAAAATCGCCGGGACCGAGGGTAGTACGAGCAACCTCAGAGTCCCCCGACGTCTTTTCACGCAATACCTCCACCGAGCCAGATTCAATGACGTAGAATTTGTCCCCGGCTTCGCCCTCGCGAATGATATCTTCGCCTGGATCAAAACTCTCACGCCTCATAAATGCGGCAAACTCCGTGAGCATGGCAATCGGTTGCTGCGCAAAGATTGAGCATCTCTGCAATGATGTGGCGATCAGTAGTGCTCTTTTTACCGAGGTGTCTGAGACAATTCGGCCATCTACGAGTTTGATGATTCGATCTGCTAAATCGAGAATGCGAGTGTCATGTGTGACGATCAGAACGCTTGACTGCTCCTCAAGCGCGAGAGTTTTCAGAATATCAACAACTTCACGGCCCGATAATTTATCCAAGGCTGCCGTTGGCTCGTCAGCAAGTACGAGTTTTGGCCGGTTAGCAAGGGCACGAGCAATAGCGACTCGCTGTCTTTCACCACCGGAGAGACCATTCGGTTTGTACTCGACCCGATCGGATAAGCCAAGTCTTGTCAGAATGGCTTCGCAGCGTCGATCGCGCTCGCGCACATCGCAATTCGTGAGTTCGATAGCCATATTGACGTTTTCTCGCGCCGTCAGTGATTCAAAGAGGTTATGCGCTTGGAAAATGAAGCCGATTTCGCGACGCAGTCGGACAAGCTGTGTCCCGGTCAGTTCTCGCAATCGGCGTCCCAGCACCACCGCTTCTCCTTCTTGCACTGAACGCAGCGCCCCGATCAGGGTGAGCAGGGTGGTCTTCCCGGAACCGGATGGACCAGTCAGGATTGCCACCTCACCCGGCATGAGGGCGAAATCGATGTCGTGCAGTACTTGTTTAGGATTCTCCTTGCTGCCGTAACTGTGACAAACCCTCTTCATACTTACCGTCAACCCGGTGGCTGCTTCTGCGCTCATCAGAAGAGCTCCGCTGGATCAAGCATGATCACCCTGCGGACGGCGAGGAGTCCGGCGGCGATGCACATAGAGCTCGTTAGGATTAAAATGACGCCAACCCGGAAGACCGTTAACCGGGTAACGACCCCGGTCGTTGCTGTTAATATCGCGTAGAGAACAGATGTAATCGCGACAGCCGGAATGAAAGCGAGAAGTGTCAGCAACGCGGCCTGCGCCAAGACCAACCACATCAAGTACCCATTTCCATTCCCAATCGCTTTCAGGGTGGCCAATTGGGGAAGATGGTCCGATATCTCTATATAGAGGATCTGGTAGATAATGAACACACCGATGATGAACCCCACGGCTACCCCCATCTCAAAGATGTAGCCTGCGGCGGTCGTCTTTTGCCAGATTGCCTTTTCACGCGCGATCAGTTCATCCTTCGTCACTACTTGAACGTCTGAACCGACCCTATTGTTGACCTGATGCATCGTCTCGGTCATTGAATAACCGGGATGTAATTGGATCAGACCGAGAAAAACAGCATCACGGTTCTGGTTGGGAAACAACTGAAAGAGCGTGTCTGCGCTAACCAAAACATTGCCGTCGTAACGATAGTCCGCTCCGAGATCAAAGGTTCCGACGACGGTGACAGCGCGGTCGGCAAGTTCTGTCCTCGTTTCGGCCCCTATGGGCCCGAAGAGACGCCGTGATCTCCAATCGAAAAGGACGGTCAGCGGTTGCCGAAGAGCGCGGGACAACACATTCATTTTGTCGTCCTGAAAAATGTCATTGCCGGGCGCGAACGCGATAACACGGATATTGTTTCTGGTGCCCGTGATCGAATTCCGAAAAAGGGAAAATTTATCTTCGATGTAGATCGGATAGACCGCTTTGACCGCCTGAACGCCTCTCAGCTGTTCGAGACGCGAACGCGGAAACGTCTCGCGACTGGTCAAGGCATGCCATGCGCGACTAACCATGATTAAATCGGCGCGCAAAAACGCGGCGGCACCGGTCTGGCTGTCGTACAGGCCGTTCAAAAAGCCGAGTTCCATGAACATGATTGCAATGGCGAACGCGACCGCCGCAATCGAGATGCTCGTTCGTCGCTTATCGTGAAAGAGGTTTCTCCATGGCAGCAGGGTGCACTCGAGCCACTTTGCTGCTGGCGGAATCTTGTTGATGACGGTCATCAGAATAGATCCGCCGGATCAGACGTCTTCAATTTCCGCAGGCTCAGAAGGGTCGCGCAAAGACACATGATCGAAGTGAGAAGGATCACGGCTCCGACACGGCCGATGTCCATCCGAATCGGGACAAGGGCCTTCATCCGCACCAAAAGGTAGAGAAGGAGAGAAAGGAAGAAGGCGGGAATAAACGCCAGCCAGGAGTAGATCAGTCCCTGCCTAACAACCACGCTGTAAACAAAGCGATCATGGTATCCAAGAGCCTTCAGGGTTGAATATTCTCGAAGCCGGGTTTGCACTTCGGCCACGAGCACCTGATAAAGAACAACCGTTCCTGCCACGACGGCGACGAGCACGCCGGTCTGGAACATGATTCCAATCGGCTTCACCCTGAGCCAAAACGCCTGTTCGTTTTTCAAGAAATCGGATCGAGTCAGAGCAGTTGCGACCGGCGACATTTGCGCGGTGATTTCCGACGCGATCTTCCGGGGAGACGCGCCGGGAGCGATCTTGACCAGTCCGATGTTCGGCCGCTCGTGAGAGGCCTCCTGAAACACGTCAAGAAATGTCTGTCGACTGGTTATGATCGCGGAACCCGCGACAAAGCCTGCCCCCATCGTGAACTGGCCCACGATTCGAATGCGATGGTGTACCAGTTCGGATCCGACTCCCGCGGTCAAGATGCCGTACTCCGAGCGCGAGACGGCATCGCTTAATGCGCGATCGTGCATGGCTACCTCGGGAAGCCGACCGTTCAGTGCGCTATCCCGAAAAGGCCGCTCACTTGGTTCGACCGCAATGGCCAGCATATCCCAATCTTCGCGCGTGTCGGAGTTGCGCCATCGCCCCACCTGAAGCCACAAAGGAGAGAGCGATTCCACGCCGTCGATTGAGCGAATTTCTTCAAAACGATGCCTGGGGAAATCGCCCAGTTGTCCGAGGTACATGCATTCCGGCGACACCACCGCGACATCGAAGTCCAGCATGTCATAGACGGCGATCGCGTTCGTTCGCGCTGCGCCGTAGAAGCCGAGCTCCATGAAGATAAGCAAAATGGCAAACATGATTCCGCAGAGTGCCACCAGCGAACGCACCTTGTTGTGCCACGCATTACGCCAGCTCAATGGCGTCTTCATCGCCCGGTGTGGTTCGCTGCCGCTGGTTGAGCCTTTGTGTCAATGCGAACGGAAACTTCCAAATACGTGAGGCCTGCGACGGGCTGCGGCGTGTCCAATTTGATCCGCGCTTCGACGATACGCGTGTCTCGGTCGGCCCGCGGATCCAGGTTGAAGATGTCGTTCTTATAAATGAGACGTCCGATTTCCTCGACCGTGCCCTGCAGCGGTTCATTCACCGCCTCGCTTGTGATCGTAGCGCGCTGCCCCACATGAACAGCGGCGACGTCGTTTTCTTCCACTTCCGCGACCACATACATATTAGTGGTGTCGCCCATTTTCAGGATCGGGTCGTTTCCAATCCGTTCCCCGGGATAGGTGAGGATTTTCAGAATCTCACCGTCGATCGGCGCTCGAATGGTGGTGAGCTCGAGCTGGGCCTCCGCGACATTCAGGTTTGCCTGCGCGGACGGAAGCCCCACTGTGCTGCGGACACGAGCCAAAGCCGCCTGCGCGGATTGCAATTCGGATTTCACTTTGCCCAGCTCGAGTTCGCGGCTTTTCGCGACAAATCTTTGAGTGTCGAGGCGCTGTTCCTCGACGGTTTTTTCCGAGGCCAGCTTCTCGAAGCGATTCAATTCCTGACGTTCATGCTCGGCGGCCAGCTCGAGCATTTGCACGGCGTGTGAGCTTTGATCGACAAGCGCGTGCGCGTAGGCCGTTTCGGTTTCCTGGCGTTCCCACGCCTGGTCCAGCGCGGTCTTGGCCGCATCCCGTTCGGCCAATCTCAGCGAGTGCGCGTCGAGATAGGCCAGCACGTCGCCAGCTTTCACTTTTTGGCCTTCGACAACTTCTAATTTTGCGATTCGGCTACCGGGTTGCGCTGCGATCGCCAGAACGGACCGGCCGGGAGTGACACGTCCAAGAGCAGTTACTGCGAGACGTGCCTGTGTTTTCCGCTGCCGATCATTCGACGCGTCGTGTCTTGTACAACTTTCGCTGCTCAATAGTAGGAACAAAAATAGTGAAATCAGTCTCAATGACGTTTTGAAACGAAGCGACATCAGATAGGTCACCAAGAGATCGCCTCGAATCTTACGGACTTAAGCCGTCGGCCCATTCGGCCATTTGGCCTGTGCCGATGACACGACCCAGTAATGTCAGGGCGCGTCGAAGTGTGGAGGCCGGGTAAAACATCCCCGCGACGCTGCCGGGCAAGCCGCACCCGACCGGCGAACATCGATGACCGAATGTTTACAGGGAATCGCGGTTCCGTGCCGTCGTGTTGCCGAAAAACGTGTCGATAGTCAAGGAGATTGCGGGAGAGCGGTAAGTAAGCTCACGGTGCAGTTCCCTTCGCACTGCCCTGCTCACCGCACGGCGCGAGTTGTGGAGCAATGTTCGACACAGAAGCAGCGTCATTAGGCAATAACGGATGATTGAGGTCAACTCATGCATTGGCATCATGCCTCATTTCCGCAGCCGCAAAGAATTGCCGAACAAAGTCGCAAATTCGGTAAAGGCGTCCGTTCTGCTGTCGGAAACGTCGCATGTCGTGTCGGCTCGGATAGGAGAAGTAGCGACCGGCCGTCTGGTCCTGCGCTACGGCGCCAGCAGTGCCATTTTCGATCTCGGTAATGGCATCAATCGCCAGTCGCGCGCCAAGTCGAAGCAATCGGCAATCAAGCGATAGCACTGATTCGGCCGCATTGCGCTCCATCCGTGCAAGCTTAAGGATGGGGCCGGTATCGAGAGTCTCGGAATCGATATAATGCACGCTGGCGCCGACGTGCTTACAGCCTTCAATCACAGCCCAAATGTTGGGCACCGGACCCTTTATGTCGGGCAATATGCCGGTGTGGATGTTAATGATTCCCCAGCGCGGCAGCTCGATCAGCTTTTGCCGGATCACGTGATCAAAGTAGCAAGATACGATCAGGTCGGGATTGAACGATCGGATGCGCTCGACGATGGCCCGGCTGTTCGGCTCACGTGTAGAGATGACGGGAATATTGTACCTGCGAGCCAGGTGACGCAGCGGATAGGCGCATTTGCGCTGGCCGAGCAGGAGATTGATTCCATCCGCAAGAAAGCACATCGGGTAGAAAAGAAATAATTGGAGCGAGACGTAGATTACAAACTTGAGGCCGGAGCGGGCGAAGGCCTTTTTCAGCTGCGCCCACCGAGTGCCGTATTTTCCACCGAATCGCAGCGATAGTACAATCGCAACAATTCGGCCCTGAAAATGTTCGGCCAAAACTGGAATCGCGGTCGCCGGCGGCAAGCTATCGAGGCTCAGCAGGACGATGCGATTGATCGAACGGGGCACTTGCACTGTTGGCATGTCTCAATCCTACAAGACATTGCACGCGCGAAACACCTTGAGGATTCGAGGAAAACTCGGAAGTGTGTTGAAGCAATAATAGGTCTGCTCGGCCGAGCCGCGGAATTGGCGCTTGTGCGCGGCGATCGAGTTGAATGGAAAAATCAACCGATTAAACAGCCAACTCCTGTAGGAGAAGCGGAAGCAACCATTGACCACCCGGTTCCTGTAGGGGGCGAAGTCGTGATCGTGGATGTCGGCGCAGGGAGAGAGTCCGAGAAACAACCATTTCTTTCCCTCTTTCTGGAACTCTTCGATGGCGACGCCCTTGATCGCATGCTGCACACGCAAATCCGCGTCGGGTCGATGCCGACTGTGTTGGCATGTGTAGCCCACCACGTGGCCCTTGTCGTAAACAGGATCAAATACGGAGAATGCGACTAGCTTTCCATCGCTCTCGGAGGCAAACAGCGCGCGAACATCAGGCTCCTGCCCGATCACTAATGGCCTTGCCAGAAACGTCAGTTCGCGATTCGACACCGTTCGCAGGCGCCGCCACTTATCAGAAACGGCCTTTGCCTCATTTACGCCTATCTCGTCGAAGGACGATTCTCGGATCCTGTATCCGCGCCGGCGAGCGCGATTGAATGCATTGCGGATAATTTCCTTATCGCGGCCCGAAAAGTCGTAGTTGACCAGGTCGATCCGGTTTTCTGGGCCAAGTTCATTAATATAGAAGCCACGCTGCCCCAGAATGTCGGCCATCGGGCGCGAAACCTGCCAAAAGGCGGCGTCGTGATGGTCTTTCAGGAAGAGCTCAATTAGATCATGTTGATTCTCACGCGGCGCGATCGGATCCGAGAGCACAAGGGTGGTATCCCAGACTCGCTTGTAGGCGATGAACCCGCGTTCGTCGCCGAAGTGCTCAAGTCCGAGCTGGAATGTCGCCGAGTAGGCCTGAGGGAACGATCCATATTGCCGCAGCAGTTCAATCCGAATGTTGAGGGGAACGCCGGTCATGAAAGTCGAACTTGGCCTTCTGTTTCAGTGATGGTCATCCGTCCCCATCCGATAAATTGAACGGCTTAGCACGTAATAGACGCGAAACTACGGTTTTGTTAGAGCTTCGCTGCGACCTCCGGCCGAGTTAGGAAGCCCTGACCTTCCAAGTAGCCAAAACAGGTGTCCAACAAGCCGTCGTCTGCAGGAGGACAGGTCAGTGACAGTGACTCGAGCGTCTTCCAAGTTTTCTGGCAATCGAGATTCTGGCTAAGCAGCGTGGGCATTCGATCAGCACGCGTCCCATCTGGGGCGATTGGAAACATAGCCCTAAATGGAGTCAACTCATTTTCCTTTCCACTTACGGTGAAAGATTCAATTTCGCGGCGCCACTCATCATAGGTACTTTCACGAACCTGGTAGCCGCGAGCGCGGAGCCGTTCCACAACACGTTTTATCGGCAAAGCGTAGCGGCTACCGAGATGGTAGACCTTACTTTCCGATTCAGGCCGTAAGGCGAGCGAGCGAATAGCCCGGCTAGCAAAATCGACCGGTGTCAGGTTGATCGGCGCATTAAGGTCGGGAATGACACCTAACTGAAGGCATCCTTTGATGAAGCGCCAAAAGATATCGTTGCTGTTGCAAACGCCGCGGCGAGTATCCCCGCCAACTAGACCAAGACGGTAGATTGTGCAGGAAAAGCCGCGGCCGGCGGCATCCTGGACGAGCTTTTCGGCTATCCACTTTGTTTGGGCATAGCCGCCGTGGAGCAGGCCCATCGCGGCAAGTTCCCGATCCTCGGAAAGTGATTCCGAAGCGCCGTTCTCAGGAACGCCAAATACAAACATTGTTGAGATGTGGTGGACTGGAGCCGTGCGCCGGCTGGCTAAGCGCAAGATCTCCACTGTCCCGTCAACATTCGCTGGTTTGAGCTGCGGCAAAAGGTGGACCAAGCTGATCGACGCACCGGCGTGGAAGATGCAGTCAACAGTTTCGCCCAACGAGTCGAATCGGCTGGCTTCTAAGCCAAACCGAGGGCGTTCCAGGTAGCCGGCTATCGGCACGAGCCGATCGGAGAATTCGTCGGCCCAGAGTCCAAAGGATTTCAACTTTTCTTCCAGCCGCGCACGGGCGATCGCCTCATCTAGTCCGCGCACGAGGCAGTGTATCTTCGCGCGGGTATTCATTAGAAGCTCGCAGAGCAAGAACGGCCCAATGAAACCCGTCGCACCCGTTAGAAAAATCTGGGTGGGCGCCGGCGGCGCTTGGGATCGAGCCGAATTTCCTTGAATGCTCGGGTCAAGCTGGACCTCATTGGCGAGGTCCCTCGCCTGGATCGGAGAAGAGTAATCCCTGTCACCGCCTAACGAACTTAGAGAATCAAGTTGGTGCGTATCGTTCGGTGCCGTTACTCGAACTGACGAGTCCGAATCGTGATCGACCACGACTGATGAACCTTCAATGATCTTTACCAGCGCGACGGCCATGCCCGACAAATTCTGGCTGCCCATGAGCGTTCCGCTGGGAAGCGCAAGACCGAGTTCCCCTTCGATTCGATTGGATAGTTCCACAGCCATCAATGAGTCCAGCCCGAGCTCATGCAGTGGTTTTGAGACATCGAGGCTGGCCGGTGAGCTACGCATCACTTGAGCCGCCTGCCGACGCACGAAGGATTCCATCAGCTCCTGGCGGGCCGCACCGACGGCGGAAAGGATAGCCTCCCGCAAGACCTTTCCTTCCGCCACATCCTCGTTCGCATCGTCAATGCGGGAGATTAAGGATGAGCACCTTGCCGGCACCCGAACCGCACCGAGTGTTTTTGCCCAGTGATTCCAATCAAGATCAATCACACCCATTTCCGGACAGGGAGTTTGGAGCAAGCGACCCAACGCATCCAGAGCCGCATCCACGTCGATCGTCTTGAGTCCGGTATGCGCCAGGGCATCTTTCACGGCTTGGTGCCGCTCGACATAGCCTACCCCCCGAATCGCTCCCCAGTTCACGCTCAGGCCGGGCAAACCCTGTCTGCGCCTGTAATGAGCTAAACTGTCGAGAAAAGTGTTGGCGGCAGCGTAGTTTCCCTGGCCTGAAATGCCAATCACAGACGAGACCGAAGAGAACAGAACAAAAAAATCCAGCGGATCGTCTTGAGTCTGGCAATGGAGATTCCATGCACCGTCGATCTTCGGCGCTGTGACCTTGCGGAACCGTTCGGGATCGAGTTGGAGAACAATTCCATCGTCCAACACCATGGCAGCGTGAATCACGCCACGAAGCGGAGGCAGCGTACTGCGAACGTCATCGAGCACAGCGGCAAGTTCGATTTCGCTGGAAACGTCCGCCTTTGCGATGGTGACGTTGACCGATTTACGCCTCAGTTCTTCCACGGCTTGACGCGCGGTGTCGCTCGATGCGCCACTTCTGCCTACGAGAACGAGATGATGCGCCCCTCGTTGAGCCAACCACTGAGCGGTAGCCAGCCCAAACCCGCTCAATCCACCTGTAATCAAATAGGTCGCTTTGCTGTGAAAGCGCAGTTTCTTTGTGTCGGGCAAAGGTTCCATAACCGCTTCCTTGCCGGTAAGAGTAAGGATGATTTTCCCGATGTGCGTGCCTCGCATCATGTAACGAAATGCCGCAATCGCGTCCGTCATCGGAAACAGCCGTCTGGGCAACGGGTGGAGATTACCCTTTTTAATTTCGGACATAATCTCCCGCCATAAACGTCTGACCAAGGGCAGATCCTGCAAAACCAGGCGGTGGAAGTCAGGGGCACGCAGAGAAACGTCCTTGCGAAATGGCCGGAGACCGATCTTGGAGTTCCCGTAGATGTCACGTTTGCCGATTTCGATAAAACGTCCGCCATCTCGCAGAAGGGCAAGACTGCGCGTCAGGGCCTCGCCCGCCAGGGAGTTGAGCACGATGTCGACGCCTCCACCGCGGGTGATTTCCATCACTTCATCGGCAAAGGTAAGCGTGTGAGAGTCCATCACGTGGTGCGCGCCGAGCACGCGGAGCAATTCTCTTTTTTCAGCGTTCCCGGCAGTGGCGAAAACTTCGCAGCCACCCGCCAGTGCGATCTGCACTGCTGCTAACCCTACGCCGCCCGCGGCTGAATGAATAAGCACACGCTCACCGGCGGTCATCTGGCCAACCTGTCGGAGCGCGTAGGTGGCGGTGACGAATGCAACAGGCACTGTCACGGCGTCTTCTGCGCTAAGATTGCGATCGTAGCGGACGACCATGCTAACGGGACAGGTAACGTGCGAGCTAAGAGCAGGCGTGACCAGACCGACCACTCGGTCTCCGACGCGAAAGTTCGTGACGCCCTTTCCGACTGCGACGACGCGACCGGCGGACTCGGAGCCGATCATGAAGTAATCATGCAAATCTCGCGGATACATCCCAAGAGCTTTCATTAAGTCTCGGAAGTTCAACGCTGCCGCCTCAATTTCGATTTCGACTTCACCGGGACCGGGATGGCGCCGCTTGATTGGCCGTAACACCAGGTCGTCCAAGACACCTGGCTTGGTGATCTCTAAACGAAATGGGCTGCCGTTAGGCAGCAGACAGATTCCGCGCCGCAGCGCTGAACTATGCGCCACGTGGAGTACGTAACGCGCCGAACCGCGCAGGGCTATTTCATCGTCTCCGGATTCGCCATACAATTCTTCAGCTACTGACTCGGCATCATTTTGTTCGCCCGGCATGCCCAGGTCTATCATCCGGCACCGAAGTCGTGGATGCTCGTTCATGATGACCCTGCCCAAACCCCACAACGAACTTTGCGCTACCGACATGCGGTGGTTTCGTCCGACGGGCTGGGTTCCGCGCGTGATGAGCCAGAGTTGCGGCGGATGATCCAGGTCCGCCAGTGCCTGTACGAGTGCGAGCACAGTGTGGCAACCACGCCGTTCCTCCTGATTAATTTCTTGAAGTGAAGGCTCTGGGCCTTCCGTTCCGTCAGCACCCCAAAGAAAAACTATGCGCGAAAGCGCACCGCTCCGTGCGGCGGCATCCACCACACGTCGCATGTCCTCTTTATTTACAGGCCGGATCTGGAAGTGGGTATCCGATTTTTTTTGATAAGCCGGCCCGGCCGTGACGAGGTAGCACTTATCCCCTCGAGCGGCGAAGCGAGCGGCAAGATCTCTCCCAAGGTCGTCCTCGCCTGCGAACAAAAGCCAGGACCGGCGCGCCGCGGCAGGGGTAATTGGTATCAAATCGGCGCGTTGAACCGACGCGGGGCCTTGTGCCAGTAGGACCATGCCGTCGATTTCAGAGACAGCTGCTGAGTCAACGAATCCTTGTTCCTTCAACAGTCGCAGCCATTGGACGCGTTTCAGTAGCGGGGATCCCGAACGGAGATCCGCGTCCGTGAAGCTCCACCAACCTTTGGTTAAAGCGAAAACAAGTTCTACCCAACGCGAGAGACGCTCAAACTCGACCACGACAAGAAAGCCGTTGCCGGCCAACAACTGCTTGATATGAGTGAGCGACCGTCGCAAATCCGAAGTGGCGTGGAGAACATGCGACGCCAGAACCAGGTCGAATGAATGCTCTGCAAATCCCTGTTCTGAGGGAGGCTTTTCCAAATCGAGCATCCGGAAACGCATAAAAGAGCGGTCCTGGAATCTTTGCTCTGCGTTCGAGAGAAAATGGCTCGATAAGTCCGTGAAGACATACTCAATCTGCTCCGGCCGCAACGCGGCCAGTTCCGGTAGAATGGCCGAGGTAAGTCCGCCTGTCCCTGAACCTAGCTCAAGCACGCGCAGCTTGCGGCCCTCGGGCAGATTTGCCACCACCTTCTCGATCGTTTGTTTAACGACTCCGAGGCAAGGCCGGATGCTAATGCTGTCACCGTAAACTTGTTCGATGAAAGAATTGTCGCGGAACAGAAGGTTCAATGGGTCTGCCTGCCCTTGCAGTACTTCGGCCAAGCGCAGTCCGCACAATCGAACGAGCCACAGCTCTGGAAGAAGTGCCGGAGCGCGAGTGAACATCGACCGCCAGAATTCTTCTCCGTCTGTTACCCTCGGCGTCTCGCTGACAAGCCAGCCTGACTTCGTTTTCCTGAGTACCCCGTCGTCTTCCAAAATTTGCAAATATCGCCCCAGCACCATCCGATGTTGCGGGGCAACCTGAGAGTAGGCCGACGCTGCACAGAGTTGCTTCCCTGCTTGTAATTTGCAGCCGAGCTGCCGCAAAGCCCTTATAATATAGCACGCGCACAGTTGGTCGGTGTCCTTTTCTAGCTGGCCAAGCCGGAGGCGCTGCCTGTGGTGGCTCGTCCGCCGAGAGGCTTGTTGCAAACGCTTGGCAAAGCCAGGCAGATTCGGCAACAGATCCGGCGGCGCCTGCGCTGCGTTGGCGGTCCGAGGCAGAAGTTGCCACTGAAATTCGTGCAGGGCGTTATCCAGATCCGAACTTCCAACATTGCGCGAGCCTTCGACTGCCTGGGCCTCGAACCCGTCGATCTCCAACAGGAGTTTTCCGTCCGGTCGCAGGATCCGGAAACGGCCCTCCACCATTCCGCCCGACTTTTTCATCACCCGCGCGTGGCACCACAATTTCTTGGGAAACCTGCTGTGCAACCGCAGCCGCTCGATCCGCAACGGAAGAAAAAGCTTGTCTCCAAAGCCGTCCTCCGACGCGGTCAGCATTGACTGGAAACAGCTATCCAGCAGCCACGGCGACACCTGATAAGTATCGTCGTCTTCTGGAACAGCCAGCTCAATCCAACTGAGCACCTCATCCTTGCCGCGCCAGATCCGGCTGATCCCTTGAAACTGCGGCCCATACTGAAGTCCTCGATCGGCAAATTGCCGATAGATATTTACCGTGGGGATTTCGTCCTGGCACAAGCCCTGGAGCTTGGCGAGATCTTCGGTTAGATGATCGGTGCCCGGCGCGTGTGCGAAACTGCCACAACAGTGAAGGACCCAAAACTCTTGTGAGTCTTTGGGTCGGCTGAGAATTTGGAATGTTTTCTCGGTTGGATTGTAACTGAACTGAAGACGCGGACCTTCCCCGGTTTCGGCAAGGAAGAGCGGCTTGCGAAGTTCGAGGTCTTCTACCATACAAGCGTCAGTGCCATGCAGCTGGCGACCGGCAGCTAAAGCCATTTCTACGTACGCGGCCGCCGGAATTACGATTTTGCCCTCGACGCGATGGTCCGCAAGGAGTCGACGCATCTCGCCCTCGATTTTGCCGGTCCAATAAGGATTCGCCGATCTAAACCTGCGACCGAGCAGCGGGTGGACAAAATCTGGGAGGCGCTCCGCGCGCGCAGAATCTGTTTCCTGCCAATAGCGTTGGTGCTTCCACGTGTATAGCGGAAGGTGCAAGCAACGTCCGCCTTGCAGGAACATGGCATCCCAGTTTACTGCGTAACCCCTTGAGTGAAGCGCGCCCAAGGCTGTAAGCATTGTTCGCTGCTCCTCTTCCCCGCGCCGTAATGAAGGTGTAACCAAAGATTGAACAGAGCGCTCGCGCGCGCACTCCAGTAGGGCACTGGATAGAACTGGATGGGGGCTGATCTCCAGGAAGTCAGTACAACCGCCCTGCAGCATGCAATTTATCGCATTGGCAAAACGCACTGTTTCGCGGACATTGCGCCACCAGTAAACAGCATCGAGGCGCGCTCCATCGACTGCGCTACCCAACACAGACGAAAACAGAGAGAGTCGTGGTGACCGAACTTCGAGGTCGATCAACGACTCAATAAGCTCAGGTTGCACCGGATCCATTTGTGCACTGTGAAAAGCGTATTGGACGCGGAGAAATCGACAGAAGACATCCCTCTCTTTTAAGGCTCCTTGCAAGGCCTCGAGCGACTCGGCATCGCCCGAAAACGTCACCGAGCGGGGACTATTCACCGCGGCGAGCGAAACACGGTCTTCTCGCTGTTGTTGTAAGAGACTGCGCGCCTCGGGCTCCGGCAAGGCTGCTGCCAACATTCGTCCCGTCGCAGGCGCTAATTCCATGCAGCGGCCACGATGAAAAATAGTACGCGCGGCCTCGTCAATCGACAGCACGCCCGCGATATGAGCTGCGGCGATTTCTCCGACGCTGTGTCCGACAACCATGTCCGGTTTAACGCCCCACGAATCCCACAATGCTACTAGTGCTACTTGCAGGGAAAAGATGGCTGGCTGCGCGATCGCGGTTTCGTGTAAACGCGAGTGCTGCTCGTCGGCTAATAATTCTTCCAGGAGCGACCACCTGCTCCATCGCCGTAGCAACGCATCGCATTCCTCAATCTTCTGTCGAAAACTCGGCTCCCGCGCCAGAAGCTGTCGGCCCATTCCCCACCACTGCGGGCCCTGACCGCTGAACACGAACCCGAGCTTGCGTTCCTGTTGGACGTGACCGGAGAACAAGCCCGGCCGCGATTCGCCTTTACCGAATGCCTCCAACTTTTCGGCGAATTCGGTGGCAGATGCTGCTACGACGGCCAAACGGTGCTCGTGATGACTACGGCGTAAGCTAGCAGTGTAACAAATGTCGCGGAGGCGGCTCTCCGACCGCCTGATGTCCTGGGTTAAGTATCCAGCATAACGACGCGCCAGTTCCGGCAAAACTTCAACACTCCGTGCTGAGAGAGGAAGTAGCGATGGTCCAACGGACTCGGGTTCGTTGTTCCGAGATTTCAAATGCGAAATGCGGGATTCCGCGGGCGGGCTTTCAAGAATGGCATGTGCGTTAGCACCACCAAAGCCAAATGAATTCACGCCGGAAATCACGCGCCCCGTTGGCAGTGGCTCCAGGTGGCGAGGCACCCGCAGCTTAAGTTTCTCGAAATCAATGTTCGGATTGGGTGTAACAAGATTCAGATGCGGCGGGATCATCCGGTGCCGCAGCATGAGCGCGACCTTGATCACACCAGCGACGCCGGCTCCAGCTTCGAGGTGCCCGATATTTGTTTTTACGGAGCCGATCACGCACTGGCTGCCGTTCGCCCGTTCACAACATAACGCGCCGCTCAACGCGTGGGCCTCAATGGGATCGCCCACCGGCGTGCCGGTGCCGTGCGCTTCAACATAATAAACCTCGCTTGGCAGAATGCCTGCGGCTCGACACGCCTGGATCGCGAGCGCCTGCTGCGCGTTCCCATTTGGCACAGTTATGCCGATGCTACGGCCGTCTTGATTAGCCGCTGTCCCGCGAACCACAGCGTAAATCGGACTGCGGTCAATAAGTGCCCGCGACAAAGGCTTTAGCAAGACCATACCTGCGCCTTCACCGCGGACATACCCGTTCGCGGCAGCGTCGAACGTTTTGCAACGTCCGTCCGGAGAGAGCATCGACGCTGTACCCAACGCAATGAAAGCCATCGGCGAAAGCATCGCATTTGCGCCACCCGCGAGTGCCAGCGAGCATTGCCCATCCCACAGACTCTGGCATGCCAGGTGGACCGCGCTTAACGAAGAGGAACACGCCGTGTCGAGGGCTATGCTCGGCCCCAGGAGGTTCAAGCAGTAAGAAATACGATTGGCCGCGATGCTCGTCGCGTAACCCATGTTCGTATAAATATTGACGAATGCTCCTTCCTCGAAAGTCCCTTGAAGCCCCTGATAATCACAGTTCGAAATACCTACAAACACGCCTGTATTCGAGCCGCGGGCTACATCGAGGACCTCACCGCCGTCCTCGAGAGCTTCCCATGCGACCTCCAATAAGAGGCGTTGCTGCGGATCTATGCAGGGCGCCTCTCTCAGCGAGATACCAAAGAATTCTGGGTCGAATTGGTCTATTCCCTCAATAAATCCGCCGTGCCGGACGTGCATCTTGCCTGGCGCTGACGGGTCTTGATCATAGAAAGCGCGCAGACTCCATCTGTCCTTGGGAACTTCGACGATAGCGTCGACCCCATCACAGAGCAGTTTCCAAAAAGAGACCGGATCGTTTGCTCCTCCGGGAAACCGGCAGCCAATTCCAGTGATGGCAATGGGCTCTTTCGACATCTGGTCCAGGTTTCCGCTTCCCGCTGTAAATCGGCAACAGAAACTATGTCAGAGGATGAGCAACTCGGCTGTCGTTAGGCAAGGAGAAAACACGCCAATCCATTAATTTAATGCAAGACGGGCTACTACATGCGCAAACACGATGTTGCACGATGTTTTTTGATCGAAATAGCTCGGCCTAACGAAGGATTTTGTAATATAAAAGTCTCGAGCCCAAAAACCTCGGAGCCTACACGGCTCGAACGCTGCGACCTGACACGGGTTCATCGAAATCCGGTGCGTCTGTGTGCAAGATTTGTGCAAGAATGAGCCTCTTTTTGCTCGCCCTCTGATGCGCAGCAAAAAAGTCGCGATTTTGGAATTTACCCAGGTGAATTGCGTTTGATTTGATGCGACCGACATAGAGGCAGTTTTTGTGACGCATTGGTCATCATCTTTTTTGATGTATGCATGTTTTTTACGTAAAAAATACTATTACCTAAATCCATGAATCCATGCCGATGGTGGAGCCGCGAGATGGCACGACATGCGTGCTTTGAGTGTTTGCCATCACCCGTAGCCTGCGTTGAGCGCTTTACAGGTCTCGCGGTCACTGATCTTGTGTCTCGTTAGACGGATTCGCTGATGCCCAGGCTCAAGATGAACGATCAACAAAAGAAGGAGCAGTATTCTGGAGTGCGAGATCAAGAGATCCGCGCGGCACTGGATCAGCATTGGGCGGCGTCCGATGCCAACGATTTTGAAACGGAGCACCTCATCTATCGCGAGGACGCGGTGCTGGAATACCCGCAGTCAGGCGAGCGGACCCGCGGTCGATGCAACATACAAAACCAACGCGCCAGTCAGCCGAGCAAAAAACGGTTTGCTGTCCGACGAATTATTGGCAGCGGTGATCTTTGGGTCACCGAATTCATCCTGACATATGACGGCAAGCCGTCCTACACCGTGAGCATCATGGAGTTCAAGGGCGACAAGGTTGCGCGGGAAACACAGTACTTTGCGGATCCATTCAACGCCCCGGCTTGGCGCGCACAGTGGGTTGAAACGGTGGCGGTCGACAACATCTAACCAGGCGATGCAGCGAACCGCTGACCATTTTTCGATTCTGAATCTTTGGATGGAGTCAACATTTCAATCGTATGTCGGCCTCGCTTTTACCAGCGGCGGCTGATCTCATTCTCGTTAGGGCTATGAGACGTGCTCTCTGTTTGTTTTTCCCGATCTCAATCTACACCGGGCAATACGTTGGATCAGGCCGGTTTTTTGTGCGATTCGTGTATGTCTCTGCTGGATTGACTTCGTGGAAACTCGAAATAGAAAGACCCATTACTCGATGAAAATGCAAACACCGTGGATATTGGCCATTGGATTTGTTTCGTTGCTTTGTCTAACGACACCGCACAAAGCAGCGGGGCAAACGACCGCCATTAACGAGAACAATTCGAGCGTTAAACAGGATCTTGAGAAGCGATTTCGGGAATACAGTGAGGCCCTTACGAAGCGCGATTTGAATGCGCTGGAGCAGATTTGGACTGATGATTACGTATTCATCAATCCGCGCGGCGAATTGGTCACAAAAAGTCAGCGGTTGTCGAACCTGAAAACAGGAGCAACTGAATTTCAGGCGATTCGCCCCAAGAGTGAACGAACGGAGGTCCATGGAAACGTGGCCCTGGACGTAGGAACGGTGACCCTTGAGGGTACAAAGTACGGCGGCAAGGAAAGTAGCGGCGACTACCGCTACATGACAGTGTGGGTAAACAATGATGGCCGCTGGCAGATGATTGCTAACCAGATCACGCGTATCGCTCACTAGACGTCGCTCTATCGACGCCGGCAAAACGTGGCGCAGGGTTTGGAGCGCGTGAAATAACGCGTTCGTCTAACCAATCGATGAAGCCAACGGCCCCATTGCGAAATAAGTTCAGTGTGGTTGCCATGACACCCTGCCGTGGCTTATCTCTTTCTCGTTAGGCCCAAATAAAGACCAAGAGCCAAAAAGAGGCGTTGGCGGAGTTGGCTTCGGCGGTGACGGCTTTGGATTCGGTGCGGGACTTTGTGGCATTACAGAGGCACTCATCCATCGTCTTTTACGACGCCGAAGGCGGCTGAGCGATTTGCGCGGCAAAATCACGGCGCATCTTCCGCCTTCTTGCGCTACTTCCAACAACTACAAGGAGATAGACGATGCCAACTCCTATCAGGATAAGACCCAGTGGGCGACTAAAAAACGAGAGGGGAAATAACAGCACCAAAAGGAGGATCAAAAAATCGGCAGAAAAACGAAATCGATAATGACGGTCAAATCCAAGAATGATGCTCCAGAAGAAACGCCGGACGCCACGCCAGTTATAGCTGCACCCGATCTGACTTCGCATGAACGAAAGTAACTGTTCACGTCGCTCAGGGGTAACCACATCGTCTCTTATCTTTATAATGCGGATATAACTCTTATTATCGAAGTAGTCAGAAAATGGATGCTCCAGCACGCCTCTAGTTGTGGCATCGATGACGTTTCCGTGCTCGGTGAAGAATCCGCCGTCGTGACTCCAAATCGAGGATGTATAATACATCACGAGCCAACTCGAAAAGGAATCAGCCCCATGGTAAAAGAATACGTATGTGGCGTCCCAGTGCGCAAATCCCGGAAAATTCGCGGACGTTGCCAACTTTCCTCCTTGGCGCTTGATTGCGTCATCGCCGTAATTGGCTCGCCGCAGCTTGTATCTCACATAATCTATGACGGCGAAAAGCATGTGGACCGAATCGCCCGAGCGAAACCACTACATTGCGACAAAGACTTTATACCCAAAATAACTTCCGAACCCAAACGCAACAAAAGAACCAACCGCGAACAGGATGGTAATCAAGGCGCAAGTGTGGGCACTGCAAACCCACCCTTCGGCATACGCTTTTTGCGCTAAGCACAAGAAGCCAGCGAATAGCGCGGCAGTTCCAACGCCAATAACAAACCAGATCAACGGCAATGCAAATGGTGCGATCAATCCCGGTTTCCCGACTGTGGCGAGATGACCGATAAAGGTAAGAAGCGCGACCGCACTTCCGCCGTTAATCAAAAGCAGCGATTTGATAGCTACTTTTGACGTTGCGATAACCGACTTGAAAAGTTCAATATTGGCGTTTGTTTTCGCCGAATACTCAGCCAGATCTGATGCGTGCTGCAACTTCGCGTGCTCTAAAACGACATTCGGATCGATCACCGCGGAAGTCGCCAGATGCCTCTCAGGCTTCCGACAGCATGACTCCAAGCTAGAAATCGTGACAGTTGTTGAGCCTTGGCCTTTAACCTTGCTGGCCTGTAGTCGAATTAGCCGTATAAGATCCATTGCATTCATAGGTCCCTTTTATCAGCCGTCTTATCCACTCGCCAAGTTTTTCCAGTATGGTAAAGCTCTCCCCGGAATTTGAACAAACACCGCGTCGATGATATCGGCCATGGTTATAGACCCGCTTGAGCCGCCAAACGCATTTCTAGGCCGGTTTCCGGCACGGCGCGGCTGATTCGCGATCTGTTCAGCCGAACATATCGAAGCTCACGGCGCGTGACGCCAGCAATGGAAGCAGGGGTTAGCGATCACGTTTGGAGCCTCGACGAAGTGATCGCGCTTTTGTAAGTTTGCAGAATGAAGATCACGGCCATTGTCAGTTCCCAAACCAATAGCAAACAGACAGCATTCAGAACGGAACCCCCGCTGACAGAAGAAGTTTTAGGCTGCGCCCTAAGAGACTTTTGGGGCGAGAATTGGGCGAACGTATATTCCGCTGCGAGAGGCTTATTCATCGTTGCTAGGACGGCGATTCCGAAAGAGCAAATTCCAGAGTATGAGCGAACCCTCTCGGAGGCTGAAAAGCTTATCCAAAAGAGAAAGGAAAACGCCAAAAAGAATCGCGATGACTTTTTGAAGGGACAATCCGACATGACGGGTTTGCCGATGGAGTAGTCGTTCGTTTTCAAGTCCCCCAGTAACCCGCGCCAATCGAATCAGGAACAGCTTTCGCTCAAACTCGATATCGTCTCGAATCGACGATAATTCCGTCATGGCTTGGTCGATCATGGCGGAGTGACTCCGCCATACCATTTCGTCAAAATGAAAATCAGGCTCTTTGGGACGCTTGGGTGTCATTGTGTAAGCCCTTAATTATAATATATTTACAAATTGACCCACGACCCGGCTGAGGGACTCCGAGGTTTCGCCATCCTTTCAGACTGCGGCGGATGACGGGGTGATTCGGCAGGTATTCGAGAAGCTGTCGAATCCGTTCGTGCATGACAGAGCCAGGCGCATCGGTTCGAATGGCAAACGCGA
>Ga0207684_10001633_pt1 | contig 23811 bp, 22 predicted proteins | sample KBSK5501metaG_FD_184342 | JGI IMG/M metagenome (GOLD analysis project Ga0207684, IMG submission 184342) | Corn, switchgrass and miscanthus rhizosphere microbial communities from Kellogg Biological Station, Michigan, USA - KBS K5-50-1 metaG... | ecosystem: Host-associated > Plants > Roots >...
CCTTTGGGCGGGCCGAAGAAAGGCTTCCAGGGCGACGGGTTCTATACCGCGGACAATCCTCCCTTTGGCGCGGTGTTCACGGCGTACTTGAAAGAAAAGCTGAAGACCAGGAAAGAAAAGCGACAGAATGCTGAAAAAGAAGCGGCCAAGAAAAATCAAACGCTTCCCTACCCTGCTAACGATGAATTGCGCGCCGAAGGCGAAGAGGCCAAACCGGAACTTTATTTCGTGATCTACGACGACAGTGGAGCGGCCATTCGCCGGGTGAATGGCAGCACCGATGAAGGTTTCCAGCGTGCGGCGTGGGACTTGCGCTATCCGCCACCCTCGCTGCACGAGAATCCGGAGGAAGGTGAAGATTTCCCTCGTGCCGGGAGTTTGGGACCGCTGGTGCTGTCCGGGAATTACTCGGTGCGGTTGTTTCAAAAAGTGAATGGGACCGTCAGCGAGTTGGGGGGCGCGCAGTCGTTCAAGGTTGTGGCAGAGGGGTCTTCTTCTTTAAGTCGGGAGGATCGGGAGGCACAGGAAGAGTTTCAGCGGAAAGTGGCACGCCTGTATCGGGCGGTTTCCGGGGCGATCCATACTGGTGAAGACCTGGAGACTCGGTTGAAGGCAATTCGCACTGCGCTGCATGAAACTCCCACCATCGAGAAAGAACTGGAAGCGACGGCGGATACGCTGGAGCAGCGGAATCGTGAAATCCTGCGTGTCTTGCGGGGAGATCAGGAGCTCGCGAAACGGAACGAGCCCGTGCCGTCGTCGATTAATGACCGGGTGAACTCGATTATGGAGGGCGAACGCTTTGCTTTGACGAAGCCCACGCAGACCCATCTTGACGCTTACAACATTGCGGCCAGTGATTTCACAGAGGCCTTGGCGAAGTTGCACGTGGTCGTGGTAGTCGACTTCGCCAAGTTGGAGAAGGACATGGAAACTGCGGGAGCTCCGTGGACGCCGGGGCGGGTGCCGGAGTGGAGCGAGAAGTAACATCTTGGCACTGATTGCCGCGGATTGAAGATCGCAATCTTAACCACAGAGACAAGATGAGGACACAGGGTAATCGAACGAAGGAGCTTTTCTCCGCCGCTGGACCGATGAAGCCCATTCTCTTATCGTGGAGCAGTGGCAAAGACAGCGCTTGGAGCCTGCACGTTCTCCGTCAGCGAGCGGAGTATGAGGTGGTCGGGCTGCTGACCACCTTCAACGACGTGGCTGATCGAGTCGCCATGCATGCCGTCCCACGCGAACTGGTCGAGCGGCAGGCTGCGGGCACGGGACTTCCGCTCTGGGGCGTCCGGTTGCCGTGGCCATGCTCCAATGAGCAGTACGAATCGGTGATGGCTCAAACCTATGCTAAGGCAGCCGCCGAAGGCATAGAAGGAGTTGCGTTTGGCGATCTGTTTCTGGAAGATGTGCGCGCCTACCGCGAAAAGCAGATGAGAGACACGGGGCTGCAGCCGATTTTTCCGCTGTGGGGGCTGCCGACGCATGCTCTGGCACAGGAGATGATCGCAGGGGGGATGCGAGCGAAGTTGACTTGTATCGACAGGGGAAAGCTCGATCGGTCGTTCGTTGGCCGCGACTTTGATGAAGCGCTGCTCTGGGATCTGCCCCAGGAAGTGGACCCCTGCGGCGAACGCGGGGAATTTCATTCCTTTGTGTATCGAGGGCCCATGCTCAACACTGTCCTGCCGGTTTCGGTGGGCGAGACTGTGGTCCGCGATCAGTTTGTCTTCGCGGATCTGACTTCGAGCTGACGTTTTTTCATTTCCTGGTTCGGAGTACCGTGAGAATCGGTCAGCTCCGCGGCTGGTTGCTTTTGCGGCCAACAACTTGCTTGCGTTTGCGATATACCGCTGTGATAAACTCGCGCCAACTGTTGCTTACACAATTCTTTGAGCAGATGTCGTTTGCGAAATCCTTTCGCACCCGGGAGGGTTAGGAATGGGCTTTGCGTTATTGGTGATTATCTGGCTGATCACGTTTGGCAGCGCTTATTTCTTCATCGCCAAAACCTGGTGGTTGCCGGTGGGAGCCGCAGCCGCCGCGCACTGGATTGATGGACAATTTGCCCTCACCTATGTGCTGATGGGAATCGTATTTTTTGCGGCGCAGCTTTCCCTCGGTTACATTGTGTGCAAGTATCGCGAGCGGCCGTCCTCCGGCCCGGTCGAATATTCTCATGGCAATACCACGCTGGAAGTAGTGTGGACGATTCTGACAGCCGTGCTTTTCGTTGGACTCAATCTGATGGGCAGCAGCGTGTGGGCCAGTCAACGATTCGATCCGGCACAACCCGGCGCGGTTCCGGTGGAAGTGACCGGCATGCAATTTGCGTGGTATTTCCGCTATCCGGGGCCGGACGGAAAATACGGGGCGACCAGCGTCAAGTTGATGGATCCGTCAGCCGGTGGCGAGGCTGCGGTCGGGCTCGACACCTCTGATCCTGCCGCGAAAGACGACGTGGTGACCGGAACGATGTTTCTGCCGGTCAATCGCGAAGTCGATTTAAGCATGAGGTCGGTTGACGTGATTCACAGTTTCTTTGTGCCATCCTTACGATTCAAGCAGGATGCGGTTCCCGGACTCAACATCCACATGCACTTCACGCCGAACCAGATTGGCGACTACGAGATTGCCTGCGCTGAACTCTGCGGGCTGGGTCACTACAAAATGCACGGCATGGTAAAAGTTGTCAGCCAGGAAGATTTCGACAAGTGGCTGGCGGCACGGGAGGCGGAGAAGCAATAAATGGCAACCACGGCTACCCTTCACTCGCACGCTCCTCAGGGCTTCATCCGCAAATACATTTTTAGTCTGGATCACAAGGTGATTGGCCTCCAGTATTTTTTCTTGGCGCTGACCGCGGTCTGGGTGGGGATGTTTCTGTCTCTGCTCATGCGTATCCACCTGGTGTGGCCGACAGCCAGCCTGCCGTTGGTTGGTGAGATCAGGCCGGAGATGTATTTGAGCCTACTCACCATGCACGGCACGATCATGGTGTTCTTCGTGCTGACGACGGCGCCGCAAGGGGGATTTGGCAATTACTTCCTGCCCATTCAAATTGGGGCGCCGGATATGGCTTTTCCCGTCCTGAACATGCTTTCGTTCTGGACTACTTTCGTTGGGTTCGTGCTGATCCTGGCCGCATTTTTCGTCTCTGGCGGAGCGCCTCTGCATGGCTGGACGGGCTATCCGCCACTCAGTGCGGTGCAGTCTGCGGGTCCGGGTGAGGGGCTGGGAGCTGATCTTTGGATTGCGAGTATTGCCATCTTCTGCATTGCGTCGCTGATGGGCGCGCTGAACTTTATCACGACCACGCTGGACCTGCGTGCCAAGGGCATGACCTTGATGCGCATGCCACTGACGGTGTGGTCGTGGTTCATTACCGCGATTCTTGGTTTGCTGGCATTCGGAGTGCTGCTCTCGGCTGGCATTTTGTTGTTGATGGATCGTAACCTAGGCACCAGCTTCTATGTGCCGCTGATCGTTGTCAACGGCCAGATCCTGGGACATAAAGGCGGCTCGCCACTTTTATGGCAGCACCTGTTCTGGTTCTTCGGACACCCCGAGGTCTATATCGCCATCCTGCCGGGAATGGGCGTGACCTCGCAGGTTCTTTCGACGTTCTCCCGTAAGCCAATATTCGGCTACAAGGCCATGGTTTACGCCATGCTGTCGATCGGTTTTCTTGGCTTCATGGTTTGGGGCCATCACATGTTCATGAGCGGCATGAGCCCGTACTCCGCCTTCGCATTTTCGCTGCTCACGATGTGCATCGGCGTGCCCTCGGCGATCAAAACCTTTAACTGGCTAGGTACGATGTGGAAGGGTCGGATACGGTTCTACACGCCCATGTTGTTTGCCATCGGCTTCGTTTCACTTTTCGTTTCGGGTGGACTGAGTGGGCCATTCCTGGCGCAGCCGGTTCTCGACATTCAACTTCACGATACATATTTTGTGGTCGGACACTTCCACCTGATCATGGGCGTGGCCGCAATCTTCGGCATATTCGCCGCAACCTATTACTGGTTCCCGAAGATGTTCGGCCGCATGATGAATGAGGGGTTGGGCAAGGCTCACTTCTGGCTCACGTTCATAGGTACCTATGCGATCTTCATGCCGATGCATTACCTGGGCATGGCGGGGGGGACGCGGCGCTACTCGCAATACACGGAAGTGGCGTACCTCCAGAAGCTGATGCCGATTCATAGCTTTATGACCTATGCCGCGATAATTACCATCGCGTCGCAGTTCATCTTCGTGATCAACCTGTTCTGGAGCATGTTCAAGGGACCGAAGGCCAGCGACAATCCGTGGGAATCGACAACCCTGGAGTGGACCACCGCGACTCCTCCGCCACACGATAATTTCGGCGGACGTACTCCGGTGGTGAATCACGGTCCGTACGAGTACGGCGTTCCCGGGACGGCGAAGGGTTTCATTATGCAGAACGATCCGGCGTCCACTCCGGCGCACTAGAATACTGGCATGGCAACTTTTATTCCAAGCAGTCCCGTGGCACACGAGCAGTTGGGGCGGGGCGGTGGCGTGACCGAGCCCCCGGTTCGTGGCGGCGGAGACGATGGGCAGGGCGACGATGGCTCCGATTATGTCGGACGGCTGCGGCGCGCGCGCTTAGGCGTGGCGGTCGCCATTGCTGCAGTGGTCATGATATTTGTCTCGCTGACCAGTGCTTACATTGTGCGGCAGGGGCTGCCGACTTTCGATAGTCCGAGCAGCAGCTACGTGCGCGACTGGGGCGAAGTGAGTTTGCCTCTGGCGTTACTCATGGTTAACACCGCTGTCCTGTTGATCAGCAGCCTGACCATGGAAGGCGCGCGACGCAGTATTACGCGGCAATCTGCACTGGCTCCGGTGAGATCGATTCCCGGCGTTTCACTGGGTGAAGAATGGCGATTCCCCTGGCTTGGGCTCACGGTTGTGCTGGGGATCGGTTTCCTGGCCGGCCAATGCCTGGCATGGAGCGAGTTGCGGCGGCGGGGATTCTTCATCCCAACCAATCCCAACAGTTCATTCGTGTATTTATTTACCGGGGTGCACGCAATTCACCTGGCAGGTGGAGTCGTAGCCCTGCTCTGGGCGGGGTTGACGTCCCTGCTGCATAAACCGCTCGAGTCGCGGCGCATCGTGATCGATGTTACCGCCTGGTACTGGCATTTCATGGCTCTGCTATGGATTTATGTTTTTGCTCTTTTGCAGTTCGCGCGGTAGTGGAAAGGGGAAACTGAGGAATGGCTGACGCCACGCTGCAACATGACAGTGTCCAGCATGGAATTGGAGGAGAGTTTGAAGCTCCGCTGTTTGGAGCTTATTCGAAGAAAGTGGGGATGTGGCTGTTCCTGGCCTCCGATTCACTGACCTTCGGGGCCCTGCTAGTTGCTTTCAGCTACAACCGGATTTCGAATCCTGCATGGCCGACTCCGTTTGCGAAAGAGAGCATCATCAACGCGACGATCATGACGGCATGCCTGCTTTCGAGTTCGCTGACCATGGTGATGGCGGTATTTGCGGCGCAACGCGGCGACAAGCCTTGGCTGCGTAACTGGCTGCTGGCTACCATGGGCTTCGGCACCGCGTTCATCGTGTTGCACGCAATGGAGTGGAGCAAGCTGATTGGCGAAGGCATGACGCCGTTTACTAATCCCTGGGCGCCCACTGTACCGCAGTTTGGGGGAACATTTTTTACCCTTACAGGGATGCACATGCTGCACGTGACCATTGGCGTGATTTACCTGGGAGTGATCGCGCTGCGCAAGACGTTTTTGCCCATTCTGGGCGCGCTATGGCTCGCGGGATATTTTCTGATTCCGGCGAATAACGTATTTCACTACGGAATTCACACGCTGCTGGTTGGATTAATCGTCTCCGCAGTGATCTTATTGCTTAAGCCAAAGCTGTACGACGCGCACGATGTCGAAGTCGCCGGCCTCTACTGGCACTTCGTGGACCTGGTGTGGATGTTCATCTTCCCGCTGGTTTATTTGATGTCTACAAGGATTGTCTAAAAGTGCTTCACCGGAGGGTTATTCAAGATGCACGACAGCGCGACGCATGATGACAGCAAAGGCCAATATTTCTGGGTGTGGGGAGCGTTGCTGGTTTTGACCGCAGTGGAAGTTTGGCTCGGCTACAAGCAGGTATTCCAGCCGGTGGCCATGCTCGAGGTTTTGCTGGGACTTTCGGTCATCAAGTCGGCGTTGATCATTGCCTACTTCATGCATCTTAAGTTCGAAAGCGCAATCATGCGCTGGACGCTGACCATCTCGGTGGTGGCGTGTTTTGTCATCATGTACTTGTTTTTCTTTCCCGATGCGGGACGTATTCTCAGGTTGGGAGTGAAGTAAATCTATGGACGGGTGTATAGGCAAGAGGCGAGGTGGCCTAAAGTTCGCCGGACCGAGAGCGAGGAATCTGTGGCTGCCACTTTTATTCCTAGTGCTGACTCTCTCGACAGTTCCGTCATTGGCCCAAGGTTGCGCCATGTGCTACTCAAGCGCAAAGAGCGCAAGCAAAGATGGCCAGCGTGCGCTTAGCAAGGCGGTGCTAGTGCTGCTCGTCCCGCCGGTCGGGCTTATGGCTTTCGGGGTCGGATTTGCATTCCGCTATGGCAAGCGCCGCGATGACCAACAGAAAGGCGAGTTTTCTTCGCGGGAATCCGCTTCCGAGGATGCTGGGTTAGATTGAAAGACTTTGCCTGCGCTCAGGCAGCCATTCCGGCGTACATTCCCTTTTCCAAAGTAGCGGTTTCGCGAGCTCCAGTGCGGAGAAGCATCTCGCGCGCCCAGCCCGTCTTTGCGCCCTCCGCGCATGACACGTAGACCAAGACTCCGACCTCACGCAGCTGGCTTTCGAATCGTTCGGCATCGTTCTCGGGAAAACCGAGTCCGACCAGAGTCTTCGTACTGCCGCACAGCGCAGGAGCATCTTTGGCGACTACGAGCGCGTGAAAGAATGCTTGTGATCGAATAAAGAAACCGACAGTCGGAATCACCACCGCGCCGAACTCGGACAGCCAGCCAATGAGTCCCGCTGTTACCGCGCTGGCCTCGCGTTCGATGTTGAGAATGCTCGCCTCTCGCACAATCGTCGCTATGGGATGCGTGGGTGCGAGCATCATGCAGATATCTTCATTTTCAAACCCCGCCTGATTCAGCGTGTGCACGACATCATGCAGGGCAACTTCTTGAGAATACATTCCATACGCAGCGGCGCTATTCACTGACATGGTGGGTGCTCCACGTTGGCGATGAGAACAGATCCTGGAATCACCCGGAAAACCACAGAGCAGCTGTTCACTTGCACTTCCCGTGCGACCCCCAGAAACTCGGGATGACTTTTGCTGCGATTACGCTGCTAACCTTACACGTCTCGTAGGAGAGTGAAACTAGGGTAAATCCTGTATAGCAAGGTAGTTTTCGAAGCCCGAGTACCTAAGGCCGTGCGAGGGGGCGCCTGCGCTGGCGAAAGAAGTGCGCTCTCGCTGGAGAAAATTGCGCAGCCCGCAAATCCCCAGATATCACACGGCCATTGTTTGCGGGCGACAACACGCGGCGGAGATTGGCATCATTCTTGCAGAAGTAAGAACGGGTACTAAGCCTAACTCTCTCGGAGGTTCGCGATGAATAAGTTTCTAGTACGTCTCTCGCTCGCTGCGGCGATGACCATGGGTGTGATTGCACTGGGCTCTTCTGCCAACGCGCAGGACCAACAAAGCTCACAGGAGCCCGCAGCGACCACGCCCCCTCAGCAGCAACAGCCCACAGCCACACCACCGGATCAGGCGCCGGCAGCTGCCCCGGAACAACAGCAGCAACCCAATGAAACACAGTCCAATGACATGAAAGGTCAGGACGCGAAGTCTTTCACCGGGCGAGTCGCAAAAGAAAAAGGCAAGATCGTGCTCAAGGATCCGGTGACTAAGATGAGCTACCAACTCGACGATCAGGACAAAGCCGCAAGTTATGTCGGCAAACAGGTGAAGGTCACGGGCAAGCTGGACGTGAATAGCAACACGATCCAGGTGGAGAGTATCGAACCGATTTCGTAGGCGGTTGGTCGCTTCCTTCTGTCTCGACGACCTGGGTTGAACGCGGGGCGCTTGTTACAGCGCTCCGCGGCACCAGGACCTGATGGCTACCGGAGGAACACTGGATGAAAAGCGCTACGCAAACGACCTCGAAGCAGCACTATGATCTTCCCACGGCGGTAACTTTTCTACTCGCAGGTCTAGGCCTCGGTTCCCTGCTCACCATGCTGTTGTCGCCTCCACCGAAATACTCTTCCACGCCGCTCTCTTCGCGGCTTCGCTAAAGCGGCGGGCACCCTAGGGAATAGCTTTCCCTTATAATAGAAAGATTCGGTAGCTGCTGCGGAAGCTCCTGGGGTGTCCCTACGAAGCTCGACGCGGCTCCCCCTCTCTGGTAATCCGATGTCGACTGAAAGCATCGTTGTGCGTGGCGCCCGCGTCCATAATCTGAAGGACGTTGACTTTGAGGTCCCCCACAACACCCTGACGGTAGTGACCGGGGTCTCCGGATCGGGCAAGTCCTCGCTTGCTTTTGACACCATTTACGCTGAAGGTCAACGGCGCTACGTTGAGTCCCTGTCTGCTTATGCGCGACAGTTCCTTGAGCGCATTGAAAAGCCCGATGCCGACACCATCGACGGCATTGCGCCCGCAGTCGCCATCCGACAGAAAAATACGACGCGTAATCCGCGATCTACTGTGGCGACGGCTACGGAGATCTATGACTATCTCCGCCTGCTTTTTGCGCGCGTGGGCCGTACTTACTGCGTAAACTGCGGCGGCGAAATCAAGAAAGATACTGTGGACGAGGTTGCGGACACCATCCTGGCTCTCGATCCCGAAAGCCGACTGCAAGTGTTTTTCCCGCTGCAGGGGCCAGTTGCAGCCTCAACAGAGGCAGGTGGCAAGAGCAGCGCACGGGCACGCTCCAAGAAAAAGTCTCCCAGCGTGGAGCCGCATGAACTCACGGAAGCTGTTAAGACCCGGTTGTTCGATCTGCGCAAGGGAGGTTTTAACCGCCTTTATCAAACCGGTCAAATCTTCGAGTTCTCCACGCCGGAAACACTTCTCGAGATCAACTTCGATCGGCCGGTTTATGTTCTGCTGGACCGCCTTACGGTATCCGCAGAGGCGCGCTCCCGCATCGTGGATGCCGTTGAGACGGCTTATCGTGAATCGGGCGAAGTGATCTTCGAAATCCCACCGCGCGATGACCAGCCCTTGCGGCAAATGCGTTTCTCCCAGCGCTTCGAGTGCAAGCACTGCAATCTTCGATATGAAGAGCCGGAGCCTCGCCTGTTTTCTTTCAACAATCCTTATGGCGCGTGCCCGCGCTGTCAGGGGTTTGGCAACACCATCGATTTCGATCTTGATCGAGTTATCCCTAACAAAACGAAAACTCTCGGCGAAGGCGCCGTCGAACCTTGGACGAAACCGAAATATCGCCCTCTATTTACCGAGATGAAGCGCTATGCCAAACAGGCCGGAATTCCCCTGGATGTGCCTTGGGCGGAACTTGATTCTGAGCAGCAGCGGTTGGTGGTGGAGGGCGAAGGCTCTTTCCTCGGCGTGCGCGGTTTCTTTACCCATCTGGAGCGTAAGAAATACAAGCTTCACGTGCGAGTATTCCTGAGCCGTTATCGCGGATATTCTCAGTGTTCCGAATGCCGTGGCGCGCGGCTGCGTCTCGAAGCAAGGCAAGTAAGGATTAACGGGCGCAACATCTGCGAAATCTGCGCCATGACCGTGGAAGAAACGGCCAGTTTTTTCAGCCAGGTTCAGATGAGCGCCCAGGAAGCTGATATTGCCGACAAACTGTTGCAGGAAATCCGCGAGCGTCTGCGCTTCCTTAACGATGTGGGCCTCGAGTATTTGACCCTCGATCGTCTCTCTTCAACGCTCTCTGGGGGCGAGGCGCAGCGCATTCAGTTGGCTACATCGCTGGGCTCACGACTGGTGGGGACGCTGTATGTGCTCGATGAGCCTTCGATCGGCCTGCACAGCCGAGATACTCACCGGCTGATCAAAATACTTCATGATTTGCGTGACTTGGGAAATACCATCCTGGTGGTCGAGCACGATCCTGACATTATGCGAGCCTCGGATCGCATTCTCGATCTTGGACCCGGCGCAGGCGAGAATGGTGGCCAACTCGTAGCGGAGGGAACTTATGACGAAATCCAGCGCAATCCCGCGTCCTTGACCGGCCGCTACCTTTCCGACGATTTGCGGATTCAACTGCCGGCGCTGCGCCGCAAGCCCGGTTCGCAGCAGATCAAGATTCGTGGAGCGCGGGCCCACAATCTCAAAGGCATCGACCTAAGTATTCCTTTGGGTATGATTGTAGCCATCACGGGCGTGTCCGGCTCGGGGAAGTCAACTCTGCTGCACCAGGTGCTCTACAAAGCGCTGGCGCAGGCCAAAAAGCAGCCTACGAACGGCACGGAGAGCGCTTCCGTCACCTGGGACAGCCTAGAAGGCGATCAGTTCATCGATGAAATCGTTCTGGTTGATCAGTCTCCCATCGGTCGTACACCGCGCTCCAATCCGGTCACGTATATCAAGGCCTTTGACACGATCCGCGATCTCTTTGCTTCGCTGCCAGAGGCCAAGAAACGCGGTTTCAGCGCGGGACACTTCTCCTTCAACATTCCAGGCGGCCGCTGCGAGACTTGCCAAGGTGACGGTACGGTTACGGTCGAGATGCAGTTTCTTGCCGACGTCGAACTGATCTGCGAGGAGTGCAAAGGAACGCGTTACAAGCCCCGGGTGCTGGAGGTCCGCTATCGCGGCAAGAATATTCATGAGACGCTCAATCTAACCGTCAAGGAGTCGTTAAGATTTTTCGCCGAAGTACCGAAGATCACGGAAAAGCTGCGGGTGCTGGAAGAGGTAGGCCTGGGGTACTTACGCTTGGGCCAGTCCGCGACCACGCTTTCGGGGGGAGAGGCTCAGCGCATGAAACTGGCGGCACACTTGCAGCCGGCGGCGCGCCAAACTGGTCGGTCAGGCGCCGCGCAGGACGACCTCCGGCGCAAGCGCCGCATGCTTTATATTTTCGATGAGCCCACAACCGGCCTGCATTTCGATGACGTCAGCAAACTCCTGGCCGCCTTTCGCCGTCTGATTGATGTAGGGGGATCGATTGTGGTCATCGAGCACAATCTCGAGGTGATAAAGACCGCCGACTGGGTAGTGGATCTGGGTCCTGAGGGCGGAGCTCGTGGCGGAAACATCGTGGGTGCAGGGACACCCGAGACCATTGCCAAGTTGCCCGGGTCTTACACCGGAACGTACTTGGCGCGTATTCTGAACGGCAATGGAGCTTGGCGTTCCCATGGCCGCCGCTAAGTTCGCTGTTCATCGCTTGCTGGCTCTGGCCATGCTGGCCCTGGCTTTTGACTGGTGCCATTCTGCCTTGGCGCAGAGTACGAACCAATCTTCGCCGTCGTCTGACCAGTCCGGGTCCTCCTCTACGCAGACCGTTCACGAGCGGACCGGGCCTTACTCATCGCGAACCGTCCGGCACATCAAGGTTCCCGTCGAGAGTTCTGCACCTCAGGAACTGACCCAGGCGGAAGAAGCAATTCAGAAACAGGACTACTCTTCCGCTGAACCGTTCTTGCACAAAGTGCTGGATCATGACCCTGCGAATTACGTCGCCTGGTTCGATCTCGGGTTCGTGGAGAACGCGCTGGGAAAACTCGACGATTCCATCGCCGCCTATCGCAAGTCCGTTGCTGCCAAACCCGACCTCTTCGAATCGAACCTGAATTTGGGCTTGCAACTTGCCAAGACCAATCAGCCCGACGCCGAGCAATTCTTGCGTGCCGCAACCAAGCTCAAGCCGAGCAGCCAAGCCGCCGAAGGCCAGTTTCGCGCCTGGCTCTCGCTGGCCCACGCCATGGAAAAGTCTAAGCCGGAAGAAGCCCTGGCTGCCTATAGACAAGCTGCCACTCTTCAGCCTAAAGATGCCGAACCTCACCTCTCCGCCGGCCTTGTTCTGGAGAACGAAAACCAATTCGCAGAGGCAGAGCAGGAGTACAAACAGGCCCTTGCTCTCGATCCCAAGGCGTCAGACGCACTTACTGGCCTGGCCAATATTTACATGCGGGGACGCCGCTTTCACGAAGCTGAAGAATTTCTGCGAAAACTGGTAGCCCTACGCCCGGACGACGGCGCTGGACACGTCCAACTTGGACGGGTGTTGGCGGCGGAGGGCAAGAACGAGGAAGCGATCCCGGAACTGCAAGCGGGGGCAAAGCTTTCGCCACAAGATGTCTCGGCACAACGAGAACTGGCCGATTTGTATACCGCCGCCGGAAAATACGATCTGGCTGAGTCCGCCCATCGTGCACTGCTTGCCGCATCCCCGAGCGATGCCGAACTTCATCGCGGCCTGGGCCAGGCTTTGATGCGGCAGAAGAAGTTTCCCGAGGCCCAGAACGAATTCTTCACGGCGGTGAAACTCAGACCGGACTTCGGCGAAGCTTATGGTGACCTCGCCTTTACTGCCAATGAAAATAAGGACTACCCGCTCACCATCAAAGCATTGAACGCGCGGGCTAAATTTCTTCCGGAAATACCGGTTACCTATTTTCTGCGGGCTTCGGCCTACGACCACCTTCGCGAATACAAACCGGCTGCCGCAAATTATCATCTCTTTCTAAACAGCGCCCATGGGAAGTATCCTGATCAGGAATGGCAGGCGCGGCATCGCCTCATCGCCATCGAGCCCAGAAAGTAACTGCGTGGAAGAAGTAAAGGAATGTTAGGAAAAGTAAATCCCGCGTTTCTGTGGGCTGGCGCCGCCATATTCGCCCTTTTTGTTTTCTCAGCAAGCGCCACGCCCACCCAATCAGCAACGGTCGAAGAATTGAAAGCGCGGTTAACCTCGGCTCGCCCCGGGGATCGAATCGAGCTCTGCATCCAGATTGCAGAACGGCAGCTGGAAGCGGCGGACAAGTCCTACTCGACGGACGAAGCCGAGAAGGCCAGGACGGCATTGGATGATGTCGCTTCCTTCGCCGAGCAGGCGCGTGATTACTCGGTTCAGTTCCATAAACGTCAAAAGCAGACCGAGATCGCAGTACGCAGAATGGTGCGGAAGCTCTTCGACATAAAGCGCGCGGTGAATCATGAAGAACAGGTGCCAGTGCAGGCCGCCATCGACCGCCTGCAACGCGTGCGCGATGACCTGCTCGCGGCTATGTTTCCCAAGGAAAGAAAATGAGGGCGCGCACATTACGCAAGTTGGTTGGCTGGTCTTTGATACTCATGATCGCTGTTATGGCGGCGGGGGAGCGTCGACGTGATCCCCTCACTCAGGCGGAGATTGATCAAGTCCGCGACGCCAGTTGGGAGCCGCAGCAGCGTCTCGGGCTCTACATGAAGTTTGCCCGCTCTCGCCTGGTCGGGCTGGAGCAAATGCGGAATGATCCCAAGACTAAAGATCGGGCGGCGCAGACGCACGACAAATTGGACGATTTTCTTCTGATTTATGACGAACTCAACGACAACGTGGATACTTACCTCAATCGCAAAGACGACATCCGAAAGCCTCTCAAGCTGATCATCGAAGCGGACACCGAATTCCAGGCTAAGTTACGAGCGTTGAAGGATGCCGCGGACATCCCGGCGGAAGAGGTCAAGACCTATGAGTTCATTCTCAGCAACGCGATCGATACTCTCGACAGTTCCGCGGAGGAGCACCGCCAATTGCTGGCCGACTTGGAAGAAGCTGCCAAACAGAAGAAGAAATAATTGCGTGCGGAGCGCGAAATGTCTTCGTGCTAATCTACCCTCAGCGTGCGAGACGGCCTGCCTGAACTTTTTCACGAAGCGTACCGGGCGCTGCGGCCTGGATCTTCCCCGCCCGAGGTGAAGATTGAATTCTTTGCCTTCGCAAACCTCAATAACACCATCCGCATGCGCGAGGGTAGGCTTCTGGTGCGGCTCTCGGATTTGCTCGAAGGCGCTCCCGAAACCGTTCTTCGCGCCATCGCTCACATTCTACTGGCGAAGATCTACCGGAAGCCCATCGATCGCGGCCAGGCGGCTCGTTATCGCAAATATGTCGGCAGCCGTGAAATCGTCCGCAAGGCGCACCTGGTGAGGCAGATGCGCGGCCGCAAGCGCCTCCACGGTTCGAAAGGACATTTTTATGATCTTGAGGTGGTATTCGAAGACTTGAACTCGAGGTTTTTTCATGGACTGCTGGCGCGGCCGCGCATGAGTTGGAGTCGGGGCCGCACTCGCCGCATACTTGGGCATTACGACCCCGCGCACAATGCCATCGTGATCAGCCGGGTGTTCGACCACCCCTCGGTTCCCCGCTACGCGGTGGAGTACATCGTCTATCACGAGATGTTGCACCTCAAGCATCCCATCAAACTTCGGGGCAGCCGAAGATGCATGCATTCGGCTGCGTTTCAGGTGGAAGAAAGGCTTTTTCCTGAGTTCGTGGCGGCGGAGCAATTTCTCAAGCGGCTGTAGGTTTCTCCTCCCACCACAGCAATGCGCCCAGTCGCGGCAGAACCCCAGATTCTTGCCTTTCACTGCTTGCCGCGTTGACGCCCAAGCCGCCAGCAGCTTATCCTTGAAGTTGAAATTGAAATTCATTTTCAAAATGGTAGGGATGGCTTTCTAAGATGCTCGAGGCCTTCATCATTACCCTACGCGAGGGCGTTGAGGCGGCCCTCATCGTCGGCATAACCCTGGTCTATTTGGCCAAGATCGGCCGCAACGACCTGCGCAAGGCGGTTTACGCGGCTCTGGCTGCAGCTTTTCTGGGCAGCATTGCCGTGGCTGTCGTGATCTCCCGCACTCATTGGAATGAAGATGTTTTTGAAGGCTGGATCATGCTGGCAGCCGCCTTCTTCGTCGTCACCATGGTGGTTTTCATGATGAGGACTGGCCGCAAGCTAAAGGGAGAAATCGAAGGCAAGGTGGGGACGCTGGCGGGCGAGAATGCGTGGTTTGGGCTGTTCATTTTTGTGTTTCTGATGGTCTTACGCGAAGGCGCCGAAACTGTGTTAGTCCTTTCCGCGGTTTCTTTGAACAGCACCGAACTGATGAGTTTCCTGGGCACACTTTTTGGCATCATTGCCGCCATCGCCTTCGGCGTGATGTTCGTTAAGGGCAGTGTGCGCATCAATCTGCAAAAGTTCTTCCGGGTCACGACTGCGATTCTGTTTCTGGTTGCCGCTCAACTTGTTCTCAGCGGGCTGCACGAACTGTCGGAAAGCGGAGTACTCCCCTCCTCTAAACGGGAGATGGCGATCATCGGTCCCCTCGTGCGCAACCAGCTGTTTTTCTTTGTGACCATCTTCGCCCTGGCCGGCCTCATGGTGTTGTTCGATGCCCGGCGTCGCCAGCCTTTGCCCGAGGCGAGCTCTCCCGCTCAATACCGGAAGGGCGCCTGGACGGCTCGCCGCGAGCGTCTCTGGATGGCATCGGTTTATATCTTCTGCTTCGTCTTTATCGCCCTGGTCACGGCGGAATTTATTTACACCAAGAGCGTGAGCGCGCTTTCACCGGCCACTCCGGTCGTGTTCGTTAACGGCGAGGTGAGAATTCCGCTGGCGCAGGTTTCAGACGGTGATCTGCATCGCTTTCAGGCCCAGGAGAACGGCCTCGACATACGCTTCTGGCTTTATCAGAAGCCAGATGGAAAAATTGCGACGGTCTTTGACGCCTGTGAGATTTGTGGAGCCGTCGGCTTCTACAAGGGGCCGAACGGCGTGGTTTGCAAGAATTGCGCTGCTCCGGTTAACCCCCAGTCAATCGGCACCGGTGGCGGCTGTAATCCTATTCCGCTTAAGGCCTCACAGACTGCCGATGCGGTCATCATTCAGGAGGCGGACGTTGCGGCCGGCGGTCGCAAGTTCGCACAGAACTAGCGATGTTCGCGCGACTGGTGTATGAATCGTTCCGCCGCCAGAAGCGCCGCAAACTCCTGGCCGGTGCGGCCATTACGCTGGGCGTGACTGTGGCTACGGCGATGATTGCCGTCGCCACCGACATCGGCGACAAGATAAACCGCGAATTGCGCACCTTTGGCGCCAACCTTCTGGTCACGCCACAGGACGACTCGCTCGACGTGGAAATGGGTGGCATCAACCTCAAGCCTCCCAGCGAGGGTGGGTTCCTCGACGAAGCCGAGCTGCCCAAGATTAAAGGCATCTTCTGGCACAACAACATTACCGGCATCTCTCCCATGCTGTCGGTAAATGCGACTGTCGAAACCGGTGGACAAACCCAGGATGTTACGGTGCTGGGAACGTACTTTCGAAAACAGCTTTCATTCGGAAAGCAATCTTTTACCGCGGGAGTGCGGACTACGCATCCCTGGTGGCGAGTGTCAGGATCCTGGCCGGATGAGGGTGAACGGTCGCGCGAGGTTCTACTGGGCGAGCGGTTGGCCGCAAAGTTGGGGATCGGTCGAGGCTCGGAAGTCACCCTGGCCCGGCGTCCTGTTCGGGTGACGGGAGTTCTTTCCACGGGTACGACCGAAGACGATCAAGTTGTCGCACCCTTAGCTCTGGCGCAGGATATTGTTGCGAAACCCGGCGCCGTTCGGCGTATCTACGTCAGTGCCCTCACCAAACCTGAGGATGCTTTCGCCCGTCGCGATCCCAAGAGCCTTTCGGGGGCGATGTATGAGCGCTGGTATTGTTCGCCCTATCCCCAATCGATTGCTTACCAATTGCAGGAAGCGATTCCCCACTCCCATGCGGAACAGATTCGGCAGGTGGCGCAGAACGAAGGTGCAATTCTCACCCGCATCGAAGGGCTCATCTTTCTGATCACAGTGGCGGCGCTGTTGGCTTCGGCGCTTGCGGTTTCCGCAGCCATGGCCACCACCATGTTTGAGCGGCGCGCGGAAGTGGGTTTGATGAAGGCCTTGGGCGCTGGGCGAGTCGCTGTGGCGTCCATCTTCTTCGCTGAGGCCAGTCTCCTCGCGATCGTTGGCGGTCTTGTTGGATTTGCCGCGGGGGGAGCGCTGGCGCATCAGATTGGCCGCTCAATCTTTGATTCGCAGATTACCGTTCAACCTGTGCTCCTACCGGTGATTGTAATGATCGCGGTGATCGTGACCTTGGCTGGGAGTGCTGCGGCCATACGCCGCGCTGTCCGTATGGATCCCGTGTTTGCACTGCGAGGTGAACTGTGACCGGCGCGCCTTTCCATTCGGCGCAAGATGTCGCAGCCAGCCGCCGAAGCGCAGCGCACGCGTCCATGTTCTTGCGCATGCTTGTGCGGGCAGCCTTGCTGCGCCGAGGACGGGCTCTTGCCGCGCTAGGGGCCATGATTGTCGCCGCCGCGGTCGCCACCACGATGTTAAATCTGTACCAGGACGTGCAGACCAAGTTGCGCCGCGAGTTCCGCAACTACGGGGCCAACATTATCGTTGTCGGAAGAGACGGCGCTTCCCTTCCCGCCAGCGCTCTTGCGCAAGTTGAGTCGGTGCTCCGCGGTCGTGGCTTGGCATCTCCGTTTGCTCTGATCGTGGGCCGCACCCACGACGGTCAGCCGCTGGTAGTTGCAGGTGTCGATTTCGATCGTGTCCGCCAGCTTGATCGCTGGTGGTCGGTGAGCGCCTGGCCTTCCGGGCCCCGGCAAGCCCTTATCGGCATTCGTGCGACCCCAGAGATCGCCCCCCAGGGCCAACCTTTCGACCTAACCTTTCGAGGCCGATCAATCCATTTGACGCCTGCCGGAAGCGTACGAACCGGCGCGGCCGAAGATAGCCGCATTTTTATTTCCCTCTCTGACTTGGTTGCCTGGGCCGGGGTGCAGCCTTCCACAATCGAGGTTGCCGCGTATGGCTCAGCTCCGGAAATTGCAGGCATCATGAGCGAACTTTCTCAGTCGCTTCCAGTAGCCGAAGTGCGGCCGGTGCGACAAATTGTTGAAGGAGAGGCTCGGGTGCTGGGAAAGACTCGCTCCACCCTGCTGGCGGCGACTGCGCTCATCATTTTGACCGCGGCCCTATGCGTTCTTTCCACGCTGATGGGCTGGGTCTTCGACCGCCGACGCGACTTCGCCATTATGAAAGCGTTGGGCGCGTCCGCGCGCCTGCTCAATGGGTTTTTCGCTGCCGAAGCCGCGGTCCTGGGGGCTGGGGGTGCAGTGATTGGTTTTGCTGCCGGCATCGGCATTGCTGCCTGGATTGGCCGGGTTAACTTTCACGCTGCGGTGACGCCACGTTTCAGTATTCTGCCTATGGTCATGGCTGGTAGCATAGTAGTGACTTTGCTGTCGGCCATCGTGCCCATCTCGTCTTTGCGGCGGGTCCAGCCAGCAGCCATCTTAAGGGGAGAGTGAGATGATTCAGATCAAGAACGTCACCAAGCTCTACCCCGCTAAGGCTGCCGACATCGAAAGCCGGAATGGCAATGCGAGTAGCGGCAGCGGAGTGATTCGCGCTCTGGATGATATTTCTCTTCACGTAGAGGCCGGCGAATGGTTGTCGATCATGGGCCCGTCGGGATCGGGAAAATCAACGCTGGTGAACCTGATTGGCTGCCTGGACAGACCGAGTGCAGGAGAAGTCTGGCTTGACGGGCAAAACGTTGCGGGCATTTCTTCCAACGAACTCGATCGAGTGCGCGCGGAAAAAATTGGCTTCGTCTTTCAGCAGTTCCATCTTATTCCCTTCTTAACCGCAGTGGAGAATGTCATGCTGGCGCAGTATTTCCACAGCATGACGGACGAGAAGGAAGCCACCGAAGCTCTGCGGCGGATTGGCCTGGGCGATCGCGAACATCATCTTCCGTCGCAGTTGTCCGGAGGCGAGCAGCAACGAGTCTGCATTGCCCGAGCGCTCATCAATGATCCCAAGATCATCCTCGCTGACGAGCCCACCGGCAATCTGGACGCACAAAATGAAGAAATCGTGTTACGCCTGCTGCGCGAATTCCACCAGCAAGGTCGGACCATCGTGATGGTTACGCATGACCCGGTAGTGGCGCGCCTGGCAGATCGCCGTATCGAACTGCATCATGGCAAGATCGCGCACGAAGTCTTCTCCATGGCCGATGAGGAGCAACTTGACGAAGTGTTGGAAGAGCTCTGGGTGCTGGCCGAGCATGGCGAGATTGCCGAGGTCGAGCGTATGGAGGTCCACGGCGCGCTGCCCGTCAGTTTGGCAGTTGAGAAGATGATCGAGATGGGATTCGTTCGGTCCATGCCCCATCCTCCTCAGCCCCATGGGCATAAGCCTTTTGTGAATCCGTGCCACGAAGCGCTCAAACCCGTGTCCACGTCTGTGGGAGACGGAACTCTGATTGTCGAACTAACGCCGCGAGGCCGGGAGCGCGCGGGAGGCATTATTCGCCGCCACCGTCTCGCGGAACGGCTCTTCACCGACAGCCTTGCCATGGATAGCGAGTCAGAAATTGAGCAGCAGGCATGCAAATTCGAGCACATCCTCTCGCCCGAAGCCACGGATAAGATATGCACCTTCCTCGGCCATCCCCGCACTTGTCCTCACGGTGCTCCTATTCCGCCTGGGCCTTGCTGTGGAAGAAGGGCGGGGTTTGACCGGGGCTTGGTCACTGAATCAACCCCCGCCCGCTAAACCGACCTCACTGACTCAAGGGCTCAGTTCGTCAGCGAATCCGCATGATCACCTGCGCGCATCGAACAGCACGTTATGATCACAAGCAAAGCATGTCCAAGCGACGTCCGACCATCGGCGTATTCGATTCCGGTTTCGGCGGCCTCACTGTCCTTAAAGCGTTACTTGAAGTAATCCCTGGAGCGGATTTCGTCTACTTTGGGGACACCGCGCGTCTGCCCTACGGTTCCAAGTCGGTGGATACCGTAGCTCGGTACGCAGTGGAATCGTCGCGCTACCTCGAGTCTCATGGGGCCCAGTTGCTGGTGATCGCTTGCAACACAGCCACAGCGCTCGCGCTTGACCGCATTACCGCCGCCACCCATGTGCCTGTGATTGGAGTAGTGGAGCCGGGCGCAGACTCGGCAGCCGCAGCCAGTAAGAATAAACGAATCGTGGTCATCGGAACCGAAGCCACGGTCAGCAGCCATGCGTACGCAAAGGCGCTGGCTGCACGCGGAATGCGGGCAACAGAGAAAGCCTGCCCTTTGCTGGTTCCTCTGGTCGAAGAAGGATGGGTCGAGCATTCCGTGACGAAGCAGACTGTCGGCATCTACCTGAGTGAAGCGTTCCAAGGGGAATTCGAGGAGGCTGACGTCCTTGTCCTCGGTTGCACGCACTACCCTCTGCTCAAGCCGCTTTTGCATAATGTGGCCCCGGCGCACGTCACGATCGTGGATTCAGCCGAATCTACGGCGAAAGCCGTTGCCAGCCGCCTGGGGGCGCTCCTGCCGCAAGTAGACGACGAAGATGAACGCCGCGCACAGGCACGCCTCAGGTTTTTCGTCACCGACAGCGTGGAGAAATTCCAGCGGCTTGGCCAGCGCTTCCTGGGACGTTCAATTGAAGGCGTCCAGCATGTTGATCTAAAAGAGTGAATTCGCTCAGGACCGAACTCAACCGACCCTAACTCATGTGATGTCAATAAGATAGACTTCGGAAGAGCGCCGTATCGGATGAGGCGCTTTGGCGCGAAATACTAAAGACCGTGGCAGAGCTTTTTGAAGAATTCCGCCCGAAGCACCAGGAGGTTAAAAAAGGCATAAAAATTTGCGCTACTCAGCGACTAGCGCTGTTTGTCCCAAATGGTAGGACAAGTGCTGGGTCCGGCTCAGCATGATAGAGAAGCGATTCCGAACAGGATCTCTCGCGAAGCCTTCCTCCTCAGTCACAGACGCACCCCTTTCGCAACAAACGGTGTAGACAAGGGGGCAACACTTACCTCGATAAAAAGAATCATTATATAAGGATAATCATCTCATCTGCTGTTGCCCCACTTGGGGCAGCGAGCTTTCGACGGAGAGAATTTCTATGATTCGTAAACTGATTGTCACCGACAACGACATTGCAACAACCATTCTTCGATTGGTGTTGGGAGTGATCTTCTTCGCCCACGGCGCCCAGAAGATGCTGGGGTGGTTCGGTGGATACGGCTTCACCGGCACGATGGGCTTCTTCACGGGAGTCCTGCACATTCCGGCTGTATTCGCATTTCTGGCCATTGCTGCGGAATTCTTCGGCGGATTGGGTCTTATCTTCGGACTGCTCACTCGGGTTGCGTCCTTTGGAATCTTTTGCAACATGATCGTGGCCGTCGCGTTGGTTCATGGTCAATTCGGCTTCTTTATGAACTGGACTGGAGCACAGAAGGGAGAAGGTTATGAGTACCACCTCCTCTTGCTGGCCTCTTTGGCCTTTCTGATGATTCGCGGCGCAGGAGCAGCTTCCGTCGATCGCCTGTTGTCTTCCCCCGCGAACAACAGGATCACGGTCCGGCCCCAAGCCGCCTGATTAGGAAAACATAATGAAAAGGAGTCCTCGCATTACAGCACCTCGGCTCTGGCTGGTGCTTACGAAGAGCTATCGTGTGCTAAGCCTGCTGGCTGAGCAGAGTATCGCCAACGCGGGGCTATGCCTCACGGATTTCGCGGCGCTGGAAGCTCTCTTGCACAAAGGTCCGCTCACGATCTCGCAAATTCAGGAGAAGGTGCTGCTAGCCAGCGGCTCGATGACCGCCGCAGTCGACCGTCTCGAGAGACTGCGGCTGGTTGTACGCAAGGCGAGCCCAAGTGATCGACGGGCGCGGGTCGTGGAACTCACGGCGGAAGGTAGGCGGCTGGCGACATCGTGCTTCGAGCGACATGCAAAGGACCTGGAGGCGCTCATGTCAGCACTGTCCGAAAAGGAGATGGAACAACTCCACGGATCGCTTAAGAAGCTCGGGCTGCTCGCAGCGAAAAAACTTGAGGAACAAAACACAGTTCAGGAGCAGTAAGGAACGAACTGCAAAATGATCACAAAGGTGGGCGAGACCACGCATGCAGATCAATCGATAGCTTCGCAGCGCCATACGTCGACGCCAGCCTTGCCGTGGACGCGTCGGACCGTTTGCGCAACTTGGTCGAACAGATCGAACATGCCGATCAGACGTGTTTGGAATCGGCGAACACCACCGTCGGGAGTACCTCGATTCCGCCCCTGCGGTCATTCTCGGAGGAGCGGCGGCACGAACGCACCACATACGTTTCACTAGCGCTTAACGGTCCTAGGTTCAGCCGACCCAGTACGGCTGTTTCAGAACTTCGCCACCCCTCCATCTTCCGTTTAGGGGGCGGAGTTTCTGTTGCTACTCAAGGAAAAGCAGTCTGGAGGATTTACGGTAAGCTGGTATGCGCTGGGAGCCGTGAACGAACAACTTCACTCAACGAACGATCCGTGGCTCCTCTGGGTTCGAGAGCAAGTCCAGAAGCAAACTGTGCGAAATGGCAAGTAACTGACGTTGCAAAATCGCTCTTTGAGCGGAAATCCGGACTACTTCTCTCCGTACGCCAAATCTGGGACCACGGCATACTCAAACCCGTCCGGAAGCCCAACAGACGCGTCCGGAATCCGGACAAGCTAGAGCCGTCGTTGCGAACAGGGGGATGGGTATACAATCATCGCCGTTCCTGAAGTCAAGAAGCAGATTCCGGTTTACAACGTTCACGCCCCTCTTTATAGGACCCGCCATGAACACAACTCTCTATTGCAATAAGTGTGGCACGACCAATTCTGTTGAGGCGCAATTCTGCAGCCGCTGTGGCAGTGCACTGAACCCCCTTCCCGCGGCCCAGAGCCCGGCTGCGGCGGTTGCTGCGGCCGGTCCCTACACGCCCGTGGGGGCCGCAGCCGTTGGATATGGAGGGTTCTGGATTCGAGTCGTCGCCTTCATCATCGATGGGATTATCGTGCGAGCGGTGGCCTGGCCTTTTAGCATGATTTTCGGTTTGGGCGGGCTGGCGGGAATGATGGGTGGGTTTCCGCACGATGCTCTGGGCTTGAATCTGTTCGGTAGCGGTGTCGTGTTGATGCTGGTGGTCTTCGGCTCCTGGCTCTACGAGGCTTTCATGCTAAGCTCTCCCTACCAGGCGACGCTAGGAAAGATGATTTTTGGGATGAAGGTCACCGATCTTTCCGGCAACCGCATCTCGTTCGCGCGCGCCACCGGAAGGCATTTCGCAAAGTGGCTTTCGGGAATGATCTTGGGCGTCGGGTACATCATGGTCGGGTTCACCGAGCGCAAGCAAGGATTGCATGACATGCTGGCCGGAACGCTGGTGCGGCAGTAGGGTACCGATTCACCACAGAGTCAATGCTATTCGCTTCTACGAGAGACGCCGTTTGCTACCCGAAGGCGACCCGCAGCGCGCCGGGAGCCGAAATTTCCAACTCACGATCCAACCCATGATCTGGGAGATTCGACACCACGACTCCTCACTTAACCCTCTCCGTGAGCAGGCGGATCTTGTCGCCCAGATGCTTCAACCTTAACGTCGGGCTCGACACCCGTTCCTTCTGGTTCAACTGGGGATTGTGCCTGGCAAACGGGCAACCCCGTCGAAAATTACCTCCACTACATTTGCATTCCCATTTCGGTCGTAGCTGGGTTAATGGGGGTGATTGCAACGTCGTAGCCGAGCTTGCGAAGGGCTCGCGCCAGAATCCGGGCGCGTTGCTTCCGTACCTTCGGGTCAGATTGGCTGCTTTGCTCGATGAACGCACTCCCTCATGCAAGATCTTCCAAACTAAGCGGCAGAGTCGATGTGCGATTGCCCAGACGGCGGACTGATAGCCCAGTCGCGGCAGCAGACGGCGGAAC
>Ga0207684_10001637_pt1 | contig 23796 bp, 39 predicted proteins | sample KBSK5501metaG_FD_184342 | JGI IMG/M metagenome (GOLD analysis project Ga0207684, IMG submission 184342) | Corn, switchgrass and miscanthus rhizosphere microbial communities from Kellogg Biological Station, Michigan, USA - KBS K5-50-1 metaG... | ecosystem: Host-associated > Plants > Roots >...
TGACGTTTCCGCAATATCAGGAAGAAATCACAGTGCGACGGGCGAGGGGACTGACCGAATTTCGTGGCGAAGCTGCCACGTCGGTAAAACTGCAAGTTGCCCCGCCAGGATTTCGTGGCCGTTGCCACTAAATTCTGGGCGCGGCGACCGGCAGACCACGGATCTCATCACCCGTATTTGGACCCGTATTCGCTGTTCACTCAGTGTATTTAGCACGTAATTGGGCATGTAGAGTCGGGCGGCGCCGGTGGACTTTGGTCCACTATCCAAGCCGGAGCGCGTCCCGCTACATTTGGGATACGTATTGTTCTCTGCACCAGGAGGTGCCTCATGCAAGAGTTCCGCGCGTTGCTTAAACCAGGAATCTGGGGCGCTGTAATCGGCAGCATTCTTACCATGATTGTGGGTTTCAGTTGGGGAGGCTGGACGACGAGTAGCACGGCGCGTCAGGTGGCAATGCAGCAGACTGATGCCGCGGTTAGTGCAGCACTGCTACCGATCTGTCTGGCAGCGGGGAAGGCTGATCGTGGCCACGCCAAGAAACTCGGCGAGCTCACGGCCATGACGTCGTCCTACGAACAGACTGAATTCGTGATGAAAACCGGATGGGCGACCTTCCCGGGTCAAGCGGACCCCAATCGGGGTGTGGCAGAGGCCTGCGCATCCGCACTGCTCAAAACCGCCGCCGCCAAGTAGCGTCCCATAGTCTCCGCGCCCCCGCGATGGCACAGCATCGCGGCGTAGCGATTGTGGAGGCTGGGCGCGTCGCAAGACGGCCCCGGCTCCACCTGAGCGGAAGCCAGCGCGTCCTCCTCGATACCCGCGACCGCCTCGGCCAGCACCGCCCAAACCACGATAACGAACTACTCGCGCTCTACAGCCGCCCCTTGTCGTCTGACGAACAGCGCCACACAGATGCCGCCACTGCGGAAGCGCTCAGGACCGAGTTACGCCGCGCTCAGCGGATTCGCGCGCGGCTGGCCCGGCAGGGCTGGTGGAACTAGGCCTGCCCACCCTGACCGAGCTCCGCCCGGCCAGCAATTACGGGCCAATATCGGAAAGCGACCGCCGAATACGGGTGAAAATACGGATGGCGCCACCGCGCCTCGCGCGGCGAATTTCGTGGCGGTGCCACGGAATTCCGTTTTGGCCGCCGAAATTTTGTGGCGAAGCCGCCACGAAATTCCGCGCGCGGCGGCGGTTTAGCCATCCGTATTTGCCTCCGTATTCACTGGTCGCTCGCCGATATTCGACGGAGCTGTGATAAAAGCGCCGATCAGCGTGCCGATCATTTCCGGACGCTCTTCGTGGCCTCAGGTCCGATTGCATGTAACACCGGCTTCCGCAGCCGCCCCTGCATCAACTCGCTGTAGGTGACCTCGGCCACGACGTCGGGATAGACGCACACGATGCCGCGCCTACGCTCCGCGCCGTCGCGCCGTCGCATGCCAGGATAAGAAGCGAGCGGAGCCCCCGGTCTATTCCGCCTGCCGGGTGCTCCTGGCCTGTGCTTCGCGGACCGCCGCCTCGTCTTTCGGGCCTTCCCAGTCGCAAGCGGAATTCGTGCACGTCGCAGGATGGAACTCGCGCTGCATTGGGTCCGGGGCGCTCCTGCCGAACCACGCGTCGCGCGGACGCCACTCGGCCAGGGTGATGTCGGAGCCGCACGTGGGGCATCGCGGATAGACGCGTCTGCTCATGCCTGGAGTCTCTCACAGCGCACCGAAAAGGTGCTGGACCGGGCGAAGCAGCGCATCGAGTCGCTGTCTTAGATCCAGCCGGGACGGGGCTCGCGGGCGAGCGTCGGCTGCATGGGGACGATCTCGGAGATCGCCGGCGATGACGTATCACTTACAACGCCAAATGCGACCTTGAAAGGGTCATGCCGGCGTCCGTACTGGCTTTAGCGGTCTGTTGCCATGGCTCGTTGCCACCTAAGCGCGTCATAGGCCCTCTTCATTGACGAGTTCGGACGGCCGGCGGAGCCGAATCCCGTAGCGGGTTTCGATAGTCGCCTTGCGTTCTTTTATCAGGAAGTCTCTGTCGGACGTGAGGAAGACGTGGCAAGCGTTTCGAATTGCCACGGTGAGTTGATGCGCGTCGAGCGCCTTGAGGCCGAGACGTAGCAAGTCTAGCCACAGCGGATTGTCCTCGATCATCGGCGAGTTGATGCACGTGTATTTGTCAATCTGCACGTTCATCCCGTTTAGTTCCTGGCGGTTCACATAGTTCGCTTTCTTCATGAGGAGGTAGATCGCCTCGACGGTCGGCCTGAATTCTCCGTAGTATTTCTCCATCTCCTCTTTGCTGACCTCCGATGTGCAGAGCGACAATCGACCGGCGTTGCCGGCGCGGAGCACCCGGAGAATGGCTTCGGTTTCGTCGGGGGTATCCCTCTTCGCGATCGCGGATATGATCGACATGTCAAAGTAGACGTCGGTCGCCATGACTCTCGGCGCGATCATCTCGGTGACTCGTCTGTCGCCGTCCAGTCGCGCGGTCCTTGCTGTGGTGCCTCCAGCTGCCGCAGCGTGGCGGACGCCGCGCGTTGGACCGCCTCCCACGGACTCACTGCGAATGCAGAGGCGGCAGAGCTGGTGAGCGAATGCTCGAAACCGCTGGGGAAGAACGTCGCCCGCCACCCACGCCCGTTGAACCGGCGAAGCTCGAGGTCGTAGTCCTGCCGCGCCATGCCGGCGACGACGTCGCCGATTCCCCGCCACGTGTCGAAGCAGCGGTGTACAAGTTGAAGCTCCGGCTCGCGTGGCTCAAGCCCGAGAAAACCGACGGCGGCCACCAGTGTGACGCGACGATCGCTGATCACTGTCTTCCGCGGGTCGTCAGTGTACGTCGCTGCCGGTGCTCGCCCCGACGCTCCGGTTCGATTGGGCGCCGCCGCTCAGGACTCAGGACGCCTTCTCGAAGATCGCCCGGAGGACTCGATACGCCTTCCGCATGTCCTCGGGCCGCCGCCGGCCGGACACGAGCGCGAAGATCTTTTCGGCCTCCTCGCTTGGCACCGCGGACGGCTTGTCGGCTCGCACGTCCGTCAACTCGCGCAGCGGGATCTCAAGCGCGACCGACACCCGGTACAGGCTGTCCATGGAGATGGACTTCTCCCCGCGCTCGACCTCGCCGATGAACTTGCCCGACAGCCCCGCGCGATCACCGAGCCGCCCTTGGCTGAGACCGCGCTGCTTGCGCAGGATTCGCACCCGCTGCCCCAAGAATTTCCTCACGTGTTGCACCGCACGTTCGCTCATGATCCGGTTCCCTTAGCCGAACCGGAACCCGGCGCGATGGGTAGGTTGGCGGCCGACTGTACCGCCACCTATGATTGCGTGTCAATCAACCGCCTGCCCGCCAGCGGCGTATAGCAACCTCTCGAGGGTCACGTGAGAGATTGTCCTTCCAGCCGATGACGTGATACCGGAAGGTGACGACTCCGGACGTCGGCTCCCAATAGAACGTCGACGGCTCGCCTAGAGGAATCATCGCCCGGCCACCCGGTGCCGTCAGCGTCGTGATCGGGGTCGGATCATTCTCGCCGAGATAGATCCTGATACCCCCCGTCCACGGCGTGATGCGGTAGATGACCTCGGCGCCGATCATGACTTCCGGAAGATCAACGATCGCGCGTCGCCGCAAACAGGGACATCCCTATCAGAAAGGTGGAGGCTCACCGGCGCAGTGTCCCAAGGCTAGCGCGCGCGGCTCGAGGGCGAGGAAGCCGAGGGCAGCGCGGAGGGTCGCGCGGCGATCGCTCACCCGCGCTTCCCGTCAATCCACTGGCGAGCAAGCTGCTCGACACGCCGGCTGGCTTCGCCCCAGTCTTCATAGGCCTCCTCAGTCCGGACCTCGTGCATCAGCTTGGCCCCAGAGTCGCCGAAGATGATGATCGCGACGCCACGATAACGATGCCGCTCCGCGATCTCGAAGGTGATCGAGACACGGCAATCTCGGTACACAAACTTGGCCATCAATTCCACCAAGCCTGCCGCGCCAGCCGCGCGCGGATGCGCTCGACGGCCGCAAGCTCTTCGACCGCGACCCGTAAGGCAATGGGATCGAGTCGCCGGACCTTGAGGTAGCGCTCGCGCAGCGCGAGGCGGAGCGGCGGCAGGGCGATCCGGAACAGGGCCTCGATGTCGGCGGACCTCATCGCGGGAGGCAAGGGTCCCAAGGTTCGACGATGGTAGAGTGTGCGACCGTGGTCCGCAACGTCCACGCCGAGCCATGACCTACGCTGATCAGTGGAGGGCGCTAGCGAGTCGGATCCGTGGCCTCGCTCAGGCTGGTCACCTGCACGCGCAATTTCTGGCGGTCCGATCAAGTGACGCCTATCGCAGGGGACAGCGGCTTCACGAACAGGGGGAGAGTATCCTTGTAGCGATCCAAGCGTTTCGGGCTGCTTTCGCCAAGTCGCTGCCACCCGCAGCGCTGAGCGCCATTGATCGCTTTGTCGCGCAAAGCGGCAGCGTGCTTACGGTGAAACGGGACGGGACGCGCGACGAAATGCAGGAACGAGAATCGGCCGCGGTTGTCCTTTTGGCCGCCCTTGAGACCGAGATGTCGTTTCTGCTGTCAGACGTTCAGGAATCAATACGGGCCCGCTCCGAGCGAGCGTTCGTTCACCTTCAACGCTCTCTCATCGTTGATATGACTCTGCGTGATAGATGGCTGACGGCGTTCGAAGCTGGCGAGGTCGCATGCGAAAAGTTAGGCGCGGTCCATCTTTTGCTCCACGGGATCTGGGCCTTTAAGGTCGACGCTGCTGGCGCTCGAACAGATCTCGTATTTCAGGAGCCGCTCGACCCCGGTGCCGGAGTTGAGCGTTCGGCAGATGGTCTGGTTCTCACAGAGTGGAAGAAAGCAGATAACGGAAACGACGCAGCACAAAAGTTCAAGCAGGCGCGCTTTCAGGCAAGCCGCTACACACAGGGCGCCCTCGCGGGAATTGAACTGACGGGCTCACGCTACTTGGTCGTCGTGTCTCGGGTGAGCGTTTCGGTCCCCGCTGACATCAACGAGGGCGGCGTAGTCTATCGGCATATCAATGTGCCGGTTGAAGCAGATGTTCCCTCGCGCGCGAGGCGCTAGTCTCAGAACGTCACGACGGCCGTCAGCACCGCAGCGGCCAGCCAGTAAATCGCGCGCGGCACATCGGCGTGCCTTGGTCTGACTATCCACTGATCCACTGATCCGGATTCGACTCCGAAGTCGTCGACGGGTCTCACCGCGACAACAACTTTTGCCGGCAGGTCTCAAGGTTGAGAGAGAAGACATCGAGGGCGAATCGCTTCAAGCTCTCGGACACGTCCGCCTGGACGAACTCTTGCCTCTGCCATAACCGCTTCCATGCAGTCGGAAACTGATGTTGCTGATTTACCATTCCCGCCAGTTCGTCATATGCGAGAAACTTCACTGTTTGCACGCCCGCCATAAGGAGTCGCGCCAAGCACATCGGGCACGGCTCGAGAGAGCACATGAGCGTATACCCGCGCATGTTGGTTACCTCGGGATGCCTCTCCTCGAAGGCGTTCATGGTATCCATTTCCGCATGCAGATCGCTTCGAAAACGTGGGAAGAAGACTCTGTTTCGGCCTAGCTCAAGTATTTCCCCCTTCGGGTCGACCAGCACAGCGCCCACACCGTAGTTGCCTGACCGCGCGGCGGCTAATGCCTCGGCACACGCGACAATCCCAAGATCCTGATCTTTGTGATGCGTGCGCTCCGCTGACACGCTAACAAAAACCGCTTCCAAGTCCGCTAGCGTCATTTGCGTTTCCTCTACTAAGTCACGTTGTGCGACGGTTGGCGCCGATAGCCCGGCTACTCTACCTCAAACACCGAAAGGGGGCCATGGGGCGCCGCGCCTGATGGGCTCGGCGTGCACGAATCCGAGGTGGGTGGGCGCTACTTGGCGTTCCGGATGTCCCCGGTGAAAGCCGCGCCCCTTTGCCGCATACAGGCCTCCACTGCGCGGCTCTCAGCCGGGTTGTGGTCGCGCATCCAGAACTGACCGTCAGTCGCGACGTGCTCTAGCCAAACGCTCCGCGCGCCGGTCCGCTGCTGGCAGTCGTCGAAGATCGTCCGCGTAAGGCGCTGAGCAGGCGTCGCACACGCGGCGAGGAGAAAAATGCTGAGTAGGATCGCGCGTATCGACGGGGCCATCATGTGCCCTCCTTCGCCCGGCAGGCCGCGCGTGACGCGTCACGGAGCCGCTCGACCGCGAGCCAGAGCTCGACCGTCCGCGCGCGCACCATCTCGACGACGCAGAGGCAATCCACGATGCCCTGGTCACACTGGATGAAGACGATCTGATCAGGGTCCGCGCGGCGCACATCGACATTGCCTACCCCTTCTCGGCGGCACCAACGCCGTTTCGGGTTCAGCTCTCACGGTCTGGGTGAAGGATCCCAACGGCGTCGAGTGGGGAGATCTATCACCTCAACTACGATCTGGAGGGCGACGAGCCGGAGGCGGAGACCCGACCGAGCAGCTTGGCGGTGGTCGGGGCGACCGCATGCTGTGCCGGTACCAGCTGCGCGTGAGGACTTTTGGTGAGGCGGCGCCCCCTTGGCGCATTGGCTCTTGCCTAGCTTCGTCGGCGTTCCTCTTCTGGCTTGGACGCTGCGACGTCATCCGCTCATTCTGCGCTGCCGCGCGCTTCGTCAATCCTCCGCGTGAAGATCGACGAGAAGTCGAATGCGCCTGACCTTCGAGACCGCGTCAGTACCAGCTGTCATGCCTGGCCCAATAACGTTGATAAAACGTTGAGTCGGACCAATATCGGCCCAAATACGAGCGAGCCGGACGGAACGACTTTCGTGGCGCCGCCACGAAATTCGATTGGGCCCGATAGATTTTCGTGGCAAGGTGCCACGAAATTCCGCGGACCGGGTCTGATCTCGTCCACCGTATTTGCACCCGTATTTCTGGTCGCTTTCGGATATTCCCGTGTTATTGCGCAGGATATTGCAAGGCCCCCTTCGAATCTCAGCGAACTCTCAGAGATCCGTAGCGCGAATCGGCCGGCCACGCACAGCAGAGGGCAGGACCGCGAACATCGAGCATGTCTCTTCGAATTAGAAGTTACAGATGTTCCTTTGGGTCTTTGCTCTTCATCACACGCTGCACCATTTTCCGAGCGCGCTCTTTATCCCAAAGCCTGATACCTAAGTAGACAACATACCCACATGCCACAAGGATGAGAAGAAAGACTAAAACTTCTGCTGCGCCAACAATCAGCTTGATCATGGGGTTATTTCCCTTGCTCGAGGCGAATAAACGGAACACTCCCGCTGCCCATATACACTGGGAGCTTTCCATCCCACTTGTCTAACGCCTTCATTTGGAGCACTTCGGGTGAACTCTTCAGCGATTCTTGGAGTAGCCTGTTGGCTTTCGCTTGGCCCTCAGCCAAGGCGAGTTGCCGCTGCCCTTCTTTCTCCGCTTGCTGTCGCACAAATTCTGCCCGTTGCACATTCTGTTCTTCCACCTGTTTTTGCTCGATCGCGCGACTGAAATCGTGAGAGAAGGTGATGTTCGTGATTGAGACGGCCTGAACGGTGATCCAAAACGGCGCCAGTCTGACCTTCAGCCCATCTTCGATTTCCTTCTTCAACTTTGGCCGTTCTTGGATCACTTTCTCAACTGGGAATAAAGCGATGGAGGCCTTGGTGACTTCCTCAACAGCAGGAAGAATGATTCGTGCAGCAAAATCGGTCCCAACAGTTTTCACTATTTCGTTGCATTTACTGCCATCAATAGAAAAATTCACGACAATCGCAGTATGAACGTCCTGTAAATCGCGGCTGGACGCATCGGCTTTGACTTCGAATTTCTGAACCTTCACGTCAACATGGTAGACCGATGTTGTGATCGGGTTGTACAGGTAGAAGCCTGCGGGATAGCATGTCGGATCGACGGCGCCGAATCGAGAGAACACAACGGCTTCGCCGGGAGAAGTCGAGGTGAATCCGCAACCGCTCACAAGCAATGCGATCATTCCCGCTAGGAAGAGCAAGTGTGTCATGGGCACACCTCATATGAGACATGAAGGATGAGTGCGTTGCGATCGAGCGCTTCATAAAGGAGGTGCGCGAGCTCGGCCCTCCTCCCCGTTGGATCCAGCGGCCACGGGTGTGCCGGCGCACGTTCGCACGAGGCGTCCGGGGGCAACGGATAGGTGAGGGCGTCCCGGTCCCGGTGGATCCTAAGAAAGGCTAAAGTCTTTCGCATCACAAAGCCAACGACGAGCAGCGCGAACACACGCACACACACCGCCACCTTCTCATGCGCGCACATTCCCCCGGCTTCTCCTTATATGCTGCGATTTAACACGTCAGATTATATGCTGCGATTTAACACGTCAGAGACCATCTGGCGTCACCCGCTTCCCACAATTTGAAAGGGCTCGCCCTCAAGGCGACAGTCTGTTTCACTTTCGGGGGAAAAGATGTCACGACCCCAGATTCCTAGCAAGGATTCTCGCGAAGCTCGGCTTGAGCGGCCATGTGCTTTAGTCGTCAGTCCACGCGCAATTAAGGGTGGCAATAAAGGTCGAAGCGGGCCGCATGAGTCAGAAATTGCACTTTAGACCGAAAGTTCGCCGGCGAGCGGCGCCAATTACAGGGCTAATAACTGGGAGCGACCAGGGAATACGGGTGTAAATACGACGGACGAACACGCGGAAATTTCGAGGCCGGATCTGGGCGCCCGAAATCTTGGGAAGGATTCCGTCCGGTCGGCTCACCCGTATTTGCGTCCGATATTGGTCCAACTACCCTCTATAACCGATCTGACCTGCTCGATCTTGTCGAGAAGGAAACGAGACTAGAGCTCGGCGGCGTTAGCCCAGTGACGACTCGCTCGGGTCGCGCGATACACTCGACGTCGGTGATTCGTAACGAGATCCGCGTCGTGATCATTGACGATGATCAGGATGTTCTCGATGTGCTGCGCGACGCCATCATGATCGAGGGCCTCGTGCGGGCGCTCGTGGTTGAACTCCTCGCGAAAGACATTGAAGCGGCGCTGTTGCGCCGCCAGGCTGCCGGCCGCCGGACGCGTCGTCTCCGCCTTCAGCGTGCGATGCATTCGTTCATGCCGGCCGTTCTGCGCCGGGCGGCCGGGCTGGATGAGCTCCGGCAGGACGCCCAGGCGAACCCACCACGCCGAGAGCTTCGACAACCGCGCCAACGTCGTGGTGGCGAAGGGCACGCCGTTGTCCGTGCGAATCCGTTTCGGCAGCCCATACTCTTGGAACAGCCGCGTGAAGATCGGCTTGGCGTCGTCGACCGCCGTCGACGTCAACGCTTGGCAGCCCAACAGATAGCGACTGAATCCATCCGCCACCGTCAGCGGATAGCAGTACCGGCCGTCGCCCGTCCGGAACTGCCCTTTATAGTCGGCACTCCAGACGTCGTTGGGCGCGAGGATCTGGCTGGTCGGCTTGCCGGGATGCCCGAGGCGACGGCGCTGGCGTCGGATGGGCACCATCCCATGCCGGCTCAGAATGTCGCACGCCGTCGAGCGGCCCGAAGGGCTAATAACTGGGAGCGACAGGGAATACGTCCGTAAATACGGACGGACGAACACTCGGGAATTTCGAGGCCGGATCCGGGCGCCGCGACCACGCCATGCCGCCAATATCAGGGGTAAATCACAGAGCGATCACGGAATCTGGCTTGCACGAAGCGTCGACCCGAGCAATATCAGGGAGAAATCACAGTGCGACAGGTGAGGGGGACTGACCGAATTTCGTGGCGCCGCCACGAAATTACGTTCGGCCGCCGAAATTTCGTGGCGAAGCTGCCACGAAATTCGATCAGCCCCCCTCCCCGTTGCTCGCAGTTCGCGGAACTGGTCGATGGGCCTGTTCACCTCTTGGCGTCGACCAATCCCGGCCCTCAGATCGAAAGCCTGACCACCATCGCCAGCGGCACCTTCGGCGATCCGTCCACGGTGTTCACGGGCGGCGTCGCCAGGGCGCTGACGACATTCTCCAATATCGGCCCAAATACGAGCGAGCCGGACGGAACGAATTTCGTGGCGGCGCCACGAAATTCGATTGGGCCCGATAGATTTTCGTGGCAAGGTGCCACGAAATTCCGCGGACCGCGTCTGATCTCGTCCACCGTATTTGCACCCGTATTTCTGGGCTGCTCCTCGCCGACATTGCCTTCAGGAGAAGCGAAGCCGCTACTGCCGCGACGAGATACGCTGACGCGATTGGGCTCGCCGAAAAGCTCGGAATGCGTCCCCTCGTTGCGCGTTGCCACGCGGGGCTCGCGAAGCTCCATCACGCAACCGGGCAGCATCAGCAAGCTCAGGAGCGCTTCACGAGCGCCACGACGATGTACAGCGAGATGGGCATGACCTACTGGCTGGAGAAGGTGGAGGCGGAGGTAGCGGAGCTGAAGAGACAGACTAGCCCGTAAGCCGCCCGTGATTTGACCCGCCCCCGCCCCCGCGCTATCGTCGCCAGACCTGAGCCGCGCCCGGCGCGTGGGGAGTGCCCATGAAATGTCCGCGGTACCAGCAGGACAATCCCTCGCACGCCAAATTCTGCCTTGAGTGTGGTGTGCCCTTCGGAGGCAAGAATGGCCTGTCAGCGGGGTCCTACACCGACCTGCAGGGCACGCTAGCCGAGGCGCTCGATCAGCAGGCAGCGACTCTGTATGACGACTACGGCAAGCCTGGGAATTCGATCACGAAGATTCGGACGGTTCGATGAGCCGCCAACGTCGCGATTGAGCCGGAACCGGGTGCTGGGCGCGCGAATCTAGAGGGCGGGCAAAGTGTCTGCAAGAATGTCGCGAGTGCCGTGCCGCGCGTCACGACTCGGGCCGCCGGAGGGTGTTTATATGCGAGATCGATACGGGGGTCCGAACGCGTTCTGGGTGCTGTAGGATGCGACCAATCAACGGACATCAGATCGGAAATGTCGGATGATCGGCAACGACGTTGACGCCGCCCGTCCCGCTGGTCCGACGAACGTAAGCGCGATTGCCGGCCTGTCAGCCGTATGGGCTGAAACCTTGGGCGATCCTGAAATCTGCATAGGTGTCCTCGACGGCCCGGTCGACATCACACATCCCAGTCTGGCCGGCGCAGATCTCACGGTGCTCGACACACTTGTGACCGATCTCGCCGATCACGGGTCGGCTTTGTCGCACGGGACGTTTACCGTCAGTGTGATATTCGGACAGCCCAACACGCTCGTTCAAGGAGTCGCTCCGAAATGTCGCGGGCTGATCGTACCGATTTTCACCGATGGGCCTTCGGGCTCGCTTGCGCCGTGCTCACAACTGGACCTGGCCAGGGCCATCACCCAGGCGGCGCAGGCGGGAGCAAATATTCTCAACATCAGCGCGGGTCAATATTCTCCGTCGGGGAAGGCGTACCCGCTCTTGGCGGATGCCGTCCGCCGCTGCGCGGAGCGCAACATTCTTGTCATTGCCGCGGCCGGCAACGATGGATGCAACTGCGTCCATGTGCCTGGTGCGTTGGCCTCTGTGCTGGCCGTTGGGGCGATGAATGCCAGCGGGCAGCCTCTCGAGTTCAGCAACTGGGGTGACATGTACCAGACGCAAGGACTCCTTGCCCCAGGCGAGAATATCGTGGGGGCCGCTGCCGGCGGACGAACCATCACCGAGACTGGAACGAGCTGCGCCACGGCGATCGTCTCCGGCGTTGCCGGCCTTCTCCTGAGTGTTCAGCTCAAGCAGAGGAAGAGGCCGGATGTCTCGGCAGTTCGTCGCGCCTTGCTTGACAGTGCGCTGGCATGCGAGTACAAGCGGGTTGACGATTGCCGACTTCTTCTGGCGGGGCGTCTCAACATTCCAGGGGCCGCAGCGCGCGTTGCCGGTCGAGGGTCCAGCGACTCGGGGCAGGGACAAGGAGGGTTAGTCGCAATGACCAATGAGGCCTCTGTGTCGGCCCAGCCTGCGAGTTCCGATGGCGTTGATGCCACACAGGCAGGCGGGACGAGAACACCTCCGGCCCAGGATTATTCAGGGCGCGGTCAAATGGACGTCGGTTCGACATCGGCACCGGACAGACGTGTCATGCCCTCGACATGCGGGTGTGGCTGCTCGGGCAGCGCGCCCGCGCAGTTGGTGTATGCGCTTGGTGTCCTCGGGTACGACTTCGGCACGGAGTCACGTCGAGACTCGATTGCTCAACACATGGACCAGCCGGCCAACCCTTATGATGCAAACCAGATCCTCGGCTATCTCGATCGGAATCCCTGGGATGCGTCCTCGATTATCTGGACGCTGAATCTGGAAGCGACCCCGATCTATGCGGTCCAACCAAACGGCGCGTTTGCCAGCGAGACCTACGCGCGGCTCCGACAGTTTCTTCGAGAACAGCTTGCCGAGGGAGTGGAGCGGGTTTCGATTCCGGGTTGGGTGGCGGGACGAGTGCGTTTGTTTGCGGGCCAGGTGGTTCCGGTCATTCACCCAATGCCGCGCGGAATGTACAGCTGGACGGTGCGCGCACTCGTGGAGTCGGCCGCTGGCAAACGACCCTCTGGCGCGGCGTCGCAAAAAGACAAAGACGTCTACCATCTGAAGACGGAGGCGATCGCGAATTTTCTCCATCGCATCTACGACGAGTTCCGAAACCTCGGTATGACGCCCGAAGATCGGGCGCGGAACTACGCGGGTACCAATGCACTGCTCGCGGCTCGCGTATTTGAAGACGCCGCCAAAGCGGAAATCGACCTCGACACCATCGACGTCACACGGAGTCCGATCTGCCGTCCGGAATCCGATTGCTGGGACGTCAAGCTGACGTTCTTCGACCCGAAGAGGACCCTGGAGCGGGCCAGAAAAGTCTACCGATTCACGGTCGACGTGAGCGATCCTGTCCCCGTGATGGTCGGATCTGTGGGGTCGTGGTTCGTGCGATAACGCCAGCTCCACAGCTTCGTAGTCGCAGCTAAGCAGTCGACGTTAGTTTCAGGAGTGAGGTGGCCCAATATGATCCTACCTCTACTGTCAGCCGGCGTTCTTCGCAACGGCACTCCGAGTCCCGCCGTCTCTTACGCTGTAGTACCGCTTCGCGTCAGCGGGCCGTACGGACCTATTGGCCTGCCCGGTCAGGATTGCAATGGGGCGTGTCTGCACGTCTGCATGATGTTTGGCGGGAACGTCCAGCAGTGCGTGCAATCTTGTCTGAGCACGTGCGGTGGCATCCCCGGCGGCCTGCGCGCATTGATGTGAGGACGCAGTTAGCGGGTGTGACCGAAGCACTGCGAAATGGGGGCACCGCGATGAAACTACCCAGACTGGCCAGCGGGTTCACTCGAGTTGTGGCCGTCGGTGATTCCGCGACAACCGGGGTGCAACCGGCATTCAACATCTCGTGCCATTGCAACGGACCTGCTAAGGACTTAAATTGGAGTTGTGAATGCAATTGGTGGGGTGGCGGCTGCTGGGGATCCAGCATCAGCTATGTTGATGGATCGTGGGAATCACATTACGGATGTAGTGCAAAGTCTTGAATAGGAATACCGAGCGGCTGGTGTCGGGGAAACGCTGGTTGTTGCTGACGGGCACATGCGTCTGGAGCAGGATTCGGCCTGCGATTCAGCCGGCTCCATTTAATATGGATGACGACTGAAGAGTATTAGGCTCAGCAAGCCTGTCGCAAGTGTCGGATCAGCCAAAGCTACGCGGTCAACCAGACATATCTCGGGAGAAATGAGAAATGAAGTTGCCGATACTTGCGGCGGAAGCGACATTGCGCAACTCGCGTGGGTTTCGTCTCGTGGTCGACAAGCCGCCGGCTCCGGAGTCACGCCGAGTGATGCCCGCCGCTGTGAAAGGATCCTACACCATGGAGGGGCATGATCGTGATGAGTACTGCTTGTACAGAATTTGCGTCTTCACATGGTACGATGGTCCGCCATATTTCACGACGAATTGTAGCGCCAATTGGATCTGCGGCCATAAAGGCCCATCGTAGCTAGACGTCTTTCGGTAATCACGACCGACGGCCGGACGTCTCATGGTTGCCGCCAATTACCGGGCCCCAGTTGAACGAGGGCAAGTTGGTGGTCCACACCTTCTTTCCGGTATCGACGTTTCAGGCTTGCAGCTCGCCGACGTGGTCAGCGCCAGCGACGATCTTCATGGCACTCTTCGCCACGCCCATGAAGCGCTCGCCCCGGACGTACTTGGGCACCTCGCCGGTCAGCTCGGTGCACAGGTTCTCGTTCGCCGGGATGTAGACGAGACGCGTCTGCGGGCTGAACGCGACCGGCGGCCAGTCCTTGCCGCCCCACAGGCTCGGACAGAACTCGGCGGTCTTGCCGGTGCCCGGGTTTTTGGTCTCGTCGATGTCGGGCCGTCCGGTCTTGGGATCGACGCCCTTGAACACGTTCTGACGCACGTAGGGCTGGGCGCCGAGGAAGTTGATCCTTCCGCTCGTCCGTTCGAGCCTCCAGATGTAGCCGTTGCGGGCGACGTTGATGAGGCCCTTCACGGCGCGGCCGTCGTGCTGATAGTCGACGACGATGGGCGGCGAGACCTCGTCCCAGTCCCACGAGTCGTTGGGGTGATACTGGAAGTGGCCCTTGATCTGCCCGGTCGCGACGTCGAGGGCGATCACCGAGGTGGTGTAGAGATTGTCGCCCGGCCGCTGGTCGCCGAACCAGGGCGCGGCGTTGCCCGTGCCCCAGAAGGTGAGATTCGTCTCGGGATCGTAGGTGTCGGTGACCCAGACAGCGCCGCCGCCGCGCTTGTAATGATACTCATCGCCTGCGCCACTGCTCTCGCCGTGGCGTCGGCAGACGTTCCCCAGCGGGCGTGACAAGCCAACTCGCCTGGAGAGGCATGTTTGAGGCCACGCGGCTGCGTTCGAGATCCCCTATATCGCCTGTGGGCTTTTCGGCGATCATTACGGCGGTTGGCAGCGAAGACCACCCCTGGGCTGCGAAAATCGGTGAAAGCCCCGATTATTTCAGGTCAATCCAGTGCGTTTCCGCAGCCGTGTAGTACTCAGCATATCCAGCCCCCGCAACCAATTGTAGGCGCACGGCCTCCTCGCCTCCGAGGAGGCCGTCGGCTTTGGGACGCCCGGTGACCCGCACGACCCGATCGCCAGCCTCCGGCGCGGGCTCGATCTGCAGTTCCTCGACGTGCCTCTGGATCTCGCGACGTGCCCCGGCGGGATCTCTGGCAAGCAACTCAACGAGCCGACGGACCTGCTCCTCCACCCAACTTCGGTCAATTTCGGGACACGGTGTACTGACCTCGCGCAGCCTCTGGATCTGCTCTTCTAGCTCGGTGAGCCGCCGCTCCCGGACTTTGATTTCTTCCTGCAGCCGCGACGATCCGGTATTCTCCTTAACGACGAAATCGATCAAGTTCGAGAGCTCGGCGCTGATCCGTTTTTGCTCGTCCTCCAGCGGCCCCACCTCCTGAGGAGTGGCGTCAACGATCGTCTGAAGCGCCGTGTTCGCGGCGCGAACGAGGTAGTCCACCATCTCCGGCGTTAGGGCCTTTCTGAACTTCTCCACCAGCGTGGTCTCTAGCGCGGCTTGCGGGATCGACATGCTGTTCGAGCAGACGCTTGGACCCTTGTTGACGTGGAAGGAGCACCGATACCGTCCGTAGCGATACACAACACCCTTCTTTTTTCGCTGACTCGCCTGAACGGTGATCCGAGCGCCACAGACTCCGCAGCGAATGAGTCCGGAGAGCAGGTGCCGCGAGTACAACTCGGGGGCCTGGCCTCGGGGCCGCCTGCCCTTCTCCGTCGCTCCGTACGCCGCCCGTACAACCTCGAGCCGGCCCTTCACATTCGTCCAAAGATCACGGCTGACGATTTGGAGGTCCTGCCGGTCCTCGACTACCCAGTCATCCTTGGGCCGGAGCACCGCGGTACGCTTCCCCGTCTCGGCGTCCTTGATGAACATGGACTTGTTCCACACCCAGCGGCCGACATATTTCTCATTCATCAGGATGGTGCGAACTGTGGAAACGGCCCAGCCGCGCCGCGTCGGTCCAGGGCGGGTCACCTTGGCCGGGAAAGCGACGCCGTCCTCATTCAGGCCGACCGTGATCGCCTTCATGCTCAATCCCGCGACGTATTCGTGGAAGATCCGCCGTACGATTTCAGCCTCGGGCTGGAAGATGACCCAGTCGGCGCCGTCTGCGCCGCGCTCGGTTCGGTAACCGAACAGCCGCCCGCCGGTGCTCAGACCCTTCAGCGCACGACCAGTCAATCCTCGGTGCGTTTTGTCGCGAAGGTCATCAAGGTACAGCTCGTTCACGAGGCCCTTGATCGTGATCTGCAGTTTTGCCATCTGATTGCTGGTCTGGATGCCGTCCGCCACCGCGACGAGCTCCACGCCATGCCGCTGCAGCCGCCGGTAGAGCTTTAGCGTTTCGACGAGGTCACGCGACAGCCGTGATAGATCGTCAACGAGGATGACGGTGAAGGGTGGCACCGCCGACAGCGCGGCGGCGACTAGCTGCTGATAGGCAGGCCGGTGCTCGACGCCGAACCCTGACACCGCTGTGGCCTGATAGATGTGGCCTTCGGCGATGTCCCATCCGGCCTGGGCTGCGAATCGGCGGCAGTTGCGGATTTGATCCTCGAGCGACGTCGCCCGCTGCATCTCGGTGCTGAATCGAGCGTAGATGGCGCAACGCTTCATGGCGTCGTCGTGTCTCCTGTCGGATTAGCTGCTACGGCCTAGGGCGATGACTTTCAAGACCGGCCTCTGCCAAGAGACGCGCAAGGAAATCCAGCCATGCTCGCGTTGCCGGGGGGAACTTGAAGTGTTCCGAGGCAGCCTGCGAGAGGCGCTCGGGCTGATACTTCGTACTCGTGCTCGAGCGCCTCGGGAGCGGTCGCGCCGCTTTGCGCGGCTGCATCAGGGCTCCCGTGACTTCGTCGGCCGGTCCGCTGAAGGCGGGACACGATCGGACTTGCCGGCGTCTGAGGAGGCCGCCGGATCGTCCGCATGAAGTCGGCGAAGGACCTCGAGCAGGACAGCCAGGGACTGACTGGTGTAGCGCGGAGGGATCGGTCCCGCTGCGCCGTCTTGTTTGCTATCGGAGTCGCTGAGCTTGCCCACTGATGTCTTCCACCAGTAGGCGAGGGGCGGATAGCGGCCAATTTCTGGCCTTGCGACCGCTGGCCATGGACGTCGGGCGCCCCGCCAAATCCACTCGGGAAATGGCTCAGCTCAACCACGGGCCGGTCGCCTCTTAGAGGCGCGGCGGGCGGGCCCTTCGCCTGTGTGGCGAACATGATGCCGTTCGAGCTGGTCAGCAGGCGTTGCACGCGAACGAACGCTCCGTGATGCACGGCTTCCGATTTGTGCTTCGACAACAGGACAGTAGTTTTCCCGCTGCTCGTGGATGGACTTCTGACACTCGTCGCAGGTTTTATAGTGTGAGTCGAGATCAATCCATTGCTTGATTAGTGAGTTGCCCCTACGCCACGCGCGCTTTACTTGGTCGATGTTGAGCCCGAGTTCCTCCGCGATGGCGATGAACGTCTTGCCGCCGGATCGGCGATCGAACACCGCCAGCATGGAGTCTAGTTGATTCAGGCGAACCCGCCCGACCTGCACCTGATAGGGACCTGGGTCGACCTGCTTCTGCGAAAAGATGCGACGCGGCGTTCGGTCGCTGACGTCAAGCACCGGAGCGCCCATAACGGGGTCGACGTCTAACTTCGAGCCCCCCTTCACGAGCCGGCGCAACTTAGCTTGGTCTTTAACCTTCGGCTGACACCGTGGCGTGTCGACGAAGATCGGGTAAGCGCCCATTTCGTCGTCCGAGAACGAGACGTCCGGATGCACAAGGACTCGAAGGCCGTAGCGCGCGCGGACATCGTCGTAATGTTCACGGCTGCTGAGTCCTTCACCGGACACGGAGGGGAGAACCTCTTCGTTGAGGCAGTACTGCTCAAGGCGTTCTTCTGACCATTCTTTGCCCATCGTCTCGCGCATCGTCGTCGCAATCGCCTGCAGTACGTGCCTAAAGTCACGCCGATACTCTGCGGTCCTGCGAAGTAGTTCCCATCGAAACCGTGCAAGCGCAACGGCTCGACCAAATCCTCGCCGCGGATGTTGCGCCGCGCCTTGTGACTTACCAGCTTGCTTAACCATCGCTCGGCAGCCTCCGCTCCGACCCGAGGGCGCGCAAATTGAGCGACTTCAGCCGCCGCGACCGCAGATACAGCAGGCGCACCTGGTTGCCGGTGAACTGCTTCCCGCGCGGCGGCGTGTGACCAGCCTCGTTCAGCAACCGTGCGATCGGCGTCCACGTCTTCCCATCGCGCAGAGCCATCTCAATGATGGCGAGCACACGCGCCTGCTCTTCGTCGGCGGGCAGGATCGGGGGCAGCGGATCGACCCCGGCAGGAGCACGCCACCGGAGATCGCGGATATAGTCGGACAGGCGCTGCGGCGTCCACGGACCGAGACGCGGCGCCGCTACCTCAAGCTGCCGACGGATATCAGGCCGAGAGACGTTCGCCAACAGGCCCTGCCAAATAATCTGGCGTGCGCGCCCACGCTCGTCCTTTAGACGAAGTCCGCGGCGCCCTTGCTTATGCGCCACGAGCTCCTGGGTGATCGGCTGACCTGACGCGGTCACCGCGCCTACAGTATTGAGCTCGTCGGCGATGGCTCGCGCACTCTTGCCCTCGCGGCTTCGATCCGCGACCCCGGCCTCGAGACCGCGGGGCCGATACACAGGGACGCGCTCCCGCAGACCGCCCTTCCAGACAAGCTCGAGATCTGCACCTTCACGGTCAGCGTGGTGTACAAGGATCTCTTCAAGGACCGCTTCTAACAGCTGCTTCCGTTCGGCATGAGTGCGCTGCGGGGCATCCCACAGTCCACGGGCATTGCCGGTGAGCTCGATCAGCTCGCCGATATCGGCCGTCGTGACCGAGAATGACGTGGCCGTCTGCCTCGAAAGCTGGGTCTTGACTTCTAGCTGATGCTGCACCGCCTCGTTGTACTTCGCCCACAGATCGTTCCGGGCCGGCTGGAGTTCGGCAGGAACGCTCTTAAGAAGCCGAAGAAGCCGGTCGACATCCTCGTCGAGTTCGAGCAGCCGGCGGCGCTGGGCATGTTCGAGAGTCGCGTGTTCCTCGTGATACCGGTCGATAACACTATGTGCGGTGTCCTCGTCAATGGCGGTCAGCGCACCCAGCACGTGCTCCACGATGGCGTGTTCGACATAGCGGGCAGGAATGATCACTTTGTGGGTAGTCTGACCCCATCCGTTCTGCCGGATGCAGGTGTACGTTGCGGTACGTGCAACGCCGTTGCGGCCCCAGTAGTGAGTCTTCATCCAGCGGCCACAGGCAGCGCACCGCAGGCGACCTTGCAGTAACCCCGGCCCCTTGCCGATCAGTGGACGAATCCGAGGCCGCCGAGCTGCCAGCATCTCCTGAATCCGCTGCCATCGCTCGCGCGAGATGTAGGGTTCGTGGTGATCGAGGACTTCGATCTGTTCATGCGGCGGACGAAACTTCACCGTGACCCCGCCGCCGTGCGCGCGCTTTTTCGTCTGCCGGCGCAAGAATACGTAGGCGCCGACGTACGCGCGATTGCGTAGCACATTGTGCAGCAGTGCCGCGTCAAGCGGTCCCCAGCGTAGCTGGCCCCGGCGGCGCCGCGGGAACTGTAGATTGTGCGTGCGGAAATCGTTGACGACCTTGCCGAGCGAGCCGAACTTCTCGTACAGGTCGAAGGCCAGCTCGATCGCTTGCTGCACGGCTCGGTCCGGGTCCTTGTCCCACCCGCCCGCTGAGGTACGGATGTAACCGACCGGTGCCGGACTCACGGCGTGTCCGCGGCGTGCCTTGGCTAGCTTGGCCTCCCGCATGCGGCGCGCGCGCACGCGGTTGTCCCAGCTGCCGAACGTACCGGCGATATCAAGCCCCAGGGTTGCCGCCAAGTCGCCTGACGCCGGATCATGGAGCGCGCCGCTGGCGTAGACGAGGACTGACTTCTCCTCGGCGGTCTCGAGAAAGACATTGATGTCGGACCGCTTCCGACTTAAGCGGGAGAGGTCTTGGACGAGAACGAGCGTGACCTCGTCGCGTTCCATCCGCATCAAGAGGTCGAGGTAGCCGTGTCGGCCAGCGGTAGACGTGCCGGACAGCCCTTGGTCCTCGTCAACGACGAGAATCTGGTTCTGCGGCCATCCCAGTGCCAGAGCGACATCGACGAGATCGCGCTGGGCCGCCGCGGACCCTTCATGGTGCCGGACCTGCTGCGGGGTGCTCTGGCGGCAGTAGACGACGGCGAGGCCCCGCAAGTGCCGCGGCGTAATCGGGCCCGACTTGTACGGATCGTTGTTGGCGTTGCTGTTATTAATCATGGCGTCACCTCCGAGGCTCGGCGTGCGGCCAGGTGTTGCAGCGCCCAGGAGGCGAGGATCTGGTGGGCGGCCCGTCGACCAGCACCGAGGCGGTCGGGGCCCCCGCCGTTGCCTGCTCCCCGCAAGCAGTGCCGGTGGTCCGTGACCGTCGCCACGCGGATCCTCCTACCTCGGTTCCTTGCTGCCATCGCGTATTACCTGACTCCGCATCTTATACTTTCTTTTTGGAACTATCGGTTAGGATGCGGATTCGATCCTGACGTACGCATCGAAGTCCGCGTTCCCACAACGTCCGTTCTACCTACCTACTTACAGAGAAGGTGCGGTTAGCGCCCGATTCTTGGCCAACGCTGCTTCACTGCCGGAGCCGGCCGGCTAATTGCTGAAGGCGGCTTGATCCGGGTCAGCATCGAACTCGGGATGTTGCTAACCGCGGCAGCGGTCCGCCGTGCGTAGCGTCAATCCAGCTCACCGGCACGCAACGAGCGGCATGCTGCCACGCTTCCTTCTCCGTTTCCTCCCGTCACGGGTATCGGCTGGAGGACTGACGAGATCTTTCTTTCGGATACCACAGGCCAGGGACATTTTACGGTCACACTGCCGCTGAGGCCGGGTCGTTACGCCTACATGTTCGTCGTCGACGGAGTGACGTGGGTCACAGATCCCCATGCGACAGCGTACCGGGGCGACGGATTCGGCAATCGAAACGCGGTGGTCACGATCGAGACGCCACAGACCTCGCGAGGGCCCAATGACCGCACGTAACCACGTCAGCATCGTTCTGCTGATCGTGCTCGGCGTGGCTACGGCCGGTCGTCAGGCGGCGGCGCAGCAGCCAGCCCAGCAGGGAGGGCTCTCTCGGGCGCTCGAGCACTCGAATCTCTCTGCTGAGAGTAAGGCCCGCGTCCGGTCGAAGGCGGACGAGCTCGTCGGGGTGGGGGGTTGCTGAGCGCGACGTGGCGGACGTCATTCGGCAGGGTGCGATCCGCGGCGTCCCGGCGTCCGAGCTGATCCGTCTGCTCGATGTGGTGGGGCAGACGAAGCGCCGCGGGCTGCCAGCGAGTCCGGTGGCGGACAAGATCGAGGAGGGACTCGCCAAAGGTGTCCCACCTGAGCGAATTGAGAGCGTGGCGTCACGTATCGGAGGCGGTCTCGCGAGCGCACGCGACATTGTTCGCCGCGCAGAGCAGGCAGGCGTCCGCGCGGAAGCACCCGCGGACCGGGAGCGAGCCGTGGAAGCGGTCGCCGACGTGCTCGGAAGGGGTGTGCCGCCGGACGACGTTGAGAGCCTCGCGCTGCGCATCGGCGGGTCTTCCCGAGCTGCGACGATGTCACGTTTCCAGGCCGGCACCCAGGCAACCGGCGATCTCGTCTCGATGGGCGTGTCACCACACGCGGCTTCGGACACCGTCGGAGCCGCCCTTGCTCAGGGCATGAATCAGCGTGACATCGAACGACTCCCTGAGCGGCTTGCCCAGGAGCTACGACGTGGTCAAGCGCCCGAGGACGGGGCCAAGCGGCTGCGAGAGGAGATCCGTTCTGAGACGCCGGAGATTCGTGGCGACCACGGGAGCCCCGACCGACCGGGAAAAGGCCGCGATGGAGTTGGCGACAAGCCGGGTCGGCCGCGTTAACAAGCCGATGCTTCGATCGGCTGCGGTCCTCGAAGGTGTTGGTTGTCATCTCGGTGTCGTTGTTCCCGCCCTCGACTGTTCGTCGGCCGGTCACAACGCGCCCGCGGCGTCGTCGCCTGTGACCGATCGTTCAGGGACCCAGCGGGGGCCTCTCCGGGGGCGGATACTTACAGGAGGTCAGGCCCGCCCGCCAGACGCCGCCGGTGCGTTCGCAATCGGCCTGCGCACTCGTCGAGGGCAATGCCGACGGGCTACTGCCGGCTGACTCGGTACTGCCGGCCGACGGGTGACATCGTCGCCGTCCTTGAGCGCTTCGAGGAGGACGTTGTCTTCTCAAGTCCTAGCTCGTCTGTCGATCTCACCCTTTGCCGTTCGACTACTATGCAAGAACAGGAGGTAAAGGAGCTCGTATGCGCTACCTGATGCTCGTGTGTGTCGATCCTTCGGCCGAGCCCTTCGATCCAGCCCAGGACAACATAGAGGAACGGGTCTCAAGCAACGACAAGAAAGGCAGCCGGATCATCGGCGAACGTCTGGACCATGTCAGCAAGGCCAAGACCGTCCGCGTGCGCCAAGGCCAGCTTCTGGTCACCGACGGCCCCTTCGCCGAAACGAGGTAATGGATTGGGGTTTCGATCTCCTCGACTGCGGAAGCCTCGATGAGGCCATTGAGATCGCGTCGAAGCATCCAATGGCCCGCTTCAGGAAAATTGAGGTCAGACCCTTGTGGATCCGCCATTGAGCGCGCAGGTCCTCTGGGATGATCGGGGCAGGAGTGTGTGCGACCACAATCTAGTGTCCTGAGTCAGAAGTGACCAAACGGTTCGTGGCTCTCGTGCGGATGGAGGAAGTACGTAAATGAAAATCGCCATCATCGGTGCCGGAAACGTTGGCGGAACGCTTGGCGCCGGTTGGGCCAACCGTGGACATGAGGTCGTCTTCGGTGTGCGGGACGCCGCCGATCCGAAGCTCGAGGAACTGCTGGCCCGTGCGGGCGGCCAGGCACGCGCCGCGAGGGTGAACGACGCGGCGGCTGCCGCTGAGGTCGTCGCATTAACGGTGCCCTGGCCCGCTGCCCAGGACGCCCTCCGCAGCGCGGGAGACTTGCGCGGGAAAATCTTGTTCGACTGCACCAATCCGCTGAAGCCCGACCTCTCGGGCCTCGCTGTCGGCGAGAAGGTCTCTGGCGCCGAACAAGTTGCCGCATGGGCGCCGGGCGCGCGCGTCGTCAAGATTTTCAACACTACAGGGTTCCCCAATATGGCGAATCCCGAGTATCGCGAAGGCCGATCGATGATGCTCTATTGCGGCGACGATGCGCAGGCCAAGAAAGTGGCAGCGCAACTCGCAGCCGAACTCGGTTTTGAGCCCTATGACGTCGGTCCGCTTACGGAGGCGCGCCTGCTCGAACCCTTTGCGTTGGTTTGGATTCATTTGGCCGTGCTGCAGAAAATGGGCACCGGCTTCGCGTTTCGGCTGATGCGCCGCTAAAGAGCGTTGTGTGCTTCTGTCATCGCATCTCTAACTCGGGACACTAGGCCGCACTAAGACTTCACCCAGGAATTACCCAGGAAGTTGCTCCCAACGAGAGCCAAAGAGGCCCAAAGCCGACGGCGTCAGAAGCGCTAGTTTACGACGCTTTGTTTGTGGCTCGTTGGCTCTGACGTTGATTCGGGAAGGGCTCATAACCCAAAAGTCGCTGGTTCAAATCCAGCCCGCGATATTCACCCGCGAGGCTCCTCGGAGGGTTATTCGGATGTGGGTCTCCTCGGCTGAAGTGCAGTCAACTC
>Ga0207684_10001638_pt1 | contig 23790 bp, 21 predicted proteins | sample KBSK5501metaG_FD_184342 | JGI IMG/M metagenome (GOLD analysis project Ga0207684, IMG submission 184342) | Corn, switchgrass and miscanthus rhizosphere microbial communities from Kellogg Biological Station, Michigan, USA - KBS K5-50-1 metaG... | ecosystem: Host-associated > Plants > Roots >...
ATCAAGGGCTCGGTGCCCGGGATGCCGGTCTTGCACGCCGGCCGCATCGTCGATCCGGTTCACGCGGACCGAATCCTCGCCGACGGATCCATCGACCTGGTCGGCATGACGCGCGCGCTGATCGCCGATCCCGACATGCCGCGCAAGGCCATCGAGGGGCGGCTCGACGACGTGCGCCCGTGCGTCGGCGCCAATGCGGGCTGCATCGATCGCATCTATCAGGGCAAGCCGGTCACCTGCATCCAGAACCCGGGAACGGGCCGCGAGACGGAGCTCGGCGAGCCGGCCCCCGCCGGGTCGCCCCGGCGCGTGGTCGTGGTCGGCGCCGGCCCCGCCGGCCTCGAGGCGGCCCGGGTCGCCGCGCTCCGCGGCCATCGCGTGGTGCTCTTCGAGCGCGAGGCCGAGGTCGGCGGCCAGGTGCTGATCGCCGCGCGCGCGCCCGTGCGCACCGAGCTCGCCGGCATCCTCCGCTTCCTGGCCCGTCAGGTGGACAAGCTCCCGATCGAATGCCGGCTGCGAGTCGAGGCGAGCCCGGACACGGTGCTGGCCGAGTCACCCGACGCGGTGATCATCGCCACCGGATCCCACCCGCACGTGCCCGCGCTCCCGGGCCTCGACGGCAAGCACGTCGTGACCGACTCGGATGTCCTCCTCGATCGCGTCGAGGTGGGCGAGCGAGTCGTCGTGGTGGACGACGTGCACACCCAGCGGGGCCTGTCCACCGCCGAGCACCTGCTCGACCGCGGCCGCCGCGTCGAAGTGATCTCGCGGCTCTTCTATGCCGGCCAGGACGTGGGGATCACCTCGATCGCGCCGCTCTACGCGCGCCTCTTCGCGAAGGGCGTGACGCTGACCCCGCACACCGACCTGGTGGCGGTGGAGGGCTCGGCGGTCGTGGTGGCCAACGTGTACACGCGGGCGGAGCGACGGATCGAGGGGGTCGACACCGTGGTGCTATCGATGGGCAGCCGCTCCATCGACGCCCTCTACCGGGCGCTCAAGGGCCGGGTGGCCGCGCTCCACGCCATCGGCGACTGCGTGGCCCCGCGCGGTATCCACCAGGCCATCCTCGAGGGGACTCGTGTCGCCCGCGTCGTCTGAGCCGACCTCCTCCGCTCCGCCCCGTTCGGCCTGGACGGGCGGGGCCGACCCGCTTCCCGACACCCGGCCTCTCGAGGGAGACCGCCGGGCCGACGTCGCGGTGGTTGGCGCCGGTTACACGGGCTTGTCGGCGGCACTTCACCTCGCCGAGCGCGGTGTGGGCGTGGCGGTGCTCGACGCGGCGGAGCCCGGCTGGGGCGCCTCCGGACGAAACGGCGGCCAGATCATCCCCGGGCTCAAGCATGATCCGGACGAGCTCGAGCGGCAGTTCGGCCGGGAGACGGGCCGCCGGATGTGGCAGATCGCGGGGGGCGCCGCCGATTTCGTCTTCGAGCTCATCGCCCGTCACAAGATCTCGTGCCATGCGCAGCAATGCGGCTGGATCGCCGCGGCCCCCCATGCGGCGGCCCTCGAGAGCGTGCGGTCGCGCACCGAGCAGTGGCTTCGGCGCGGCGCCGCGGTGGAGCTGCTGGACCGCAGGCGGATCCAGGAGCTGACCGGCACCACCGGCTACGTGGGCGGCATGCTCGATCGCCGCGCGGGAGCGCTCCAACCGCTAGCCTTCGTGCGCGGGCTCGCCTGGGCGGCCCAGCAGGCCGGTGCGGCCATCCACGGAGGCTCCCTTGTACGCGGGCTCGAGGTGGCGCCCGGCGGCTGGCGGGTGGACACCCAAGCCGGGAGCGTGACCGCCCGATCAGTCATCCTCGCCACCAACGCCTACACCGACGACCTGTGGCCGGGGCTCAGACGCACCGTGCTGCCGGTCCAGAGCTATCAGGTCGCCACGCAGCCGCTGGCTGAGGACGTGCGGCGGCAGGTGCTTCCCGGCGGCCAGGTCGTCTCGGACCTGCGCCGCATCCTCTTCTACTTCCGCCTCGACCCGGAGGGCCGGCTACTGATGGGCGGGCGCGGACCCCTCGACGACCGCGGCGACCCCGCCCTGTTCGCGCGGCTGGAGACGGTGGCGCGGCGGTTCTTTCCGCAGATCGGCGCCCCGCGGTGGGAGCACCGCTGGAGCGGGCGGGTCGCGCTCACCGCCGACCACCTGCCGCACCTGCACGAGCCGCGCCCGGACCTGCTGATCGGGCTCGGCTACAACGGGCGCGGCGTGGCCATGGCCACCGTCATGGGCAAGCTGCTCGCCGATCGCGCGCTCGGGGCCTCGCCCGCCGAGCTCGGCTGGCCGGTGACGCCGATCGAGCCGATCCGGCTCCACGCCTGGCGTCTGCCCGTCATGGCGCTCGTGGTGCGCTGGAAGCGGTTCCAGGACTGGCTCGACGCCCGCTGAACACGGTATACTCTGGCTCTAAACCCGCTCCCACAGGAGGCGACTCTTCATGGCGAAGATCAAGCACATCGCGCTCTCGACCCAGGACGTCGACAAGACGGCGAAGTTCTACATCGACGTGTTCGGCATGAAGGAGATCGCCCGGATCGACAGTCCCGGCGCTCGCGGTTACTACCTGAGCGACGGAGACCTCAACCTGGCCATCCTCAACTTCAAGAGCGACGCGGTGGCTGGGGTCGAGCGCGGGAAGGGCTGGAGCGGCATCCATCACATCGGCTTCCAGGTCGAGAGCCTGGAGGCGATCGCCGAGCGGCTGGCCGCGGCGGGATCCGAGCCGCGCCACGACATCAACGAGGCCCTCGGCGTCGGCTACGGCCGCCGGGACCACGGCAACGTCGAGGTGAAGTACACCGGCCCCGACGGCGTCACGGTGGACGTCTCGGAGACCGGCTGGGTCGGCACCTCCGGCCTCGGCGCCTAGCCGCTCCCAGAAGACCGATCGCAAGATGGGCCCGAACGGGGACCCGGTGCCGGTCCGTGATCGGGTCACGGTCCTCACCGCCATCGTCCTGCTTCTCATCGCGGGCGCGGCCTGGGTGTCCGTCGTCCGATCGAGCCTGCGGGGCGACGATATGATGATGACGATGCCGATGCCGGCCACGGTCGCCGACGGCGTGGCCTTCGTCCTCACCTGGGGCGTCATGATGACCGCGATGATGCTGCCGAGCGCGCTCCCGATGATCTCGCTGTACGGCGCCATCCAGCGGGGCCCGGCCGGAGCGGCCACGAAGGGCGTGCCCGTCGCGGTGTTCACCGCCGTCTACCTCCTCCTGTGGGCCGCGAGCGGACTCCCGGTATACTTCGCCCCCACCCTGCTGATGACGCTGGCCGGGTCCGCGTTCGCCTACGCCATCGCGGTGATCTTGCTGGCCGCGGGGGCGTTTCAGCTTTCGCCCCTCAAGCAGGTGTGTCTCCGGGTGTGCCGGAGCCCGTTCGGCTTTCTCCTCGGCCACTGGCGCGCCGGCCGCCGGGGCAGCCTGGCGCTCGGCTGGTCGCACGCGGCGTACTGTCTCGGCTGCTGCTGGGCGCTCATGCTGGTGCTCGTCGCCGCCGGCGCGATGGGCCTCCGGTGGGTGCTCCTCATCACGGCCGTCGTGGCGGTCGAAAAGCTACTCCCGGGCGGCGAATGGTTTGCGCGGGCCGCCGGCGGGGCGCTCCTGCTCCTGGGGGCGACGGTGGCCCTTCGTCCCGATCTCGTGACGGTGCTGCGCGGCGGGCACGCGATGTGAGCGCGCGCATCACCAGTGGAGGATGACCATGGCGAGCCCTCAGTGGAAGATCAACGGCGACTACTTCGAGGCGTGCAGCTGCGACTCCGTCTGCCCGTGCCCGACCTCGGGCCTGGCCGCGCGGCCGACCAAGGGGGCCTGCGACGCCGGCCTCGTCTTCCACGTCGAGCGCGGCTCGCACGGCACGACGAAGCTCGACGGGCTCAGCTTCGCGGTGCTCCTGCACACCCCGGGCCCGATGGTCGCGGGCAACTGGACGGTGGGCATGATCGTCGACGAGCGGGCCACCGCCGAGCAGCGCGACGCCCTGGTGGCGATCGGCAGCGGACAGGGCGGGGGCCCCATGGCGGCGGTCGGGCCGCTGGTCGGGAAGTTCGCGGGGGTGGAGACCAAGGCGATCAAGATCGAGCGCAGCGGGATGCGCCGGTCCGTGTCGATTGCCGGCCTGCTCGACATCGCCATCGAGGGGATTCCCGGCGCCAGCCCCACCGAGCCGATCTACTTCGACAACGTCGGCCACCCCGCCGCGAGCCGCCTCGCGCTGGCGAAGGCGTCCCGGGGCCACATGCACGCCTTCGGGATCAACTGGGACGATACCTCGGGCAAGGTCAACGGCCACTTCGCTCCGTTTGCCTGGAGCTCGAGCTAGAAAGTCCGGCGCGACCGCATGCGATGTCCCGGGTGTCAGGCCGGCAATCCGCCGGGTAGCCGGTTCTGCGACCAGTGCGGGACGGCGTTGCCCTCGCAGTGCGCCGCCTGCGGGGCGACGCTCCGACCCGAATCTCGCTTCTGCGGCAGCTGCGGCGCCCGCGCGGGCGCCGACGTCTCTCCCCCGGCTCCCGTCGCCGCCGCCCCCGTGAGCTACACCCCCAAGCACCTGGCCGACAAGATCCTCAAGTCACGGTCGGCACTGGAGGGCGAGCGCCGCCAGGTGACGGTGCTCTTCGCGGACATGGCCGGGTTCACGAGCCTGGCCGAGAAGCTGGACCCGGAAGAGGTGCACCGGGTCATCAACGACTGCTTCGAGGTCATCACCGCCGAGGTCCACCGCTTCGAGGGCACCATCAACCAGTACACGGGCGACGGAGTCATGGCGCTCTTCGGCGCGCCCATCGCGCACGAGGACAGCGCGCGCCGCGCCGTGCACGCCGCCCTCGGCATCCAGCGCGCGCTGTCCGAGTACAGTGCCCGCCTGCAGGCCGAGCGGGGACTCACGGTGGCCATGCGCATCGGGCTCAACACGGGGCCGGTGGTGGTGGGGCGCATCGGCGACGACCTGCGCATGGACTACACGGCCGTCGGCGACACCACGAACCTGGCGGCCCGTATGCAGCAGAGCGCGCGGCCGGGCACGGTCGTGGCCGCGGAGGCCACGCACAAGGCGGTCGAGGGTTTCTTCGAGACGCGAGACCTCGGCCGTCTGGCCGTGAAGGGACACGAGGACGTGCGCGCCTTCGAAGTGCAGCGCTCGCGCGGCGCCCGCTCGCGCATCGAGGTCGGCCGGGATCGGGGCCTGACCCCGTTCGTGGGACGCGAGCGCGAGCTGGCGCTGCTGGTCGACCGCTTCCGCGAGGCGGCGGCCGGCCGCGGGCAGGTCGTGTTCGTAGCCGGCGACGCGGGCATCGGCAAGTCCCGGCTCCTCCACGAGGCGCGGCGGGCGATCGGCGGCCTGGCCCTCCCCGTGACGTGGCTCGAGGGCCAGTGCGTCTCGTTCGGCCAGTCCATCCCATTCCTGCCCCTCGTCGACCTGCTCCGGAAGAACTTCCAGATCGAGGAGTTCGACGGTGAGCCCGAGATCATCGCCAAGGTCGAGCGCGGCACCCAGCGGATGGGCGAGCTCGCGCCGCACGTGCCGTTCATCCGGTATCTCCTGTCGGTGGATCCCGGCGATCCCGCCGTCGCGGTGATGGACGCGGCGGCCCGCCGTCGCTCGGCGTTCGCGGCCCTGCGGGCGCTGGCCCTGCGTGGCGCGGGACTGCGCCCGCTGGTGCTGGTGGTGGAAGACCTCCACTGGATGGACTCGAGCAGCGAGGAGTATCTGGGCTCCCTGATCGACTCGATGGCGGCGGTGCCCCTCATGCTCGTGCTGACCTATCGCGTGGGCTACACGCCGCCGTTCCGCACGCGAAGCTTCCAGTCCACGATCAGCCTGACCACGCTCGGGGAGGACGAGGCCCTGGCGGTGGCCCGCGGGGTGCTGGGCGCGGCCGAGCTGCCGCGCGAGGTGACCGCCGCGCTCATGGACAAGGCGGAGGGTGTGCCGCTGTTCATCGAGGAAGTGGCCAAGACGCTGCTCGACATCGGGGTGCTTCGCCGCGAGGGCGATCGCGTCACCCTCGTCAAGGGCGGCGGGGCGGTCAGCGTGCCCGGCACCATCCACGACATCATCATGGCCCGTCTCGACCGGCTCGGCGAGGACGGCAAGCGGGCGGTACAGCTCGCCTCCGTCATCGGACGGCAGTTTCTGGTCCGCCTGCTGCGGCGAGTGGCGGGGATGAGCGAACAGCTGGACGGCATCCTGCGCGAGCTGCAGGCGCTCGAGATCATCTACGAGAAGGGTCTTCTGCCCGAGCCCGCCTACATCTTCAAGCACGCTGTCATCCAGGACGTGGCTTACAACAGTCTACTCCGCGAGCGCCGCCGCGCCTTGCATCGGGCGGTGGGCTACGCGCTGGAGGAGCTCTACCCGGACCGGCTCGCCGAGCACTACGAGGAGCTGGCGCACCACTTCTCCCAAGGAGAGGACGGGCTCAAAGCCTTCGAGTACCTGGTCCATTCGGGCGATCGCGCCCGGGACGCGAACGCCAACCCGGTCGCCCTGGAGCTGTACGCCCGCGCCGTCGAGGCGGCACGCCGCGAGCCCGCGATCTCCCGGACCGGGCTCGCGGAGGTCCACCAGCGGCGCTGCCAGATCCTGACCACCACTCAGCGCCTGGAGGAAGCACACGCCGAAGCCAGGCTGATGCTCGCGCTCGCCCGCGAGACCTCCGACCGGCGGCTGGAGGGCGAGGCGATGGCCGACATGGCCTACGCGCACTATATGGCGTTCTCCTGGGACCAGGTCGAGCCGCTCAAGCCGTACGTCGAGCAGGCTTCGGCCATCGCGCGCGAGATCGGCGACGATCGGCTCCTGGCCCGCACGCTCTTCATCATCGGTTCGGTGGACCAGATGGAAGCGAAGCTCGACGAAGCGGAAGCCAAGATCGGCGAGGCGATCCGCATCGCGCAGCAGGGAGGCTTCCCCGGGATCGTCGTGCAATCGCGAGCCCTCCTGGACCTCCAGCACAACTGGCATGGTGACTTCGGCACCACCATCAGCCGGAGTCGGGAGACGGAAGCCGCCGCGCGGGCCGCTCACGACGGCTTCAACGAGGTGCTGGCCATGTCGAACCGGGCCTTCGCGCATGTCGGCCACGGCGATTATCGCGAAGCCTTCGAGCTGCTCACCGTCGGGCGGGAGCTGGCCCGGGAGCGCGACAACCAATTCGTCGTCGGGCGCATGACCAACACCCTCGGCTGGCTCTACCAGGAATTCGGGGATTTCGCGCGCGCGCAGGAGCTCGACCGGGAAAGCGAAGCCCTCGCGCATCGGATCAAGAACGGTAACGTGGAGACCAGCGCTCTGATCAACATCGGCTTCGATACCTTCCACCTGGGCGATCCCACCCGGGCCCTCAGTCTCTTCGAGGAGACGCTGGTGCGGGCGGAAAAGGCCTTCGGCGCCCACCGCTGGCGGTGGGCCATGCACCTGCGGTTCGGGCTGGCCCTGGCGCTCCAGGCCCTTCACCGCGACGCGGAGGCGGGTGCTCAGGCGGCGCGCGGACTCCGCCAGGCGGAGGAGACCAGGTCCATCAAATACGTCGGCTGGTTCCGCCAGGTGCAGGGCGAGCTGGCCCTCCGCGCGGGCCAGCCCGCGCGCGCCGTCGACGAGCTGCAGCGCGCTCTCGACGTGGCCCGGCGCATCGGCTTCCCGACGCTCACCTGGCAGTCGGCTCATCTCCTCGCGCAGTCGCACGCCGCCGCCGGGCGCCCGGCCGACGCGCTCCGGGCGGCCACCCTGGCGGTGGAGACAATCGAGCGCATGGGCGCGGGTGCCCCCGACGCGCAGTGCCGGCAAACGCTTGTGGCTTGGCCGCGCGTGCAGGCCGCGTACGAGACGCTGGAGCGGGTGCGCCGTCAGGCGTGACGGAGGAGGCGTGGGGGCCGGCGCGCGGGTGAGCGCGCGCCGGCCGCCGGTACCGCCGAGCGGGACTAGTGCGTCAGCGGATCGGTCAGGCGCACCCAGCGGCCGCTCTTCACCACCGCCAGGAACGAGGAGCTGGCGCCCTGGTGCTTGTCGGGGCCGAAGCTGGCCTCGGGTCCGCCGAAGATGTCGTGGTAGCTCTTGATGGACTCGAGGCCCTTGACGAAGTTGTCGGTGGTCAGCTCGGGGCCGGTCTTCTCCAGCCCCAGCACGGTCAGGTCGGCGGCCACGTGGCCGTAGATCGCGCCGATGTTCGGGTCGACCTTGTAGCGGTCCTTGTAGAGGTCGAACCACTTCTGGGCGGCCGGGCTCAGGGTGTCACGGTACGGCATGGCGGTGAGGCCCATGGCGTAGAGCCCTTCCGTCACTCCGCCCTGGGCCGCGGCCACGAAGAGATCATAGGTCGCCGCCGAGCCGAGGAAGTCCACGTCGGTCCATCCGATCTTCCGCGCGGTGGCGTAGGGGACGATCGAGTCGCGCACGATGGTGCCGAGCACCACCAGATCGCAGTTGGCCGCCTTCAGCTTGGTGACCTGGGCGCTGAAGTCCTGGTCGGTCGGCTTGTGGGTGACCGTCTCCACGATCTTGAGATTCATCTTCTCGGCCTGCGCCTGCACGCCGTCCAGCACTTCCTTGCCGAAGTCGGTGTCCTGGTACATCGCGCAGAGCGCCTTCTTGCCCTTCTTGGTGACGAAGTAGTTGATGCCGGCCTTCACCTGGTCGACGTAGCTGGCCGCCCCGTAGAACTTCAGCTTGTGGAAGGGCAGGTACATCGAGCGCGCGGCCGAGAGCGGGAACAGGTTCAGGACCCCCGCGTCGAATTGGTCCTTGAAGAGGGCGTTGTTCATCGGGGTGCCGAGGCCCCCCACGATCGCAAAGACGCGGTCGCGGTTGAACAGCTTGGCGCCCGCCTGGACCGCGCGGGGCACCTGGTACTGGGTGTCCTCGACGATCAGGCGGATCTTGCGGCCGTGGATGCCACCCGCCTCGTTGACCTCGTCGAAGCGCATCTTCACCGCGTTCGAGGAGGAGACCCCGTAGGTGGCGGCGGGGCCGGAGAGATCGGTGTGCATGCCGAGCACGATCTCGGTCTTGGTGACCCCGCGGGTTTCCTTCTGGGCCGCGGCCACGCCGGCCAGGGCCACCGCGGCCATCACCACGCAGATTGCCAGTAGTCGCTTCATCCCTCGCTCCTTTCGTACATGCCGTCGATCAGCTCCTTGTACTTCACGTTGACGAGCGCCCGCTTGAGCTTCATGGTCGGGGTCAGCTCCTCGTCCTCCGCGGTGAGGAGCTGCTCGATGAGCCGGAACTTCTTGATGGTCTCCACCCGAGCGAGCTGCTTGTTCACCCGCTCGATCTCGCCCCAGATGAGCTCCTGCACCTCGGAAGCCCGGCAGAGCGAGGCGAAGTTGCTGAAGGGGACGTTCCGCTCCTGGGCGAACTGGGCCACCGTCTCGTGGTCGATCATGACCAGGCAGGAAAGGAACTTGCGCCGGTCTCCGATCACCACCGCGTCCGAGATGAAGGGCGAGAACTTGAGCTGGTTCTCGATCTCGGACGGGGTCACGTTCTTGCCTCCCGCGGTGATGATGATGTCCTTCATCCGGTCGGTGATGCGCACGAAGCCCTCACCGTCCATCGTGCCCACGTCGCCGGTGTGGAGCCACCCGTCCACGATGGTCTCCGCGGTCTTCTCGGGCTTGCCGTAGTACCCCATGAACACGTGCGGGCCCTTGAGGAGGATCTCGCCCTCCGGGGAGAGGCGTACTTCCGTGTCGGGCCGGGCGACGCCCACCGTGCCTAGCTTGATCCGGTCGGAGGGCATCGCGGTGGCCAGGCCGGTGTTCTCGGTCTGCCCATAGACCTCCAACATGTTGATCCCGAGCCCCAGGTACCAGCGGATGAGGTCGGGGGCGATGGGGGCCGCGCCGGTGGCGGCGCCCCGGGCGCGGTGCAGCCCGATGGACCGCTTGACGTTGTCGAGCACCAGGAAGTCGGCGACGCCGAAGGCCAGGCGCAGCGGCAGCGACGGGCGCCGCCCCGCGATCCGCCGCTCGGCCACCCGCAGCCCGATCCGGATCGCCCGCTCGTACGCGAACCGGCCGAGCCAGGTGGCGTCGCGCATGCGGAGGGCCACCCCCGAGTAGAACTTCTCCCAGATCCGGGGCACCGCGAAGAAGAGGGCCGGGGCGACTTCACGGATGTTCTCGGGGACGGTGTCGATGGACTCGGCGAAGTTCACGGTGGAGCCGGTGTAGAGCGGGTTGAACACCGTGAAGGTCCGCTCCGCGATGTGGCAGAGGGGCAGGAAGGAGAGCTGCTGGTCGCCCTCGTGCAGGGGGGTGATGAAGTCCGCGTAGGCGAGCTGGAAGAGGATGTTGCGGTGGCTCAGCATCGCGCCCTTGGGGGGGCCGGTGGTGCCGGAGGTGTAGACCAGGATGGCGAGGTCTTCCGGTCGGGCGATCTCGACCATCCGGTCGAAGGCGCCCGGATGCTCGCGATCGTACTGGGCGCCGAGCTCGAGCAGCGCCTCGAAGGGCATGACCTGCTCGTCCCGGAAGGCGTGCAGGCCTTCCAGATCGTAGACGAAGATCTTCACCAGCTCCGGACACTTCGCGCGCACCTCCAGGATCTTGTCGAGCTGCTCTTCGTTCTCCGCGAAGAAGAAGCGGGTGGAGCTGTCGTTGACGATGTACTCGACCTGGCGGGCGGAATCGGTCGTGTAGATGCCGTTGGGGATGCCGCCCACCGACATCACTCCGAGATCGGTGTAGAGCCACTCCGGACCGTTGTCCGCGATGATCGAGACGACGTCCTTAGGCTTGAGGCCGAGCGCCACGAGCCCCAGGCCCACCCGCCGGGCCTGCTCGCCGTACTCGCGCCACGAGATGCCGCGCCAGATGCCGAGCTCCTTCTCGCGCATGGCCACGCGGTCGCCGCGCTCGCGGACCACGCGGCGGAAGAGCTTGGGCAGGGTGTCCTGGCCGTGCACCGTGACGGGACGGCCCAGGGACGGACCGGAGGCAGCGGGCTCGGTGCTCAGCGCCATGTCTTCTTCCTCTTCCAGCGCCGCGTGCCGCGGACGCTCGATTCCTTGAGGCCCAGGTAGAACTCCCGGATGTCGTCCTTCTCGAGGAGCCGGGCGCAGGTGTCCTCCATCACGATCCGTCCCAGCTCGAGCACGTAGCCGTAGTCGGCGGTGTGGAGCGCGATGTTCGCGTTCTGCTCCACCAGCAGCACGGTCACGCCCTGCTCGCGGTTGATCCGCACGATGATGTCGAAGATGTCCTTGACCAGCTTGGGCGCGAGCCCGAGCGAGGGCTCGTCGAGCAGCATGACCTTGGGGCGCGCCATCAGCGCCCGCGCGATGGCCAGCATCTGCTGCTCGCCGCCGGAGAGCGAGCCCGCGCGCTGCTCGGCGCGCGCGCGCAGCACCGGGAAGTACTCGGCCACCATCTCGAGGTCCTTGGCCACCCCGTCCGAGTCCTTGCGCGTGTAGGCGCCCATGCGCAGGTTCTCACGGACCGAGAGGAACGGGAAGACCTCGCGGCCCTCGGGGACGTGGCTCAGCCCGAGCCGCGCGACCCGGTCGGGGTCGAGGCCCTGGATCTGGCGGCCCTCGAGGGTCACGGTGCCCTTCTGGGGGTCCATGACCCCGGAGACCGTCTTGAGGATGGTGGTCTTGCCGGCTCCGTTGGCGCCCAGGATGGTGACGATACCTCCCGGCGGCACGCTGAAGCTCACCCCGCGCAGGGCCATGATCGGGCCGTAGTAGGTCTCGACGTTGGTCACGCTCAGGAGCGCGTCGGCCACGAGGGTCAGGCTCCCAGATACGCCTTGATCACGTCCGGATGCGCCTGCACTTCCTGACAGGTCCCGGAGGCGATCGCGCGGCCGTAGTTGAGCGCCAGCACGCGGTCGGAGACCGCGCCCACCAGGCTCATGTCGTGCTCGACCATCAGCACCGTGATGCCGAGCAGCGTCCGGATGTCCTGGATCCAGAAGGCCATGTCCGCGGTCTCCTCCACGCTCAGCCCGGAGGAGGGCTCGTCGAGCAGGAGCAGGGCGGGCTCGGTGCAGAGCGCGCGGCCCATCTCCACCACTTTTCGCACTCCGTAGGACAGGTTGACGACGAGACTGTCGCGGTAGGCCTGCAGGTCGAGGAAGTCGATCACCTTCTCGGCCGCCTCATGATGGGCGCGCTCCCGAGCGCGCACTCCGGGTAAGAACAGCATCTCCTGGAAAAGATGCGGCTTGGCGTGCGCGTGCCGGCCCAGCAGCAGGTTCTGGAGCACGGTGGCGTGCTCGAACAGCTCGATGTTCTGGAAGGTGCGCGCGATGCCGCGCCGGGCGATCTCGTGCGGGGACACCGTCGTGATGTCCTCGTCCCGGAAGAGCAGGCGGCCGTGCGTGGGGTCGTAGATGCGGGAGATCAGGTTGAAGATGGTGGTCTTGCCGGCCCCGTTGGGCCCGATGATGGTGAAGACTTGGCCCGCCTCCACCTCGAAGCTCACCCCGTCGACGGCGCGGATGCCCCCGAAGTTCACCACGAGCTCGTCGACCGCGAAGAAGGTCATCGCAGCCGCTCCGAGCGCATGTAGCTCTTCTGCCGCCGGAAGGTGGCCCGCTTGTAGAGCGGGAAGGTCGAGAAGAAGAGCTGCACCTTCCGCCACCGGCCGTAGATGCCGAGCGGCTCGAAGAGGATGAAGAGCACGAGGATGAGGCCGAAGATGCCGGGCTCGAGGCCGGGCTGCTTGACGAAGCGGTCGACCGCCAGGTAGGCGGCGGCGCCCGCGTCCTTACCGAGTCCGGCCACCACCTGGCCGATCCACGCCGGTACGCGGTCGCGCGCCTCCGAGATCAGGACGGGCAGCATCGCCACGAAGACCGCGCCGTAGAGCGCGCCGTGCAGGCTGCCGAGCCCGCCCACCACCACCATCAAGAGGAACTGGATGGAGAGCAGCACGCTGAAGATGTCGGGGGCCAGGAAGCCGATCTTGTGGGCGAAGAGGGCGCCCGCCGCGCCCATCAGGCCGGCCGAGTACGCGAAGGCCATCGTCTTGTAGCGGGCCAGGTGCACCCCCATCGACTGCGCGGCGATCTCGCTATCGCGGATGGCGACCCAGGCGCGGCCGGTCGGCGCGCGCAGCACGTTGGCGGTGAGCCAGAGCCCGCCGATCAGCACCGCCAGGCACAGGAAGTAGAAGGCCCAGTCGGAGGCGAACGAGACGCCGAAGATCACCGGCTTGTCGACCGGCCGTCCCTTGAGGCCGTGGGTGACGTGCTCCCACCGCGTGAACACCTCCTGGATGATCAGCGCGAAGGCGAGCGTCGCGATCGTCAGGTACACGCCGGTCATGCGCAGCGCGGGCAGACCCACCAGCACGCCGGCCGCCGCCGACAATCCCGCCGCCATGGCCACCGACACCACCCAGGGCAGCCCGAGATCCTGGAGGAAGAAGACGTGCGCGTAGGCACCGATGCCCAGGAAGGCGGCGTGCCCGAGGCTGACCAGGCCGGTGTACCCGGCGAGCACCATCAGCGAGAGGCCGCAGAGCCCGTAGATGAAGACGAGGCTGATGTCGACCAGGTAGGAGGGGACCGCCAGGGGCAACAGGATGACGGCCGCGAGCAGACCTCCGTACCAGCGCCGCTGGACCGGGTCGCGGAAGAGGCCCAGGTCGTAATCGTAGGCGGTCTTGAACGCGAAGCGCATCGCCGGCGCTAGACCTTCTTCCGGCCGACGGTGCCGAACATGCCCTGCGGCCGGACGGCCAGCACCAGCAGCAGCACGATATAGGCGGCCACGTCCTTGACCCCTTGCGGCAGGTACGCGCCCGAGAAGAGCTCGATCAGCCCGATGGTGACGCCGCCCACCAGCGCGCCCGGGATGGACCCGAAGCCGCCCAGCACCGCGGCCGCGAAGGCCTTGAGCCCGATGAAGCCCAGGTTGATGTCGATCAGCGAGACCGGCGCGAGCAGCACCCCCGCGATGGCGGCCACCCCCGCCGAGATGGCCCAGATGAGCGAGAACATGCGCTTCACCGGGATGCCCATGTAGTAGGCGGCGAGCTGGTTCTGGGAGGCGGCCTGCATGGCCACGCCCACGCGCGAGTAGGTGAAGAACGCGTAGAGCAGCGCGCACAGCAGCACGGTGCCCACGATGATGGCCACGTACTCGTGGCTCACCGCGACGCCGCCGAGGCGGGTGGTCTTGGCGCTGAACGGGGTGGGCAGTGTGTAGATCTCGGAGCCCCAGGTGATGGAGGCGAAGGACCGGAACATGGCGCCCAGGCCGATCGTGAGCATGACCACCGCGAACTGCGGCTGGCCGATGACGCGCCGGAGCACGGCGCGGTCCAGGGCGGCGCCGAAGAGGGCCACGATCCCCACCGCCAGGGCCAAGGCCACCCAGTAGCCGATGCCGTACCAGACCACGAACATGTAGCAGACAAAGGCGCCCAGCATGAGGAGGTCGCCCTGGGCGAAGTTGACCAGCTCGGTGGCCTTGTAGATGAGGACGAAGCCGAGGGCGACCAGGCCGTAGATGCAGCCCACGGCGAGGCCGTTCAGAGCAAGCTGCAGGACCGTATCCAGGTCGGAGCCTCCCCGCCGGCACCGGCGCCGTCCACCGCGGCGACCCTGTCGCGGCGTAACGGTAATGGGGGCGGTTATATCCGGGCGGCGCCGGTCAAGTCAACCCTTCCGGATCCACACCGCGGTGTCGTGGAAGACGGCGCCGCCGTTCGGGTAGCCGGGCTCGGCGCTGGTGAGCGCGTTGATGCCGAGGCCGTTCTGGAAATGCTTGTTCGGCCAGACGCCTTCGACCACCACCACGCCCCGCTGCTGGCCCCGGCGAGGCTCCGCGTGGGCGATGACCTGGCCGCGCTCGTTGCCGAGCTCGAGCGGCGTGCCCGCGACGGCGCCGAGGGCAGCGCAATCGTCGGGATGGAGCAGCGCGGTCGGCCGCTTCTCGCGGGCCACCGAGGACGGCGTCTCGGTGAACGTCGAGTTCAGGAACGTGCGCGCCGGCGCGGCCACGAGCCGGAAGGGCTTCTCGGCGGTCGGGTTGTCGATCACGTCGAAGTGGTCGGGCAGCGCCGGCATCAGGGCCCCCCGGCCGCCGTAGCGCGACCAGTCGGGCTTGAAGTGAAAGCGCCGGTCCGCAGTGGGGAAGCCGTCGAGGAAGTGCGCGGTCTCGAAGGGGGGCGCGTAGTCCTGGCCGCCGCGGCGCCAGTTGGTCTCGGCGTCCCACATGCCCGACTTCCGGAGCGTCGCGTCCATGATCTCCCAGGCCGTCATCTGGAAGCCGGGGTGGGTGGCGCCGAGCCGCTTGGCGAGCTGACAGATCACCCAGTGGTTCTCACGGCACTCCCCGGGCGGCTCGATGACCTTCTTGGTGACCTGGAAGTAGGTGTGGCCGCTCGCGGTGTAGAAGTCGTCGTGCTCCACGAACATGGTCGCGGGCAAGACGACATCGGCGAAGGCCGCCGTCTCGGTGAGGAACTGCTCGTGCACGCAGAGGAAGAGGTCCTCGCGCGCGAGACCCTGGTGCACCAGGTTGAGCTCCGGGCACACCATCGCCGGGTTGGTGTTCTGCACGAGCATGGCGGTCACCGGCGGGCCGCCCCGCAGCGCCTCGCTTCGCCCGGTGAGGATCGGACCCAGGCGCGACTGGTCGAGGCTCCGGATCGACCGGTCCACCAGATCGAGCCCCTGGATCAGCGAGCGGTCGAGGGGATAGAGCGCGGTCTGGCCGTAGACCGCGCCGCCGCCCTCGTACCGCCACGCCCCGGTGATGGCGGGCAGGCAGGTCACCGCGTGCATGTTCACGGCGCCGTTGCGCGAGCGGCTGAAGCCGTGGTGGCAGCGGATGAAGCTCTTCTTCGTCCGCCCGTAGAGCCGGGCGAAGTCGACGATCTGCGCGGTGGGCAAGCCGGTGATGGCGGCGGCCCACTCGGGGGTGCGCGTCTCCACGTGCGCGGCCAGCTCGTCCGGGCAGTCGGTGTAGGCGCGGAGGTATTCCCAGTCGGCCAAGCCCTCGGCGAAGAGCACGTGCATCATCGCGCAGGCCAGCGCGCCGTCGGTGCCGGGCCGGGGCGCCAGGTGCAGATCGGCCCTGGCCGCGGTGTCGGTGCGGTACGGGTCCACCACCACGAGCGTCGCACCGCGGCGCTTGGCCTGCATAGCGTGGTTCATCACGTTGACCTGGGTGTTCACCGGGTTGCCGCCCCAGATCACCACCAGGTCCGAGTGCTCGTCGATCTCGCGCAGATCCACGCCGCGCTTGGCTCCCACCCCGGCGGCCCAGCCGGTATCCGACAGCGTCACACAGATGGTCGAGTAGTAGCGGGAATAGCCCATCGCGTGACGAAGCCGCTCGATGCCGTCGCGCTGCACCAGGCCCATGGTGCCCGCGTAGTAGTAGGGCCACACCGTCTCGCGCCCGAGCGCGGCCGCCTTCCGGACGAAGGCCTCCGCCACGAGGTCGAGCGCGTCCGCCCAGCCGATCCGCTCGAAGCGGCCCGAGCCCTTCGGGCCCACCCGCCGCAGCGGGTGGAGCAGCCGGTCCGGATGATGCACGCGCTCTGCGTAGCGCCCGACCTTCTCGCAGATCACGCCGCGCGTGTAGGTGTTGCGGTGGGAGCCGCGGACCCGACCGATCGTCCGCGCGTCGAACCGCTCCACCTCGAGCGCGCAGGTGCTGGTGCAATCGTGCGGGCACACCGAGGGGACGATTTCCATGGCCCTCAGGATACTCCAGGTCCCGTTTCTGCTACACTCCCGCCATGGCCGACGAGCGCCCGAAGACCGCCTATGAAGTGGCGATGGAGCGATTCCGGCAGAAGGACAAGGACGCGGGAGCCGAGAGCCGGCCGCTCACCGACGAGCAGAAGGCGGCCATCGCCGAGGCGCGCCAAGTCCATCAGGCCCGGGTGGCCGAGCGCGAGATCCTCCACCACGCCGCCCTGCGCAAGGCGGGGAGTCACGAGGAGATCGACCAGCTGAACGAGGCGCTCCGGCGTGACATGGACCGGCTGGCCACCGACCGCGACCGCAAGATCGCGCAGATCAGGGGCGAGAAGCCTCCGGCCGCCGAGTAGCGTCGCTCAGCTCGTTCCCATCTGGGTGCCGCCGTCGATGTTCAGGTTGGTGCCGTACATGAAGCGGGCGGCGCGATTCGAGACCAGGAAGAGCACGCCGCTGGCGATCTCCTCGGGCTTTGCCATCCAGCCGAGCGGGATGCTCCCGGTGACGCGCGCCCGCTGCTCGGGCGTCAGGGGGGCGTGCATCGGCGAATCGATCGGGCCGGGGTTGACGCAGTTCACCCCGATGCCGGTGCCGAGCAGATCGCGGGCGATATTGCGGGTGAGCGCGACCACCGCGCCCTTCGAGGCGGTGTAAGCGGCGGTGGCGACCCGCCCGCCCCCCCGCGTCACGCTGTCCGAGCCGATCGTCACGATGCGGCCGCGCTTGAGCGGGATCATGCGCTTCACCGCCTCCTGGATGCAGAAGAAGGTTCCCTTGGTGTTGATGGCGAGCACGCGATCCCACTCGGTCTCGGTCATCTCCGCGAGGGGAGCGGAGCTGATGACGCCCGCGCAGGTGACCAGGATCTCGACCGGTCCGAACGCCTCGTCGCAGAGCTCGAAGAGGGCGGTGATCTCCTCCCGCCGGGTGACGTCGGTCTGCTTCCACCGCGCCTGCTCGCCCAGCTCCGCGGCGGTGCGCTCGAGGCCCACCTTGTCGACGTCTCCGAGCACCACCCGCGCGCCCTCGCGGACCAGTCCCCGGGCGACCGACTGCCCGAGGCCACTCGCGCCGCCCGTCACCACCGCGACCTTGCTCTCCAACCCCAGGAACTCGTTCATGCCTTTACTCCTCGCGTTCAGGCCGCGTAGCGCTTCACCGCGTCCTCGTTCCACTCGATCCCGGCACCCGGCCGGTCCGGGATCCGCGCGAAGCCGTCGTTCACCCGCAGCGGCTCCTGCAGCAGTGGCGCCGCCCAGTCCATGAACTCGAGCCAGTGGCAGGTCGGCGTCACCCCGAGAAGATGCACGCTGAACTCGGGGAAGAGATGGCTCGACATCTCGATGCCGTGGGCGTGGGCCAGCGCGGCCGCCCGCAGCCAGCCGGTAACGCCGCCGATGCGCTGCACGTCGGGCATGACGAAGTCGAGCGAGCGGAGCGCGATGGCCCGCGCCATCTCGAAGGTGTCGACGAGGTTCTCCCCGGTCTGGATCGGCGTCGCCGCCTCCGCCGCGATGCGGGCGTAGCCCTCGTAGTCGTCGTGGCGCACCGGCTCCTCGATCCAGTAGAGCCCTTCGCCGTCGAGGGCCCGGACCCTCCGGATCGCCTCGTTCACCGTGAGGCGCTGGTTGAAGTCGCACATGAGGGTGACCCGGTCGCCGATGCGCTTCTTCACCGCGCGCACCGCGGCCAGGTCCTGCGCGAAGTCGTCCCGGCCCACGCGCAGCTTGACCGCGGTGAAGCCTTCGGCCAGCAGCGCCTCCGCCTCGTCGGCCAGCGTCGCCACCGGCTGCAGCCAGAGGCCGGTGCTGTTGTAGGCGGGGATCGGCTTCACGGCGCCGCCGAGCAGTCCGACCAGCGGCACGCGCTGCGCCTGGGCGAACGCGTCCCACGCCGCCATGTCGATGCCGGCCAGGGCCAGGCCGACCAGGCCGGGCGAGTCCAGCAGGGTGAGCTGGCGGCGCAGCTTGGCCTCGACGTCGACCGGGGCCAGCGGATCGCCCTTCACCATGTCGAAGAGCCCCTGGGCGCAGCCGACGATCGGCGCGAGCGTCCAGGGCGCGAAGGCGAACACGTACGAGCGGCCGGTGACGCCCTCGTCGGTCTCGAGGTCGAAGAGCACCAGGGCCGCCTTGGGGATCGCGCCGCTCGCGCTCACCGGCGGGCGGTGGATGGGAACCAGCACCGGCCGCGCGCGGAGGGCCCGGAGCTTCATCGCGCTACTTCTTGAACTCGGCCGCCGCCTTCTCGTAGGCCTCGGCCAGGTCGCGATAGGCGGTGGCAAAGCCTTCCTTCGCCCGCTCCCACGAGGCCTTGGAGGCGCGCGTCAGCTCGTTGAGCTTGGCACCAGCGGCGTCACGCTTCGTCTTCAGGTCCTTGATCTGCGCCTGCAGCTTGGCCTTGGCCTCTCCGGTCTGCTTGGAGGCCTGGGCCTCCAGCTCCTTGATCTTGGCGTCGAGATCGGCGGCCAGCTTCCGGGCATGGGCGATCGCTTCGTCCTTGCGCTCCACCGTGTAGTCACGGATGGCTTCGCCGGTCTCCGTCGCTTTCTTGGACACGTCCTGGGCGGACGTCTGGGCGGAGGCGCGCAGCGGCACGGCGGCGAGCAGGACGGCGGCCGCGATCGCGGTGATCATGATTCGTCGGCTCATGAGGCACCTCCGGCGCGAGTATAGCCCGCCCCGGGGCCGCGTCGCCGGAGCGATTTGACCCGACCAGGAGCCGGGCGTACGATCCGACGCATGATAGTCAGGAGCGGGCTCGGGTTCGTGCTCCTGGCCGTGCTGCTCAGCCTGACTCCGCTGGCCCAGGCTTCTCCGCCCGACCCGACGTGGATCCCGGGTATCTACGACGGCGGTGATCTGGACGACGTCATCGACTCGCTCACCGCCGAGTCGGCCGTCGCACCGGAGCCCCGTGGTCCTGCGACCCCCGCTCTCCGGTTCGGCGGACTGGTCCAGCTCGGCGCTGGCTCGGCCCACCCCGCTCCGGCCTCCCGGTCATTCCAAGGACGTGCGCCGCCGGCGCTGACCTCTTCCTAGCTGGACCTTCGGAGTTCCCTCGATGCTCGAGGGGGCCTCCGACCAACGGACCACCAACGCATCGGATTGCCTGCGGGACGGCGGGCTCAGCCCCCGTGCCGGCCTCGCCGTCGGCACTCGCCGGAGAGAACCATGCGGCTCACACACACGACTATCACCGAATCCCCGCTCGACCCGGGTCGAGTCCGCCTCTCCGGGCACGTTCGGTACGATCAGGGCGGGGTCCCACCCGAGACCTTCTGGTTCGACGTCCCCGTGGCCTACCGGCACTGGCTTAGCAGCTCCGGCAACCCCTGGCTGGTCTGCCTCGCGCCCCTTGCCGCGAGCATCGGCGAGCCGCTGCAGGTCGACGAGCCGGTCGATCCGCTGCTGCTCAGGAACGTGCAGGGGCTCGTCAAGCTGTGGAAGAACTGGTACCCGAAGCTCCACCACGTTCGCATCGAGGCCCCGAACGTCGCGCCAATCGAGACCGCCGGCCCGCGGAGGACCGGGGCCTTCTTCTCGGGCGGCGTCGACGCCTTCTTCACCGTCCTGCGACAGGAACAACCCGTCCAGAGCTGGGACCATATCGCCATCGACGACCTCATCTTCGTGTGGGGATTCGATGTCCCCATCGACAAGCCGGACGCCTTCGAGCCGACGCGCCACGCCCTGCAGTCGGCCGCAAAGGATCTCGGGAAGAATCTCGTCGTCCTGGCCACCAACCTCAAGACGACCCGCCTCGACCGCGACGCGGAATGGGGCGCGCTCTGGCACGGCAGCGGCATCGTGAGCACCGGTCTGGCCCTCGAGAAGCGGTACGCCCAGCTGGTCATCGCCTCCACCTACAGCTACGCGAACCTGGCCCCGTGGGGCTCTCATCCCCTCAGTGATCCGCTGCTGTCGACCCGCAGCACCCGCATCATCCACGACGATCCGTGGTTCTCCCGCGCGGACAAGACCGAGCTGGTGGCGCGATCGGACCTGGCCCTCCGCACCCTCCGGGTGTGCTGGAACACCCGCTCCGAGAAGAATTGCTCCCATTGCAACAAGTGCTTCCGGACCATGGCCACCCTCGAGGCCCTGGGCGCCCTCGCCCGCTGCCCCCAGTTCGACCGGACGCAGCTCAGTCTCGACGCGCTCTCTCACGTGTTCTCGGGTGATCACAACGATCGCATCCTGCTGCGGGAGGTTCGAGATCTCGCCCGGCAACGGGGGCGCAGCGACCTCGCAGGCGCCATCGACCGGAGCCTGGCCCGCTCCCGCCGGATGCGCAAGTGGGTCTGGCTGGCCATGTGGCTGGGCCGGCAGCCGTACGTCTGGCGGTGGGAGAGCCCTCTGCTGCGCCGGCTGCGTCTGGTGTTCTGACTCCAGGGGTGGCCCGCGTGTGCGGCCCGTCCCCCGCGCCAAGCTTGACAGGCGGCGGCGCGGGAGACGAAGATCATATGCAAGGGGGACCTACATGACGACGCTGCAACGGGCCGAGGCGGCCGAGCACGCGCTGAGCCAGGAGCTCGACCGGGTGGTGGTGAAGTCGGTGATCTTCACCTCGGGCGAGCGCGATCCGCGCCAGCCCGTGACGCGCCCGCCCGACGACGGCCGGCTCTACATGATGGGCCACGACGCCCGGCTGCCCCGGATGCCGGACAAGCCCACCCTCTTCGACTTCTTCCGCTATCGCTTCGGCCCCTCCATGCATCTGCTGCAGAGCGCGCGCCTCGCCGTGAAGAACGGGGTGAGCGAGAAGATCGTGCTGGCCTGCCTGCTGCACGACATCGCCATCGCCGGGTTCATCCGGAGCGATCACGGCTACTGGAGCGCCCAGCTCCTCGAGCCCTACGTCGACGAGGAGGTGGCGTGGGGGATCCGCTACCATCAGGCCCTGCGCTTCTTCCCGGACGAATCGGTGGGCTACCGGTACCCGGAGCTGTACCTGAAGCTGTTCGGGGCCGACTACGTGCCGGAGCCCCACATCCAGGAAGCGCACCGGTACGCGCGGAACCACAAGTGGTACATGACCTCTCGCCTCATCACCGTCAACGACCTCTACTCCTTCGATCCGAGCGTGAAGGTGGAGCTGGAGGAGTTCACGGACGTGGTGGGACGCCACTTCCGCCAGCCGAAGGAAGGGCTCGGCTTCGACCAGAGCCCGTCGGCCCACATGTGGCGCACCATCAACTGGCCGACGCGCTACCTGTAGCGGCCCCAAGGGTCGCTGGTTCGCCGTCGTCGCCTCCTGGCTTCACAGCCACGCCGCTCCGAACCTGGCAGCAGCCGGCGGCACCTCCCAACTGCGACGACGAGGTACCGGAGTGTGGTAAGGTACCCCCCCATGATCGTGGGATGGCAAGAGATTCTCTCGCTCCGAGGGAGACGGCTGACGCGCCGGCAATGAATTGCCACGACGCCCGTGAGAGGATCTCTGCCCAGCTCCGCGGCGGGATAGGCCTGACGGAGTGGGTTCTCGCGGAGACGCATGTGAGGCAATGCGTGGAATGTCGGAAGGAACTAGAGCATCTCCAGCAGGCGATGAGATCCCATCAGCGAGTCGCACCGTCTCGCGCTCTCCTGCACGGCCTCAGCAAGATCGTCGACGCCATCCATTTCGGGACCACGAGCGTCGCCGCCTGGCTGACCCGGCTCCGCGTGCTGCTGTCGATCCCCTTGACCGTGTCCGGGCAAACGGCGGTGAAGGCGATCGAAGGTAGCCGCGTCGGTGCCATGTGGCTTGTCAGCCTGCTCACCCGGGTGCGCTGGCTGCTGCCGATACTCGTTTCGCTGTCCGTGCGAGCTTCCGCCAGCGTGATCGGGGCCATGCGTCTCCTGATCACGCATGTCGCCGACCTACTCGCCCGGCTCCGCTTGTCATCCCTGATCGCGTTCCAGTGGACCGCCCGCGCCGCCGCGAACGTGATCGGGGCCGCCCGTTTCGTGATCATACGCTTCGCCCCGTTGCCGGCGCGCCTCCGTGTGCTGCTGGCGATGTCCTTCACGGTGTCCGTGCAGGCGGCGGGTAGGGTGATCGCCGCCGGTCGCGTCGGGGCCGTGCTGGTCGTCGGCCTGCTCCTCCGGGTGCGCTGGCTGCTGTCGGTGCTCGTTTCGCTGTCCGAGCGGATCGCAGTCAAGGCGATCGGGGCCACGTGGGTCGTCTCTACTACACGCCGAAGGGACAGGAGCAATACGACGAGCGAAACGATATCGGGATCGGCTCGTCCGTCCCCGCTCTGGCCGCGCGTGACCGGAACACGCGCCCTCCTCGGGGCCGGCAGCGGGATCGTGAGCCTGGCAGTCCTGGTGGCGACGATACTGCTTTTGGGGCCGCGTCAGTGGCCTGACCATCTCGCGCCCCGGCCCTCGCGGGGCGAACGGTCCACGCAGGATGTTCGCGCGCCCGCGGACCGGAAGGCGGCCGAACTCGCCCCGGCGGCGGTCTCAGCGGCGGAAACGCAGCGCGTGGCTATGCGGCCCAAGCCGCCCGAGACACGAGCCGAGATCCCTGCGCCGTGGCGAAGCCCGGATCCAACTCTCGCCCCCCGAAACCGGGCGCCTGCCTCCGCGCCGACGCCGTCTACGGAAGCGAGCTGGTCCCGGGGACCGGCGCGGCCGAAGGAGTCTGCTCGGGCTCGGGACGTCGCGGGGTCCCAGAATGCTGAGGCTTCGGACCCGTCCGCGGTGATCGACTGGCTCTTGAAGGGAGGAAACAGTCCGCGACGTATCGAGAGTCCGTGACCGACGGCCCACCGGACTCAACGGTCGTTCGCGTCGGTACGATCGAGACCGTAGTCCTTGAGCTTCCTCCACAGGGTGGTGGGGCCGATACCCAGCGCCTCCGCCGCCCGCGAGTGGTTCCACCCACAGCGCTCGAGTGTCTGGACGATGTGCGCCTTCTCGATTTCGGCGAGATTCTGCTGGGCGGGGAGCACCGGCGTCGGCCCGAGGCCCGCGAGTCGAGGGATTTCCGGGGCGTCCCTCGAGGTCGACGTTCCGTTCTGAAGCAGGCTGTTCCGCCCTGAAACAAGGCCTCCTCGAGAGGTCAAGGGGCGCGGCTCTCGAGACGCCTCAGAAGAAGAAGGTCAGCGCGCTCGAGCCCGCTCT
>Ga0207684_10001640_pt1 | contig 23760 bp, 20 predicted proteins | sample KBSK5501metaG_FD_184342 | JGI IMG/M metagenome (GOLD analysis project Ga0207684, IMG submission 184342) | Corn, switchgrass and miscanthus rhizosphere microbial communities from Kellogg Biological Station, Michigan, USA - KBS K5-50-1 metaG... | ecosystem: Host-associated > Plants > Roots >...
CTCTTTCCCTGACACTTTTTGACCAGGAGCGAGGAAGGCAGGTAGAGCCAAGAAAAAGCGCTCCCGGTACCATGCATGGACCTCAAAACCGTGTCATGGGAAAGGAACGCTTCCCTCTCTGAACGCATCAGAGGGTCTGTGGGGCCAGTGGTCGGGTCAACTGCGGGCCTTCGTGCCGGAGGCGCCTGGGCGCCGCAGCAAGACCTTGGCATTTTTTGTCTTGGGCGTCGTGCTGGCGGGCACGACGCGGCTGCCCAGGGGGGCGGAAGCGCTTGTCGGCGTCAGCGCGGCCAAGACGCCCAGCAGCGAGCGCCGCCTGTCGCGGTTTCTGGCCCATCAGCAGATCGCCGTCGTCCCGCTGTGGACCCACCTGCTGGGCCAGTTCCTGCGCTTCTGGCGCGATCGACGCCTGGTCTTCGTGCTCGACGCGACGTCGGTGGGCGACCGCGCGACCGTGCTGTATTTGGGTCGGTGGGTCCCTGCGCGCCTCGTGCCGGTCAGTTGGCAGGCGCTGCCCGTGCACGAGAAATGGGAACAGCGGCAGTGGGAGGTGGTCGGCGTGCTGCTCGACCGCGTCATTCCACACGTCGGCGCCGCCGCGTGCACGCTGCTGGCCGATCGCGGCCTCGTCGGACATGCGCTGGTCCACCTGTGTGCGCAGCGTGGGTGGCATTACGTGCTCCGTCTGTCTGCTGCACACACCTGCCAGCCCACACGCGGGCGTGGCGCGCAGCGCTGGATTCCGTGTCGACGCCTCGCGCCCCAGCGCGGACGCCAGTGGTATGGCTCGGTACAGCTCTGGCAGGAGCGTCCCGTGTCGGCCCAGGTCAGCGCCACCTGGGAGCCGCAGCAGCGGGAACCCTGGATCGTCCTCTCCGACCAGCCCGCCGGACGGCAGCGCGTGCGCGAGTATGCGCGAGTATGCGCGCAGAATGCGGGTCGACTCGACCTTCCAAGAGCGCAAACGGCGCGGCTGGGACCTGGAAGGGACAGTCATTGCGGACCGAGCGCGCCGCGACCGCTTGCTCCTGGTGCTGGTTGTGAGCCTCTGGTGGCTGGCGCCTCTGGCGGCGGCGTGCGTGCATCACGGACAGCGTGCCCGGTTCGATCGCCGCGATCGCCGCGATCGCCGCGACAAGGGCATCTTTCGGCTTGGACGGCTCTGGTGGCTCGATATGCTGCGGCGGACGGTGACCGAAACGAGTCTGCAACGCTGCTTGCCTTTCCGAAAAACCCCCACGGGATGGGCGTTCTCCCTCCGCTTCTAAAAAGTGTCAGGGAGAGAGCCGTTCATCGGCGGCGCCAGCCGCGCAAAGGGCGTGGCGCGATGTGTCTGGCGCTCTGATGGATACGGAAGGCAGACGGGGATAATACCGACAGACATGAGCTCCCCCTCCTGCTGCGCCTTACGCTGATATACGGCGCGGGAGCGCCTGGCCCGTCTTGCCACCGATGAGGTGACACGTATTAGGTCTTGGAGCATACTCCCGGCCGTGGTGGGGAGACGTGAAGTGCAAATCGCCCTCGGCGCGGCTGAGCGAGGTCGAGCGGATCCGACTCCGGCGACTCGTGATGAGAGATCGAGCAGAGCCGCGCAGGCTGACCCGCGCTCAGATCCTGCTGAAAGCTGACGCCGGCCTAGTCCGAATGGGCCAGCGCATCCGCTACACCGCCCGTATGATCCCCAGTCCTGCCCGTTTTGTGTCCTCGCCACAGCGACCGGTGACCGCGTCCAGCCTGACACGGCAGTGCGGCAGCAGCCGCTCGAGCATACTGATGGGAAAGGCGGGACAGGATGCGCAGACAGCCATCACTCATTATCTTGCTCGCGCTCGCTGTGGCGCTTGCCGCGTTGGCCAATGCGCTACCTCTCTTCGGGTTGGCGATCCTCGCCGAGTTCCTCGCCACCACCTTCCTGAATCGAATAGAGCAGGCGTAGCGGACTCCGCTGAGACTCCTGGTCGCGAGTGGCCTTATCACCGTGGGGGCAGTCGCGGCGGCGCTGCGGTCTGCTGCTGGTTGTGCGTATGCTTGATCCCGGTCAGGTGCGTACTAACGATTTCCCAGATGTGGCGGCTACCCAACGCGGAGACGCGCGGATGAAAGCCGAAATTGCATTGCTCTAGCCACCTTATCGCATGACAATAGTGGCGATGACGCCATTGCTTGGGACGCTATAACGTCCGATGCCACCTTGCGCCGTAGCGCTGTATGCAATGTTGGTTTTGGCTACCGCAGAGGATGTCTTCCAGTTCATAACGATCAGGCCACCTGAGCCAACGACATTGACGAAGCCCGGAACCTTGCTCGTGTCAACCGTGAGCACGATACCGGACGGCGTCACATGCACATTCTTCAGCGGAACTACCCCATAGCCCACCATAACCGGCTGCTCGTCCAGCACGACACTGTACCGGAGGCAGACTCCATTGTTGAGTGGAGCCTGGCAGTCGTTCTGGGTCTGTGTGACGGCCATGTTGAGTTCCAGGTCTTCGCCGTTATAGAGGGTCTCGACGTGAACATCAGCACGAGCAATCCGCATGGGTGCGGCGTTTGCGGCGCCAACATTTGCGCCTACGCTAACGCTCGGGCGCTGATGCGCCATTGGCCCCAGCAGAATAGCCGCGGCTGCGATAATGGCCAGCGCCAGAGCCAGCGGACCCAGAACACGGACATTCCGCACGCCATCTGGGAGCCGCCCGAGGCGCATGCGATGCGCGATCAGTGACATCCGTTTGAGCAGTGCCACAGTAATAGCTCCCTTCAGGCGTCGAGTGGTTAGTGGCAAGTCGCCGCGCCGGAGTCGGTGAACGCGCCACTGTGGCCATTTGGCTGGAACTGCCAGTTATACGAGCTCGCGTGGAGGGTCAACGCCAGAACGCCATAGGTCGTGCCATCGCGGATGACGCTATTGGCCGCCGTCCCATTGAAGCCGCCGTGAGTATCTCCACCTGTCCCCACGATGATCTCCACTATCCCGCGGGCGTTGTCAACGTTGGCGTTGGCGCCTTGCGGCAAGAAGCGTTCGTAGTCATGGTCGTGCCCGTTGAGCACCAGATCGGCATTGGCGTTGTACAGGTCAGCCCAGATGTCGTGGATCTCGGCGTCGCCCACACTCCATCCAGAGGTGTAGTACGGGCGGTGCCAGTAGGCCAGCGTACACGCCGCGGGATGCGCCGCCAGATCGGACTGCAGCCACTGCTCTTGGGGGCTACCTGCCTGGCAGCCACCGACCTGGGAGCACTCGCTATTGAGGACGATGAGGTGCCAGGCGCCGATATCATAGGAGTAGTAGCCCTTGCAGTTGACGATGCAATTGGTGTCGAGCGGCGAGGCTGCCGCCCCAAAATATCTGTAATAGCCACCTGCGCCCGCTTGGTTGCCGCATGTCGTCTTATACTCGTGGTTACCGACCGCAGGGCGGGTGATGGCCTTCTGCTGACCCCATGTGGGGTCATACGACTGTTGGAACTGTGTCAGCGTGCCGCAGTTATATTGGTTGTCGCCTAGGGGTAGCACAGCGCTGACGCCAGTCAATTGGAGTGCGGTCCACTTCTCCTGGCACTCAGCGCTCGTTCCGTTGCCACCGTTATTGGCTTTGTCGTTTGCGTCGCACGCAATATCTCCAGCAGCCATGATTATGGGGTCATTCGGGTTGACCGTTGCTGTCGGTGATGGCGATACCGTTGGCGTTGGCGTTCCGGTTGGCGTTGGCGTTCCGGTTGGCGTTGGCGTTCCGGTTGGAGTCGGGGTTGGCCCACCATCCATGGTAGTCGCGACGGTGAAGTGATTTTGGATCTGGCTGACGGTGAGAGCGGTGCTGTAGATGGCTACCTCATCGACACCGCCAGTGAGATAGTAGTTCGAGTAGCCGCCCGCCCGGCCAAAGGCCAGCATGCCTGTGGTCGTATTGGTGGCGCCAGAGACGGCTATACTGCCGACGCTGTGGCCGTTGATATAGAAGGTCAGCGTCGAGCCACTACGCGCCAACACCAGATAATCCCAGCGCGACGTGCTCAGTGTATCGGTGTTGTCGATGATTTCGTAGCTGGTGGTCCCGACAAAGATGATACCCTTCCAGTGGTTCGCACTGTTGATGCTCATGCGATACTGCCACCCTGTGCCAGCGGAGCTGGCGCTTGTTCCCTTCTGCAATACCGTCTGCGTCGTCGCATTGAGCAGACCCGGTTTGGCCCACATCTCGAGTGTCATGTCGCCGGTCAAATCCAGGTTTGTATTATCTGGCACACTGACATATCCTGTTGAGCCATTGAACCCGACGGCGGTATTTGTGTCGGATACGATGGCTCCGGCTGCGCCAAGCGTGTAGCCGCCGGTGAATGTGCCGTTGTTGGCGCCTGTGCCGCTGTCGAGGGCAGTTGTCCCTGATTGTTCGCCCAGTCGCCAGTAGCTCACCGGCCCATCGGCGAGTACTGTGGACGCGTAGTTTGCAGACGCCTTGGCTACCGGTGTCGCTCTAGCAGGAACCGCTGCGGAGGCAACAATTACCACTGAGATGGCCATGATTGCAGCCAATGCGCGCCACCGCACGACTTGATGATGTGCCATAGTCTGGTTCCTCACACTGCCATACCCTACTGTATTCATGGGGGCTGCTAGCGAGCGAAGGGCATTACTGCAACGCCATGCATACCCAAGACCTACGGCGGGTAGTTCAAGACAAATGGCTCTCAGACTGTGGTCTCATAATGTGCGCAATCGGCTTCGTCATGCCCGAGGAGAAGCCAGTGCAGCGCACTCATGAGCGCTTCTAAACCCGGCTTAAGCAAGAAGGGTTAGCAGAGTGGGGGGCTTCTTCCTAAAAAGACCGATTCTGCGTCCGACCCAACCCGGCGTCTGGTACTCCCCTACCGCACTATGATACGGCACGATAGTACAGTTGCAGAGGCTGTTGACGCCCCCAAAGGTATCAAGAATTGATACCTTGGCATCTATATCGAAGCGAAGGCCGCTACAGCGTTCTTGAGCGATCCCGCAGCGCGGGTTGCGCCACCAGTTTTCAGACCGTCGTCCCCGCGGACCTCACCGCCGTGGCATTGGTGGCCTCGGTAGTCTCCGCCGCGTCTGGCTGAACATGCCTGACCCGCGCTATCCGGCCCGCCACGTTTCGCGCCCTCTCGACCAGTTGAGTGAATGGAAGCCGCTCTATGTGATATTCCTCATATCGATAAGCTTCGGCGCCAAAACCCTCTTTAAAGTAAGCCAGCGACGCTGAATTGCCGCTCTCGCCCATGTGGTAATGGCGACAACCGCTTGCGCAGGCATCCTCAATTGATCGACGATGAAGGAGAAAGTTAGCCCGGGATGGGTCGGCTAGGTTTTTATCCATCGCCCCACGCCAGTAGCTGGCATTGGAGCCGTGATGTAAGACGATAATGGATGCAGCGGGCTTGCCATCCACCCAGGCCACGTACACACGACATGCTGTCCCAAGCCGTGCGGCAATTGTCTGGTACTTGCGGAACGGCTCGCGCCATCGGGCACGTAGCCGGGCCAACGGAAGCGGCTGGCCAGCCTGACGCGCCCAGCGATCGACCGAACGCCAATAGAGTGCGTAGAAAACTGGCATCAAGCGGCCGGTCGTGTCGCACTCTATGACCACGCCCTGGCCCTCCGCACGGCGCGCATGTCGACGCGTCCTTGTCGCAAAACGATGCTCCCAGACGTGTTCGAAGCCACCCTCCAAGTCCAGCACATGCGCCAGGCGCTGCGTGGTTGCCATTGCGGTTGGCACGGCGGCCATCCACGGGGCGGCCGCGAGTGGGTCGGGGCGCATAGAAGTAATTAGCGCAGGACGACCCGAGAGATCGGCCAGGATACAGGATGCTTCCTCAGGTGTCAACCCGCCCGGTACCAAGGCTCCACCGAAACCCCACCCGAAGGGCAGTGAAGCCTCCACTGCCAGCTTTCTGGGCAGTCCTCGACGCCGCACCAATGGCAGCACCACGCTCCGCCCGTTACGGAACTCGTAGAGTCGGCTAGCGTCCGCAAAGTTGCCCACCTCGCAGAGACAATCCAGCCAAGCAGGTGTGTGGAATGCCAGCGCCTCTGCGGTTGTCTGGAGGATGTGCGCCCACTTGTCGTGTGGGGCTGGCATGGTTACCGACAATATTTCTTGGGACATGCAAGCTACTCCAGCGTCTTCGATACCAGGCATTCGTCTCATCAATCCGCTAGCATGAGCATACGGATGTCGAGATGTCGAAAGGTGCGCGGCCACAATACTCGGCCCAAATGCGGCCAAGAATGTCGGCGCGAACCGCAGCCTCCTCGCGCGTGGCATCCACCACCTGAACGTGGGGAACTCGACCACGCAACGCCAGCAAACCCTGTCGCTGAGTTTCCAAGACCTCCGGGCTCTCTTCGCCCTTGCGAGCATACATCACCTCGCCAGGAGCGTCCAGCACCAGCACGAGATCAGGCGCTGGACACGAATGACCCAGAACCCACATATACAACCACTTCGGCAGACCGTTTGACCGATGGGCAGCGATCAACGCGTCATACACATAGCGATCAAAGATTACCATCCGCCCCAAAGCCCGATGGTATTGCGCTACCAGATACCGCATCCAGGCCTTTGGCAGGCGCCCAGAAATTTCAAGACCGCGACGAGCAAGCCACAATCCTCGAATCTGCCGGTTCACAGCCGAATCAGTTCGTGTACGACCACTCTTCCAGAGACCCATGTACACTGAGCGGACCGGAAAGTAAAACGAGCGCTGGATCTCCGCTGTCAGCGCCGATTTACCAGCCCCATCCGGGCCTAGGAGCGCCACACTCACCCGTGGGCGCTGTAGCCTAACCAGCGGGATCTCTAGCGACTGCAAGACCTGATTTGACAGAGCCAACCACAACGCTCTGATCGGCTCGCGCCGCTGCCACTCCGCAGTGAAAATGGGAGCGAGATATGTGCACACGTCCCATTCGCTACGGCTGATGCACTCGACCAGCCGTGTCACATTCCAGCCACTGGGGCAGTTCAAAGCGACCAGGCGCGCTAATGGGCTATCAGTGCGCGCCGCACCAGCCAGTTCCTGAAGTCGCGCCGCTCGATGTGAAGCAACATAGCTCTTGTCCAGCATGCAGTGCAAGAACAACGTCCAGAATCCGTCGTCCGGGGCCAGGACGTAGAGCGACGTAGTGGCCTGGCGGCGTCGAACTAGGACCCCTTCTGCGGCGTGCGTCCGTATGTTCAGGTACGGGCCGAAGGTTAGCTCAGTCACAATGTCAAGCGCAACCCAACTTTCGGTAGCTGGATGGTAGCCGACGAAGAAGGTATGTGAACCTCGTCCCAGGGTTGGTAGCGCCAAATACTGATGCTCCTTGAGCACCTCCCGCACACGCTGCATATCGCTCGGGGCGACGAGTAGATCGACATCATCGCTAGGGCGCGCCAGGTTCGTTTCATCGCGCAACACGCACCAGCGAATATTCTCGCGACTGAGGGCCGAGAATGTTGCCTCCAGCAGTGGATGTACGGATGCTACGTTTTTTGGGGCTGCTACATCTTCCTCTTCCGCAGGGGTCCCCAGAACATCAGGTCCTATTTGTTCTTCGACGGCATGGAGCACATCGACCACACTGATCTCGCGCAGACCAGCCATCGAGCACCGGTAGTTCCAGCAGCCAGGCTCGTTGAGCGCGTTATGGCCATCCTGGCACGCTGAGACCTTTCTGGCCAATTGATCACTCATCCGCCGGATAACGATTGGGGCGCGAGCGCCAAATACACCAGTGTCTGGTCGCGATGGGCCAGCCAACACTACTGCTGCGGTGTTGGTGGCCTGGGTGAGTTCGAAGATGGCGCTGTCGGTACAGATGCACAGTAGGCTGCGGCTCAACAAGGCAGCCATCTCCGGCAGCGTCGTCCTACCTGTGAGCGAGACCGAAGGCGCTTTCATGCGCCGCTGAATGTCCTTAATGTACGCCGTTTCATGGGCGCTACCGGTGAAGAGAATTGTCGCACCAAAGCGTGTGACGAGAGCGTCCGCCAGTTCTGACCAACGTCCCTGAAGCCATTGCTGGCACGCCCAGTCAGATCCGGGGTGCAGCACGATAAGCCGCCCATTACCTGCCAGACGATGCGCTTGCAGCGCCTGAGTTATCGTCGCCTTGTCGTCATCGCTGTAGCTGATGTATGGTCGAGCGACTTCGGCGGCCTCAATACCAGCCGCACGCAACAGCGCCGCGTGTTGTGGAGGATGGCTCTCTTTCCACTTGAACGGGCCAAGCTGTCTCGAAAGCAGCACACGCGAGAGCATCAGTGGATACTGAGTGAAGCCAACGCGTCGGCCTCTGCATGCGACAAACGCGACCGAGTGTTGGAACACGCCACCCCAGTAGAAGGTGATGGCCAGATCGTATCTAGTACCAACCTGCCGTACGAGATCGAGCCATCTCCATACCTGGGACATACGGACGCGAATACGAGAGTATGGACGATAAATATACAGCTTGCTCTCCACGAAGCGATCAATATCCTCGACGCGCTCCAGTGCCCTCAGCGGATCGGCATTCGCGACCAGAGTGATATGTGCGGTTGGGTTATGGCGACGGATCATCGACACATATGGCCCAATGCGCAGCGCCTCGCCCGCGGAACAAGGATCGACAATGAGCAGGACTCGTGCGCTCACCTTACTCGCCTGACTCGCCTGACTCGCCGCCACTTCCGCACGCTGATGATGTATGCTGGCGGTGCTGTCAGAAACCTTGAGACGGACTGCGCCCACGATGGCACTGGCTGTTTGGCCAACGTGCTCAGCCCACTCGATTGAAGCGAGTCGCAGGCGCGCAAGATTGCGCGCCTGCGGAGCGCCCGCTCTCGATCGAAAACCCACGACGATGATATGAGCCACCACCACAAGGCTACCGGTTGTCTGGGCGATCAGCCACGCCCATCCAGCGCCAGCAATCCCCATACGTGGCAACAGATTCCAGGCCAGCACCAAGGTGAGCGTCGCCATGCCAAGATTAAGTAGGGCAGGCCGACGCAGCCGCTTCTGTACACGCAATACGGCGACGTAGACATTGGTGATCGCATCGGGAATCGCGGAAACCACGAGAATAGCCAATAGCGAGTAGCCATAGAGCGCGTAATCTGATCCAAACATCGAGAGAATCAGGCGCCCGCCCAGAAAGGCTACCACCATGGCCGGGGCCAGGAGCGCCACAATAATCAGGATACTCGACCGGGCTTTGTGGTAAATGTCTTCTGGGGCATGTGAGCCTTCCACCATCAGTGCGACAGCCACCGACGGCGACACCATGAAGAAGATGCTCCCCACCTGCCAGGACGTATAGAAGTAGGCATTCTCGGCAAGTGATAGCCGTGTTACCACAATCACCGGCAACAGGTAGAACGGCGCCAGGGCGCCAAGACTGATGAGTTGATGACTGGCGACCAGAGAGAACATCGAGCGCGCCTGCGCCATGATCCCTCGCGTGACCAGGCGATACGCGCGTCCAAGGCGGGGAAAAAGCAGCATCCCTGTGATGAGGCTGGCCGCAAGCGCGAGTATCCATGCCACACAGATCACCAGCGCGCCCTCTTGCCCCAGCAACACAGGCACCAGGAGGAGGGGGATTCTCAGCAGCGCAAAGGTCGCCGCGCGCGCCAACATATTGCCAGCCAGTCGCTCCGCCGTGAACGTTGCATCCAACACAGCTGCAAGAGTAAGCAGCGGAACGCCGAGGATCAAGGACAGCGCGTAGCCAGACTGATGGCCGACGACGGCCAATTTGGGCGACAAGAACGGCAGGATAATCGCAGCAACGCTGCCTGCCAGCAAACTTGTCAATATGCCAGTGATGAGCACGGCGTTTAAGGTCAGCGACCACGGCTCGCCAGGTTCTCGGCGAGGGAGTACTTGCGCCAACGTCGGGCCGATGCCCACGTTCGCAAGCGTAGCCGCGAGCATCATGGTACCAATCAGTGCGGAGGCCAGACCAACTACATGTGCGGGGTACATGCGCGCTGCGATGATCCAGAACAGAAAGCCAGAGGCGGCCGTCAGCGCAGTAGTGGCCATCACATAGGCGCTGTTTCGCAACAGGGAATCGGTGCGCAAGCGACTCATCACCATAACCAATGTTGGCTTGATGCTTGCGTCTAGCTGCTTACTTAAGATCATCACCGTTACCCTTTTCGGTGCTCATGTGTTCATCAGCATGTGATGGTGTTCCGCTTGAAAATCAGGCGTGCCGCGAAGAACGCTGCGAGACAGGTTCTCAGCCTTGTGCGCGTGCGTCACCGAGGGGCAGTATCTGTCGCGATTCGCGATGCCTCGACGCGCGATGTCGCCTGAGATGCGATGCGGGCCAAACGGAAGCGGCTGCGCGCATAGGCCACAGGGCCATAGAGCAACCCCCCGTACTCGAACCACGTCAGTTCTCTTGGAAAGTCGGATTGCTTGCCGCTGTTGCGAGGCGATTGCGCACTGAACGCAAAGAGCAACCCCTTCGGCAGCTTGCCAATAAAGCTCGGCAGCAGCCGCGGATTCGTGACCACGGTCTTGAACAAGCAGGCAGCAATCCCAGCGCCGTACCCGTGAAGCTGGCTGCGAAGCTGGGCGTACTCCCGGTACGGGGGATGGCGAACGATAGCGGCGGGCGTATACACGAGCGTATGCCCGGCGAGGATCACCCGTAACATCGCGTCGAGATCCTCTCCACCCAGGGCAGGAGTACCAGGGCCGAGGGCCAAGTCGAATCCCCCAAGCTCACGCAGAATCGACCGGCGGAAGGCCATACTGCCGCCCGAGCCGAAGCTGCCAAGGTTGTATGGATACAGTGGGCTGTCGGGTCGATTGGTGGTAAGAGTGAAGATGTGGCGGTTACACCGCCCTTTGCAGTATCCTCCGAATTGCTCGAACCATCTCTGGGCCTGGGTTTCCGACTCCATCGGTACCACGAGCCCAGTGACGCAGGCGATAGCATCGGAGAGGTCGAATCCCCGCACCATTTCGGTCAACCAATACCGATCGACCAGTTCGTCGTCGTCTCCAAACACGGCGATCTCACCCTTGGCTAATGCAAGCCCGCGATTGCGCGCGCGTGAGCCTCCCGGGCGATCTTCACGCGTGTAGGCGACTTGAGCGATACCTCCAAAGTTCTGGTCGATCAGTTGTTTGGTATCATTGGTACTTGGCGCATTATCGACAACGATGATTTCGTACTTATCGGATGGATACTCGGATGCGAGTATTGTACGGACAAGAGCCGCTACCTGGTGAGGGCGATTGTGCGTCGGGATAACCACACTCACGAAAGGCGCTCTCGCGAGGAAGCTCGCACGCGCCTCAAGACAGGAAGGCACGCCAGCAGTACGAAGACCTTCTGGGTCGAGATTGGAGATCTCGGGAAGGCCGTCCTCGCGAAGGTGCGAGTTGATCTCTGATTCCAGCGCATTCCAAATGCCGCGAGCGAGCAGGTCGGCGTCTGGGCCAACCTGATCGAGAGGGAGTTCTATGAGTCCGAGTGGCTGCGTGTGCAGCCGGACCAACACCAGTGCGCGACGATAGTCCCAGCCAGTTTCCGGGTCAACGGGCTTCTCGAGACGGAGTGCCCGGCTGATCTCAATTTCCAGCATCGCTGCTGGCTCGAAACTTGTTACCTGATGGCGGGCTTTCATCTTCCCAGCCTGTACGGGCAGTTTCTCCCGTCCCATTGCATCCACCCCATTGTTGCCCTGCCTTCGTCGCTGACCTCGGCAGCGGATATCTTGATCGACTCGTCTTAGTGCTGCATCGCTGTCATTTCATAGCCCTTCAAGTGTGCCCGATACCGCGGCACAAACCTCCATACTGGTCGCGCTACATGGCGGAATGCTGTCTCGATCCGTGTCGGCGCACGGTGAAGCAGCCGCGCCAGCCCTTCTACATCCATATCTCCGGTCACCACGAGGCGCGCCAACTCAAAGGGATCATCTGCCGAAGAGCTGAGCATATTCTTGATCGCGCAGGCAGATGTATAGCCTGCCGCATGCACCAAACGCTTGACGGAAGCGGTTGTCCAGCCACTTGGATAAGCAAAGCTGAAAACCCCCTGGCCAAGGTGATCTTCAAGCATGGACTTGCAACGCGCGATCTCTGTGTTGGCGATGGCAGCAGGAATCGCATCCATCTGCACATGGGAGTGACTGTGCCCACCGCATTCGATACCACCAGCGCTGACCTCAGCCAGGTGGCTCCAGGTAGCCATTTGGCGCGCCCCTTCGCCGTCTCCTTGCAACCAGCCGCATGTGCCACCGACATAGGCTGTGGGTACGTAGAGCGTAGCGACACAACCGTGGCGCTGGAGCGCTGGAAAGGCGTTCTCGTAGAAGTCCGCGTAGGCGTCGTCGAAGGTCAACACTACAGGCCGCTCAGGAAGTTTGACGTCAGAGTGTATTCTCGCCTTCATCAGATCCGTCACTGTGATCGACGCGTACCGATTCCGGCTCAAATAGGAAAGGTGCTGGTCGAATATCTCAGCCGAGACGGCCCAGCGCTTGAATCGCGGATTGGTGGAGGTCGAGATGCTGTGGTACATGAGGATCGGAACGCGCTGATCTTCCACTGCAGCACCTCGATGACAAACTCAACTACAGCCCGACAGTATTGTCTGGGCAGGCATGAGCGCCTGGAACAGGCTGGCATCTCTTCAGTAGGGTTGGACGCGCATCCGCCGACTGAGTAGGGGCCTGTGGTAGACCCTGCAGCCCAGGGATCACAGCGGGCGAGAGATGCGTTCTAGCGCATCACACTAATTAAGGCGCTGCATCAACACACTGGTTGAGTGGCTATCGCTGTATTCTCATCTAGATATGATGAGCGATACAAGTAGAAAAGGTATCGCGCACTGGATACCTCTCGTATCAGGTTTCCAGCGAACGTACCGCTGCTGGCTGCGGACGCCCAGGCGCCAGTGTACGCCGAACCACGTGTCTAGTCGTCACAAACGCAAGACCGTCACCTGATATGGATCAAGTGACACCCCATTGCCGTCCACAGACACCAGCAGAGTGGTAGCAGTCTCGTTGACGACCATGACGGTATCCGATGACGCCACTGCATCTACCCGTCCAGCAGGAGAGATAGCGGGTCTATAGAGGTTGGTGCCTGGGCCGAAATGGTCCTTGAAGGCTCTGTAAGAGAAGTAGAAGGGAAGGACTTTTCCTCCACCTGCTGTTGTGTTCGCCCAGATGCGCGGCCCGGCCCGGCCCTCGTCGGTTCCTCCCCAAGAGAGAGCCACCGCGCCGCCAGCTTTCAGGAATTCCATCATCGCGAATGTCTTGATCGCGTTGCTGTGGTTGTCGTCAGACCAGTCTGTATACGGCCTGGCATACCATTCCCCCAGCCAGATCGGTAGATCTACCGCGCCGGGATATGCTGTCCCATCGAGCGACCTGATCCAATGAACTATGTCGGCAGGTTTCTCTGCCGCGGTGGTCGCATTGGCGTGGTTGACGCCATCCTTATTCGTGTTGTTGGCGTCCACGCTAATAAACGCCGCGCCAGTTTTGTGCTGTAGCCAGTACTTGACCACATCGAGCGGACGTTCATCGAACGTTCCATACGCTTTCGTAAGGTCAGAAGGATGGCTCTGTCCATTTCTCGTAGACCAGGTATCCATCACAACGTACGGTCCACCAACCTTGATCTGATCCGTTTGAATCCCAAGCGAGATCGCCACTGCCATCAACCGAGCATACACGCGATTATACATATAGGTGTAGCCATGATGCGCGTTCGGTCCGTTCGGTTTGCCTGGGCTAGTGGTGAAGTCATAGTTGTTCTTTAGAGGGTTGTAATAACCCTTCATCTCATTCCACACCTGGAAATATCTGACATTGTACGGAGGAGCCATATATCTTTCCGCCACTCGCTGTACAAGATGAAGCCAAGCATCCATTTTGTTGTCGAGGATTCTGGACGAGAATGCGCGAGGGGCCCATTCATCCGCCTGAGTAAGGAGCAGTGTTCTACCATTCTCTTGCAGTTGCCCCTTCATCCACCACGCAGCCCCGTAGAGCGTGATGACCGGGGTGCTTCCGGTTTCCTCGACGAGACCGAGCCTGGCATCCAGCGCTGCCCAATTATTTGGCTCGCTTGTCGCCGGATCAGGCCAGGGGTCAGGTAGGCCCCAGCCCATTATGGACGTGTTTTGAAACGAAAGCGCGTTGCCCATGAGGGATTTGACGTTCTCGATAGCTGAGAGATCGTTATCCCCCCACGGGTAGTTCAGGAAATTGTCGGTGTAGGTCATCCCTGGCGCGAAGTGACTTTGACCGCGAGATGCTGAGCGGTCAATGGTAATCATCACGTCGGGCTTCGTCACACGAAGTTCCACAGCTGCCACCACTGCAGAGACAAGTGCAACGACCGTAATGATTCCAACCAGCCACCGCCACAAGCGGCGACACCGCTGCCACCTCACTGGACCTTCCTCCTGCAAGTAAGAAATCCGAATGTCTCATGGGCCAGCACACCGACCACCGTCAGACCGAGGAGTATCACAAACGCGCTGGTGGGAGACCACCTCCCCGCATAGAGCAAGATCCCCGCAACGATGGCGTCGACGGCAAGGCTAAGAGCGGGCGCCAGCGCCCATTCGAGTACAGACTCGCGAAGACGGATGAAACGCACGAGCATCATGCCTGGACATATCAGGAGAAACCCCAGTACAACAGCGGGTCGAACCTGCGCGTCTGTATCAGCGAATGCGAAGAGCCCTGCCGCTATGGCGAATAGTACGATCATCAACGACCACAGCGACGTCGATTTCATGACGACAACTCACCCCCTGTGTATCGAGATTGTCTTATGTGTATCGGGACGGTAGAGCTTTGATTGCTTGCGGGCGTGTTTGCGTGCTGCGGACGCACATACACCAGGATGTCAGTATCAGCATTACTGTACACTAACACGAACTTGCCGGACTGCAGTAGCGCCTGCTCCACGCCGCGTAGAGCGGAAGGCGGTACACCGTAGAACATCTGTGCCTGCGCCATCTGGCTGCGCGTGAAAATCACATAGGCTGCGGGGTACTTAGAACTCGATGCTCTGTTGACAATGCCTCCGATGAAGCGCGCCCGGAGTGCAGCGGCATCACCATACCCCGGGTATAGCGGGAAATAGTCGTACTTTTCCAGATCTTTATATCGCCACGGCGTTCCTGTCCACCCCTGGAGTAGCAGTGAATGTGGCGGCGCAATGCTGTAGAGATAGGCAACTGCTTGGGACTCGTTATACGTCACGTAGTCTGCCCGCTCGTTGCCATATCGCGCAAAGAGAAAGCCGCCTAGCAGTACCAGACAGGTGAGCAAGACTACCGCCACACGTGCGCCTTTGAACCGCGACAACAGATTACCGGGAGCCAGTGTGAAGAAAAATGTGGCCGCGAAGTATGACAAAATCGGCAAACTGAACAAAACGAAGCGCATGGCCATTTCGCCACCGTATGGCTGAAGCACGACCATAACCGCGGGCGCAACTACAAGCAAGGTGAGTGGCACATCATGCGAGAACTGGCTCTCTGTAGCCTGCGGAGAGTTGCCGGAGTGCTGTACTGCACCACGTCGCCAGCGCAGTACCGCACCCAGGAACGCAAGTCCCCAGATGGCGGCGGTTTCCACGACACGGGCCTGTGCGATGAACTGATGCTCAGGACTGCCTGCCGACAACCGGTCAGTCACATTGGATGAAGTGGCTAGACGAAGATTACCAATCTGCGCTATGTCCGCACGCAGGTGCCCCCCTATGTATGGCGCAGCCACAGTGAAATCCCATCCTACTATCATGAGCGCCATCAAGATAGGCAGCCAGCGGGGAGAACTTCGACGGAAAAACGTCAGCGCCGTCACGCTTAAAAGCAGGAACATCGGTGTCAGCGGGTGACTGAATACGCTGAGCGCGAAGAGCGCAATGATAATGACCAGCAAAGCTATGCGCTGTCGGCGTTGCTCAGGTGTGGTAGGCGCATCCGAAAGCGCCGCCCATGTGTAGACCCGATGAGCTAGGCGCTGGACCAGACGCCGAAAATCGCCTCGTTGTTTCAAGGTTTCAAGCGGGCGAATGCCTTTGACCTTCGTTCCTCGCGCCATCAACCGCTGCATCTGTTTATCGTTGATGGCGAGCACGTTGCGCCACCGAAGTGAAAATGGACGCTTGAGCATCACGCGCAGGGGCACAGTATTCACTCGCTTTGTGGGAGTCGTATTGAACCACTTCAAGATGATGGCAATGATCACCAGATACAGGAAGAAGTTCAGTCCTTGTGGAGCGAAATAGTCTTGCCATACCCAATCAGTGATGTAGAAGAACCACAGGCCCAACCATACAATGCGTCGATCGCGTGTGGCAGTCGTAAATATCAGATACATCGGCGCAAGGTACAGGAGATTGTAGACGAATGAAGCCCACGACGCTAGCTGCAGTACAGACTGCAATCCGCCCATCTTAGTCAGCAGACCAGTGAGCACGAAGAAGCCCGGCCAGTTAAAGTAGGCATCAAGAAACGGATCCACGGACCCGTTACGCAGAATGTATTCGGTATGCCCCGCGAGCCAGTAGGTTACTTGAAAGCGCGGCGCTTCTTCGACCAACGTGGGCATGGCGTAGAGCATGAAAATGAGCGCAAGCACATACAGCAAGAGCACCAACGGTCGCACCCGCTCGAACGCACACAATGCCATGCAGAAGCCTACTGTCAAAGCAGCAAGAGCGATGAAGCACGAGATGGGTAGCACAGATACAAGCCCCAGATCGGTCATTTGGCGCACGTGAACCAAATGGAGCGAGAAACCCCATAGTGCAAGCGCACAGATAGCAAACGGCGCCCCCAGCGCAACGCGAATTGGCTCCAGCCAACTTCGCGGCGTCCCTACCGTTCGAGACTGGGTGGGCTTGCGTGTGCGTGCGCCAATATCTAACAACGCCTGGCCAACAGCCAGCGCATGCACCCGAGTAATGAAGAGGATGGAGATAAGAGTCAACAACACGAACCCGAAGAGATAGGGGATGAGCCGGAAGGGCCGAATGATGATAGATGTTGTGATTCGTGATGTCATGAAGAGAGACCTATGGTTGGTAGACATCCCTGCGCGACACCTTCTTCCTAAGTGGAATACAATCCAGCAGATGCTCTACTGTCTGGTCGCGGAGAGATCAATAGATCACGGTTTGGCGGAGCCGTGCCTTCCCCCTTCCCAGGGATTGGTGAAACACACCGGTGATATATCCTGACGCTGTTATGGTGAATCCGGTCACGATTGCACCTGCACGTGCGAAGCCATATATATCGCGGTGTGTGAATACTTGCAGCACATTCCGCACAACACCCCGTGGCAGCGCATAGAGCGTGTATGACCACTCGGAAGACAATCCGTCACGAGCGCCTGCCATGTGCGTCACCAGTGCCTTCGACCTCCCCTCGAAATAGCAACGCGCGCGGAAGTAGCTCCATCGGGAGCGGCTCCCCGGCACAGCATGCTTAATCCTGGAAGTCGGCTCATAGAGAAACACACGTCCTGGCCAGCGCTGAAGCGCGCGGAGGCAGAGTTCGGTCTCTTCACAGCCGACCGGATGTTTGCCAACGCGGCCAATTTCGCTACGAAAGCCCCCGACCGACGCAAACACCTCACGACGAATGCACATTGAGCCTCCAATCAGGTTGCGCACCGCGCGCTGAGTGAGAGGTAGGCCCAGGTAACTACAGCCCACAACCCAATTGAACTCCTCGGGAAACCAGGCGGGCGCGCCATCGAGCCACACTGGCTCGATAAGACCGCCACAACCCAACGCATGTGGATCCTCACACGCGCGAGCGAGCAATTGCAGCCAATCAGGTTCTGCCACGGCATCATCATCTAGAAACGCGATGAGAGAACCTTGCGCCGCCCTGACACCCGTATTCCGGGCTCCCGATAACCCCTGAGTTTCCTGGTTTTCCAGCACCGTTACGCCGGGTAGCTCCGCACAAGCGCGCTGCAACAGGGCACTGTTGTGATCGACGACGACAATAATCTGTCTTGGGGGCACGTTCTGCCGCCGCACAGAGGCCACCGACGCCTGCAAGTCGTCCCAGCGCGCCTCGCTATAGGCGCAGATTACCACAGAGGCATCAAGCTGCATGTATCCTCTCACAGTGCTCGCGCAGGTTCAGTTCGGTCGGATGAGCCACCCTCCGAAGAGGCTCCAGTCGTCGCCAATTCGTGACGGGTTGGAAACTCGTGGATGGCCGCAAAATAGCGCGCTCGATGAATCCCAGGCGTCTTGACTGTCGAGTAGCCACGCACCCACTCCTGCAGGATCATTCGTAGGACGCGGAAGCCATCTTGGAATGTGTTCAAGTGGCTAGCGCCATGTAGTCGCGGGCGCTCGAAGCTGGGCACCTCGACGATTTTGAGGTTAGCCTTGCGCGCGCGCAGGTTGATCTGTGTCTCGACCTCGAATCCCGCACAGTCGACGTCAAAGAAGTCGAGGCATCCCCGCCACCAGGCGATATAACCGTAGCAGAGATCAGTGAAATGTGTCTGGAAGAGGGCGCCGACGAGTGCGTTCAGCGTATCGTTGCCGAACCGGCGTAGTCGTGTGATATCGTCGCTCCCGCTCCCATCAGCGTCGAGAAATCGCGAGCCTTTGGCGACATCGGCACCTGCTAGCAACGCGTCGACAAAGCGAGGAATTTCGCGAGGATTGGTAGAGCCATCTGCATCCAACATCACCAGGATGTCGCCAGTGCACTCCGCAAATCCGCAACGTAAGGCATCCCCTTTGCCTTTGCCCACCTGTTCTACGATCTTGACTCCTGGGATCAAGCTTCGTGCTACCGCGACGGTGTCGTCGGTCGAATGGCCATCCACCAGAATCACCTCCGCCGCCACCTCTGCCACATTTGGAAGAACATGGGGGAGATTATCCGCCTCGTTGAGTGCTGGGATGACTACGCTAATGCGGGGATACCACGCTCTTCTCTCCATGCCCGTTACCTCTTTAGCCCCATCCCGAGTCGAACATGATCGATGCAGTGTGTCAAGAACGATCCTGCGCCCGGTTTGTCCGGCCTCGCGACGACTTCGCCGCACGAGGTAGCGATGACCGTGTCAGATATAGGGGGACATAGTCGGCCTGTAGCTGAGCTAACTCCTGCGCCAGATTGCTGACTTCCTCGTTGTAAAGGCGATCCAACTCCTCAAGTCTTTGCTGCAATCGGAGGAGACCGATGGCGATAAGGTTGGACTTGCTGGTAGTCTCGTCGGAAGTGTGGCTCATCACCTCGAGGGACAGTTTGTCCGCTTTTCCCGCGTAATTTCGTGCTCAAGCATCCGATAAGACGGTTGGCTTTTTGCCTGCATGCTGTACACGGGAAATCTGATAGGAGTGTTCTCGATGTCTCATTGGTGGGGACACGAGCAGTTGCACTCCATTATGACGACCTTTGATCTGCATGCGAAGTACGGAACGTATCATCCGAGCATAACGTTGGTATCACGTGAGCTTGATATCAAGCGAGTTTAAGCCGCTCAAGTCGCTGTGGGGTTAACTCATTCGCAGAGCTAGCGTATCAGAGTATCTGGACGCTGTGAGGCTTTATAAGCCGCGGCCTTTCTTGTTTCTCCGCGTGGTAATTGCAGAGCGTGGCCGAAGGCATGCGGAGCCGGTCACAAGCTTCTTTCGCCAACGAGGGTTCTGGTTACAAGCGCAGGCATCATGGCGAGATCAACCTACCAATTGAGCACCTTTCGAGGGCCTTGTGAGAGCCTTCGGGCGCGTTTCATGACAAATCATTCCTGCGTGAGGTAACCATTCAAGACGGGACGTGCAAGCTGAGCGAGTGACCAGCGAAGGTTTGAACGAGGGCATCGAGAACTGAATGGCCCTGCTTGCGCCAGGTCGAGCAGATGGAGCGGATACGGCAGAAGGCATCCGCGCCAGTATCGCTACAGAACGTGCCCGACACCTTTTGCTGCACCTTGACCATGCGCACGTCGCGCGCGGCGCGCTCCAGTTGAGGGAACCCGCTCGCTCGCGCCTGCTCGACCGCTGAGCGCCGGATCGCGCACGAGGTGGTTGAGCCGACCAGCCCACTCCTGCTGCAGCTCCTCCGCGACGACCGTCAACTCGCGCAGGCGATGGGCGTTGCAGAGCGCATGCCGACCTGCCTGATAGTGGCGATAACTGTTCCAGCTGTCATGCACATTCACCCCGTGTAGTCGGGGAGGATGCCGCTGGCGTCCAACGCCGTTACCCCGCGGGCGGCATGACGCGCGTAGTGGGTCAGGCTTGGGGTGCACGTGACGTGCGTCCACTGTCCCCGCGTCTGCCCATCTGGCGCGACGACGCGCATGCCGGTCTCATCGTGATGCAGGACCGGCGCGCAGCGGAGCTCCGCCTTGATCTCCTCTCCAATCCCGCGCACGTGGTCGGCTCCCAGCTGCACGTGGTTCACCAGTAGCCCCACCGAGAGCGCCGCGCCAAACACGTCGGCGAGCAGTTCACGCACACGCGCATAGGGCCGCGTATAGGGCACGAACTGCTGCTGCGCCAAATAGGCTCCCACTGCCCGCAGGCGCGGACCGTACTGTCGGGGAGCCGCCATGCGCGTCGGCGCGCCCTCGCTCGATCCTTGCCCGGAATATCTCTCTGGGAACCCCTACTATTACCTGCTGCTTGCGAGTAACCTAGACGCGTGGGGTGGCCTGGAGGCGGCGCGCATGCTGAGCCTTATAGCCATGCTGGGTGTCACTACATGCGTGTATTGGGTGGGCAAGGAGCTGTTTGGTCGCGAGAGCGCTATCTTGGGCGCAGCTATCTTTGCCTTCCAAGGATCAGTCCTTTTTCTGGGACGTCTTGCCACTTACGATGCTTCATGTCTGCTGCTACTGGGCATTCCCCGACCGCGATGCCCTCATCGTGCGCCATCAGGGCCTACGCTACACGTACAGCGCGTTGCGTGAGCAGGTAGATCGCTGCGCCGGTGGCCTGATGGCGCTGGGGATCGAAAAGGGGCAACGCATCGGCATCTGGGCGCCCAACCGCGCGGAGTGGACCATCCTGCAGGTGGCCGCAGCCAAGGTCGGCGCCATCCAAGTCAGCGTCAACCCCGCCTACCGCCTACACGAGCTAGAGCACGTGCTGAATCAGTCGGGCTGCACGATGCTCGTGTTGGCGTCGCAGTTCCGTACCACCAACTACACCGAGATACTGCAGACGCTCTGCCCGGAACTGCAGCGCGCCGCCCCTGGCCACCTCGACGCCCATCGGGTCCCGCATCTGCGCCACGTGGTGCGGCTGGGCGGGACAGATGGAGAAGACCGTGCCCCCGGCATGTGGATGTGGAGCGAGTTGCTGGAGCGCTCGAGGGAGATTACGCCCGAGGCGCTGGCGGCCCGGCAGGCAGAACAGGACTTCGATGATCCCATCAACATCCAATATACCAGCGGCACCACTGGCAATCCGAAGGGTGCGACACTCTCCCACCACAACATCCTGAACAACGGCTACTTCGTCACCCGGCTGCAGGGCATCTCCGAGCAGGATCGCATGTGCGTGCCAGTGCCGATCTATCACTGCTTTGGCTGTGTGATGGGAAATCTGGGCGCCTTCGCTTGCGGTGCGGCGGTGATCTATCCTGCCGAATCGTATGATGCCGGCGCAGTGCTGCAGACCATCCAGGAGGAGCGTTGCACGGTCCTGTACGGTGTGCCGACGATGTTCATCGGCGAACTAGATCACCCGGATTTCGACAGGTACGACTATGCGTCGCTGCGTACCGGGGTCATGGCCGGCTCGCCCTGTCCGATCGAGGTCATGCGCAAGGTGATCGACCGCATGCACGTGCGCGACGTGGAGATCTGCTACGGCATGACAGAGACCGGCCCGGTCTCGACGCAGAGCCGGCTGGACGACACCGTCGAGCGGCGCGTGGCCACCGTCGGCCGCGTTCACCCCCACGTGGAGATCAAGATTGTTGATCCAGCTACCGGCAAGGTGCTGCCCGCCGGCCAGCCGGGCGAGCTCTGCACACGTGGCTACTCCGTGATGCTGGGCTACTGGGACAACGAGGAGGCCACGAGGCAGGCCATCGATCGCGGCCGTTGGATGCATACGGGCGACCTGGCGACCATGGACGCCGACGGCTATATCAACATCGTCGGCCGCATCAAGGACATGGTGATCCGCGGTGGCGAGAACATCTCTCCGCGCGAGGTGGAAGAGTTCCTCTACACGCATCCAAAGATCAGCGACGTACAGGTGATCGGCGTCCCCGATGCGAAATACGGTGAAGAACTCATGGCGTGGGTCAAGCTGAAGGATGGTGAGACGGCGACCTCTGAGGAACTGACTGCGTACTGCCGTGGTCAGATCGCTACCGTCAAGATTCCTCGCTACTGGAAGATCGTCGATGGATTTCCCATGACCGTCACCGGAAAAATACAAAAGTTCATCATGCGCGAGCAGGCGATCGAGGAGCTGGGATTGCAGGAACCTGCGGCCACCAGGACAGCGTAGCTGTCGCCTGTCGCAGTCGGCACGCCCGGAAAGCGGCCCCTCATGGTCAGGGTTGAGGGCGTTTCTTAAACCGGGAAGAAAGGGGTAGGATGCTCCTGAGCGCGGCTGGCATCCGCCCTATGTGCTGGTCAGGCGCCAGTCCCCCGCCATCATATCACCGCAGCCCGCGGGGGAACTACATCTGGACGCCCTCGCCCTCGTCAGACGACTGCACCTGTTAACGCTGTGCCGGCTCGCCATTCACCTGGCGCACCAGTCGCCCATTTCTGCACTGCCTGCCGGTCGCGGCGGGGTGTCCCGCGTCTATTCCGAAGAATCGCTGTTGCTGCTCGCGCTCTTGCGCGCCCGCTGGCGGCTGTCCTACCAGGAAGCGTATGATTGGTTGGCGGCCTGGCCAGCCCTGGCGTTGGCCTACAGCTTACCGCTGGGATCCGACGGGCGGGTGCGCGTGCCGAGTAAGGCGCAGCACTCCAAGCGCCTGCGCGCCGCTGGGGCCTCTTCCAGCGAGCTGCTCTTCGTGTTGCTGGTGCGCGCCGGGCTGTGGGTGGGGCTCACCCGTGGGCGCGACCTCATCCTCGACAGCGCCCCATCCTGGCCTGGCGCCAGGGCCGGACCCGACGCCGCCGTTGGCCACGCCCCCGCCCACCATCCCCGCCCGCTGCTGCGCGGCTACCGGCTGCATACCCTGCTCTGCCGCGGGACCGGTCTGCCGCTCCTCTTCCTCGTGTCTCCCGTCAACGTCCATGATGCGCCCTTCGCTCGCTCGCTGCTGGACCTGGCCATCCGTCTCTTGGCTTTCCCCACCATTCCTGCATTCCAGACAACAAGTGAAATCGCCGGGCTGCGTGCGTTCATCCTCAGCTATGCTGTGCCTCCCGTGGTCACGGCACTTGTCATCTTGGCCAGAGACTCCTTCGAGCGCCTCTCCCACTCCCCTACCGGTGTGGCAGGGGACGAGGCCGATGGGCTGGAATTCAAGCCGCTTCGGTGAGCGGTGTGCGGCGTGACAGTGGGCCAATGAGTTGCGAAGCACCCTCGTATGTTGTCGTTGGTCTTCGTGGCTGACTGGGCCATCAGAGTGAACGAACCGACACTCTTATCTGCTCGAGCGCTAATGCCGTCTTTTGGGCACATGGTCTCCACGATGCAAAAGCGTTAAAGCGAGAACGGGGGAAGATGAGGACGGAGAGCAGTCCCGCCGCGATGAGCGCCGCTCCCGTCGCCTTCGTAAGCAGGCCGAGCG
>Ga0207684_10001641_pt1 | contig 23750 bp, 21 predicted proteins | sample KBSK5501metaG_FD_184342 | JGI IMG/M metagenome (GOLD analysis project Ga0207684, IMG submission 184342) | Corn, switchgrass and miscanthus rhizosphere microbial communities from Kellogg Biological Station, Michigan, USA - KBS K5-50-1 metaG... | ecosystem: Host-associated > Plants > Roots >...
GTGTGAAGGAACGAGAACAGTGATGAGATTCATCTTGCGTTTGTTGTTGATCATTGCAGTGGGCGCTTACCTTTGCCAGCACTACTGGCCGCTTTTGCGATGCGGCTGACGGTGTGTGGAGAGTGGCTTTCGCCTTCGACCCGAACAGGAAGGCGGTTCTCCTCGTCTGTGCCGACAAGTCAGGCGGTAGCGAGAAGCGGTTCTACCGCCAGCTCATTGAAAAGGCGGACACTCGCTTTGAGGCGCATTTGGCCCGGATCAAGAGAGGAAGGGAGAAGCAGAAGCAATAGGGGGAGAAGTAAACATATGAAGACTCTGGATCAGAAGATTAAGGAATTAAGTCCCGCCCGTCGTAAGAAGATCAAGCAACGTGCGGCTCAGCTCATCGCCGAAGAAATGTCGCTTCGTGAGTTGCGTCGTGCGCACAAACTCACGCAGGAACGCATTGCCCAGACTCTCGGGATTGGCCAAGACCAGGTTTCCCGGTTGGAACAGCGCAGTGATCTTCTGATCTCGACGCTCCGCGGCTACGTGGAAGCGATGGGAGGGCGCCTCACGCTGATTGCAGAATTTCCTCACCACAAACCGGTGGCGCTATCTGGTATTGCGGCGCTTGATACAGATACGGATGCGCGACGCGCTGAAGTATCAGCAGACTAAGCCCGCAGTTACCCGGCCTGACAAGTTCAGCCCAGAGCTGAAAGCGAAGCCAGACAGGAGACAGGAAGGGGCAGAAAAACTGGGCATGTCCTGTATGTCCAGAAGATCCTGCCCCTCTGGCTCGACACGAGACTCAACCGCCGAATCGGTGCTGCAGTCAATGCTGCCGGGATGTCTTGCCCGCTGTGCTGCCGGAGTATCTGCGCGTCTCCGCTCAATTAGCCCACACGAGTAAGAGACAGAAGGGCCTCGACAAACAACAAATTCCCAAATGTCCGTGGAACCCTCTCCACGTTGGCAGAGCCGCGGAAAGGGACGGGGACTCGAATAGCCGCAGGAACGTAAAAGCGGCAGTCCGTGTTCTCGTCCCGGTGCTTTCGGTCCGCCGGGCGTCGACATCAAGACGGTGCACTCTTCCGCTGCATTGCCAGATTCCGCAGGCCCTACTTTGCTCTCCCGATGAAAGGAAAATGTCATGAAGGCATCTGCTGTAGCAAATGCGCTACGTACTCTCATCGCTGCCCGTCAACCTGTATTATCTGGGGAAGTCCAGGAATTGGGAAATCGGCGGTGATCCGCAAGCTTGCCTCGTCCGCGCGACATGCTTCCCGTCAGCCAGGGTTTTCCCCAATACCAGCAAAAGCGTGCCGCCCCGGTTGAACTCACGACTTACACCCTCGAGGCAACAATCATCGCGCTCAAGTTGGAACTCGATGGCGACTATCACATGGTGATACAGGGCGTGAGCAGCCGAACAATGGTGGCGGAGGTACCGACGCCCACCGTCGAGTTTATTGGTGATAGCCCCTGGCGGAAGCAAATTGCGCTCGTCCGCGATGCAGTGGACAGGAAAATAGTCGGGTCCCCTTCTGCACAGAAAGTTGCGCGAGGCGGCGCGGCACATTCTGCAGGCGATTCGACTTTCGCGGCCCCGGGACCGCCGAAAACTTCTCGGGTGCGAATTATTGGACTGGGGTTCTTCGATGTCGTCCAGGGACAGTTAGGCATGGCTCCGAACGGCATTGAGCTTCACCCGGTCATAGGCATCCAATTCTTGGACCGATAGAAGTTCTGGAAGCAAAGGAACCCCTCTCCGATCCTCACAATTACCCTAACCAATGACAAGTTGTGATAGCTGGCCTCTCCATAGAACAACTGTTCGAAGCTGTTCCTATCCCCTCGCCAGAACCAACTGGTGAAGAGTCCGACTATTGCTGTTTTCGTCAGACCGTCTCGCGATGGGAACAAGCAGAGCGCAATGAAAGCAAACACTAGAAGCAAGTACACCGCCGTTGCCATGGCCGGAATTGACGAGAGGAGGTTTTCAGGTTTGAGAGGCAGGTTACCCCCATAGATCTGCCATGAAATGTTCCATGCAGACCAGCGGGATCGACCCATCACAGCCGGATCGGTAGTCACGAGGGGGAGAAAAAACGTGAGTAGGCCAGCCGCAATCGCGAGAAATGAGAGCGATCTTCTCCTTCTGCCCAAGGGTTTGGCAGACTTCGTCCGCGGCCGATTCAGTGTGCTAAAGCGGGGAGTGAACAAGGTGCATGTCACACCGGCAAGGGAGACAGAGACGGCTCTGACAAGTAACATGGACGCCTGGGCAATCAACGATGCGAAGATGAACCGCAAAGCGCAGAATCAGTGGCGCTGCGCACACCCCAAATTTTCTTGGCCTTCGAGCATTCAGCAAGGAAACAATCCTGACTGCGATTCATTGGACGCCAACCTTGTTTTTAACTGTTGAACATCCTCAGAGAAGAGAGAACGCGACAAGGAACGGTGCAGCTCCTGAAGCTTCGCACTCTCGCGGAGATTCCCTGTCGATAGATGTCCGGAGACAGAGCTGAGTAGCGAATGCAGCCGTTCGGTATTCATGAGGGCAACTCTTGGTTTTAATTGGAGTTTTCTCCAATACGTTCAGCAACGGAAACCAGGCCAGTTGGGAACCGCAACGAAGAGGCAAAAAGACGGGAGATAGCGCGAGACTCTACTGCAATCCGCTGGGGGAGTCAAGCGTCATTGCAACTCATGCAACTCAGCGCAACTCAGCAACTCAGCAAAAAACGAGGCAGCCAGCTTCCCGAAACCTTCGCCTGTCTCATTGTGTTAGCCTGCGGCGCCCGAATATTACACAGTCCTGAAAACATGTCCGGTCTTCTCTCCTTTGAATAGGGCTCATGGTGACGGATTGCCGCACCTGAAACCGGGCTCGCCTTCGAGCTTGGAGCACCGGGGCGCACCCAACTCGGACCGACACTGCTCATCGGACTGGCAGGAACGGCAACGTCCGTCAAGACTGAGGTAGGCCCCGCATACATTAAGCTTGCCGTCACGCGGCCCTTCCGGCGTGCGTGGTACGGGTTTGCAAGCACGACCATATACCCCGAGGGGCACCTGGCATGTGCTGCGATCGCAAAAGTCCTGCGGGCATTGAGCGTCGGCAGTGCAGCCCTTCTCCGAAGCGGATGCCACAATGGATGCGGCTTCGGGAGAGCCTCGTTCGCGTGTACACGCGTTGCTGCTGACGCCGATCACAGCCGCCGTAATAACAGCAATAATGATGGGGGTGGCATCTGAGCATTATCCTTCAGTTACACCCCTGGTCATCCTTTCCTAGGACGACAAAACCGCACGAGACTCGGTCGCGATCCGCGCTCGTGCGGCGAGAGAAGGGGTTGACGTGCGCTCGCTTCATTACGCTACTGTTGCTACTGCCTCCAACTCGGGGTTTGCGCGGGTGGCTGTAAGGGGATCTGGCTCAGGCCGCTGCCGTCCACGTTAATCGTCCACAGTGTCGACGAATTCGTATCCGGAATACCTCCGACCACAGGGTTTTGATCAAATACCAGTTTCCTACTATCGTGCGACCAACTAACGGCGAGGGTCTGCTCCCCCGCCAAATTAACCACTTCGCGCTCATTCGTGCCATCAACGTTGATTATCCGAATCGATGAGGCGATTGTGGGGCCGGAGAGCGGTTGGATCCATCGAACAAATGCTATTTGCGTTCCATCCGGGGAAAAGACCGGCAACAGATCCTGATAGGAGATCGTGGGATCGGCACATGTCAGTGGCTGGGTAATCTGCTTTCCGAGACCTTGTCCAAAAGCATTGGCGACTGGGGGCACAGACCAGATCGCGGTTCCAACTTGCGGAAGAGAGCCGCAGATCACGCCCGCAGAAATCGGCACGGCCAGCAAACTCGCATTCGGAGACCAATCCACTCCGAAGCCTTGATCCTGATCCTGTGCCGCGCCTCCAACAATAATGGGAGAGCTGGAAGGGTTCTTTCGGGAATAGACTAACAGGACGTCAAACATATTTCCGGGAGTTGGAGAGGTCTCCTGTAGCACCGCCGCCACCGCGACTTGGTCTCCCGCTGGAGAAAAGGCGCTGAATGCCTGTGCCGAGGAGGCAGTCACAGGCGCATCCGTCTGGAGATGGCTGATCTGGGCTAGATTGCCGCCAGAAGGATCAAAAACGAAGACATCCGGAATCGATCCTCCGGGCGCAGTTCCCGTGGCTGTGATGAGGTGGCCGTCCCTAGACCACTTGGGATTTGACAATGCAACGAGCTTAGCGGGAACGGGCTCTTTGCCGCTGCCATCTGGGTTTGCGAGCCACACCGAAAAGCTGCCCGGAACCGTGGCATCAGGCGCGATATAAGCAATCGTGGCAGAGGGTGCAGGAGGCGCTGGAGCAGCAGGCGTTCCGGGTGTCGCACCCCCGCCACCAGCTTGACCCCCAGATTGGCCACCTCCGCCACACCCGAGCAGCGCAGAGAAGGCCAGTACGGGCACCGCCATACCCAGAGGGAACCTGCGCGTGGTGCGCGTGAGCCCTGTGAGCAACGCTGTCACCGCAAGACCGAGATACGCGATTCGGTTTCGCTGCTTGTTATGGGTGCAGTCCGGAAGGGACTCGAGCGCATGCATTTGCACGCACGAAAAAACTTGTTTGCGAGAAATCATATCGGCCTCCGCTTTGAACCGAAAGAAAGGCCGGTGCTTGCCGGAGCCGAGCAGTGTCTGACTGAAGCAGGGGCATTCTTATCGAATGCGTGCGAGTCGAGCCAGCCATGAGGACTTCCTTCTTCACAGCTCGTTCCTCGGAAAGTGTCCGGCATTTCTTTTCTTGCCCTATCTCATAACGCGTCAATGCCGGCGAAATCGGCTCACTGGGAAGATGCACTTCCGAGAAAAAGATCCCTCCCTACTTTGCATTTCAATGAGGGGAAAGATCGGTTCGCAGTTCTGGACATCGCAGTTCTGGACATATAGATCAACAATGCAGTCGAATGAATGCTGGCAAGAATCCAAATCGAACCCCGTCCTTTAGGGGACGGGGTTCGTTCGCTTGTACTGTCTGCTGCTACCACGTCGCCTGTGCATGAAAGTGAGGGCGCGGTCCGCAGTATCAGGGTAGCGGGATTAATTTAGGCGCCCATGCCGGGTTGCTGGCGGGGGCGGTCCGGAGCTGCGTCAAGCCAGTTCCATCCACGTTGATGGTCCAGACTCCTTCCCCGTTATTCGGCAGAAGAATGCCGTCGATCATTTGTGAGCGGCCAAATGCTAACTTTTTCCCGTCCTGGGACCAACTCACCGGGCCGATCATCTCTTCTGGGAAGGTCTTTATCGTGTGTTCGTAAGTGCCGGCAGTGGCGATGATCTTAAGCGAGGTTGTAGTCGGTGATCCCCAGAGCTGCGACATGTCAACGGTCTCCCGCACGAACGCTACGTGGGCTCCGTCAGGTGAAAAGACCGGGAAAAAATCATAGGTATCGGTGAGGCAGGGCTGAGGAGGAGACGTCAGCGAAACCGCAGAATTCAAGCCCCCCAGAACGGGTCTCACCAAGAACAATTTGGTCACGCTGAGGGGTATGCCGCAATCGTAGCTGAGGCCCGTACTCGATGCGACCAGCAGGTTTGAGTTGACGGGAGACCAATCGATGCCGTATCCCGCAACTCCGTCACTAACGTCGCGTGATCCAAGCAAGAACCCCGCCGGATTCAACAGAAACCCAATTCCAGGAAGCAGGTTCTCAATAGTGGGCCCGGTCACATTTACGATGCCAAAATCCGCGTAGTTCCCCTGCAGGCTGGTGTACGCCAGCTTGGTTCCATCGGGGGAAAAGGCCTTATACATCCCCCAGGGTGACACCGGAGCATTGTTGCCCACGGGGACCACAACGTGAGTGCCAGTCGCGTTTGAGATACCAAGTGTCATACTGGCCGCAGCAGGCACCGCACCCGTAACCGCGATGTTTTGCCCGTCCCTGGACCATACCGGAGTATCGGCGCCGACGAGGATATCAGGGGACAAAGGGAGGCGACGATTCACGCTCCCATCGGGAGTCGTTAGGTAGAGGTCGGGCACTTGCAGAATGGGGTCCGATTGGTTGTACAGAATCGGTGCCACGAGTTGCTGCGCTCGCGCGGTTCCCATCGCCAAGCACGTGAAGAAGCTCGCTAGAACAAGTGTCCTCAGCCGCAAACAGCACGCCAACCCAAATCCCTTGGCTTTGGATCGGGTCAGTTCTCTTGAGTATTCGCTTGCAAAATTCGCTTTCATTTTCATGATTGTTCTCCTTTCCGTTTTTTCCAAATTTCTTGCCCCTTGCCTGCTTACGCGTGAATCGGGGGCAAATGAGCTCACAAGCAGGGGAACTGAGAACAGGAGGTTTGGAGCGGCAGCGGTGCGGTCTCAGCGCTGCGTGATGAACTGTTGAAGAAAGGGAACTACTTCCGACTGGTGCCGAACCGTTCTGACAACAAGGATTGCATTGAGGGGACAAAGCGAGAGGTCTACGTCGTGCATGGTTCTCTGAACAATAGCTGTACCATTCGACTATGCAACGCTCCTGTCAGCGACTCTGGGGCAGCCAGCGACATCGTGCGACACATGAACCTTGACTGTCGCCCGGCCTTGTACGTACACGAGCCAGGTTCGCGGATATTGACGCTCGTGCTGCGGCGCTGGATTGCTGACTACAATGGTGAGATTTCGGTTCATTGTCGGTTCTCCTTCTGTTTAGATCTCCACTTTTTCTCGCCTTCAATCAATTACGCGTAAATCGATTAAGAAATGGCTCACGTGAGCTGCTCATAAATTCAAAACCGGGTTGGCACGGCCCGGTTTTGAACAGGCACGATCAGACTCACGCGGTACTGTTTTGTGTTGATCGTTATCGGCAGAAGGGGATGCTAGCAAATATGCTCAAAACAGCACGGGCAAGTGTCACTGCGGCATTGAAGAGATCTTTGGACCAACGGGGCGGCAGAGGCAAGCGAAACTGGCGAACGACACAAAGTGTGGTTCGCCAGTGTTCGGGTTCAGGAACTCAGCAGATTCGCTTAGCACCCAGATCCGCCCGGACCTCCCTCGTAAAAGTATCTTGTCCAGCCCGAAGAGCGGCTCGAGTAGGGTCCGGAAATGGTGTAGCAGTAGGGGGATAGTTGGACCGCGGTCAGACTGTCCCAGACACGGCTTGCCGAGGTATTGAAGTACCACAAATTGCGTTGGTAGGCAGCATACCCAAAGCCCGCGCTGGACCACTGTCCGCTGCCTTCTGGCGGCCACAGCGTCGAGCCGACACTCTCGGTGCCGAACTCGATCGTCTGAGCGTACTTTGTATTCTGGCCGCCGTGATACATGGAGCCAGGGTAATAGCCGATCCACGTTCCCTGATAGGCCAGCCACCAGTTGCCCTGATACAAGTAATACTCAGCACTGAAATCGTACTGTGTTCCACCGAAGGTGCTGGGAGTAAAACTAGCCCCTAGAATTCCACTGCCCGCCACTTGGATGAAATCTCCACAAGTGCTATTCCAGCAGCCGGTAGCGTAGTTATCGGGCGTCGAGAAGATGAAGAAGTGGGGCTTTTCGTCGCCGAACATGGCCGGGTAGACAATCCAGCCCACTTCCTCGGTCTGCAGCCCCGACCCGCTTCCTCCCGCGTACCACTCCTGGGAAAGGGAGAAGACTTCGCCTAGTAATACGTTCACATAGGGGCTCCAGATGTTCAGATTTGAATTGCCACCGAGATTGTTGACGTTCTGCACGGCGAGGGAATACTTGTGTTGAAGCGTTGTTGGCGCCTGGCTGGGAAACTGCTGTGATCCATCGGGGTGTTTCGCAAAAAAGTCATGCACCGTTGGAAAATGAGCCATCGTATCCAACGTGATGCGACGCATCGGTATGGTGTGTTCCTCGCAATAAACCGAGTTGCCAAACTGATCGAATGGCTTCTCCGGATCGAGCTGCACTGCAGGTCTGATGGCCGCCGGCAGATTTGCATTGGCAGGCTTGGCGAGGATGGATTGCGGCGGTGGGGAGGCAATGGATTTTATGCCTCGAATCCGGAAAGCCGGTTGCTGGTCGATGGGAATGCAGTCGAAGTGGCTGGAGTCCAGAACAAAGCTGTGGCTCACCTCCACTCCTCCATACATGGCGAGGATATGCTGGCGCATTTCCTCGAATGCAGCCGCATCGCGCAATCGGCTGTCCGGCCGAGCAACGTATTCGTTGGGATTCGCCGTCGTGGTCCGATTTATGAAGTCCCTGAACGACACAAATTCAGTTACCCCTGATTGGGCACTCAATCGTCCGCTCAACATGGCCGCGAGAAAGATGACGCTGAAAATCATCTGATGTTTCATTTTTTTCATGGCATTCTCCTTTGGCACGCGCTGCAATGACTCACCGCACCGTCGGACTTCGGCTGCGCGCGTTTCGTTTTCTCCTTGTTTGGATTTTTGTGGATTTTCTGGCCTTCAGACATGTACGCGGAAATCTCAGGCAAAAGGGCTCAAGTCGTGTTCCGGCTCTTGCTTGGCTTCAGTCTGTGCTGTCTGCCGGCTTGAACCTGGCGCTCACCAGGTTTTGAGAGCGGTAAGCGAGATGGACCCGAAAAACCTGTGCGCAGTCAGGTCAAGACAAAAAAACGGCTACCAGCCATGTCCCGACGCGATTAGGATTGGCCACAACAGCGGTCATTGATTTCGATCTCCGCACCGGCTACGGACGTAACCTGTCCAGCAGAGGGCAGTAGTTTGGCGATGGTCTTCTTGGGCCCACTGGCGTGAAACGGCTCACCCTTAAACTCTGTTGCTTTAGCAGAACTCAGCTTTGGAACGGAAGTTTCGGCTATGGATCGCTTGGAATAAGGGGTGCTTTATTTCGAGGTTAGCGCCTTTGCTTTACGGGCGATGAGTTCGTATCCCTTAGCTTTGGCTTCGTCCTGCAAATTGCGAAGGGCCTGTTGATCGGCTTTAGCGTTATGGAGTTTTGCTTCCATTTCGGCCAAGGCGAAACGGGCTTCGAGTTGGTCTCCGATGAAGCCAATCTTGTGCGCACGGGACAGGGCTGCATGTAACGTCGCCGTCGCGTCAGCTGATCTGCCCGCAGCAGCGAGAACGCGACCGCGAGCAATCTCTAAATCGAGCCTCGCATGAGCATCGCTGCTCTTTGCAGCTATCCGCGCTCCTTCACTAATGGCCTGTTCTGCCTGATCGTTTAAGCCTGTGCCCAGCAAGGCGAGCGCAAGCGTCGTATCGGCAAAGACCTCATCGTCGATGTTCTTTTCCTGTTGAAAGACCGCTCGCGCTTCCTTTAGTGGCGAAATTGCATCGTTAGGATGACCTTCGTCGATAGAGAGTTGGGCAAGCGCCACTTGGGCCTCCAAAGCGGTTGCTTTTTCTCCAATCTCGTTCCGGATCTCCAGAGCCTCACGGTAGCTCGCGCGCGCGGCCGAAAGATCACCCTCGGCGGAAGAAATGTTGCCCAAATCAAAGAGGGCATATGCTGCACCGCTCTTGTAGCCATTGTCGCGAAGCAGAGCCAGGGCCTCTTGCAGCATTCGGCTGGCATCGGAAAGCTCGCCTTGATTGACCGCCACCTCCGCGAGGTTGACCAGCGCGATGCCTACATCTTTCGTACTACCGATTTGACGGCGGACGGCTAACGCCTCTTCGAACTTTGCTTTGGCAGCTGCGAGATTCCCTTCCGAATTGAGCATACCTGCGATGTTGTTAAGTGCCATCGCAGCCTGGCGCTTATTGTCAATTGTGCGATCGATGGCCAGTGCTTCTTCATACATCTTCATTGCTCCCGCGTCATCGCCCAATTTCTGGAGCACGACCGCGGTATTGTTCAGCTGGTTGGCTAGGCTTGGCTTGTCGCCGATTTCGCGATAAGCGGACAGTGACCGTTCAAGCATTTTTCGGGCCCCTGCGAGGTCACCGTTGTCGGTAAGCAGGATTCCGAGATTACCCAATATGGCCGCTACTCCGCGTTCATTTCCTAGCGTCCGGTATGTGGAAAGCGCTTGTTCGTAGTACTCCCGAGCTTCGTTAGTTTTGCCCTGGTCCCCGAGCACGTTGCCCATGTTTTGAAGTGCTCTTGCCATCGTGCCCGGATCGCCCACTTGCGAGGATATGTCTTTCGCTCTGGTGTAGGCTTGGCCGGCCTTGTCAAGCTGGGCCAGATTCCAAGATGCGCTACCTTGCAAGATTTCAGCCTGCGCGACCAGCAGGCGCGCGCCGGTTGCTGCACCCTTCTCCGCTGCCTGGTGCGCGGCTGATTGCTGTCGTTTATAGTCGGATAATGTGTTCGCCGCCAATCCCTCCGCCAGATCGATTCTGGCATCGTCCCGTGCCGGCGCAGGGAGTTTGCGCAAGGACTCAATGGTGACCAGAGCATCTTTTGCCGTGCCGGCGGCAACCTGAGCGTTTGCCAGCCGCAAACCATATTCCAAATTGTCCGGGAAGAAGGAATAGAGGCTTCGGTAGATTTCCGTGGCCTTGCCCCAGTCCTTCGTGGTCTCGCGGTATTGGCCTTCAATGGACAGCCGGTACTCTCGCGAAAGATTGCCGGAGGATTGAAAAGCCTTTTGGGCTTCGTCCTTGGCCTTCTGGTCGTAACCCAGTTGTGACCAGGCAGTCGCCAGGGCAGAGTGAGCCAGACCGTAGCTGGGATCGAGTTCTAGAGCTTTCGCAAGCAGCTCGCGCGCGCCGAGGGCGTCATAGACCCGCAGTTTCGACAAGCCTTGAGCGTACAGACGTTCTGCTCCTGGAGTGGCGGGCAGCGTCGCCTTCACCTTCTCCGCCTGCTCCGCCGTCACCTCGCCCACACCCAGCTTGTCGCGAACCTTGGTACCGGCGCGAGAGACCAGATCAAAGAGGTTCGCCTCGGTGCCGGTTTCAGTGACCGCTGCTACCGTCTCCCCCGCCGCAGCATCCTGCAGACGCAGGTCGAGCCGAACCTTTCCTCCCGCGTTACGGCCGAGGTCAACGTAGGACCCCAGCACTACGAAGTCGGCGCCGCCATTTGCGCGAACTTTTAGAAGAGAGTCGCGAGCCAAGGCATCAGCGTCGCCCAGCGCTAATTCTTTTTTTATCCGGGCCACGTTCTCTCCAGGGACGGTGCGCAACTTCTCGCCCACCGCTAAGTCCGTCGCTAGCATCTCGGATAAGGCCGTTGACAGCCAGTCCACATCGGAGTGTCCCGAAAGATTTCTGAAGCCAAGCACCGCGACCGAGGGCCGAATCTTGATCGGTTTGTTTGCGACTGACTGCATACTCGTAAGAACTGGCGCGACGGGCCAATAAATCTGCCAGGTAAGCAGGCTTCCGAGAAGCGCCGACGAGATGACCGCGGCCAAGGCCGCCTCTTTGTGTCGGCGTAAGAACTTTCCGGTGCGATAGCCGGCTGTGCTGGGCCGCGCATTGATGGGAAGATGCTCCAAATGTCGTTCTATATCGTCGGAAAATTCCTGAACCGAGGTATAGCGCCGATTAGGCTCCTTGCGCAGTGCCTTCAACACAATCACGTCCAGGTCGCCATGCAGGCGGCGCCGTAGCTTGTCTGGATCTCCTTCTCTCGTCTGACTCACCCGTTCTGGTGTGATGACGGTGGCTGCCGGATTCTCTGCGCTGACGATCTCCTCGCAACGAGTCACCGCCACGCTGGGTCTCTCCGGTTCCTGTTCGCAGATCAGCTTCTCCATCTCCAGGGGCGTACAGACCTTCAGACGATAGGGTCGGTGCCCGCTTAACAACTCATAGAGAATTACCCCCAGTGAGTACACATCGCTTGCGGGCGTAATCGGCTCTCCGCGAACCTGCTCCGGGCTGGCGTACTCTGGAGTCATCAAGCGCAGGTTCGCTTGAGTCATCAGCATGGTGCGGGCAAATTCGGGATTCAGCAGCTTGGCAATTCCGAAATCCAGCAATTTCGGCGTACCGTCGGCGGTGACCAGAATGTTTCCCGGCTTTAAATCGCGGTGCACTACAAGATTTAGATGGGCGTAGTAAACCGCGGCGCATACTTTCCTGAACAGATGCAGACGCTCGGCCGTGGGAAGCCGATGAGTGTCGCAGTATTCGTCGATGGCTACTCCCTCGACGTAATCCATCACGAGATAGGGGAGACCTTCCTGGGTGCTGCCCCCATCGAGTAATTTCACGATGTTGGGATGATCCAGAGCCGCCAGGGTCTGCCGCTCATTACGGAACCGGCGCATCACCTGCTCGTTATCCAGGCCGGGCGTCACCACCTTAACCGCCACGCGTTTCTGGTACTGATCGTCGACGCGCGCGCCAAGGTAGACGACCGCCATTCCTCCGCGTCCGACTTGACAAACGATTTGATAGGGACCGAGGCGGCAGCCAATCATTGGGTCAGCCGCTTGGAGAGCACGTTCCGCTGTATTTGAGAACTCTCCCACTAGTACTGCGGAAGTGTCAGCTTTGTCATGAGAGGCGAGCAAGGATTCGACTTCGGCCCGCAAGGATTCGTTCCCAGCGCATGCCTGGGCAAGAAATGTCCCGCGTTCGCCCGGCGGATATTCCAGGGCGGAGTTGAACAGCTGCTTTAGGTGTTTCCAATCGTTGGGATCCACAGCGGGACCTCCGGCTCCATCCCCGAGCAAGAGCCGAAACGTCACTAACCCCACTTGGTGAGGCTGATTTTAGCTCAGAAGCGAGTCAGACTTCGGACATTTTGCGCTGAATCCCTGTCGCTAGCGGAATGGGCTGCTTTTTTGGGCCGTTTTCCACCTCCATTTCGCGTTATGAAGCGAAGGCACTACGGACGGTGCCTGAATAGCGAACAAAAAGGGGACCATCATGAACCAGATCGAGCCAAAAACAGCTTGTCGTGCGCACCTTCGTTGAGCATTCTTCCGCGTGCTCTCATTGATGTATCTGGTTCTTACTTTCGGGATCCCGCTAGTCCTTTGCAGTACTTTGTGGCGAGAGACCGGCGCGCGATGGCAAGCGTTCACGGTACTCGTTTTCCCGCGCGGTCGCATTTGCCGCGGTTGCCGGCCTTCTGAGTCTTCCCCACAAGAAAGGGATTGTTTCGGGGAAATTCCCGCGGGACGTCTCCCATCCCATCTACTTCCATCGACGCCTTTACGGCATTTGCTGGACTGCTCTGTTTTATTGCAAGCCAATCTACTTCCTCGTTCTGACGATTCCTCTGCTAAGAAAAGGCATCTTTCGACTCTTCGGATACCGAGGCAATCTGGAGTTTACGATTTATCCAGACACCTGGATTCGCGACCTCCCTCTGCTGCGCTTTGGCCGAGGAGCTTACCTATCGAACAAGGCTACTTTGGGTTCGAACATCGTCCTGCCTAATGGCCGAATCCTTGATGGACCTCTGGTCGTGGAGGAAGGGGCAGTCGTCGGCCATGTCAGCATGCTCGCGCCCGGCTGCCACATTGGAAAGAGAGCCGAGATCGGCGTCGGTTGCGGATTAGCTCTCAACGTTCGTGTCGAGGATCGTGCAAAAATCGCCAGTCTATGCGGAATCGATAACGGCGCCTTTATCGGGGCAGGATCGGCGGTTGGTCCCATGACGCTGGTCGGGACTCAGGCGCGGGTGGAGGGCGGAGTGCTGATTCCGGCGGCATCTTTCGTCGCTAAACGAGCTAACGTGGCCAGTCAAAAAGATTCTCTCTGCGTTGTCTCGAATCACTCTTCGGAAATGGCTTGTCAGCCCGTGTAAGCGGAACTTTCGAATGGAAGGGGGGAAGTTCGTGCTGATGGCAATTCTCGATCTCGCAGGATGCGTAATGCGAAAAATCGGGGTCATCCTGTGGGACGCAAAGCCCCGCCGGGTAAAAACGCAAATTGCCCTATGCGCATGTTGGCTCTTGCTGTCTGCGATTCGTCTTGCGATTTCACCTGTGGTCGAACGCCGGGTTGCACCGTGTTAGTCATGATGATCTTCATGTGGACGGTCTCTCGCCTGCGCAACCGGTCGGAACACGTCAGCGCCGATCCGACGCACCGAATCCAGGGGAAATTGGTTGTGGAATTACTGCGTTGCCCTTCACAATACGCTCCATCATTACGAGCACCACAAGTGGCCTTCAGTTCCTTACTACAATCTGCCCAGATGCCGTCGATTTGATGACAAGACTCCTGTGATGTCTCTGCACAAACTCTCACAATATTCGCGCAATCCTGAATCTCCGGGGACCATGGACTGCTATCTCAGGGTTGGGTGACTGTCTGACTTTCCCTCCTTCTCGATTTGTTTTGATTGTCCTTGAGCCGTGTTGGCGCAATTTTCCGCGTGAATGGATGGTGGCAGGAACGCTCTGCCAAGTACGAACAGGAGGAACCGCCGTGCCAGCAAATCTTACGATCGCATCCGCAATCCACTCCCCAATCGTGAACGTCAGCATCCGCGCACCTGGGTTGTCTACTCGTCCGGCCGAGGCACGGTAAAAGTGCATGTCGTATATAGCGGAAGCGGTAGTCCTCAGGTTGTCGATAAGAAGGCGGTTTGAACGCAATAACGAAGATGATCCCCCCTTTTCCCTGGATTTACACAAAGGTACCGCTGCATCCTGTTTTTGAAAGTCACTCACGCAAAATCCTGCCTGGTTTGTTTGCCGTCGTCGCCTCTGCTCTTGACGGCAGGGAGACCGCCACAAATGTCTCCCCTCCCTAGTGTACTGAGTCTAATATTCGTGCAATAAGTAACAGGGGTCGGCCTTCGACAAGAGTTAAGAACTATGTCTTCACACGCAGTCTCCTGCAATCGCCAGCACCGGCGGGCGTGGAGTTCGTGAGCGAGCCAATCAAAGCGTTCGCAACGCGTCTGCGGGAGAAAAAGGGGAAAGACATCTGGATGATGGGTGGCGCTGGCATCATTGCGTCGTTTCTCGACGATGGAGAGATCGACGAGTTCATGATTCACGTGATTCCCAAGTTTATAGGCGAAGGAATTCCATTGATCGCGCCCGGCCGCCGCACCGTGCCACTAAAACTGATCTCCTGCACGAAGTTCACAGACGGCGTGGTCAAGCTGCACTATGCCGTCCGTAGGTAATCTTCACTCCTGGCAGCCGTGTGCAAGTCTGGACTCCTGAAGAGAAAGGGCTTTTGATCCACAGGGATGGTGCGTAAGAATGCGTGCATGGCGATGGGGCGACGAGAGCAGCAGCGACGGCAGGAAGAGCTTTGGATCGCGCACACGGAGTTGCCGCGGACGGCGGCGCATCCGTTCTATGAACAGTTGAACCGAGTACTGGAGGAGCGCGGTTTTGACGAGTTTGTCGAGCAGCAGTGTGTGCGCTTCTACGCCGAGAGGATGGGGCGGCCTGGTCTGGCGCCGGGGGTACTTCCGCCTGTTGCTGATCGGGTACTTCGAAGGGCTGGACAGTGAGCGCGGGATGGCGTGGCGGGCAGCGGATTCGCTGGGACTGCGCAGTTTTCTTGGGGTGGAATTGAACGAGCAGCCGCCGGATCACTCGACGATTTCGCGCACGCGGCGACTGATCGATGTGGAAACGCATCAGACGGTGTTCCTCTGGGTGTTGGAGTTGCTGGCGGAGAAGGGTCTGCTGAAGGGCAAGACGATCGGTATCGATGCAACGACGCTGGAGGCGAACGCGGCGCTGCGTTCGATTGTGCGGCGCGACACGGGCGAGGGCTATGAGGAGGTTCTGACGCGGCTGGCGCAGGAATCGGGGATCGCCACGCCCACGCGGGAGCAGTTGGCCAAGCTGGATCGCAAGCGAGCCCGTAAGGGATCGAATGAGGAATGGATTAATCCGCACGATCCGGAAGCACGCATCACGAAGATCGAAGACGGACGAACGCATCTGGCGCACAAGGCCGAGCACGCGGTGGATCTGGAAACCGGGGCGGTGGTGGCGGTGACGGTGGCGGCCGGAGATGCGGGCGATACGGCCACGATCCTGGAGACCTTCCCACAGGCGGGCGAGCACATCGCGGAGGTAGCGTGCGCCACCAATAATGGAGAGGTGGGCCAACGGGTAAACCCGGAAGGCCCCCTGGAGACGGTGGGCGACAAGGGATATCACAGCAACGACACGCTGACGGGACTGGCAGAAGCGGGAGTTCGGACGTACATCTCAGAGCCAGATCGTGGGCGGCGAAGCCGGAGAGAGAAACCGGAAGCGCGGCAAGCGGTGTACGGCAACCGGCGCCGGATTCGTGGCGAGCATGGAAAAGAGTTGTTGCGGCGACGCGGGCAATTGCTGGAACGCAGCTTCGCGCACGCCTATGAAACAGGCGGCATGCGGCGGGTACACTTGCGCAGGCGGGAAAATATTTTGAAGCGAGTGCTGATTCACGTGGGCGGATTCAATCTGTCACTGGTGATGCGCCAGTTGCTGGGAAAGGGCACGCCTCGCGGTCTGCAGGGACTCTCGACGGACGCCTTGCTGCTTTTGTTGCGGCTCTGGATGGCGACTCGGCTTCGCGCAGAACAGCACAGCGGATCTGGTCCTGTGTCAACGCCCTCACCTGTTGTACGCATCGAAATCTGCATTCTCCTCGCGGCAGATTGAGCAAACCACTTACACCACGGGCTACTAGCTGGAATGAGAACTGGACAAGAACTTGAGCCGTCCGGCCAAGCGATTGCGCGTATAGGGTTGAGGGCAGACGGGCGCCCTCTAAATCTCAAGCGGAGAATACATATGAGGGCTACCATTTCACAGAAGTTTGCAATAGGTCTGTTGCTGCTCGCGGTGGCGCAGTGTGGGTCAGCACAGACCGGGCAGCTGGTTCTTCCTGAAGGAACCCAGTTGCGAGTCAGGTTGGAGCAAGATCTCTCTTCAGCAACGGCCGAGGTGGGCCAGCCAGTGCAGCTCTCGGCGACCGAAGATGTCAAAGTCGGAGACGCCGTGGTCATCAAACAAGGTGCCGCCGTGGTTGGAATAGTGACCGAGTCTGTGCACAAGCGCCGACTGGGTCGTACCGGGAAGCTCGACTTCGCCATTGAGCGGGTGGTGACGACGGACGGTACTTCCATACCCTTGCGCTACAGTCCTTTGAAGCGGGAGGGCGGTAGCCGCGGGCTCGCAACTGGCATCATCACCGCCGGCGTCGCAGCTGTTTTCTGGCCGGCTGCCCCCGTCTTCCTTCTTATTCAAGGGAAGGACGTGACCGTGCATCGCGGCATGGAGATACAGACCTTTACAGATCAGACTTTCACGCTAAGAAACGCAACGACCACAGCGTCGAATAGCGCGACAGTCCAAGCCAGTGCATCTCCCGTTGCCGTGCAGGTGACTTCTCAACCGGAAGGGGCTGAGATCGAGATTGACGGCGCGTTTGTCGGTAGCACTCCAGCCAGTCTCCAAATGACTCCTGGTCTACATAACATTGCGGTCAAGCGGGGCAGCGCGACCTGGCGGCGCGATATGCAGGTTCAGGCAGGGAACGTTGTGCCGGTGAACGCTATCTTGTCGCGCTAGATGTTAGCTCACGGCGAGCCGGAGTGCCCTCGCTCCGGCTTTTGTCCGTTGAAGGCGAAAATCCTCTGGTATGCATCAACGTTCTGCACTGGACGCGGGGAAGACAACAAGAGCAGAGCGTGACCTTTCTCGGGCATAACCCAATCGCCTTGCTAGGCGGAGCATTTCTTCCTGACAGCTTCGCGACGGGTTTATACTCCAACCGCAGGCGGCAGCAGCAAGAATTAAGATTCAACCCTTAGCCGCTGGGAACCGTGGGAGCATCCATGAAGCCTCCGACAAAAGATGTGACTCTTCTCCTCCAGAAAATGAGTGATGGCAACCAGGATGTGGTTTCCGAACTGGTTCCCCTACTCTACGACGAGCTGAGGCGCCTCGCTTCCCACCACCTTCGCAGAGAACGCGGTGATCACACATTGCAGGCAACTGCATTAGTCCATGAAGCTTACATGCGCCTCGTGGACCAGCGGGAAGTACAGTGGAAGAGCCGCAGCCATTTCTTTGGGATTGCATCACAGGTAATGCGACGCATTCTCTTGGACTATGCGCGGAGCCACAATGCGGCCAAGCGAGGAGGGCTGGCCGGCAAGCTTTCCCTTGACCAAGTGATGGTTGTCTCCAAGGAGAATTGTGGAGAACTCCTCGCCTTGGAAGAGACTTTAAAGCGGCTCGAAGCGGTTGATCCGCAGCAGGCAAAAATTGTCGAGTTGCGTGTCTTCGGTGGCCTAACCGTCGAAGAAGCTGCCGAGGTTTTGGCTATATCGCCCGCTACTGTCAAGCGAGATTGGAGCATGGCGAAAGCCTGGCTGACTCGTGAGCTACAGGCTTCAACCATGTTATAGGTTTCACCCCACGGAAGACTCTGGTTCTGGTATGCACGAAGAAAGGCAAAATAATCATCGGGGAAGACATTCGGCCAGCCTTGCCCAAGAACCCGCTCACCGTTAGCTGTCGCTCGCCAAATCTTCATCCGCGACGAAAAACGGCGCGATTCTCGGTAGTGAAGGCCTGAATACGATCAGCATGCTTCGCCAGAGCACGGAGACTTTGGGAGGCAGGGAAGGCTGGGAATCCGGGACCCCCGTGGGCGCGTGCGTCGCACATATATCTATAAATTAAGGACGGGCGGAAAGTTGGTCTGGACTAGGCAGCTCGATCGTAACGATGGTGGAGGCCTCCCGATCGCTCCTGCGAAAGGAACCGACCTGAGGCTACCGAACGAATTCTGCCGTTCGGCGTTCCCTTCCCGAGTCCAAGATGCGTGCGGTCCTCATGGTAGTAACGAACATACTCCGAGAGCAATCGCTTCAGATGGCGTTCATTCACCGCGACAATGTGGTCCAGTAGGTCTCGTCGACAGCTTTCGACCCAACCCTCCGCCGCACCGGTTTGCCAGGGGCTCTCGAAGGAGGTGCGGGCTTATCCTCATGGATCGAACAGCCGCGGGAAGTGCAGAGCGAACTGCTCCGACACTCCAACATCGCACCACGCTTAACCTGTACACCCAAGCCGTGAGCAACTGCTGGCTGTGTGAGCGCAAAGTGAGCGGGGCTTATAACCGGAAGGCTTGCAACTGACTGAAGAGGTTGGTTGCGGGGGGCTGGATTTGAACCACCGACCTTTGGGTTATGAGTGCAGCTGTTGACGAAGTTTAAAGGACTTGTGCGGCTGCCACCTGCGAACCCCATAAGAAATTCAGCATAGCAAGCGTTGCCAATTCAATTCGCAAGCCACGCTGAACTCTTCGAGCTGTGGGGCCGTTTGGATCGGGCGGGTGATTGTCGTAACTTCAAAAGGGATGGGCTTCCAGTCGGCCAAGGTCCACTGTTTCTTCTGGTGGTATTGTTCTCGCTGAGCAAGCGAAGACGACGTGACTTTCCTTGTCGGAGGTCAGCGTTCCGTTGTCACGGCTGAACGTCTTTAAGGAAAACCCGAAAAAATGGATTACTAGCGAGGATTATTCTGCAGGTATCTGTAGAAATTTGTGCCCTCGTCGAAACCGATCGGGTCTTCAGAGATGATCTCTCAGTTCTCCCGCTCAGTCTGCCTTTTGCTTGGGTTTACGAAGGTTTCAACGTCGAGGTGGACACACACACCTGGCGGTAGGCGGTGCGCACGGGTCTCGGACCTCTAGGACGCAGCTGTCGCAAGCATTTTTTCGCTAAGGTAGCGTGCACTCTCGGAACTCGATTGATTCCTATTGTCCTTTGATGTGTGAATCCCATGGGTAGGAAGACCTGGGGATCATCGGCAAAGATCCATACGATGTGCTCGAATCGGCGGCTTTACCCAGTATGTCCGACAAGCGGAGGATATTCTTTCGTTTGCCGTAGTGGTTGAGAGAGCCGATCATTTCGTTGAATACGCCGGGGCCGTTGGTCAGCACCAGGCTCGCCAATTCGACAGCGCGAGCTCCACTTAGAATAAAACGGACGACATCGTCCGAAGAACGCGCGCCATTTGTGCCAATCAGTGGAACGTCATTGGGCACTGCCCCCCAGCATTTGCTGACCCAATAAAGGCTCGTAGGAAGAGACCATCGTCCGCCGATCGCCCCCCAGGAGCCGAGCATGGCACGATGAGTTTCTATGTCGGGCATAAATCCTGGAAAGCGCCCGATCATCACCAGCATGTCAGCACCATCGGCGACGGCGTGTTGTGCGAGCGCGACTACATCTTCGGTTTGTCCAGTGAGTTTGACTGCCAGGGGCAGGCGTGTTGCCTTGCGTACTTGCTGCACGTAATCGCTCACCATCTCTCCGGCTGCAATCTGGCGCACGGCTCCGCCCGATGCTTCACGGCCATGGGGGGCACTCAGATTCAGCTCGATCCAGCGCAGGCCGGCGGCTTCCATTTGGGCTGCGATTTCAGCGGCTGGCCCCGGCTTGGCCACGGTAATGCTGCCTACGACGTACGCATTTTTGGTGCGCGCATAATCATCCAGTTCGGCTAGCAGAGTCAGCCATTCATGCAGTGGCGTTTTGGCCAAACCCGATCGGCAGAAGAGGGAAGCCTGCTCGAGGTTCCCGCTGTCCCACGATACTACGTTCCAATTCTGGTCCAGCAGGACGTAATCCGCGGTATCTAATTGGCGAGCCGCCTGTGGGGACTCATTCACGGATTTGGCCACCACTGCAGCAGCACCGGCGTCCAGCGCGACCTTGATGCCGGCAGCGGTCATGGTGAACTCCGAGGAAGCGCAGATCAGCGGGTTTTTGAGTGAAATCTTTCCCAGTTTGGCTGATAGATCCATCTTTGCCTCAGGCTTTCGCCGCGGATTTATCCCGGAGTTGTTGTACCCATGAATGGGTTGCGCTCGAAAGTGCTCCCAGGTCCGACGACAGTGCGATGTAGCGATACCCGGCAGCAACGGCTTGAGCCGCACGCACCGGAGAATCGGCATAGATGCCCATATGTACTTTGGCTGCGGCAGCCGCGATTTCTATTTCTCTCTGACGTTGCACAACCTGCGGATCATCAAATCGTCCGGGCGATCCCATATCCAGTGTCATATCGAGGATGCCAATAAATGCGACATCGAGACCTTCGATTAATTTCTCCAGGGGATGTTCTATTTCGTGCGTCTCAAGTTGCCCGATTAGCAGGACTTCACTATTGGCACGTCGAACGTAATCGGCAAGCGACTCCGATCCATAGCCCGCAGCTGGTTGCGCCAGACTGATGCTGCGGGAACCCTCTGGCGGATACTTCATCGCGTTGCGAAATGTGGCTACTTGTTCTCGTCGCTGTACCTGGGGTAACTGGATGCCGGCCGCGCCCGCTTCCAAAAGACGGTTGATCTGCCCGACATCGAAAGATGCCAAACGCACGATAATCGGCAATCCACTGGCAATGCCGCCCACGATGACGTGCGACGCATCCTGCTCGCTGATCTGGGAATGCTCGAGATCGCAGATGGCAAAATCAAACCCGGCGCGTGCGATGATTTCGATAACTTCGCGACAGCCTAGTTTTACGAACGTGCCGAATGCGGGTTGACTCTTCATTTTGGCGTGCAATGCTGGTGGAGAACTGGTCATCGATTTTCCTAGCGAAGCGAGAGTAATAGGTTTATCGGCTCTCTTCACGAATTGCTTGCTTGCACTTGGCGGGACAGTGTATCGCATAGACTCCCTGGTAAGCTACTCCCGCATGTCGCCCCCAAGTGGGCGGGATCGAATACAGGTAGGCGTCATTGGCCGACAAAATCTCAAAATGGAAACAGAGAGCGCTTGACAGGCAGCCCAGTCTGACCATAGTATGCGAACCTGTTGTCCCACAATGCGGGCAGCATTCTGCAAATGAAAAGGATGGGTACAGATCCGAAGGGGCGGAAACATGGTCGAGGCGTGCCCATCGGGCGCGGTTCGGCGATTCAAGTGGTGGATCGGCTAACGTTGATCTTGGAACTTTTTGCGGCCAATGGCCGTGAAATGCGCGTCCGGGAGACTGCCGATGCCTTGCGACTACAACGGTCGACAACCCATCGCTACCTTGCTTCCCTCGCCGGCGCTGGCTTTCTGAGGTCCGATGACGGCGGTTCGTACTCCCTCGGTCCACTGCTTATTCAGCTTGGAGCCGCGGCTGTGGCCGGTTCCGAAGTAGTGAACCTGGCCGAGAGCTACCTCCACCAACTGGCAGAGGAGGCTCAGGAGACTGTGGTGCTAAGTCTGTGGACCGGGCAGTGCCCGGTGGTGGTGCGAGTGCGCGAGCCCTTGAATAAGTTGGTGCAGATTCACATTCGACTGGGTGCCTTACTTCCACTCGATTCCGCGCAGGGACATGTGTTTCTGGCGTATCACCCGGATCAGGTTCAGGCGCGGCGTTTGCTGGCGCAATTTCCCGACGGCCAGCGGCGGGAACTGGAGCGCGGGATAGAACAAGTACGGGGCACTGGCGCCTGGATTAACTCGCGCGTCGCAGAGGGCATTCGAGCGGTTGCGGTACCGGTATTCGATCACGAAATTATTGCCTGCACTTTAGCACTGGTCGGGACTGTGGCCTCCATTCCATCAAGTTTGGATGCAGGCCTTGTGCAGGCGTTGAAAGCTACGGCGCAGCGACTTTCGCAGGACTTGGGACGTGTGGGAGTTGCCAAGCCCAGAGTCGATCGAGTCTATGCCTGAGCAGGGAGAACAGTTGCAGTAAAGCCGGTACAGGAGATTCGCGAGTGAGTTCTTACGACTTGAGTCGAGCACTCTATGACTTGCGGGAACCTAACAAGCGCGAGGCGTTTCTTGCCGACCAGCAGTCCTATGCGCACAGCTATTCCCTCAACGAAAGAGAGCAGGAAATGCTGCTCAAGCACGATTGGCGAGGACTGGCAGAAGCGGGTGTGAGTATCTACCTGCTCACAAAATTGGCGGCCGCCCTGAAAGTCGATTTCGTGGAAATGGAAGGCGCGATGCGCGGCATGAACAAACAAGAGTTCGCCCGCTTCCTGGGCGAGCAGGCTAAGCGTAACAAGCGCTACGCATTGTTGTTGGAGTAAAGGGAGAGGGTACTGTGGCGGAAATCATAGCAGGCGTCGGTTGCTCACACGCTCCGTCGATCGCGCATGCCTACGATCACAAATTAACCCAGGAACCGGCCTGGAAGCCCCTGTTTGACGCTTTTGCTGAATCACATCGCTGGCTGATGAGTTTTAGTCCGGACGTTCTGGTCGTTATCTACAACGACCACATAGACCAGTACTTCTACGATGCCTGGCCAACCTTCAGCATCGGCATCGCAGATCAGTACCAGATTCCTGACGAAGGTTTTGGGGCACGTGACTTTCCGCCGGTTCCCGGTCATGAACCTCTGGGGCGGCACATCGCGACTGAACTTGTCGAGCAAGGATTCGACCTGGTGGCCTCCCATCGTATGTCGCTCGACCATGGTTTTCTCTCACCCATGCCTTTGCTGGACGAGGGATGGAAGCTGCCGGTAGTTCCGATGACGATCAACGTGGTAGTCGAACCCTTACCTTCCCCACGGCGCTGCTGGGCTTTGGGTGCGGCGTTGGGCAAAGCGATCCAATCTTTTCCGGGCAAACAGCGCGTCGCCATCATGGGCACGGGCGGGTTATCGCACCAGCTGACTGGACCAAACTGCGGCCGAGTTTCTCCGGCTTGGGACCGCAAGTTCATGAAGCTGGTCGAAACCTCACCCCGCAAACTGGTCGCTTATAGCATGGATGACTTCGCCCGCCTGGGAGGAGATCACTCCATAGAAATTGTGCAGTGGATCGCGATGCGGGCTGCGCTGCCGGCAAGCGCAAAGGCGGAATTGAGATTTTATTATCCTCACGGAATGATGGGCTACGGCATCGTCGGCTTCCGAGTGCCGGGTAAGC
>Ga0207684_10001642_pt1 | contig 23737 bp, 29 predicted proteins | sample KBSK5501metaG_FD_184342 | JGI IMG/M metagenome (GOLD analysis project Ga0207684, IMG submission 184342) | Corn, switchgrass and miscanthus rhizosphere microbial communities from Kellogg Biological Station, Michigan, USA - KBS K5-50-1 metaG... | ecosystem: Host-associated > Plants > Roots >...
ACCAGTATTCTTTAGGAATCATGGTCTACGAATGGTTAAGCGGCCGCCCTCCCTTTTATGGTTCCTCCTCATATGAAATCACCATGCATCACATGCATGATTCTCCTCCCCCTTTGTGGAGGACGGCTCCAAGTACGCCGCATGCTGTTCAGAGCGTGGTATTACGAGCGCTGGAGAAAGATCCAGATGAACGATTCCCCAGTGTGGGTAGCTTTGCTCTGGCACTAGAGCAAGCCTACCAGGAAGAGGAAGACACACTGATATCTGTTCCATCACGGCGTTACCAGCCGATCAGCCGTCCACCACAGGCACCAGAACAGCAGCGTTCAAATGACCCTCGGCAGCGTGCAATAGCCCGTCAACGCCAGCTAAGAGGAGTTCCCCAACAACGTATATTTGCCTCTCAGCGCAATATGCCCCCGCCTCCACGCCGTGTGTCGCGTCGTCAATGGTAATGAGCGGATGTAATACTTGTAGATTCACGGCAGCTAGTTGTGGCGCGAAACCCTGATCACATGTACCCATGAATCGGTTAAGGTATACATAACATCTCAATCTGATTTTAATCTGATCGTAACCAGATTAACACCTCCTTCCTGTTACCATTGCTCCCGGCGGGGTTTCACAGTACTAAAAGACGTTTTCTCGACGATGTAGCGGTCTCATTGAAAGAGAAGGCTTCTTTTGATCGGTATAATTACTCTCCCAATAGGGGTATTTCTACGTCTGTATACGCATTTCAGTTTATCTCTGCATGGAGGAACGGATACGCCACACACGAGTGAGCACTTGAATGAGTACTATCAGGAGATTTCGTCAGCGCTTTTGGTCTACCAATAGAACTTCGTCGGATGAATAGAAAGGAGCTATTTGATGACGCGTCGTTTCAGCTTTCACCATCGCTGGTTACAATGCGTACTGCTTGCCGCTACTGTAGGGGTCGTCCTTGCGGCACTGGTCGGCACTACCGCCTCCGCCCGATCCACCGTCCACACCACGCACCCACCATCGGATTCCCAGGGACCGTGTACCAGGAGCCTCTGCAAGTTCGAACTGCAGGTGAACCCGGGCCTGCAGCCCGGTAAGCCCTTCGCCTGTCCGGCCATCCAGCACGCGCAGGCACGTATCAGCATCACCAATCGGTTTGTCACTGGTGCGCAAAACGATATCATGGTCTTGACGGCCAGGGGACTCCCCGCCAACACGGGCTTCGATATGTTCCTGGTCGAGCATTCGCCGCTCGATGCGGGTACATTCCCCGGTTTCGGCTTTGGCTGGTACCAATCCGACCTCCAGAGCAATTCCGAAGGCCATGCCGAAGTCACCGTCCGGGGCATCTTCGATAAAGAGACCTTTATCGAGAACCCGGCCGACCAGTTCAATCCGATCCATACCTTCAACGTGGGTTTCTGGTTCAACTCGCCAGACGAGGAGGCCAAGGTCTGTCCCAGTGCAACGCCTGCCAAGACGCCTTTCAACGGCGAACAGAACGCGGGGCTGCTGGCGATGATCACCCAAGGCGAACCCTTGCAGTTCGTCGTTGGCAAACCGTAGGCACAGGACTGCAGAACCAGTGGCGTTCGTTCTGTCGTCAGCGCGTACCAGCCGTATAGGGGAGGAAGTAGGGAAGCTGTCATATACCGAAGAGCAGAGTACATACTTGATCAAGACCTCCCAGGTCTTGATCAAGTAACTCCAATCACATCACCAGAGGCCTAAAACCCTGATCATCTGCCATTCCGCTGCACATCGCGGCTCATTTTCCATCTCTAGATGCGCAAGGACAAGAGGCAGTTGCTACAGCGTTGCTACATTTTTCAGCACTGTGGATATCGAGGAATGGGGTGAAAGGATACATAAAGCGAGGGAGGAAGCCCTTTCTTGAGCGTTTTCCCTCCCTCGCTTGTGCAGTCGGGGCGAGAGGATTTGAACCTCCGACCACCACAACCCCATTGTGGTGCGCTACCGGGCTGCGCTACGCCCCGTTATTGGAACAAGAGCAGTATAGCAGATAAATCGCCTCATAGTCAAGGTTTTATCGCTATCGATCATAATACAAAATGCGCCCGCAATTGCTGCACATCTGCAAATCTGCACTCATACGCACTCGCTGCAATTCGCTGGGAGTCAAAATCACACGACACCATTGACACGAATTTTGATCGACTTTGGAAACAGCCCGCCCCTGTTTAGTACGCTTCAGAGCATCATAGAGCTTGAGTAAATTCGCATCGATATCGCTCACAAATTGCTCGCGCTTTGCATGCAACTCCTGTCGTTTCACATCCAATTGATCGCGGTGTATCATTCCTGCTGCATTTGTCTCTGCCCACTTCTCCTCCGCCTGTCGCAGAGCCTCAGCCTTGCTATTCGCTATCTCCTGCAACGACTCCGTCGCGAGGATCACCTCCAGCGCCATCTCTTCCTGGCGGCTTTGTTGTCCTCGTAGATGCTGCACTTCTTGCTGCAAAGCGTACAGTTCTTTCGAATTAGTGACAATCCCACTATACAGGCGTTGCTCCTGCATGCGCAATCGACGGTCAAGATCTTCGAGCGCCCACTCTGCCTCTTTTTGAGCTTGAAGACCCAAATGCAGCTGTTGTTGCGCAATATTATGTTCTGCACGTAGCCTTCTTAATGCGTTATCTCCTTGAAGTGAACTCTCGAGTGCCTGTTGCTCAGCAATTAAACGTTCCATTTCGAGGTCAAGCTGCTGTAACTGGTACAGTGTTGCAGCTATCTTTGTCGTGCTCATCAGTAGATAATTTTCCTTTCGGAGCTTGCGACGTGCTTGTGATGGGATTGAATTATATTGTACAACTCTTGTGGTGCTAACGACAAGAGACAAAACCAAGCAGACTGTAAAAAAGTGTCCGTTTCTTCGTGTACAAGATCAAATCATAGAATAGTCTCCTCGCCAGCCATTAAGGAGCATTTCGGACTTATGAGTATCTCATCATCAGCCAATGACCATAAACCGGTAGAGGCCATGAGCGCTAAAGAGAGTAGTAGTAGCATCCCAATTACTTTGAGTGAACGAAGTATTACAGGATTAGCATTGATTCGTATTTTTGTGGGTTACCTGTGGTTCCAACAGCTCTTCTGGAAAATGCCTCCCAACTTTGCAGGCCTCTATCCGTACATCATACGTGAGTCACAGCATACAATCATCCCCGGCTACGGCTACATCCTTCAGCACACCTTCCTTAACGGCTGCACAAGTTTGCACAATGCCTCCGGCTGTACATTGTTTGTACCATTAGCAGCAGGTGTCTGGATTGCTGAACTGATTGTGGCTATTTCTCTGATGTTCGGAGTTTTTACGCGCGTTGGAGCCATTCTCGGTGTCATCCTTGCTGCTCAGTTATACGTCGGGCTTGGCTACGTGGATTGGTACTGGACGTACGGTATGCTGGTGCTGCTGTGCCTGGTTTTCACTGCTATCCCGGCAGGACGACGCCTGGGTGTCGATCAATGGCTTGCTCCTCGATTACAGGCAGTCGCCAGTAGTAATCGTTTTGCTCGTGTTATGAATTGGTTTGTCTGAGAAAACAAGGAGCGTGATATGACAAATATTCGAAAGGGCCTATTAGCAGGGCTCTTAGCAGGCCTTTTACTGGCAATGCTCAATTTTGTGACGGATGGTACACCTGGGCGCACCTTGCCTGACGTATTACATTGGTTTGGGATTACAATTGCAGATCCGACCGTTAGTAGATTCTCTGGCTTTATCTTGCTAATCGTGCTGGGAGGAATATCTGGTCTCATCTTTGGTGCTCTCCAGAGGGAGAGGGTCATTACGATTAGTCGTGCTCTCCTCGCTGGCCTGGCGCTGGGCATTGTCTGGTGGCTCGTCTTCTCACTAGTGCTAACGAACATCATGAATCATGCTTCCTCACCTTTCAGCCTCCAGTTTGGCAGTTTCCTTTCCACTTTTCCCATCGACCTGCTCTTTGGGTTGGTGTTAGGGGCAAGCTATTATCAACTTCAGGAACATCCAGCAACAGCAAAGGTGTAACTGCGATTCTTCATGCGAACCAGCTTTCATAGTGCTTGGATGAGTAACACGGGTGTACATGGCACACCCTCGTCCATTATCTTGCACATGCTCGCACAATCCGACAAGATACAGTTTTGCCTCAACTCCGCCTCAGAAATACCCTTGACAAGTGCAATATATTCAAGTATTCTATTGAATATTAGAATATTTATGTTATCCAATGAGGAGCTCTGTGGACACACAAGACAAACGTGCCTTCAAAAATCAGTTATATGAACAGTTTGCACGTATCGGCAAAGCTTTATCGAGTGCTCATCGACTTGAACTTATCGAGGTGCTTGCCCAGGGCGAGCACAGTGTGGAAGCGTTAGCAGGTGAAACAGGGATGCCGGTAGCCAATGCCTCACAACATTTGCAGGTGCTGCGTGCTGCCCAACTCGTCGACGTGCGCCGCGAGGGTGTTTATATCTATTACCGCCTGGCTGACGAGCGTGTGTTCACCTTGTGGCAGGCCATGCGACAAGTAGGAGAGGCTCACATAGCTGAGATTGATCGTATTGTCCATACCTACCTGCACGATCGGAGCCTATTGCAGCCTATCGGTGCTCACGAGTTGCTCCAGCGCCTGGTCGACGACGATATTATCCTGCTCGATGTGCGTCCTGTTGAGGAATACACTGCCGGACATCTGCCTGACGCCATTTCCATTCCTGTAGCTGATCTGGAGGCTCGCCTCCCTGAGCTTCCTCAGGACAAGGAGATTGTGGCCTATTGCCGTGGTCCCTATTGCGTGTTTGCAGATGAGGCTGTCGCGCTGCTGCGTACCAATGGATACAGCGCACACAGGCTCGAACAAGGGCTTCCGGACTGGAGGGCTCTGGGGCTGCCAGTCGAGAGTGGAAAAGGAGAACACTCATGATAACCATCGATGTCGAGACCTTAAGAACCTGGCTAGAGGAGGGGCGACCGGTCACGGTGCTGGATATTCGTCCGATGCATGAGCGTGTGGAATGGGCCATTCCTGAGAGTATACACGTTGATGCGTACGACGCACTCAAAGCCGACGATCCCAAAGCGCTCGCCCGTGTAGCATTGCCAGACAACAGACCTGTGGTGACTGTGTGTGCTGCTGGCAAAACCAGCCTGGTTGCAGCCGAACTGCTCCAAGCACGGGGAATGCAGGCGCTTTCTCTTGACGGCGGGATGAAGGCGTGGAGCCTGGCCTGGAACATCGCCGAGGTGCCTCTTCCTAAAAGCACTGTACGCATGCTTCAGGTACGACGAACCGGGAAAGGCTGTCTCTCCTACCTTATTGGCGATGGGAATACGGCTGTCGTAATCGATGCCTCGCTTGATCCACAGGTATACCTGAACCTCGCACACCACTATGGATGGAGGATTGAGCGTGTTTTGGACACCCATATTCATGCGGACCACCTGTCCCGTTCTCGCCAGTTGGCACAGATGAGCGGAGCGACGCTCTTCCTTCCCGACCAAACCCGCGTGACGTTTCCTTTCACGCCGATCTACGATGGTGATACGCTTGAGATCGGGACCGCCGCGCTGACTGCACTCCGCACGCCAGGGCATACGCCTGAGAGCACCTGCTACCTGCTCGACCAGCATGTACTCTTGACAGGGGATACACTCTTTCCCACGGGAGTTGGGCGTCCCGACCTGGCCGCAGACGCCGACGAGGTGAAGCGCCGAGCATCCGACCTGTACTCCAGTCTCCAGACACTGCTTGCACTGCCATCAGAAACCATGGTCTTGCCAGGGCATACCAGCACACCAGTGGCATTCGATGGTGATCCTATCGCAATGACCCTCGCCGAAAACGTTGAACAGGTTGGGGTCATCCACGCGACACGCGAAGTGTTTCTCCAGCAGATACTGGCACGCATTCCACCCATACCGCCCAATTACGAGCGGATTGTCAGGCTCAATGAAAACGGTGTCTTGCCTGAAGGTGATGTGACCGAGCTTGAAGCAGGAGCGAATCGTTGTGCCATCTCCTGACGTCAAACCGCTGCTGCCTCAAGGGACAAAGGCCGCTGTTCAGCTTGGATTGCGTGCCAACTGGCAACAGTTCACACTACTGGTCATTGTCAACATCTTTGTCGGCGGTATGGTAGGACTCGAGCGCAGTGTTGTGCCGCTGCTTGGTCAGAGCGTATTCGGACTGGCATCCACGACTGCTGTCCTCTCCTTCATTGTGAGCTTCGGCATCGTCAAAGCGCTGGCCAACCTCTTCGCCGGTCGTCTGAGTGACCGTATTGGTCGCAAGGGAGTGCTCATCACGGGCTGGCTGGTGGGACTGCCTGTGCCATTCCTGATTATTTTCGCCCCGACCTGGAGTTGGGTCGTCTTCGCCAATGTGCTGCTGGGCATCAACCAGGGCTTTTGTTGGTCTACGACCGTTATTATGAAGATAGACCTGGTGGGGCCAGCCCGCCGGGGATTGGCGATGGGTATCAACGAAGCGGCCGGCTACGGCGCGGTCTCCCTGGCCGCCATCGCTGCTGGCTACCTGGCCGCAACCTATGCGCTACGTCCACAGCCGTTCTTGCTCGGCGTGGTATTCGCTTTGGCGGGCCTGCTGCTGGCGATCTTCTTCGTCCATGAGACGCAGGGGCATGCCCGCCACGAGGCAGCGCTTCTGGCAGGTCAATCCGGCCATGCACCGAAATCAGCGCATCAGGCCGCCGGCCAGACGGCTCAACGGCCCACAGCACCCTCATTCAAAGAGATTTTCCTCCTCACGTCCTGGAGAAATCACACACTCTTTTCTGTCAGCCAGGCTGGTCTGGTGAACAACTTAAACGATGGCCTGGCCTGGGGACTGCTCCCGCTCTTCTTCGCTGCTAGCGGGCTCAGTATTGCACAGATCGGACTGCTGGCCGGGATTTACCCTGGCGTTTGGGGAACCGCTCAACTGCTTACAGGTGCGTTATCCGACCGCCTCGGACGCAAAGGCCTGATCGTGGCGGGGATGTTGCTCCAGGGGACAGCCATCATCTTGCTTCCATTTCTCCATGGTTTTGCATGGTGGGCAGTTGCGATGGTGCTGCTTGGGCTGGGTACAGCCCTCGTCTATCCAACGCTGCTCGCAGCCATCTCGGATGTAGCCCACCCAGAGTGGCGTGCCTCGGCGGTGGGCGTCTACCGGCTCTGGCGTGATAGCGGATACGCCATAGGGGCGTTGCTTGCCGGGATACTGGCGGACCTGTTTGGCGTGCCATGGGCCATTGGCGTGATCGGTATGCTGACGATCCTCTCAGGAGTGGTAGTAAAGTTCGTGATGTCTGAAACCTTGCCGCGCATACGACATGGACAGGACACACAATCCCAAACGCAATGATGGGACAGTAACGTACCCTCATGTGAGCGTGGCTGGGTAATAGCTGAGAAATGGCGAAAACAACGAGAGCAGCGTGTGTGCCATTTGATTGGTTGGTTGCTGCACAGATGGGTAATCGGATCGCTTGACACAGATACCTATCCTATGTTATTATCACCTATATTAGGTGATAATAACATAGGATGAGAGAATATATGTACGGTGAGATCGTGATCTTAGCTATGCTGCGCCAACGACCACAGCATGGGTATGAGATCAAAAAAAGCATTGACCAGGTGTTTGGCGGGACTGTCGCACTCAATAACAAGGTGCTCTACCCGGCTTTGAAGCATTTTGAAGAGGTGGGGGCGGTGGTGCGGCAGGTGGTGCAGCAAGAGGGTAAACCGAATCGCCATATCTATGACCTGACCGAGCGCGGGATCGAGTTGCTGCACGCCTCTCTGTGTGATTTTCCTCCTGAGCAAGCCGCCAATGAAGCTGAGTTTTTTACTCGTGTAGCGTTCTTCGAGTATCTCGATCCGCAGGAACAAGAGGCTATCCTGAAGAAGCGCCTGGCCTATCTGGAGACGGGTCTTAAGTATCTCCACAAGCTCCAACAGATGGCCGATGAGGCTTGCCCGAAGGTGTATGCACAGCGTGTCCTCGCTTTTCATCTCCAGCGAGTTCGCAACGAATATCAATGGATTGCCACCTGGCTTGAAGAGCTGCAGGCCAACCAGTCATGAAGTCAATAGACCTCCCTCTTGGGATACAATTCAACAGGAAAGGGAAACCTATGGCCGAGCAACACACGCTTCTGTGGGAAAGTGGTTCAAGTTCTGCACCCTTGCCACCGCTGGTGGACCTTTCATATGTGACACATGAAGAGCATCCCACACCCGCACCAGGCAACCATTTCCAGGTGAAGGTTGTGCAGCGACGTCTCTCCTCATTCCGAGAGAGCCAGACGTGAGCAGGTATTACACCGGGAGGCAGGCACGCAGCTACAACACGCGCTTGCGTTCGTTCACGGAACGAACGCTCTCTGAGGCACTGGCGCTGGTTGACGTGGCCGCGCTTCACAGGGTAGAGACGCGTGAGGGACGCCCTCCACGAGTGCTAGATATGGCCTGTGGGACGGGCGTCTTCCTTTCGCAGTTGCTCGGACAGGTGCCTGAGATCGAAGCCTATGGGATAGACGCGAGCGCTGACATGCTCGCGCAAGCACGCGCCCAGCTTTATGGACGCCCACAGGTGAGGTTAGAGCAGGTAGAGGTGGGCACTGGCGAAAGAGCTCATCTTCCATACACCCTGGGAACCTTTGATCTGATCACGTGTACGAACGCACTGCATGACATGCCGGACCCGTTGGGGACGCTTTTGGGGTTGAGGGGACTGCTGGCATCAGGAGGACAACTGGTGTTGGAGGATTTTGCACGTCGTGAGCCTCCATTCCCCTGGAGAGCGTTTGAGTGGCTGGTGCGGCTAGTGGTAGGGAGACAGGTGCATGCCTATACTCTGGCAGAGGCGCAGGAACTCACTCGACAAGCCGGGCTGCGTATCGAATGTACAAATGCATTCCGCATTGACTGGCTCTTGCATGGCTGGGCGTTGAGGGCGCATCCAGAGGGATCTTGAGAGGACGCACGATGCGCATTCAGATGGTCACGAAAGGATGAAGCACGATGGACAACGATATGAACTATGCTTCTGATGTGAAGGAGATCTCCTATCCCCGTTTTGCCGCTTTTTACAACTGGATGATGGAGTGGCCTGTTGTCCGACGAGGGTTCGATCCCTTGCGGCGCGAAACTGCCGGCCAGGCCTATGGAGTGGTGCTGGAAGTGGGGGCTGGTGGGGGGCAGAACTTTCCCCTTTACGATCAGCGCCGAGTGGTGCGCGTGGAGGCGGTCGAGCCAGACGAGGCGATGCTGGTCGAGGCCAGGCGCCGCCTGGCTGCTGCTTCCGTTCCCATCCAACTTTCGCGTACCCCGGTCGAAGCGCTCCCGTTCCATGAAGCGCATTTCGACAACGTGGTCGTGACACTCGTCTTCTGTTCCGTGCGTGATCCAGAGCGCGGCCTGCGCGAGATCTGGCGCGTGCTCAAACCTGGGGGCACCTTGTTGCTTCTCGAACATGTTCGCGCGCAGGGGAAGGTAGCAGCAGGGATACAGGATGCACTTGTGCCACTGACGACCCGCTGCATGGGCAACTGCCATTGGACCCGCGATACGTTGCACGCAGTTCTGGGAACTGGCTTCCTGGCTACACAGGTCCAGAAGAAAAGCGGGGGGATCCAGCCAGTGCTGCTCCTGCATGCGACACGTCAAGAAACGCGAGAGGAGATGCTACCAGAGGAGACAGATGAAAAACAGGTAAGTCAAACAGAACCAACACCTGGCTAGCAGGGTGATGCCCATGCATTGACAAGCGACTTGTGATACGATTATCGACATAGATGAGTCGTCTGATACATCTTTTAAGATGGTTTGTCTAGTAAAACGAACTGGAATCGCAAAATGAGAAAAACGATTCAAAAAGGATTGGTGGCAGATCTGCTGGCAGAGTGCGCCATTGCCCTGCTGTTTCTAGTAGAGAATGGACCTGACAACAGTCTCCATGCAGTGCATGCTTACCCGCCTGGATAGCCAGGTGATAGGAACGATCATCAACTAGGTCGGTTTGATTTCAACTCCTGGCCCTTCTATACTACCTCGTTCCTAGTCTAGCGGCTGTTGTTAGGTTCCATTTCGGCATAACGAATGGAGCAACATGCATGACGAATGATACTGACATATTTGAAGGATCGTCCTTTCCCCCTCTTCTCACCCACAAGCACTTTGATGCTCCCTCGGTCTTTACACCGGAGAACTTATTGCGTGAGGCACGTCGGCAGAAAGGACTTGCGATTGGTACGGTACCAGCTATTTGCATACTTGACCCCGATGGCGACCTGGTCGATCACCTCCATGCCGCAGGTCGTGCTCGCCGCCATCCGACCTGGGCATGTTATCACACGACCCTTGACACGTTCGTGCACGAAGAGATCGAGTATGGCATTATCGGGCGCGTAGTTGGCGCGCCGTTTGCGGTGCTCGTGGCAGAGGAACTCTTCGCCTCTGGGTGTGAGTTGCTGATAAGTATCACCTCGGCCGGGCAGATTTTCTCCCTGGAACGTCCTCCCTATGTGGTACTGATCGAGAAAGCGTTGCGTGATGAGGGAACAAGCTACCATTACCTGCCCCCATCGCCCTACAGCAACCTGCACCCAGAACTTAGAGAGGTCATCTGTGCGGCCTGGGATAACACGTATGTTCCCCTCAATGTTGGAGCAAGTTGGACGACCGATGCGCCCTTTCGAGAGACCGAAGAGATGATTGCGGTGTGTCGAAAGCATGGCATTCTTGCCGTGGAAATGGAAGCGGCAGCCCTCTATGCCCTTGCCAGTGCGAAGCAGTACAAGATCATTTGTTTTGCGCACGTCACCAACCAGATGGGACAGAGCGAAGGTGATTTTGAAAAAGGGCAGGCTCATGGCAGCCTCACTGCCTTGCGGATTCTTATCCAGACGACAGCAGCCTGGAGATGAGAAGGACTTGCTATCCCTTTTCAAACTCTGGCCTATTCATTTACTGGTTCCAGGCTTGTTCTTGAAAATAAATTCATGACTCAAACGTGCAAGAGAGTACGACATATAACCAAAAATAACTGTATGTTTCTGATTAAACTATTTGGTAGAGGAGGATTGAGTTTTATGGTAAGCGAAAAGGTTGCTATTGTTATCCCAGCACTGAACGAGGAAGCAGCCATCCACCACCTGCTTGCAGAACTTCCCCAAGACTTCGTACAATGGGTCATCGTGGTCGACAATGGCAGTACGGATGCGACAGCAACTGTAGCTCAAAGATCTGGAGCGCTAGTCGCCAGCGAACCAATTCGTGGCTATGGAAGAGCCTGTTTGAAGGGCTTCAAAACGGCGTGTAGCCTTGGGGCCGAGATAGTGATATTTATGGATGGAGACGGAAGTGATGATCCCAACGACCTACCGATGATGTTAAGACCAATCAGTGAGGGGCGAGCGGACTTTGTTGTCGGTTCGAGGGTAAGCGAACTGGCTGAACGGGGGGCAGTACCTCCTCAGGCCCGCCTGGGCAACTTGCTGGTAAGCCGTATGATCCATTTGTTGCATGGCGTGCATCTGCATGACATCGGATCGTTTCGCGTTGTACGTTGCTCGCTATTGAAATCGATTGAGATGCGTGAAATGACGTACGGTTGGCCCGTCGAAATGTTGGTGAAGGCGGCGCGAGCACATTACCGTATTGTCGAGGTACCTATCCATTATCGCCATCGCAGCCATGGCCGCTCGAAAGTAGCTGGCACGATTACCGGTAGCATCAAGGCTGCTTACTACATGTTGAGCATCACAGTGCGCTATACAGGAGCAAGGAGGACACATGCCTGATACCGCTCTCGTCGTTATGGCTCGCTATCCCGAGGTTGGGACAACAAAGACACGTTTAGCACGAACATTTGGTGATGAAGAGGCGCTTCGCCTTTACCAGGCATTTCTCACTGACCTGGCTCGGAAGTTCGCCGGACAGACATACGACCTGCACTGGGCATACACACCTGTTGAAGTTGACTACCTGTCCTTCATAGCAACTCTTGCTCCATCGCTTCTTCAACACATGCATTCTTACCCACAACAGGGAGCAGACTTAGGCGCTCGCTTGCACCACGTTTTTCGCTGGACATATGATCGAGGATATCAACACACCATCGTCATTGGCTCAGATACGCCTCAAATCAGTCTGGAAATCGTTGCGCAAGCTCGGAAAGCGCTCGATACAGCTGACGTTGTATTGGGACCAGCAGATGATGGCGGGTATTACTTGATCGCAATGCGAAGACCATATGATGTTTTTCGCGATATTCCCATGAGTACGAGTGTGGTAGCACAGATGACAATCGAGCATGCAGAAAGCCAGGGCTTGAAGGTGTACACCCTGGAGAATTTGTTTGATGTTGATGAATTACCTGACCTGTTGCGCCTAGCGAAGTTGTTGGAAGCAGATAGTTCCCTTGCCCCTGCGACTGCCACTTGTCTGGCAGCTATAAAGGAGTTGGTATGACATTGTCTCTAGACACGCTACCGCGCTCAATTTATATTGAAACGACCAGTCGATGTAACGAACTATGCCAGCAGTGCCCGCGCACGCTGCTCTCGCGCGAGTACGACCGCGATCTGAGCTTTGATAATTTCCGCTTTATCGTGGATCAGTTTCCTGTCCTGGAACGTGTAGTGTTGCACGGATTGGGCGAACCTTTGCTCAATAAAGAGCTGCCGCTCATGATTCGTTATCTCAAAGCGCGTGGAAGCTTTGTGCTCTTCAACTCCAACGGCATTCTGCTCAATGCGAAGCGAGGCCAGGAACTGATCGATGCTGGACTTGACGAGTACCGCCTCTCGATGGACGGTGCAACACGTGAGACCTACGCCCAGGTGCGAGGAGTGGACGCCTTTGCTAAGATTTGGCGCAACATACGCGCTTTCATTGCAATGCAGCGAGAACAGCAGGCCAGCAAACCAACCGTCTCACTCTGGTTCACAGCGATGAAGGAGAACCTCCACGAGTTGCCAGGTCTCATTGAGTTAGCATATGAGCACGGGATACGCGAGATCCACTTGCAGCGGCTCGTCTACTTCGAGCAAGGGCTGGCCCACTCGAAGCAGGCGCTGTTCCGCCGCTCTACTCGCGAAGAACTGGAACTCGTGCAGCGGTGTGAGGAGTTATGTAAACAATACGGCATTGCCTTCAGTGCGGCAGGTTCCGTCACGCCTCTAGAGAGCCTGATACGAGATTTTGGTGATCGCCCCTGGTCTGGTTGCAGGCGTCCTTACACGCTCACCTATATTACCTCGAGTGGTAATGTACTCTCATGTTGTTTTGCACCCTTTGGGCATAAGAGCACCAGGGAGTATCAAGAGGAACGTGTGCTAGGGAACATCTTCCAGGAACCAATAGAGGCCATCTGGCGAGGTGAGCGCTATGAAGCATTTCGCGGTGATTTCGAGAGTGATCATCCTGCAAAGCACTGCTCACAATGTGGTATCAATTGGAGCTACTAAAATATCAATGTCTAAATTGCAAGTGCCCGAAGTGATATTGATAGCTGAAAAGCCAGTGACTCCCAGGCGTCCCTGGTGGCGTATTCTTGCGCTCTGCCTACTTTGCTTGCTCACAATTATCATATATTTCCTGCTCATAAGCGCGGCACCTAAGAGCGATGATCATATTGCCCCATTTTTAAATGTTTGGATGATCAGTTTTCTTCCGTATTTCGCGGCCTGTGCTTTCGTGCTGACAACGAAACCACTCGTGGGTCGTTGGCGATGGGTCGAGCTGGGCATTATTTTGCTTGGGGCGTTTCTACTGCGCGTGATGCTCCTTCCGCTACCACCAGATCTGTCGCATGATTCATGGAGGTATCTTTGGGATGCGCGAGTTACATTGCACGGTTTCAGTCCTTACGTGTTTGCTCCCGGTGATAAAACACTGGCAGCGCTGCAAAACTCCTTCCTGTATACAAATAGCCGTTTTCGCAATGTCCCCACCATCTATCCGCCAGGAGCACAGGCGATTTATCTTCTGAGCTATCTACTGGCTGCGGACAATTTATATTTTCTCAAGGGTCTCTTTGTCATCTTTGACATGATTACCTGCATCGCGCTGATTGTCTTGCTCGGGAGGAAAGGATTCGACCAGCGCCGTGTCATACTCTACGCGTGGTGTCCATTGCCCATCATCGAATTCGCCTTGGAGGGGCATGTCGATGTTATCACCTTGACATTTACCATACTTGCGATACTCTCCGCTTCCAACCACAGACTGCGCGGAAGGATGCTGACTGGTTTTTTAATAGGCCTGGCTACGCTCACCAAATTTTACCCAATTCTCCTGCTGGTCGTCATACTACCGGGCGGAGATGAGAAGGATACGCCTGTCATGCGCCGGATTCAATACCATTACGTACCCTTGCTAGCAAGTTGTTTTGTCACTATTATCGCCGGCTATCTACCCTATCTTATCCTAGGACATGGGCAAGCATTCGGTTTTTTTGCTACATATGCTAGCGAACAGGGCCAGAATGCCGGAGTAACCCAGCAAATCGTGCATTGGTTGGGAGATCAACTGCGTCTACCCCTCACGAAGACCATTATGCTTGAACATAGTGTAGATGTATTCCTGATTGGTGCCACTGCATTGATCGTATTTGTGCTACGTTGGCGCAATCGCATAAGCGTAGAGGTGGGTACGCTCTTACTTTTTGGCGTTTTTCTCTCGATCTCGTCCCATGTTTTTCCCTGGTATACGACCATCCTACTGCTCTGGGTACCTGTGTTAGCAGGCCCTATCTGGATCCACACAGGCCTGGTTGGTCGAGGCCTGGCAGTTATTGCTGCCTGGTACTTTACTACGACTGTCTTACTTAGCTACTTCTTTAATTCTGCACCAGGCAATCTCTCCCTCGATTGGACTATCTATTACAGGTTGGTCTACGTGCCTGTCATAGTAGCGCTTGGTGTGGCAGCAATGATTGGTGTTATGAATCTACTCAGATTTCAGAAAAGGATGTAATATGCTACTCGCTCAAAAAACGATGAATACACGTGAAAAAGCAGATCAATCTGCGATGTCACATCGTAAGTCCATCTTCTTAACGACCTTAGCTGCCTTTGGAGCGGGCCTGACAGCTAGCTTAACATCAGTAGCGATTATGTGAGTATTGCGCCTGGCGGGAGGCGTACCAACACCAGTGGAGCTTTTTGGTGATCATCTCTTGAAGTTATTGCCAGCACCAAGATTTGTCGATATGCGGGTATTTTTTAGCCCTCACTCGAAAACCACTCCTCTTGGTCTGACACTTCTGGGCATGATTGGCCTGGGAACATTCCTGGGTATTATGGACCTGGCAGTGGATACCCATCCTACCAGGCCAGTATACCATCATCGCACGCGCCACCGATGGTACAGGTCAGGTGCAAGCAAGCCAGATGCAAGGCACTGTTCCCAACGGCACAACCGGCTATCATTTAGTGAAGGTACAGGTTGGCTAAATCCAACATTCTACAAGAGCAGGTGGCAAGAGGAGCTTGCAGGAAATCCGCAAAATTGTAGCTCGCTACAATTTCAAACAGAACCAGATGGTGCATTCATAAACAAAACAGGAAGTTGTTCCTTATACTGCTTCCTGGTCAGCAGGTTCAGAAAATGGAAGGGTAAACCAGAACGTCGATCCCTCTCCTTTCGTACTCTCAACGCCGACTTCGCCCTGGTGTTGCTCAACGATTTCCCGGCAGATATGCAGTCCAAGACCTAACCCCACACTAGCACCTCGCTGTCTCTTGATTCCCTCCACCTGGTAAAAGCGCTCCCAGACCTGCTCCTGTTCGGAAGGGGTAAGTCCCGGTCCTTCATCGCGCACGAGCACACGCACCATATTCTCCTGCTTCTTCAGCTGAACTTCCACGGGACGATCGACTGGAGAGTATTTCAGAGCATTGGTCAGATAGTTGTTCAGCACCTGCCCAATCCGTTCAGGATCAGCGAGGATCGGAGCCGTCTCTCCCTCTGGCATCTTCAAAGAGAGCGCTCGTTTGGGAGTGGTACTGCGCTGGTCCTCGACCAATTCGAGGACAATGGTAGCAAGATCACAGGGGACGAGACGCAACTCAAGTTTGTCTGCCTGCAGGCGTGAGATATCGAGTAAATCGCTCACCATGCGGTTCTGGACATTCGTCTGCCGTTCAGCACGTTCGAGCATCAGTTGTATCTCTTCCAACATACTTTGTAAAACAGCATTGTCCGCCGGTACTTCCCGCAAACTACTTCGCAGTCGGAGCCTGGCTAACTGGATATTGCCTTTGATGGTGGTCAGTGGCGTCCTGAGTTCATGACTGACAATGCTGAGGAATTCATCCATCCGCTCCTTTGCCTGGCGGAGAGCAAGTTCTCGCGCATCTGCCTTCGCTCGTTCACGAAGGAGCCGCTCACGTTCTATCAAGAGTGTAGTGAGCTTTGCCACTCCTCCGGCCAGGGCAAGTTCTTCGGAAGTGTAAGTGTGCTCCTTTCCTCCATAATCTAGAGCCAGGAGACCTACAAGACGATCACTAATGCTCATAGGAGCAAGGAGCAAGGTTCGTATCTCGAAGGGGTTTGGAAAAGAACTCCAGGGTGGCTGCCTCATATCAAGCAACACTACTTCATCAGCTTGTAGACGCTGGACTAAGACCAGGTCGGGACCATCCGTGAGGCGACTCTCCCGTTGTAGTTGTTCATCCCACCATTGTCGTTCCTGTGCGGGGGTGAGACCAACAACAGCAAGAGGACGTAGGTACTCTGTATCAGGCTCAACGATTGAGATCGAGAGGCGCTTACAGCCCAGGAAACTACATGTTAGTTCCGCCAGGTGTTGTGCTACATTCCGTGCCGCAAGCACAGGCTGCTCGCTGGTTTCATGCTGGGTGGTGTCAATTTCATCGGATTCCTGCACAATCACTTTTGCTATCGCCAGCAACGCATATAGAGCTTTGTGGGTCTGCTGCTCGAGTCGCTTACGCTCTGTGAGGTCGAGCACGAAACAGACCCAGCGCAACGGGTCTTTCTCTATCACCGCAGCACCAATGAAAATGGGGACATGGCTGCCATCCTTGCGGATATACTCTTTCTCGAAAGGTGTACATTCCCCTCGCTCGTAGAGTTCTTTGATGGCATATTCACCAAGCGGCATAAAGTCAGGTGGTGTCATCTCGCGCCATCGAAGGCCTCCGGATGCAAGGTCTTCACGGTTATATCCCACCATACGCAGGAAAGATTCATTGGCCTCATAAATATGCTCATGGTCCGCAAGCAGAATGCCGATCAGGTTGGAGTCGAAGAGGCGAGAGGCGTATCCCTGGCTTCTTTGCAAAGCAACATGCGCCGCTTCCAGTTCCTTACGTGCTGTGACAGCCTCAGCACGAGCGTGCTCAATTCGACTCACCACAAGGCTAATGATCATGCCAAGAACCAGAAGAAAACACGTTTCGAAGACATGCTGTAAGGTATCCAGGCTCCAGGTATACCGGGGAGATAGGACGATAAAATTGAACAGGATCGTTCCCCACAATGTTGCGAGCACGCCTGGACCAGTGCCCCAGAGGATCGCCACGACCAATATTGCCATGACAATGAGCACATCTGGCAAGACAAATGTGAGAAATATTTGCCTTAATAGCAAAGCTAGAATGATTGATCCTACAGGAAGAAGTAACGCAAAGAGATAACCTACTACAGGGTGATTCCAGGGAGCAGTGAGCCATTCAGGTGTGAACGTAGAGGCTCTGAACCAATGGATTGCGCTTCTCCAGTTCCGCTCAGGCCTCGGTTGTGTATCTACATCCTTTTCAATGTTTCCCTGAGTACTTTTATCGGGAGGACGTTTACGCAATTGTGAAGTAATTTCGGCTACTTCTTCTGGCTTGTGGTCATTTTCTAGTTTATCCATTGATCCCTCTAACGATATGGCGTGTTTGGCTCTATTTCACCTCTGAACGTCGGATAGTATCACGGCTCCCCGCCTTTCAAAGGCATTGCGAAGATTTATACCTCCTTGGGTGTAACCATCTCTGACTAGAAAATCGAAGACACCTCCATATTCTATCAACAGTACGGCGGATTCCGCAATGTTGTCATGACCGGGAAAAATGGGTTAGAAGCACTCGATCTTGTCAGCAATACAAAAGTTATTAGTTTGATGAGCAAGATGCCCGTTATGCAACGAACATATGAGGTCAACGAAGAGGTTGTTCCGATTAGCGAGAACATTCAGACGGTCGCAGAACTGCACATATAAACTTATGATGCCAGAGATGCCCGCAATAAAGGTTTCGCGCGCGAAAAATAGGTTTTCGCGGTTGCCTCAGGCATACCGAGAGTCCTTCCAATCTCAGGAAAAGTCAATTGCCTCGTATAGCGTAAGAAAACGACTGAACGAAATCTTGGAGGTAAACATTGGATCGCACTTAGCAAGCGATCTCGCACATCATGACGCTCTGCTACCTCTTCGGGCAGAGGACGAGGATCTGGCAAAAAAGTCAGTATTTCACCCTCGTCTTCTTCATTATATGTATCCAATTCGGAGAAGCGTACAACTCGCTTACGTCGAAGTTCATCAAGACAACGGTTTCGAGCAACCTGGAATAACCAACTTTTGAGAGGCTTATCAGTATTGAGCGTAGGAAGCGAAATGTACAACTGGAGGAACACCTGCTGCAAGATATCACAAGCCAGGTCATAATCACGCAAAATATTGAAGGTAAATTTGAAAAGCGCTGGACGGTAACGCTTGAACAGTCCTTCAAATGCACGCTCATTGCCTTCAAGGCATTGCAACGCGAGTAAGCCGTCAGATAGCTCTGTTGATTGGAGGGGTTTATATTCTTGTTTTCGCATGGTTTGCTATCCTTCCCTTATAAACGAAGCTGTTCATGCCTCATTTCCTGATACTTCCTTGCATTCAGATAAGTGCGGAGCACTAGCTGTAACAGTGGCGTTTCTGAATACTTTTCTGTACGATATTAACTTAGCTGATTTATATAGAATATTCAAGTGTTTTTTCTATTATATTGATAGAAATATACATCTCTAAGATAATTCTAAAATAGATTAAAAATAGGGTCACAATTCTTAGAGAAGATAGCCTGTTTCTAGGCCAATTTTAAGGAAACAGATAACTCTTCAAGCCGTTCTTATTCGCAACACCAAGGGTGGCATAGGAAAAAGTGACCTGCATACTATAGAGAGAGCTATTTTCAACTTTTTTCGATACTCATGCTATAATGTAGTACCCAGTAATAACAGAGAGTAGGATACTTAGGATGGAACAGAACGCTCAGACAGAAGCCCAGATTACAAACAAGTCTTCATCACCGGTGCTGGTTATTGATGACGAAGAGAGTATCATAGATCTGATCAAGTTAGGTCTGAAATACGAAGGCTTTGAAGTAGTAGCAGCCGGTGCTGGTGAGGAGGGAATAGCTGCTGCGCAACGCACCAACCCTATCTTTATCATCCTTGACTGGATGCTCCCTGATATGGATGGGTTGGAAGTCTGCCGCCGTTTACGTTCGAATCCTACGACACGAGATATTCCTATTTTATTGCTCACGGCAAAGGACGAGGTAGGCAGTCGAGTTGAAGGTTTGAATACAGGCGCAGATGATTACTTGACAAAACCTTTCAGTTTCGAAGAATTGGTAGCTCGTATTCGAGCCATTCTCCGTCGTCTGAACTACAGCGCTACAGCAGACCAATCACAGGTACTAAAGGTCGGCGATGTACAGCTCGACATGGGCACCCACGAAGTCACGCGCAAAGGTCGTGTAATCGATGTTACTGTCACAGAGTATAACCTGCTTCATCTCTTTATGAGTCATGTCGGGCAAGCATTAGATCGTCAAACGATTCTCAACCAGGTCTGGGGATATGATTTTCTAGGTGAAACCAATATCATCGAAGTGTACGTCAGATATTTACGGGAGAAGATTGAAGATTCACCCAGTTCTCCTCGCTATATCCAGACTATACGCGGAGTAGGCTATATTATGAAAGAATGACCAGCAGGGGTTCTAAGGAGCTTTGCAGGCTCCTTAGAACCCCTGCTGGCAGTTACGTTTTTATGTTCGACTAAACAAGCGAGATGTTTAGTGTGCTCAAATGCTTCCGTGCATACAGAAACGCTGCGACTGCAGCGTTTCTGTATGCACGGAAGCATTTATGTATTAAAACCAGCGATAACGACGACGAGGCCGACGGATATAGCCGCCACGCCGGTAGTAATTGCGAGAGTAATACCTATATGCATGACGATATGCGAAAGCGCTCCAGATAATCACCAATACCGCCGCCGCAAGGATAGAGGTGATTACTGGCACGCCATTCAGGTAGGGTTCACCCATAATATGCCAGTGTAAGACGCCAACGACCAGAAAGATAGCGATGAACCCTACGATGATCGCTCCTACGATACCGAATGGTGTGCGCCTTCTTGCTAGTAGTTCACCAACAAAGCCAACCAGTGCTGCAATGATTAACCAGATAAACACATTTTCCAGAGTAATGACCATAGCATACATCTCCTTTTTAAGCAACTTATCTATTACACGTAATATTTAGCTGAATGGGATACAACTCTGAAAAGGCAACTATCGCATCAGCTGAAACGAATAAACAACTTTAACCGTGTGCTACATAGCAGCGGGAAATTCTGCATTCACTTATACAGGCAGAATGAGTAGATGAATCCCAATTGCCTTTAAAAAGGAGAAAAAGAAAAAGGAGTTACATACTATGCCAAGAAAAAAACCACTGAAAGGCGTCGGCGAGAAGGAGCAACGCCAATATGAGCATATTAAAGAGTCTGCTGAAATGAGTGGTCGATACGGAGACCGTGCCGAAGAGGTCGCTGCTCGCACCGTAATGAAACAGCACAAAGAGAAAGGTCATAAGAAAGGACAATAGGGTATGTTAGCAGGTATTCTTTGGACAATTGTTGTTGTTCTCGTTGTTCTCTGGCTAATCGGCTTGCTTGCTCTGCATATAGGAGGCGGCTTGATTCACCTACTCCTCGTGATAGCGGTCATTGTACTGCTCTACAACCTCTTTGTAGGCAGAAGGCGTACAAGGGTTTAGGCCAGGCAGGTCTCTCACCTATAAGGGAGAAACAATATGAAATCAAATATACGTGTACCTGAAGGAGTACAGGATGTAGGCCGTGGGGCAAATCGTACGGCACGGAATGCGGCGTCCAGTCGCTGGATGACCGTACTCGCTCGTATCGGTTATGCCGCCAAAGGTGTCGTCTACCTTATTATCGGTTGGCTAGCATTGCAGTTGGTGGTTGGCGCTGGCGGCAAAACGACAGATCAGAGAGGCGCTCTTCAGACCATCTCTGAACAACCATTCGGAAAATTTTTGCTTGCTCTCGTTGTTATTGGCCTGGTTGGCTTTGCGATCTGGTGCTTTCTCCAGGCATGGTTTGATACGGAAGGCAAAGGTAGCGATCTCAAAGGCATCATTGGACGCCTGGGATATGCTGTTACAGGTGTCACCTATGCTCTGCTGGCATTTGGAGCTTTCCAACTCGTCGCGGGGATGGGAACGAGTAGCGCTACAAAGAGTTCCACCTCTTCAACGCAAGACGTGACAGCACAACTGCTCAAGTACTCCTGGGGGGTTGCGGTGGTGGTCATCCTGGGTCTGATTGTCATCGGCGTCGCTTGCTACCTGTTCGCTAAGGCATTTACTGCCAGGTTTCAGCGACGGCTTCTGTTGACAGGATTGAGTGCCCAGTTGAGAAGTGGGGTGATCTTCCTTGGCAGATGTGGATATGCTGCACTTGGTGTCGTCTTCGGCTTAATTGGCACTTTCCTGATTGTAGCTGCTGTACAGCACAACCCACACGAAGCAAAGGGATTGGACGCTGCCTTACGGACACTGATCCAACAGCCGTTTGGTCCCGTCTTACTTGGTATCGTTGCGCTCGGACTGGTAGCCTACGGCGTCTATTCTTTCGTGGAAGCTCGCTATCGGCGAGTTGGCGTGAGTTGAGATTTTTGATTCGTTAAATCTAGCGTAATATCCCGTTACGGAGTGCTAGCACCGAGAGCGCTAGCACTCTCTGTTTGAGGAGTGGACAAGGTATCTAACCAGCCATTCACTGCGTACACTGACTTCATAGTCCTGCGCCCGATCACGAGGACTTGATGGAAGGAGATGGCCCACAAGGGGCTGACACGCTTTTGCTACTTCCCTTTTTAACCGAAAAATCACATATTGTTAATGAATGTAAAATATACTTAGAGGAACCTACTCTAAAAGAAGGCAATGGGCTGTGCCCATTGCCTAGATTCGGAGTTTCTAGCAATTACAATTCATGCTTATAGACAAATAAGGAGCAAGTATATGCAAGTTGTCCGCTGGCAAGAGGCAATGATACCTCAAGAGCAAGAATTACGCAGGCGTATGCAGCAACAAGGTCTATCTCCCTACTCCTGGTCGAATGGCCCAGGCGACACGTATGCAGTACATAGCCACAGTTATGAAAAAGTATTATTTTGTGTTCGTGGCTCCATTCGCTTCGTGCTTCCAGATCAACCTGATACCTCCAGAAATATTGATCTCAACCCGGGTGATTGCATGATCCTACCAGCCAGAGTGCGTCACAGCGCCTACGTTGGTCCACAAGGTGTAACCTGCCTTGAAGCTACACGTTGATATGTTGATATTAGCAATTATTTTCGGCTGGAAAGTGAGAAATTGGCCCTCCTCTAATTTCACATCAATTCGTATGATATACTAGGGCAGGCTCAAGAAGCCTGTTTGTATACACAGAATCTTTAGGCGAAAAAGGAGTGTGTGACGCATGGGACGACTTGAAGGACGTGTTGCCTTTATCACTGGAGCAGGTAGAGGCATTGGAGCAGCGACAGCTTTACGCATGGCTGAAGAGGGCGCTCGTGTCGCCCTCGCCGACGTCGATACTGAAGGGTGTGAACAGGTAGCTGAGGAGATTGACCGCCTTGGATCGGAGGGGTTGGTGCTTCCCTGCAATGTCGCGGACAGCGTCATGGTACAGGACGCTGTGGATAAGACCGCAAGCCATTTCGGACAACTGGATATTCTGGTCAACAACGCTGGGGTATTACGTGACAACCTGCTTTTTAAGATGTCTGAAGATGACTGGGATACAGTTTTAAACGTACATCTGAAAGGCGCATTCCTCTGTAGCCGCGCCGCCCAAAAATATATGGTACACCAGAAGTATGGACGCATAGTCTCACTCTCCTCATCCGCAGCGCTGGGTAATCGCGGACAAGCAAACTATTCATCCGCAAAGGCAGGTTTGCAAGGTTTTACACGCACACTTGCCATCGAACTTGGACCGTTTGGCATTACAGTCAACGCCGTAGCTCCTGGTTTTATCGATACCGAAATGACGCGATCCACCGCGCGTCGACAAGGACACGACCCCGATGAAATAATAGCCCATGCAGCTAAAACAATACCAGTGCGTCGTGTCGGACAACCCCGTGACGTGGCAAACGTGATCTGTTTTCTCTCTTCAGAGGAAGCGGGGTTTGTCAGCGGCCAGATCATCTACGTTGCCGGTGGTCCACGAAGCTAACATCACCAAAGAGAAAATTTATGCTTGAATTTGAGATTCTCGCACGCGGCCTCTACCGTCCAGATCAGCTAGACATTATCTATGATCCTTCTTTGCACATGCCCACTAATCCTACCATTCAAGCATGGATGGACACCCTTTGGGAACAGAAGTTAGCGATTGCACAG
>Ga0207684_10001644_pt1 | contig 23730 bp, 30 predicted proteins | sample KBSK5501metaG_FD_184342 | JGI IMG/M metagenome (GOLD analysis project Ga0207684, IMG submission 184342) | Corn, switchgrass and miscanthus rhizosphere microbial communities from Kellogg Biological Station, Michigan, USA - KBS K5-50-1 metaG... | ecosystem: Host-associated > Plants > Roots >...
CGGTTCGATCCCTGAGGGCGAATCCCTCTCCGCACTTCGTTCGAAAGTCCTTGGCAGAATGGAGTCGCAGAGCGTTGGGTAGGGAGTTGCCGGCGTGATCTCCTGGATCACATCATTGCAGTTGCCGAACGCCACCTAAAACGCCGGCTCTCTGAGTATATTCGCTACTACCACGAGGACCGCACACATCTCGGACTCGGGAAGGGAACACCAGACGGAAGAACTCGCACCATAGCCTCAAGTCACGTCCTTTCTCATGTGCGACTGGGAGGGCTGCACCACCGGTACGATCGAGCTGCCTAATCCGAACCAACGTCGCGTCGTGAAAACGTCCGGGTTCCTCCATCCTTATATATACAGGTATACCGCTCGGGTTCCCCGGGACAGATTCTTGGCGCTCGAGGGTGAAGGGATAACCTGGATGAGGCAGCCATCGCGGCAGGGAATCGCACTATTTTCAGTGCGCATGGAATTTTGGCGAAGCAGAGCAGTCTCAAAATCGAGTTGCGGCATATTCGGACAGACATTGTCCCGTTGCTCGTGCTGGCAAACCTTGGCGTGTTGATCGCGACACTCGTGACGGGACTCGTCATCTACTATGCAGTTGGGATGTCGCTGATTGTGGCGTTGCTTTTTGGATCGATGGTCTCCGCGACCGATCCTATATCCGTACTATCCATTTTCAAGGAAGTGGCAGTTGAGGAACGGCTCTCGGTCCTTGTGGAGGGTGAGAGTCTGTTGAATGACGGCACAGCGGTCGCTTTATTCCAAATTCTTCTTGCCAGTGCAGTCGGCGCGGGGGTCGGTCTAGTCTGGGGCGCTGGGCAGTTCTTGCTTAGCGTAGTGGGCGGCGCGCTACTGGGACTGGCCCTTGGATATTTTGTCAGCACACTCACGAAAAAATCGACGATGCACAGGGTTGAGATTACGCTCACGACGATCCTTGCCTACGGCACTTTTTTGCTTGCCCGACATTTGCATCTGTCCGGAGTAATCGCTGCGGTCTCGGCCGGACTGGTGATTGGCAACGTTGCTGCGAAAACAGGCATGAGCGCACGAACGCTGACCGCATTGCGATCTTTCTGGGAATACGCCTCCTTCATCATTAACTCGCTCGTGTTCTTATTGATCGGATTGGAGGTGCGACTGGGAGGCGTGCTCCGCGGCGCGTGTCAACGACTTTGAGACAGCTACTCACGGAATTTAGTGAGTATTTCATGTGATTGGGACCGGCTTATTGATCCAGACTTCGCTGGGGAGAACCGGTGGTTTGGGGGCGCTTCGTACGAAGCGCTCCGGGTGGCGTTGGTAAGCAACATCGAGTACGTTCTGGCGTTGCCGCAGAGTGTTTTCCGCTTGCCCATAGTGAACCGTGGCTGGCGTCAACAAGCCGACACCGGAGTGACGGTGTTCCTGATTGTACCAGTGAAAAAACCTCTGACAGAAAGCGCGGCTGTCCTGGACGCAGCCAAAGCGGTCCGGGAACTCCGGCCGATATTTCATGGTGAGGAATGTGGGACATTTAAAAGAACGACATAGTGCGCTGTCCCGAAAGTTCGTGGCATGTGAAACGCACAGCAAGCTGCGCCACTACAAGGCGTTACAGGCAGAGAGTAAGTCCACGAATTTCTGGGACGGGATAACAGCGGCTTTTTGCTATAAGATTTGAGCTGAGATCCAGCCTCAACAAAGAACCGCAAAGCTTGGTGGAGGATACCGGTGAATCACGCAAACTTTACTGCTTCCAGGGGTAAGGCTTCTGGCGAACAGAGGCGCATGCCAAATCTCGTACGGCGAACCAGTTTTGTGGCGAAGCTCTGCACCTTCGTCTTTGTGTCGGGCTTGCTTATGTCGGGCTTCTTCCTGGCGTCGTGCGGCAATCAAACGGCTTCCGGACAACATGCAACCGTTGTGATGCGCGATGGCTCGACGCTAGCGGGCACGGTCACAGCGACTTCGCCGTCGGAAATCACTTTGACCGGCGACGACAAGGTGACGCGTACGGTCCCGATGGCGCAAGTGAAATCGATCGAGTATGACGACGCGCCTGCGGCGCAAACTGCGGCTGGGCAGCCTTCTTCCTCGACTCCCGCCAGCGGCGGGACTTCTTCCAGCGGCGGAGGCACGCACAGGCCGTCTTCCGCGTCCAGAGCGAAGTCCGAGGCGGTGCACGCCGAACACTACCATCCGACGCAAGACGAAATTCAAACGAAGACCTACGTGCTGGCTGCAGGCACGAAGGTGCCCGTGAGAACGGAAGAGACAATCGATTCCGGCAAGGCGGTCGAAGGCCAGAGCTTTGCGGCGGAGATCGCGGACGATGTTGTCGATGCCAACGGCGACGTAGTGGTTCCCCGTGGCGCAAACGCCCAGATCGTCATCCGATCCGCTTCGAAGGGAGGCCGCTTTAAGGGCACGTCCGACCTTGTGCTGGATCTGCAATCGATTTCGGTTGGGGGCAAGCAATATCTGGTGAGTACGACCGATTTGACACAGAAGGGGAAACAAGGGTTTGGCGTGAATAAGCGGACCGGTGAATTCACCGGCGGCGGAGCTGCGCTCGGCGCGATTATCGGCGCGATTGCGGGCGGCGGCAAAGGCGCGGCGATCGGAGCCGGAGCCGGCGCAGGAGCGGGCGCGGTGACTCAGATCGCGACCAAGGGCGGGGCGATTAAAGTGCCCGCGGAGACGGTGCTAACGTTCCAGCTCGACAAGCCTGTGCGAATCGTTGAAGCAGAGTGACCGGGCTGCGATGACGATTGAATTGAGATGGGATCGACGTTGCAAAAGCGGTAATCTAGCGAGGCGCAAGAGAGAAAGGGGATGAAGCGAGACGCGATCAAATCGTACACGCGGTATTTGGAACTGTATCCGCACGCCGAAGACAAAGAAAAGATACTGGCCGACTTGGGAGTCACGAAAACCCATAGTCGGCCGCACGTCTCTGACGACAACCCGTATTCGGAGACTCAGTTCCGCACCATGAAATATCGGCCGGAGTTCCCGGACCGCTTTGGCTGCGTCCAGGACAGCCGCGCTTTCTGTCAGAGGTTTTTTCACTGGTACAGGGTCGAAAATCATTGCGCATATGCCGGACTGGGGTGTTGTGGAATTGGTGCTTCGATCCGATAGCCGAGGCTTCGGAGTTGCCGGATCATTCTCGCCGTGCGCCTTTGCCTCGATTGTTTGGTGACGGCCGGGCCCCGTTCTTCAAAGCCGCTGGGTTGGTTTCGCCCCTTGCCAGCGCCTTCAGCATGCGCCGCGCACTGGCGCCTAGTAGATCCGAGACCAGGCTGGACAATTTAATATGTGCCTCTTCCAGAAGAGACTCCAATTGGTTCTGCAGCCGCAGTTCGGAATACCGATCGGCTTCACCGGAATCCCCATTCGAGACGAGTTCCGGGTGGATAGCGCGGTACTCTGAAGTTATCTCGTTCCAGTTTTCGGCGTGCCGACAATCCATCCAGGGATATCTATGGAGACTGACCTCCTTTGTGGTTAGATCAGAAGCAGACACACAAGCTGGTGAATTGCCCAAGAATTGATACCTTCTAGGTCCTTGTGTCAAAACGAGAAGCGCGCGGCAACTGGATTACTGCTTATGTCGGTTTCGTATTCATGGCGAGGTGAGTCTAAAAATGAGGCACTGAACGCTTTACATTCGGAAGCGTTCAAACATCCGAATTCCAATGACGACTGGTGGGCTCAAGTGAACCAGCATAGTCTTGGTTGGGTTTGCGCGAACGATGATGAGGCCTTCATTGGATTTTTGAACGTAGCCTGGGACGGTGGGGTTCATGCATTCATTCTGGACGTAGTGGTAGCGAGGCCGGCTCGGGAGCAAGGTATAGGAACCGAGATGGTTTCGATTGCGGTCCGCGAGGCTCGCAAAGCGGGATGTGAATGGCTCCACGTGGATTTTGAAGATCACCTGCGGCACTATTATTTTGAGAAATGTGGTTTCAAGCCGACAAATGCCGGGCTCATTAAGCTCTGAAGAGATTGCCAGAACTGATCAAAGCGATTTCTGGATGTGGCTTCAACCCGCTCAGTACTTCAACCGGTTCACGAAGCTATTCAGGTAGGCGGGCGGATTACTCGGAAGTAAGCCTGTCTAGACGAACCTGCGAAACGGCCGGTGTCATGTAGGTGTCATATGAATGGCGAGAAAAACTACAAAAAGCGAGTAAAAAAAGAAATGAGAAGGAAAATCTGACTAACCCGATTTGATCAGAACTTGCTGATTTCCCTCGATTAAGCTCGGCTCCGGCAACTTGCGATGAAATTAAATTCACGGCTGTTAACCGAAGGGTTGCTAGTTCGAATCTAGCCCGGGGAGCCAAATTCTCCTTCTCTTTCAGTTAGTTACAAAATCTCCTTTCTTAGAGTTTGTCTCTCAAGCACCCGAGTGTCATATAGGTGTCATGGGAAGAGTCACCCTATTATTCCGACCGCGAGCGGGCGGCTCTAGCCTGGACTGAGTCGGTAACAAACCTTGAGAAAGGTCATGTGTCGGATGAAGTATACGAACAGGTTCGCAAATTTTTCACGGAGAAAGAACTGGTGGATCTGACCGTCGCGATCACAGTAATCAATAGCTGGAATCGCCTTAACATCGCGACAAGATCCGTACCCGGTGCATATCAGCCTGCTAAGGCGCGTGAACTGAAACGAGGCGCGTGAGGTTATACGAGGGGTTGACGGGAAAGGAATCCGGTTTGCCTGGGATCACTGTTTGGAGGACACATGAGGGTATTGGTCGCTGGTGCAACAGGCGCTATTGGGCGTCCATTGATTTCCGCGCTGGTCGCTTCGCGCAGGGAAGTGATTGGGATCACGACCACCGAACGTGGTGTGCAGACTTTGCGTGACAAGGGCGCGGAAGCGTTCGTCGCTGATGCCTTAGATCGTAATGCCATCGAAGCGGTCATCCGTAAGGTTAGGCCGGAAGCCGTCATCGATGAACTTACTTCCCTGCCGAAGAAATATACGCACGAAGAAATGAGGGTAGCCGAAGAGCGAGATCGGAAATTGAGGCTCGTCGGAGGGCGCAACGTCAGGATGCGGCTATCGCTGCCGGCGCCAAGCGTTACATCGTGCAGTCCACGGGATTTTTCTAAGCGCCTGGGACAGGACTCGCCACCGAGACAGAACCGCTGGCGTCGGAGGCGTCCCCTGCAGTCGCAGGCAGCGTTCGAGCCTATATGCAGATTGAGGATCGTGTGCTGAATGCGCCCGATCTTGAGGGAATCGTCCTGCGCTACGGCTTTTTCTACGGGCCTGGAACCTAAGATCCCGCCACTGGCAGCGTCTCCCAGCAGGTGCGCGAACAGCAATATCCGGTCATCGGTTTAGGTCAGGGCGTTTTCTCGTTCGTACATGTGGAGGATGTCGCGGTCGCAACCGCAGCGGCACTCGAAGCCGATCCTGGTGTTTACAATGTCGTTGACGATGATCCCTCGGAAATGAGTATCTGGCTGCCCGCTTTTGCGCGATTTCTGGGCGCTCCCGCTCCCCGGGAGATTACGGAAGCCGAGGCATTGCGAACCGCCGGCGAGGACTCCATCTATTATGCGACACGGCTCCGTGGCGCTTCGAACAGGCGTGCGAAACAGAAACTTGGCTTCGCGCCGCGCAAGCTCGAGTGGCTGTCGAAGACCAACAAAGTCGCGCTTGGTGCCCACCCGTAGTGAGCCCCTGGTTTTTTGGACAGGGCGATAATTGGATTAAGACACTATCCAATTTGTGGTACACTCGAACTCTTTCGGTACCCCAGCCGGGATCTTCTGGCGTGCTTTTCTGGAGATGGTGCCCTATGTCCCGGGTACGCGCCGGTCGCGAAATTAATGTGTGTGTCCTCGCGACTCACTCGCTAGCCTTCCACTTCATTGTGTTTTTGCTGCGTGCAGACAGTCGCGTCCGCGTCATGAAACTGGAGCAGCGCAGGAATTGTAGTTTAGATTCCGGGGAGTGGCTCTACGTTATTGACTGCGCTGGGCTCGCGGTACCACTGTGTGGCTGCCTACCTCGCCTGAGGGTATTTGATCGAAATGCAAGATTCCTATTACTTGACGAAGCGCCCATGGAAGTCACCACCATCATTCAGCTCGGCGTCCATGGATTTCTTACCTATAAAGAGGTGCCTGCGGATTTCCTATCCGCATTATACGCTGTGGCCGAAGGTAAGACTTGGTTCAATCAGAATCTACTGAAGGACTATGTTCACAATGCGCTGTTGGCCCAGAGTGGAGAGAGCAACGGTAACAGCCGCTTGACCCTACGCGAGGCAGAGATCATGGAGTTGTTGGAGAAACGCTATTCGAACCACGAGATCGCGAGCCTATTGGGGATTCGCAATAGCACTGTGAAATTCCACGTATCCAATCTCTTCTCCAAACTGCAAGTGAGCAATCGCCATTCCTTGTTGAAAAAATACGATGCTGTCGACCGCTGGAAACGGCTACTTCTATATACCTCAATCGCCCAGCCTTAGAGGAGTCTTCGAGCGCCCAAATTGGGGTAAGCTTTGGCGTGAATTGAATTCCCCTTGTGACCTCCTAACAGAACGGAAAAACGGCCTCCTTATATACCAATTTATATCCTAGCCTTCGAGTAGGGGATGGTGCCGCCCATCGAGACGGTTTCCTCACCATCGAATCGCAAGCAGTATCCAAGGCAATCCAAGCAGTGAGTGAGCCAAGGGCGGAGCCCCTTCTCTTCCGCTGTTGCGTGCTCTCGCGAGTTGAAGCGAAGACCTCATTCACAAACTTGCCACCCGAGGCAGCTCAGGAGTACGTGTTGTGTTGAGCAATCGAGATCCTTTTGAGGAGGGAGGTCGTTTCGATGCAGACCCTCCTGGTGGCAGGCGAGAAAGTTTCGGCTCTTCACCCTCACCTGATTCCGTGCAGGATTGCAGCGTAATTCTGCTGGACCGAATCGCCTGGCGCCGCGACAATCTCAAGAAACTCATCGAGGAGTCTGGCGCTCGACCCATTTGCGTGGCGAATACCCTGGCCATCCAAAATCTAGAAGCGACACCGGGGTGCGGTCTTGCACTGGTTGCAGTTGAAGGGGCTGCAGATCGAGAAAGCCTGGAGTTCCTCCAATATCTCAGGGAGAAGAAGTTTCGGAATCTTTCCTACGGAGACGGCGCACAATCTTGGCCCTTGAATTCGCGATGCTTGGTTCTTTTGTCCGGGGCTTCACAGCTTCTGGACTGTCAGCAGAAATACTTTGAGCAAGAACTCAGGAACTGGATCATCCAGTCGCTCCGATTAGACAGAGCCAGGGCACAGGAAAAGCAGGAACTCAAAACTCGAATGAATCAATTGGGGATCGTGGGTGAGAGCGCATCAATTCGTTCCGTCTTCAAGAGCATTCTGAAAGCCAGCTTCTTGAGCGACTTGCCGATAATCCTCACCGGCGAAACGGGCACGGGGAAAGAGCTATTCGCCCAGGCTCTCTATCGTCTCGACCCGAAGCGAAATCGTGGGCCTTTCGTAAGCGTGAATTGCGGCGCGCTGAGTTCCGGGTTGGTTGAGAGCGAACTGTTCGGTCATCGTCGAGGAGCATTCACCGGAGCGGAACGGACCCGCAAGGGATTAATTCGGAGTGCGGATGGCGGAGTTCTTTTCCTCGATGAAATTGGTGACCTCGACAGTAGTTCCCAAGTTAAGCTGCTCCGCGTCCTACAGGAAAACAAAGTTCTGTCTGTTGGAGAAGACGAAGAGGTTCCTGTAAGTATACGGGTGATCTCTGCGACCAATCGGCCGCTGGATGAACTCGTGCGAAAAAAAGATTTCAGGGAGGACCTGTTCCACCGGCTTAATGTAATTTCTGTACGAATTCCGCCGCTGCGCGAGCGAGCCGAGGATATTGCGCCTCTCGTGACTCACTTCCTCCAGAAATACAGGAGCATCACCGGAGGGAATATCGCCGACGTACAGCAGGAGTTTGTCGCTGCCTTGGGCTGCATGGGACTGCCCGGAAACGCGCGGCAACTGGAAAACCTTATCCGCCAGACGCTGGTAGCTAAGGTCGACGCGGGGCCACTGAGTTTGGCGGACTTGCCAGAGGAAGTGTTGAAAAAACTGACCGAGGTCGAAGAGAGTGAACCCTTTGTGAGCGCACGCTCAGTGAGCGCGCCTGCAATTCATCAGCCGCCGGGCGTTGCAAGTCATCTCTCCAGAGTGATGCAAGAGTTGATGGCCAACGGTTCCAGTCTGGCAAGCGCATTGAGATATTTCGAAAAAATGGTTTTAGAAGAGGCCCTTCGACAGTCGAAGGGCAATCAGTCGCAAACCGCCCGGCTCCTTGGAATTACTCCTCGGAGTGTCTACAACAAACTTCGAAAGTATCGGCTCCTGAACTGAACCGTAGAATTTCCCAAACCAAGGGAATGTCGGAAATCCACTTCCGGAAAGCCGATTCGGTGTGTAGAACGAGCCTTCTGGGTTGATCGTCAAAAAACTCACACTCGCAGGTCCCTGCCTCCGTCGCAATCTCCTGATTCCAGAAAGTTTGGCGGACGCGCGTCATCTCGCCGGCTTCCGGTGTGTGAATTGCACTAGTGTCCGGCGAATGTTATCGGTTTCGGAATGAGAGTCAGAAAGGGATGAGACACAAAATTCGTGGATTTGAAAGACCAATGGGTCAATTTCAGAATTCGCGATGTCTATATTCCAGAGCCGCAGAAATTGCTCACAGAGCTGCATGGAAACGACATCCTGCAGGGCCGGGTAGTCGCGTTCTCTGATAATGAAATGCACGACGGATGTTTCGTGGTCTTAGAGGTTGAGGGAATTCGAGAGCCTTTGGTCGTACCGATGAAAAAAGTGCTGAGCGTCTTGTGAATGATTCGACTATGCAACCGACTTGTGGTCCCGCGCATTCAGGTCTATCGCGTCCCCAAAGGAACGCCGGGAACGCTGGTGACCGCGCGTTTGATCGCGAAGCTCATCCACGAGGGAGCGAAAGACTTCTACGTACGCCAGAAAGCCATAGACATCTTTCGCAAGTATGGTGTGCTTCCCAAGGACCGCGCCGGCGAAGTCAGAGCGCTGTTCGAGTGGGTACGGAGGCAAATCCGTTATACACGGGATATTTTCCGCACCGAGCTGTTGCACTCAGCCAGAAGGCTGCTGGAACTCAGAGCCGGCGACTGCGACGACATGACGATCCTCCTGGGTTCGCTTCTCGTTTCCACGGGACATCCGGTCCGCATAATCTTGGCGGGGTTTCGGTTCAGCAAACCCCACTCTTACAGCCACATCTATCCGGAAGTGAATGTGCGGGGTCGCTGGATTCCTATCGACGCCACCCTGCAAAGCCCAATGGGATTTGCGCCTCCGGCTCTGTGGAAGCGGATTTGCGAATTGGACGGTAAGGAGATCAAATGCTCATCCGGGACCGCTTAGGTTATATCTACCAAGTACCGGACTCGCGGCTGAACGGCATCGCGCATGTGGGCTATGACGGACTGGGGAATCCTGTCGGACTTCCCATCTTGCCGTTGCTCGCTCCGCTGATTACTTCGCTCGCACCGGCCGTGGGCAGTTTGGTTGGCGGACTATTCGGGGGTAAGAAATCAGAGGACGCACCGCCACCCCCGCCTCCGCCGCGATTTGTTCCACCACCACCTCCTCCGCCGCCACCCCCGCCCATTATGATTGAGCCGCCTCCCATGCCGATGGAGCGACCCTGCCCTCCCTGCCCGGAATGTCCGGTCTGTCCAGTGTGCGGGAAACCCGCGGCGGATGAGCGGCCTGGCCCAGTCCCATCGGCAATGCCCCGGCCAGTAAGGTTTGTGAAAGTCAGAAGGAGAAGAATCCATGCTCATGCGAGATAATCTCGGATATGTCCATGAAATTGCGGAGCCTCAACTATACGAACCCTCGTCTGTTGTGTTCGACGGACTTGGAAACCCCATCGGCCAGTTGGGGGATTTTTGGGATGTCATCAAATCTGTAGCTGCCCCCATCACGGCTCCGCTCCAGGCCATCGGACAGGCCGCCGGGCACATATTGCCTGCCATCGGTCAGGCCCTTCCTGCTGTGGGCAATTTGCTCACGGCACCATTGCAAATGGCCGGCGGTCTAGTGAGCCACTTGCTTCCGGGTCAACAAGCTGCTCCCGCCCAGGCACCGGTAGCCGCACCTGCCGCACCGATGCCCCTACAACCGCCCCTTTTCGGTGGTGTTTTGCCGCCTAACCAACCTTTTCCGTGGCTGCGGCCGCCAATGACTATGTTCCCGCCACAGCTGTCATTTCCACCTCATCCGCACATTCCACCTGGATGGATGCACGCTCCATTGCCGTACACCGGGCTCGGCCCCAAGCGGATGTACATGCGTTGCGCCGTGTGGCCTGGACCCGCCGGTCTCGTCCCGGCGCATGCCGCGCAAATGCAACCCGGCCAGATTCCGGGGATGCCTGGCGGGCCGGGTGCTGGTTATCCCGGCGGATACGGCCATCGTCGGCACCATGGCGGATTCCACCGCCGCCGCCGCTAATCGGCAAGGATGGCTCGAAGGTTATGCGCAATTCCATGAGGAGAACTTGTGGTGAGTTACATCAGGTTGAACTGTCACGCTTACGACGGAGTGTCAGCGAGAAAGTGCATGAAGTGGGCGCGGGCTCTCTTCCATCGTTTCCACTGTTTTCCTCCGGATCGCTTGCACACGATCCCGTGTTCTCGTGTGATGCCCGATGTGGTGGTCCGATTGGGCAACCTGCGCGGCCTGATTTACTCCTCGAATCGTGGCAATTGCGGACGCGCACCGAGAACCTTCATCCATTTTATGGAGACTCCCCCGATGCTGGCATGCAACCCAACGGGAACTCAGCTTTACATAATGGGCGGCAAGTATCGGGTGACGCGGCGAGGAATTGAAGGTTGAAAAATAGGGCCATGCGGAGCAATAGCCAAGGTTTTGACGAGGTGATGATAGTAAATCCATATGATCCGACGGCTGCCTTCGGGCAAGGAGTAGAGCTTATGCCTTACCACTACGGTGATCCTTCAGCGATGGGTTATTACGGAGACGACACTTACGCTTACTACGCGGAACCCCAAGACGTGAGTGGATGGGGCGAGCCACAATTTTATGGCACGTATGCCGAGCCTGAGCAGATGGGTTATTACGCCGGACCCGAGACCTACGGCTATTGCGCGGAGCCGGCCTACGGTGCTGAAGAACCCATTGGTTACATCGCCGACGAGACCTACGGCGAGCCCGAGCACTACGGCTATTACGGTGAAGTTCAACCTTATGGCTACTATGCCGAACCTCAGTATGCGGGATATGGCTATTCGGGCTACGCTGAACCTCAATACGCCGCCTATGAACCGGTCGGTTATTACGCGGAACCGCAATACTCCGCTTACGAACCCATGGGCTACTACGCCGAGCCACCATACCTAGCAGATGAACCTGTCGGCTATGCCGCAGGTGAGCCGGAAATGGGCGGCTATGGCCGAAATGAGCCGCTCGAATACCCAGGGGCGGAGTACTACGGTGAGCCGGAAATGTCTGGCTACGTGCGCGATGTTGCGCCCGCGTTCAACGCCGGTTGCCCTGTGCCGAGCAACGTGGCCGGTTATGGAGCGGAGGAACACCTGCAGGGCTACGTTAAGCCCACCGAAGTGAGCGCCAATTGCGATCACTTCACTCCGCAACCGGGAGCAACGGCGGGAGTTCCCGAAACCTTTCGATCTCTTTGGGATTGAGGACAACGGGCTGGATTCTTTTCGGAATGTTGAAAAATCTATTTTGGAGGGTCTGTTATGGCCGTCGTGCAAGGCGTTAAAGAAAAGGTACATCTCCCCATATACGATTCCATTAAAGTGCAGCCGGAAGAGCAGTGGAGCAACGCCGGAAGTGTTGGCGGCTCGAGCACACTGAAGTTTTTCGTCGACGTGCAGGGAAAGACCAAACTGGAGACCAATCTTCAGTCGGCTGGCCTCTTGCCTCACTACAATACCTTTGAGGCACGCGCCATGCGTGTGGTCATCAGTGACCTTCCACCACAGTTTCCGAACGACGACCCTCAAGTTTCGACGGATGCTCCCTTCGACGTCGTCGATGACAATAATGATGCCCTTGGGTACGACACTACGAAGACTACCGGTGGTGTGCTTACCGGAGCGGCGGTGCTCCCTGCCAATGCGCTCTCGGTATCTCTCAAGGATATCGGCTTAAATGATCTGGTCGACCTGCTCCACTCGGCCGAAGATGATCCGGATAATGAAGTCGGCATCTCGGTGGACGACGATAACTTTATCGACCAGAGCACCATTGAAGCTGGCACAACTGCACTCAATAGCGCCCAGATTAATGACCTTACCGATTTCGGCGGCCAGATTATCCTCACGATTCCGGATATCGAGGATCTGTTGAACCGCGTTCCCGATGCTCAACAACCTCTCGACGAACAGGTCCATCGCAACAACGGTGCCGGGACTCTCCTCGGAAAGGTTGTGTATAACACGGTCACCACTTTCTACGTGGGTGAGAAGATCATGATTCAAATGCCCACGTGGTTCTTCCCGTCTGGCGCCGGCCCTTATTCCGAAACCGGAGGCATTGTCACTCACGGCGAACCCACTCCTCTGGCTACTTTCCGCTTTGCGGAACCAATTTTTATCGACAAACAACAGAACTTCCGCGTGGAGATTGAAGTGCCCGACTCCGACGTTTTGAAGGATTTTCAACGGATTTATGGTCCGTTTTTCGTTTGGGTCGTTTTAGACGGATATATGACCCGCGACGTCCAGTAGTCGTCGCATTCGAGCAAACGGATTCTGGGGCCTCAGCGAGGGCCGGGGCCCACGGTCGTTCAGCAATCTCAGCGGCTTTTCCTTAGCAAGAGAAGTGAGGCTCGACGTCGATCATGATCGTGGAACATCCAAGCCGACACCCTGGAACACGACCTCCCGCCAAGGCTGGCCTCCGCCCCATGCCTCCAAGTGGCGGTGGTCTTGAGACTGTCATCCCCTTCGACTATGCCGCGACATTTGAACTGGCTGGCCACGCCGGCAATTTGCTGCAGGGTGTCATCAATTTCAGTGTCGACAGTCTCTTCGTGGCGACCGCGATCGGCTATGGGCTGGAAAGCAAAAGCGCTGATGCTCTCACCTTAATCAACAACCCCGTCGATCCCGGTGTGCCTGGCCAGCTCACCCTCAACAATTTCGCAGTACAGCCACTTATTCAGGGATTTCGCGCCAATTCCGACTATTTGCAGGTTCTCTTCAGTAACGTTCCTGGCCCGGAGGAACCGTTCGTCGCAACCAAACTGAAATTCTCCACCGATAGAGTTTCTCTCGCCGCTCAGAACAGAACTTTTCAATTGGTGCTCTCCCCTCCTGATTATTCCTTCATGTTCAGCATGGTCGATTCCGGGACCGGGCGCGAGCTTCAGGATGAGCCAACTCACAATCTGGCCTCGCTTGGCATCAATAATGGGGAGCGGCCTTTCCGCATGCTCGCGCGGCCCATCTATTTCATGCCCCGTTCAACTTTGCGGATGCAAATCGAAGAGTTGACCGACGATGTCACTGGCACGCTGTTTATCGTTCTCTACGGCTATAAGATCTTCAACATTGGGTGTCCGGAGATTGTGCCGCGCACCGTCCACGGGTCCGGAATCTGCCGGACAGAATCCATTGGCGCCCCTGACGATCGCGTCATTCCTTTCGATTATGTGACCAAGTTCCCGTTGTCGGGATTGCCAGGCAACGTCGTCGAAGACGAGGTGGCCATTAATGTTGAGGGTGGATTTGTAGCTACCGCCATGGGGTACGGCTTGTCGGCGGGAAGTCTAAACGTCTCGCTCCGCCAGGCGGCGATCCAGTCCGGCCTCATCACTTCCAGCAGCACCACCATCGACCTGACCACAGTGCCACTGAACATATTCCAGCCCGATGCGTTGGTTGATGGCGTGCGCATAAGCCCCGAGTTTCTCCGGTTTGTGATCGACAGCACAGGTGCGCTGTCGCCAAGTCTCCCCGTAAGCCTGCTGGATCAGGCCTTCACTCGCCTTAACCACCCTGAAAGCGTCTCGTTTCGCTATAGCATCTTGGACGGCGGCACAGGTCGCGAATTACAGAACAAACCGCTTCACAATCTGGCCGGACTTGGTATCGCCAACGGCAAACGTCCATTCAAGCATTTTGTTCGGCCCATGATCTTCCTTCCTCGCTCGACTCTTCGCGTTACGGTGGAAGAGGGCGGCGGGCGTGGCGAACTATTCATCGTTTTTCAGGGTTACAAGATTTTGAACGCTCCGGCAACAGGACGGCCGTAATGGCGACACTCACCCACCACATAGCGCCGGACACCTCTGCGGGCGCCGAACACCGCACGATTCCTTTCGACTATGCCTTCCGCTTCGAGCTCGAAGGTATTCCGGGAACGGTTCAGAATTCGATTCTCACGGTGAGCATCGAAGCTTCCTTTGTGGCCTCGTCTATTGGTTTTGGCGTCATTCCCGAGACCACTTCAATCAGTCTGGCTCCTAGCTTCCCGAGCGGACCCATTACTGGCGGCAGCTTGCTGCAATTTATGCCATTCCTCGACTCACTTGCGAGGGCTTTTCAGGAGCCACTTCCGTCCTCGAGTGGAACCCTTGGCATCAAGAGTGCCGCTGCGATCCGCAATGGATTCAGATTGGATCCTAGACTTGCCGGCGTGGTGCTGAGTCACGGTGTCAATAAGAAACTCTCGGTCAATAATTTTTTGCAGGTTATCTCGCCCGGTTCCCGTGACATCCAGTTTCTCTATGCCCTCTTCGACGAGGGGAGCGGGCGCGAATTTCAAAGCGAGCCGATCTTGAGCACCGCCGGACTGGGTACTTCCAACGGTGAGCGCCCATTCCGTCACTTCGCCCGACCGATCGAATTCCGGCCGCGCAGCACCATCCGGATGCAGATTACCGAAACTTCTGATTTTCTCGGCACCTTGCACGTCTCTTTGCAGGGCTATAAGCGTTTGGGCGGCAGCGGCACTCCAACGGGTAGAATTCGGCCGCGGCTCTCTACGGGGCGTCGCCGTTGAGCCTCAAGGTTGGTTAATTCTCGCTAAGTTGAGCATGGATGGCATGACTTTATGACCGCGACGAACTTCACGGAAGCCAGTTCCAAGACGGTATGCACGGACTGCGGCATTCCCTTGGACGCCCGCCATTTTGACGATTCCAGCTTCCAGCAAGTCGATCCAGGGCCTGGACCGGACATAGTCTTGGCCAGCTTCGAACTGCAACTTCAATATTGCGGGGTCCTCGAGTATTTCTCGCAGTTCTGCGACACCTTTGCCAAGGATAACTCGCAGGTCCAGACGCCTGGCCTGCGCTGGCTCGTCCTGGTAAACGACCGGACACTCTATCCCTACCTGGATGTTGAGTGGATCTTGAACCCCTGGGGATATGGAAGTTTTCCGTTCCGCGTCCGTTTGGACGAGGGCGCATCGGTCAAATTCGTTGTTCGTCGCGTGAACGGAGGGACCAGCTCGAGCCAGACCGTCGGGGGAAGGATTGCGGGCCGCTATTGGTACAACCCCGCATACGGCGATGCTTGGCGGCCTCACGGTTAGGACCACGCGTGGGCTGGTGCCCGTTCGAGGTGGCTTATTTTATCGCGTCGATTCTCCGGCGGAAAACGCGCTGGTGACGCCGGAATTGGCGAGGGAGATAGAGAAGGTGTTGGAATTCTTTGCATACGAAGCAGGATTTACTCCAGACAAACCCGTAGGGGTGGTCTTTGAGCCAGGCGCCCTTGGGCACCACAAGGTCGGGCGTGCAGCGGACATCTATGCCGTCGGAGGATTTGGCATGGAATGGTGGAAGCAGAGGTGGGATCACGCCATGCGAGCAACCGCGGCTCCCGAGGAATCGTCCGCCAGCCGCAACTTGGAGAGGAAGCGAAACCTCGGTTGGCGTCTCTACAACGCTCTGCAGCGTTTCGGACGTTGGTCACAACCCTACGGTTTTCCTATTCAACTTTTCGGCCCTTGGACCCGCGAAGAGGGGCCGTGGAAGTTTATCAGCGACCCGCTGCTTCATGCGCACAAGGATCACATTCACGTGGCGAAATGACGGAAGTTTTGGAGGACGAACGCAAGCCGAGTTTCAGTGATGAAAGACAGTGTGGAGGTTTCCATGAATGGGCGCGAACACTCAGGTTATTTTTTCTCTCCTCTCTACCACGATATGGCCACGTATCAACAGCACCTTGCCGCCCCGCGCAAGGGGCGGGTCTTCTTATTCACTACTCCCGGGGACAGAATCTCTTTTGAAGGACGGAACATATTTGACCGCGTCCAGCTCATCCTGATTGATCCCGGTGAGTTACCGGTTTCGATGCACTCGCCGTCCTTACTGGGTGCCCTCCCCGACGTGGTTGCGGGATCACAAGTTCCTCCAACTCCTCGCGCGCTCTTGCCGGCAACTACTCGTCCGATTTGCGGAGAGATTCTTAAAAACCAGGACGGCCGTCTCTTCGAACGACGTGGGAATCAACTGCTGCCTCTTCATAACTTGGTTGCTGGCCCTCACGGCGAAGTTCTCGAGTTTGCCGGCAGCTTGAACACGGCGTCCGCTGTCACCGAAGCAAGGGCAATGCCTAGCGTGGCCACACAGGGTTTTGCGGCGGCAGAGGCGGAGGCTACGCCTGACCTCACGCGGCATCCCGCTGCAGGCCGCGTTTCTCCGAAGAATCAAGCCGCTCGCGGTGCCTATACTTGGAAAACACTCTTTGAGGATCCGGGACGTCTGCAGTTTGTGAATCTTGGCGATTTTCGCCCACAATTGTTGCCGCAGTTGCAGAAGCCAGAAATTCTGCGCGATTCCCATCGCTTGCCCTGTTACGTCCAAATCTTCGAGATTCTGGAGCCTCAGCCCCTCAGCACACTCGCGGCGTTTGTTGGGGATCCCGAGCTCACGTACCAACTCCACTTTGTGAATGAGGAAATGGCCAAATGGTTGGGCATCTCCAATCATCTACGGAACCGGTCAGCACAATTTTCCCATACTCCCCGGCAAGCAGGCTGGCTCCTTCAGGGTGACCTTATCTGCCGGCTTCGGCTTGTGCGCGACCCGACGCAGGAACTTGGTAGCTTTGAAGCCTGCAAGACCGGCGCGGTCCGGGATTCTTTAGACCAACCGCATATGAGTCCCAGCGAAGAACATAAAGTGCCGGCAAGGGCCATTCCGGATCGATTCTTGAATCCTTGGGAATTTCGTATCACTCGTGAAGAAGCTATTTACGAGATGGACGCAGAGGACCTAGGCGCCGGCTGGCTGAGCCACGCGCTTCGGGCGGTTCGTGGTTGGATCCATCGAAAAGAGTTACGTCGGTGGCAAGCACTTCTTGCCGGAAGAAATCTTGAAGACCAACTCTGGACCGTCCGCCCGCCTAAATGGGCGCTCAAAAAATCTCGCCTGCGCGAGTGGGCGCGAAGAACACTGACTTTGGCAGGGTACGATTCGGATAATTTTCTCACTGAGTGGGAAATCTATTGGAGGCGGAAGGGATTCTAAGTCCCTCCGGAAATTCGATGCCGATACAAACTAGACACCGCAGACATCATCGGAGAAACAGAGCATTACCCCGTTCCAGAAGGAGAGCCCGCCCGATTGTCCAGCCGGGTACCGCGGCCGCTCCGGCCTTTCCGGGGACGCTCTTGTTGGGCGCCGTGCCAGCCGCAGCTCCTGCTGCTGGAGCTGCCGGCGCCATTGTTCCCGCCGCGGCGGCTGGAGGGGCTCCTGCGACTCCGGTCGCACACCCCGCAGCTACAGGCACGCCCTCTCAGACTCTGCTGACCATTCCTCCTCGCACACTGGAGTTGATTGCACTTCTGAATGCGCGGGTCAATCTTGATACCATTTGGCCAAAATACGAGGCCAACGCCAACAATCAGATCCAACAGAATCTCACAGCGCTTGCAACCGTTATGGATCCTGTGGCCTTTCATCAGCAACGAGTTTTGATTGAACAAACAAAAAAAGCCCTGCACACCGCCCGTGTGGAAAAAACAGCGGATGCAGATTGGGTGGATGATTCCGCTGCGGAATTGATCGCGACGCACCGCCCGGCCGCTGAACTCCTGGAAAGTCAATTGAAGTTGACGTTGCAGCAACAAGACCAACCCGGACGAAAAATGCTGACTCTGCTCGATAAGTGGGAGGCTGTAGCCGGCGCCAAGCCTGGCCGAGCCGAGAAGGCCGCTCAATCAAGAAAGAAAGGCAAGAAGACTAAGCCGGCCGGAAAGGGAAAAACCAGAAAGCCAAAAGCCAAGGGCAAGACAGCAAAAGGTAAGAAGCCGTAACTCAATCAATGAACACGCGCAACCATCGGGACGATACCCGAACTAATCATTGAACCGAGATGGACAGCGTATGGCGTACCTTCGCACCTCCCAAAACGACTCCGCACTGGGTGCCATCGGCTGCGGCCCGGGCTGCAATTGTGGGCCGTGCCGTGCCGGAAAATATAGGTTGGGGGAGCGGTACGTGCCGGAGGACGACGACGATGCGATGCCTCCACCCAGCATAGAACTTAGCGGCTGGGGAGCAGCGCCAAGCTCCTCGCCGCGAATTCTATTCCTTCCGGGCATCATGGGCAGCCGCTTGGTGGATCGCAGAGACAGTCGCGTTTTGTGGGGTGATCAGTCGATGGCGGCGTGGTTGCCTTCCAGCCGGGAATGGATCGCCCGAATGCGCCAAGGGAACGGCATTGACTCACCCGGCAACGTTGAACCACAAGGCTTGTTCCACATGAAGTCGCTGAGCAGTAATCAGGACTTGAACCCTTACACTGCAGCCCTCGCCTTTTGGAGACAACATCTTGGGTCCTCGAACGTATTGACCTGCCCGTATGATTGGCGGCTCTCGAATGAATCTTCTGCCATGCGCTTGAAGCGAGTCGTTGAGACAGCTTGGCAGGACGCAGCGCGCGATCCCAACCGGCGCGGCACGCTCGTCGCCCACAGCATGGGGGGAATCGTCGCTCGTTGGTACATTGAAAAACTGGGCGGACATCAGTTTGTTCGCAGACTGGTGACTGTAGGAACACCACATCACGGTGCGCCTAAAGCTATTCAGGTTGTTTCGGAAGTTGGAGCAGCTCCGGCGCTGCTCGGTTTTATTGCGCCAGCACTGTTTGCTTCTCCGATGTCACTCTTCTTGGGGCCTCTCTTAAGCGCCCTGCGAGGCATGGTTGATGGTTTTGCTTCCATATACCAGCTGATGCCCGATTTCAACTGCCTCTATCCAAGCTTTATTGCACGTACCATGGAACCAATATCAGCGACTTACGATCGCTTGCGCAACTCCCCAGCACTCAATCCTATCCTTGGTCCACCCCGCGCAGGAATGTCTCTGATCCGTGGACCTCGCTCTCACGAACTTCGCCGCCTGAATGACGCCCTGCTTGCCGGCGAATCCAGTCTGGCGTCCTGGCTGGCGGCCCGTCACATTCAGTACATTTGCATCGCTGGCTTTGCGAATAGTACGACAATCGCCTTACGCCACACCACGCCGATCACTATCTCAAGCCTGGTGTCGAAATGTGGCGACGGAACCGTACCTGTGCGTAGCGCTGCTTTGCATCCAAGCGGTTCAGTGAGGGTCCTTTATACAGCTACCGCGCACGAGCATGGGACACTCTTTTGGGATCCCAACATCCAACGAGCTTGCCTCAATGCTGCTCAGGGTTCCGCCGACATTACGTCTGGGCTTCCCTCTGCGTTTCTGCCAAGTCATCCCGCGTGCGCTCCGCCCCATTTGCACGTTCCGATCGTCAGCGATCTTCCTTCGGCTGCGCCTATTCTCCCTTCAGTTCAGAAGGGAGCACGCCGTGCATCTCAAGTTCCGGCCGAAATCCTGCGTGAATCAGAAAGAGCGGCGCGAGCTTTACGTTCGCGGCTTGAGAACAGGTAGGCGAACTATGAATTTGGACGCTGAGATTTCTGTTATTTGAGGACGCCATGTACGAATACAACCCAAAAGCATTTTCACCTTTCTCCAGAATGAGGCGAGACGATGATCTGGGAGGATTCGGTCTAGGGGCCGAGGTTTCCGTGGACAATCCCTCTACGGGAAAGCAGTGCCGCGCCCAGGAGCACCGGATCAAGCCCATTGTCGAGCCATCTCCTCATGACCTGGTTGACGTCGAAAAAAAATATCTGGTTAACCCCCGCGGTTCAATAAAACTCCACCGGATGGCATACCCGGCCTTCGTCGCTCTGAAAGCGGCGGCGGAAAGAGATGGCATTCCACCGCGATTGCTCACGATCATCTCGGGCTATCGAAGTGTGAGCCACCAGAAAGAGCTTTGGGAAAGGGCTCTGAAAAAGTACGGTACGCCGGAACAAGCCCGCAAGTGGGTGGCTCCTCCTGGTGGAAGTGCACACAACACGGGACGCGCCATCGATTTCTGGCTTGGGACGGATATCAGCTCGCGCAACCTCCCCGCTCTTCGGGCCACTCCTGCCTATCATTGGCTCGTTTGTAACGCGGCTCTCTTCGGTTTCACGCCTTACGCGCTTGAACCCTGGCACTGGGAATACACTCCTCCCAGTTCCTCTCCGATAATCACAGCCCGTGCGCCAGACCGGCGAGCAAAATTTTACTCGGCCTCTCTCGACTCAAAAATCAGACCGCGGGCTTCACGCCTCTCGGGCGTTCCTCTCGGAATCTCATACTACGCGGACGCCCCAAGACCCCTGGTTCATCCATCCGAGAGACTTTATAAGCCTTCCATGCCTGGCGGTCACCAGCCAGGTGCTCGGCCGGCCGTTGGTGGGTTGGTGAAGCGCGAAGATCAACCGCCACAATACACTTTGTATCTGAATATTCCGTTAGGGTCTGAGGCCCCCGCACATCCGCTCACTGGGGTCTTTGTGCCTCTCAACTATCGTGCTGAGCCGCAGGTGGATTTGATTCTCTACCTACGTGGCTTTCATCAGGGTACGCCGTCACAGAGCATCGATAAGTATTGGGACAGTCGTTCACAAAGTCATTTCGATTTTCGGGAAGGAATTAACGCCGTTGGGAAAAAAGTCATCCTCGTTGCCCCCTCGCTCGGCCCTCGTTCCCAGGCGGGGCGTTTGATGCAGTCTGGCGGATTGGATTGGTATTTGAATCACGTCCTGACAGGCTTGCTGCAATATGGCCCGCACCGTGGCCGCGGCCTTCCACCGACCATTCGAAATCTTATCCTTGCGTGTCATTCCGGAGGTGGCTGGCCAATGCGTCATCTCGCCACAGCCCCGAGCCGATACGCCGCGGCTATTCGCGAATGTTGGGGCTTCGATTGCCTTTACAACACCGGCGACGAAGACGCTTGGGCACAATGGGCGGCTGCTCGCCCCTCTTCTCGCCTTTACATCCATTTCGGCAGCGGTGGAACCGCGGCGCGCTCCATTCGCCTTCGCGATAAGGGTGTGCCCAACGTGTTTGTGGAAGGCAAGACAACTCTCGCTCACAACCTGGTGCCAAAAACGCACTGGCAAGAAAGGCTTCGCGCGGCCTCGTTTCTCTCGAGCATATGATGGCAAATTCGTATGCCTTGTGAGTAGCTCTCGCGCGATCGGGAGCCCAGGCAAAATGCAGTGTTGTTCTCGAAATCTGTTCGTTCGGCCTTACAGTCGGATTGCTTCGGCTTATAACGCCCTTACAGGTTTTGGTGATTTCCGCCGTGCAAAGATTGCCTTCGAACGCCTGGTGCGCTTCTACGGAATTCATTTTCGGTCGGCAGTGGACGTTGGGTGCGGCACCGGTTTATTCGCGTGCTACCTAAACCGCCGGTGGGGCATTCCCGTCCTTGGGGTCGATCGCTCGCCAGAAATGTTGGCAGCCGCGGCTCGCAACTGCCCGAATCTCGACGTTCATTTTCTGTGTCAGGATTTTCGCGATCTTTGTCTACCATGGCGCGTCGAACTGGCCACCGCCAACACCTGTACCTTGAATCACCTCATCAACCTCCACCAACTCCTTCGAGGCTTTCACAGAGTACATGACAATCTCATTCCGGGGGGCCATTTCCTATTCGATCTCATCACTGACCGGCAACCGCGTCATTGGATCCGAGGAATGACAAGGAGATTGCGCTTTCGGGGGATGAAAATCATTCATACAACACGTTGGGATGAAGGCCGCAAATTGCTCACCATCGTCATCGTTCAGAGTCCTATAGGCTCGTGGCCTTCAACAACGGAAGTGTATCTCGGGCGCGGCTACTCCATTCCCGACGTCGGTCGGTGCCTGCAACGGGCCGGCTTTCTGCTTCGAGGCATCCATGATGCGCGGACACTGCGGATGGCGACGCGAAGTTCACCAAAGGTGATATTCGTCGCGGTCAAAAAATGAGATTTGGCATCCGGCGCAAAATGTTCATGCAATTTGCGCCAGATCCTCAGATGAGCATAACAAGAGGTCTAAACCTAGGCAGTCGCTGAAAAGTCAAAAGGACGCACGCTTTTCAGAAGTGGCACTGGAACGTTGGAGAATACAAAATGGCATACTTAGCTGAGTTCAGTGACGGCTCTCTCATCGAAATCCCAAAAACAATCGATCGCGCATGGCAGGAATATGCTCATCACCTCTCCCGGGAGCGCCGTGCTGACACCGCACGGGCGAAGCGGTGCAACCAGCCGATCCTTCGCACCAGTTCCTTTAGTGACTACGCGCGTATGGTTCGGCAAGCCGAAATGAAACTCATTCAGTGTGGCCGCGCTAGCCCAGAGGACCGGCTTCACATCCTAAGCGGGATTTACTATGGCACTCCATGGAGCCGTGACTTCGATGTGGAAAAAAGCACTGCAAGAAATGTTGCATTTCAAGCCTTTCTCGCGCGGCCGTATACTAACTCTGACGATCCGCGTCCTTGTCTGGGTTGTGGGCTCTTTGAGTCGCTCAAGCGCAGTCAGGACGTGGCCGGCGTTGACATGGGACACACCCTAATCGGTCTGAATGCGCGCATGCGCACGGCTTCTCGCAGCGTTCCGTTCCCTGCCACCAGTTCGACGGGCTTGGAAATCACCACTTGGGTGGGCGATCTCGCGGGTGGATCGGCGCGCTTGGCGCTCGATCGCCGCACCGGAACTGTTGCCGCCACGAAATATTTCTCCGGAACAGACTATGGCGCACCATCCAATCTCGAGGGAGACTTGGCGGGGAGTTTGGTGGCAGCCGGATCACCCTCAGGGGGTGTTTCGGCCCCTTCGATTCCTTCCTCGGGCTTCATTGCCTCTGCCATCGAAGATTACTTCGTCAAGAAAATCGGCTGGGCTAACCGAGGCCGCGATTTCCTTGTACTCCAAGGCGCCAGTTTTTCCGGAAGTGCACTTACGAACAGAAATCGAATCCGAAGTTCCATGGCAGACAAGTTTGAAGCATTTGGGCGCCTCTACCTAGTGAACTTCTTGCGACAGCACAGTAGCGGCCCCTTGGCCATCGCTGGAGCAACGGCGGCGGCCTTTCCGCTGCTTCGAAGGGCCTCCGAAGAGGTTGCTGATATTTTCATCGGAAAGTTACTTCTGAACCGTTTCAAATAACAACGATAGGTAAGAGGCTGCAGTAAATTTCCACTCGAACACATAAGTGCACCGAATTAAGACAAGATCTTTGCTTATAAACTTGAGCAACTGTGGTTACGAAGAGAACCACTGGATCGTCGAGATTCTTGAATCTTGGCGCCGTCATAGAAACGCGGCTAAATGCGAACGAAAGGCG